>JADMIO011583461.1_pt1 | contig 19059 bp, 18 predicted proteins | sample 8958161 | NCBI WGS metagenome assembly JADMIO01 (sample SAMN16585339, study PRJNA669376) | soil metagenome | isolation source: Crop rotation soil | place: USA: Cullars Rotation, Alabama | collected 2011
GTAGACGCGGTTCGAGCGCAAGCCGCCCGCCGTGCTCTCAAAGGTGAAGCGATCAACCCTGCGCCCGTCGCGGAAGCGTGCCGCGCCCTGCCCGTCGGTGCCTACCCACAGGTCGCCGCGCCCGTCAAAGTCGAGCGCCGTCACCGTTCCCAGCCCGGCGCTGACCTTTTCGGGACGCAGCAGGTCGCCGCTCGCATAGAGGCCGCTGTCTTCGGCGGTCGTCTGTGATCCGAACCACAATTGATGATTGGCGTCGGCGGCAATCGCCTCGACGAAAAAAGCGCGCGGGCGGCTGAAGATTTCCGTGACAAGAGGGCGGTCGTTGTCAGCCCGCTCGACTTGCAGCAGGCCGCGGCTGTGCGTGCCGACGATCAACGCGTGATCGAGCATCGTAAGGCTGGTGAGCGGCAGAGGCGTGCGGCCACCGGCATCGGTCGTGAGCAGAGGAGAGTCGGCTGGCGTCACCGCGCGCACGGCGAGATCGCCATTGTCGAGCCGCCGGCAGTCGAAGATTTCACCTTGCCCGCTCGTCATCAATGCGCGCCCGGCGGCGGGCGTGATGATGGCGGTGATGGTTCTGGCTTCGGTCTTCGGGACGGGCTTGAACTGATCGCCGTCGAGAATGACCGCGCCCGCGTCGGTGCCGATCCAGAGCCTGCCTGCGGGGTCGAACTTCAAGGCGCGCATGTGCTCGGTGGTCAGCGCCTCGTCGCTGACTTTCTGCACGCGGCGACCGTCATAACGGGCCAGGCCGCCGTCCGTGGCGAACCACATCACGCCTTCGTTGTCTTGCGCGATGGCGCGGACGTGATCCGAAGGCAAGCCGTGAAACAGCGTCACCGCGCCCCACTGGTGCAGGTTGGCCGACGAGCCGTCGCTGGCGCTGCGGGCCGCAGGATTGAGAGCCAGCGCCGCAAAGCCGAACAGGCAAGCGATGCTGATCCTCAGCCGCATTTTTCTTTGAACGCTCATGGCGACGGCCAATGTAGGAAATGTCTCAAACCTTCGACAACCCGCGCGCCTTCTGTTCTTCGGCGAACCGCTTGCGGTCGCGCTCGGTCCACTTATCCAACTCGTCGGCGGCCTTCTGCAACTCGTCGCTGTTGAGCAGGCCGCGCCGCAGCGCCTCGAAGAAAGCCCGCGTGCGCACGTTGTAAGCGAGCTTGTCATAAGCCTCGTTCATCGTCCCTTCGGGCGAGGCGGCGAACAGCTTTTCATAGAGCGTCGCCAGCCGGCTCTCGACGCCGCGCAGGCTCAGGCTGCATTTGCGTGCGATGGCCCAGTTCGACAGGCCCAGCGCGAGGTAGTACAACGCCTCGGCCTCAAACTCGGTGAGCAGCGGGCGCTTGAACGAATCCTTGAAGGCCGGGTCAATCATATCCGCGCCGTCTTCGAGCACGGCGGCGATGAAGCGCAGGAAGCGCGATTCGGGATTGTTCTTGTCTATGAAGCCGTAGGCCGGCGGCGGCTCGACGGTCTTGATGATGCGGCGAATCTCGTTGATGTAGACCTCGCCTGGGAACTGCGTCCAGAAGATGATGCGCGCCTGCGGGTAGCCGCGCCAGATGGCGCGCGCCGCCTTGACGCCCGACAGCTTCGGCATCTGTATGTCCATCACGCAAAGCTGCGGGCGGTGTGACAGGGCCAGCTCGATGGTCTGCTCGCCGTCGCCGGCTTCGATGACCGGCGCGTGCGTGGTGAACTCGCGCTCCAGCAGCTCGCGCAGATAATGCCGCTGCGCCACGTTGTCTTCGGCAATTAAGATTGACATAGCTCAACCAGCCTCAAGCGTTTGCGGGCGAACTGATCAACCAGCCAGTCAACACGACCAGCAAAGCCGTTGAGATCGCTCCCCTCGTCAATCGTATGCTTCCGGCCTTCATCGTTGTTCTCGCTTTCCGGCAGTGATAACGAACGTCGGCGACTTCGATGCTAGTTCGGCGCTTGCAGTTGGTCAATGTGGTTAGCCACAGTCGGGCGCGGCGCGCCGCCCACAAGCGGCCATCGTGGATGGCGAGCGGCGGGCTGTTGCCGCGCACGCTACGCCGCAAAGACGGCTTGCGAGATGATGCGCCCGTGATGGCTCGCACCGTTCAGCAATTTCTCATGGCCGCCGTCGTCTTCGCAGCGACGTTGAATGTCGCGCACGCGGCGACGATTGACGCACGCACGGCGCGTCATCTCACCTTACCGGAGATCGAAGGCCAGGCGGGCGCGATGGCCCACTTCTACGCGGCGCTCTCACGCGCCGAGCGCGGCGAAGCGACGGCGCGCATCCTCCATTATGGCGATTCGCACGTCGCGGCTGATCTATTAACCGGCGCGCTGCGGCGTGACCTGCAACGCTGCTTCGGCGACGGCGGCGCGGGCTTCGTGCTGGCGGGCAAGCCCTATTCGTACTACGCGCGGCCCGGCGTGACGATGCAGGCGAGCGGCGGCTGGCGCGCTGATGGCTTGAGCGACTCATCGCTGATCGCTGACGGCAGGTTCGGGCTGGCGGGCATCGGTTTTACTGCGGCGGATGTGGGCGAATCCTTCAAAGTCACCGCGCCGTCGAGCCGCTTCGAGGTTTACTTACTGAAGCAACCCGGCGGCGGCGCGGTGACGATTTTTCTCGACGGCATCGCCCGCGTGCGCGACCTCTCGCTCGCCGCGCCGCGCAGCGAAGCCGCTTACGTGCGCGTTAGCGCCACCACCGAAGCTCTGCACACAATTGAGGTGAAGATTACAAAGCCGGGAGCCGCGCGGGCGCTCGGCGTAGATGTCGAACGCGACGAGGCGGGTGTGATCTATGACGCGCTCGGCATTAATGGCGCGCGGATGCTGCGAATGCTGGAGTGGGACTGGCGCATCTTGTCGAGCAACCTGCGCCGCAGCGACCCCGACTTGATCATTCTCGCTTACGGCTCAAACGAAGCCGGCGACGCGGATTTGAACACGGAAGAATACGGCGAGCGCCTCTCCGCCTTGCTCGCGCAGCTGGGCGAAGCCGTGCCCGACGCTTCGTTGCTAGTCATCGCGCCGCCGGATCGCGCCGTCAAGGTCGGTAATCGCTGGCAAACGATCAGCCGCCTGCCGGCGCTGGTGGACGCGCAGCGGCGGGCGGCGATGAAAGCGGGCGCGGCCTTCTTCGATCTCTTCCGTGCGATGGGCGGCGGCGGCTCGATTGCGCGATGGGCGGCGATGCATGAGCCTCTGGCGCAACACGACCACGTCCATCTGACCGCCACAGGTTATCGCCTGGTCGCCGGTTGGTTGTATGAAGCGCTGATGCGCGGATGGCGCGCGTCGCTTACCGGCGAGCCGAGCAGCCGCTTGCATAGGTGAATCATGTTACTCACGAACGGCACCTATTATGTTTTCCTCATCGCCGTCTTCTTCGCCTACTGGGCGGTGAACCGGACGCGCTGGCGCATCACTTTGCTGGTCGCGGCGAGCGCCCTGTTTTACTGGATCAACGCGGGCCGCGCGCTGGCGCTGCTGGTCGTCATCGCTGCGATTGACTTCACCACGACGCGCTGGATGGCACGCTGCGAAAACAAAACGAGACGCCGGCTCCTGCTGGCGGCCTCGCTCGTCGCGGACATCGGCGCGCTCTGCTTTTTCAAATACGCCAACTTCTTCATGTCAACCGTTGCGAGCGCAGCCACGACCGCCGGCATCCCTACGACTGCGCCGCACCTCGACCTCGTCGCGCCGCTCGGCATCTCGTTTTTCATCTTCCAGTCGCTGGCCTACGTGATAGACGTTTACCGCAAAGACGCCGAGCCGGCAAAAAGTTATATAGATTACTTTGCCTTCGTGGCCTTCTTCCCGACGATCATCGCCGGGCCGATCCTCAGAGCGCGCGACCTGCTCGACCGGCTGCGCGGGCGCGTGACGCTCGACAACGCGATGGGGGCGCAGGCGCTTTTCCTCATCGCCATCGGCCTGACCAAGAAGATCGCCATCGCCGATTACCTGAGCGCCAATCTGGTCGAGCGCGTCTTCGACTTTCCCGAACGCTTCTCGTCGCTCGAAGTGCTGGCGGCGGTCTACGGCTACGCGCTACAGATTTACGCGGACTTTTCGGGCTACAGCGACATCGCCATCGGCTCGGCCTTGCTGCTCGGCTTCCGGCTGCCGGCGAACTTCAGCGCGCCGTACCAAGCGGCGAGCCTGCCGGAGTTCTGGCGGCGCTGGCACATCTCGCTCTCGACGTGGCTGCGCGATTACATCTTCTTCAGCCTGGCCGGCAGGCGTGCGCGCAGTCTGGGTGTGTTGTACGGCGGCCTCTTGGTGACCATGCTGGTCGGCGGCCTGTGGCACGGGCCGACGTGGACGTTCGTGATCTGGGGCTTGCTGCACGGCGTCGGTCTGGTCGTCGCGCGCTCTTGGGAGAAGGCGCGCAAGCGATACGGCTTTGGCAGAACTGAAGCGCGATGGCGGCGCGTGCTGGCGATGTTCGTGACCTTTCATTTCGTCTGCTTCGCGTGGATCTTCTTTCGCGCCGAATCGCTCGCCGCGGCGCTCGGCGTGCTCAAACAGTTAGCCGCTTGCAGCGTAGACGCGACGAACCTGGTGGCACCGGTCGTCGGCGTCATGGCGCTCGGCTTCGCGGCGCATTTCCTGCCGGATCGTTTGTGGCATTCATCACAATCACTGTTTGCGCGGATGCCGGCGCTGGCGCAAGCCTCGTTGCTGTCGGCCCTCGCCGTCGGCCTGTACTTCGTCGCCAGCAGCGACTTCGTGCCTTTCATCTATTCACGGTTTTAATTATGCAGAGAATCTTCAGAGTGAAGTCGTTGGAAGTTAGTCAGACACGGAAACACGGAGACACCGAGACACGGAGGCTGTTCAATATTTTCCCTCTGCGTCTCGTTGGCTCTGCGGCAACCTCGCCGCGCCACCCGCTCGCGGGCAAGACGGCGCGGACGTTGCTGCTCGTGGTCGGGCTGGCGCTGCTGCCTTACGGCCTGCCGGCGCTCAGTCGTTATCGCGTGCTGGTTCCACCGTCGCTCATCAACCTGATCGGCGTGCGCGCCGGCATCGCAAGCGATCAACAACTCGACGCGCAGGACAACGTGTCGCAATCAGCCAGCGACGAGGTGAAACCGAGCGCCGTCCGAGCGGCAAAGCCGGGCGAGATCGAAGACCCGTCGGGCCGCGCGCTCGACGCCTTCTTCGCCGCGCTCGCGAAGACCGAAGCCGCCGGCGGGCAGACGCGCATCTGTCACTACGGCGATTCGCCGATCACCAATGACGGCATCACCTCGACCGTGCGTCGCCTCTTGCAACAACGTTTCGGCGACGCCGGCCACGGCTTCATTCTGATTGATAAGCCGTGGGGCTGGTACGGCCACGTCGGCGTCACGCACGAGGCGAGTCGCGGCTGGCAGAGCGACCCAATGTTCATCTCGAAGGGCGAACATTACTACGGCCTCGGCGGCGTCAGCTTCACGGCGAATATAGCGGATGTTACAGCCACTGTCGGCACGGCGACGGAAGGTGAAATGGGCCGCAGCGTCGCCGCGTTCGACATCTATTACCTGGCGCGGCCCGGCGGCGGTGATTTCGAGGCGGACGTTGACGGGCAATTCAACAGCCGCGTCGCCACCGCGAGCGACCGCATCGAGAGCGGCTTTCACCGCATCAGCGTTGACGAGGGCGCGCATCAACTGACGATTCGCACCAGTGGCAACGGGCCTGTGCAACTGTTCGGCGTCGTGCTGGAATCGGCGCGCGGCGGCGTCGAGTACGATTCGCTCGGCGTCAATGGCGCTTTCATCGGCCTGCTGGCGCACTACCTGGACGCAGACCACTGGGCCGAGCAGTTGCGCCACCGGCGGCCCGACCTGGTCATCATCGGTTACGGCGCGAACGAGAGCCAGTTCGAACGCCTGCCGATGGATCAGTACGAACAGGACACCAGAGAAGCGATTCGCCGCATCCGCGCCGCACTGCCTGAAGCTTCGATCATGCTGGTCGGGCCGATGGACCGCGGCATGCGCGGCGCGGGCGGTCGCCTCGTCACGCGCCCGATGATTCCGAAGTTGGTCGCTTATCAACGCCGCCTCGCCGCCGAAACCGGCTGCGCCTTTTTCGACACCTTCAGCGCCATGGGCGGCGAAGGCACGGTCGCCCGCTGGTTCGCGGCCTCGCCGCGCTTGATGGGCGGCGACTTCACGCACCCGACGTGGCAAGGGGCTGAGATCGTCGGCGCGCTGATCAACGACGCCATCACCAAGGCGTATGAGCAATACAAGAAGAAATGATGAATACGGAATGATGAATGAAGAATGATGAATGAAAGAGACAAGTCCCATTGCGGTGGGCGCGGCAGCCTGAGAGATGCCCTCCGCCAGTTCATCACCATTCATCATTTCCGCAGCGGCAGTGGGGGCGCGCAGGGCGGGGCATTTAAGGCGTGCCCGTCATGGGGAAAGCTGGACGTAGCGCCTGCGCGCCTCTGCTCCCGCTGCGATGAAAATTACAAAAGGAGAATTGTACAATGTTGACGACCGGTGTGATGAATTTTCTTGAAGACGCGGCGCGACAGGCGCGCACGCCGATGCCTGAGCGCGACGGCTCGCTGTTTCTCGCGGGCGTGCTCGATTCCTTCTCGCTGGTAGATTTCGTGACGCTGCTCGAAAGCGAATGCGGCATACGCATCAGCGACGATGAAATGCGCCCGGAAAACTTCGACACGCTGGCGAAGGTCGAAGCCTTCGTCGAGCGCGCCAGGGTCGAGCAATGAGCGTTTACATCACAGGCACGAACGCGGCACTGTGCCGGGTGATCGAGGCGGGAGAGAGCTTCGAGTTGACCGGCGCTTATTTCTTCACCAACTCGTCAGGGTTCTGCGGCACGGCGATGAACGGCAGGTTGCGGTAGAGTTCGCCCACATCTAACCCATAGCCGACGACGAATTCGTTAGGGATCGTGAAGCCGATGTAGCGCGCCTCGACCTCGATCTTATGGCGCTCAGGCTTGTCGAGCAGCGCCGCGATGGCCAAAGATTGCACCTCGCGCGACTTGAAGATGTTGACCATGTAGTTAAGCGTCAGGCCCGTGTCAATGATGTCTTCGACCACCAGCACGTCTTTGCCCGCGAGGCTGACATCGAGGTCTTTGGTGATGCGTACCTCGCCGGACGATTTCGTCGCCGCGCCGTAGCTCGATATGCCGATGAAGTCGAGCGACACCGGCAGGTCTATCGCCCGCATCAAGTCCGACAGAAAAACGCACGCGCCTTTGAGCACGCCCAGCAGGTGCAGGTTCTTGCCCGCGTAATCGCGCGTGATCTGCGCGCCCATAGCGCGCACCCGCGCCCGCAACTCTTCTTCGCTGATCAAGACTCTGAGATTGGGGTCGTTAACGAACGAGGGCTTTTCTTGCGCGCTCATTGGCCTCTCCTGACGATGGATTGATCTGGATGAGCAGCACTATATGCAATGCCTCAACCGGCTGTCAACCTGACTGCTCTAACGGTTCCGGCGACCGGCCATTGCGAGTATAATCTGCGGCGGAGTGCAGGCTGGCGGCTCAGGAGGCGGTATGTTCGGCGCGTTGAAAAGACGATTATCAAAACGCCCATCAGCACCGCGCGCGACGCACCTCGAACTCGGCGAGCGCGGCGAGGCGCTGGCGCTCGCTTACCTGAAAAGTAGTCAAGGCTACGAAATCGTCGCGACCAACTTCCGGGTGCCGCTCGGTCGCGGCCTGACAGGGCAGAAGCTGACAGGCGAGATTGACATCATCGCTTACGACGGCCCGCGCCTCGTCTTCGTCGAGGTGAAGACGCGAAGCTCGGACGAGTTCGCCGCGCCCGAACGCGCCGTTGACCTGCGCAAGCAGCGGCAGATCGCCCGCGCTGCACGCCGCTACCGCCGGCTGATGAACGTGATGAGCGAGAGCTACCGCTACGACGTTGTGACCGTGGTCGCGCGCCCGGACGGCGAGCAGATCGAGTTGCTGCGCGGCTACTTCGACGACCGCATCTTCCACCGCAGCCGGTTCTTTCAAGAATAGTAGTCGCCAGGCGGCGGGCCGACCTCCGGCATTAAAGCCGTCCGCTGACTTTTGGCGATTCATTGTGCAAACCGCCTATCGCCGACTGCTTCCCGCTTCCCACCGCCAGATGCTCTCTGCTAAGATGAAAGCAGGCATTCGCTTCACAAGTTCCAGCCCAACATCTCTTTGAGGCGTGCCACTCATTACAGATACGGAGGATGTATGAAGTCATTTGCATTCTTGCGGGCGCTGGCGATTGTCATACTATTCGCCGCGCTGCTCACCGTTTCTGCTTTGCCGACTGCGAAGGTAGCGGCGCAGAGCGGACGCCAGCCCGAAAAGAAAAAGGTTGAGAAAAAAGTTGAGGAGCAGAAGGCTAACCCCTCGGCGCATCCCGAATCGCAAGAGCCGGTGCCGCCTATGCCCAAGGGCAGCAAAGACGATCAGGTGGTCAAGCTCAGCACGCAGGTCGTCAACGTTGACGTGACCGTTATTGATAAGAAATCGGGACGCATCTATAACAACCTGACGCAGAAGAATTTCACTGTCTACGAAGACGGCGTCAAGCAGGAGATCACCAACTTCCGCAACGGCGAAGGGCCGATGACCGCCGTGCTGCTAGTCGAGAATAATCGCGGCAATCACTTCCTGGTCAACTATTTTGATCCGAGCTTTGCGCAGGAAATCTTTCAGGCGGCGGCGACCTTTGTTGATGGTTTTGTGAAAAAAGACGATCAGATCGCCCTCGTCACCTTCGCCATGAAACCGAAGGTGATTACCGACTTTACCGACGACCGCAACCGCTTGCATCAGGGCGTGCTCGCCGGCTACCGCGACACGTTGAACTTCAGGGAGTCGTGCCTGTGGGACGCGCTGTCGTTCACGCTGCTGGGCGGCAAGGCGATCCAACTCTTCGATGAGGAGAACGGCCCGGCGGAGTATAACGGGCTGTCAGAAATCGAGGGTCACACGGCGGTGATTTTGATCACATTGGGCATGGACACCTTCAGCAAGATCACCTACGACAAGGCGATGAAGATCGTCTCGCGCGCCGGCGTGCCGATCTATGCCGTCCACACCGGCCACCTGTTCGACAAGAAGTATGGCGACCGCCTGGGGCCGGATTGGCGGCTGAACTTCCTGCAAGCGCAGAACGCGCTGAAAACGTTTGCCAGCTATTCTGGCGGCGCTTATTTCCCGATGACCTTCGAGGCCGAGTTGCCCGCCATCATGCAGAGCATTTCGGCGATGCTGCGCACGCAGTACAACGTCGGCTATGCGCCGACCAACACGCGGCGCGAAGGCAAAGAGCGCAAGATCAAAGTCGAAGTAGATGTTGACGGCGACGGCACGCCTGACAACAAGAGTCTCGACCTGAAATTCCGCGAACGCTACGTCGAGCCGGACGACAGGCCCGCGAAGAAGTAGCCAGTCAACGGTTGTCAGTCGCCAGTTCGGAGACGTGCGAGCCGATGGCTGGCAGCTGACAACCGATGATTGACAACTGTCTCATGCAAGACCGCGAACAGCTGCAATTCGATTTCGACGCCGGCCCGTCGCCGGAAGCCAACCTCGACGCCATCTTTGCTGAAGCCTTGCGCGCGATGGTGCGGCGCGAACCGCGCCCCGAAGTCGAAGCGCGCTTCTACCCTTACGCCGGCCTTTCCTCGACCATACGCCTGCGCAAGGGGCGGGTTTACGCGCGCGTCTCGGACATCCTGCGGCACTCGCCGCGCGAGGTGCTTTATGCGCTGGCCTGCATACTGGTGGCGAAACTCTACCGCCTGAAAGTCGCCGCCGAGCACGAACGCACCTACCGCAGTTACGCGCAACAAGCTTCGATCCGCAACGCCACGGACACGGCGCGGCGTGCGCGCGGTTATAAGCTGACGACCTCGCCGCGCGGCGAGGCGCACGACCTCGATCAGTTGTTCGACGACCTGAACGCGCGTTATTTCGGCGGTCAGATGGCCAAGCCGCTGCTATCGTGGAGCCAGCAGAAGACACACCGCGTGCTCGGCCATCACGATCACCTGCACGGCGCGATCATCATCAGCCGCACGCTCGACGAAGCGCGCATCCCGCGCTTCGTCGTCGAATATGTGCTCTATCACGAGATGCTGCACGCCAAGCACCCGCCGCGCCGCGTCGCCGACCGCACCGTCTATCACTCGCGCCAGTTCCGCGCCGACGAGCGCCAGTTCGAGCGTTACCACGAAGCGGTGAAGTGGCTCGATAAGCTCGTCGCGCCCACCCGCCGTCGCAAACCGCGCCGCCGCGCCTGACGCCGCGCCCTGCACGCAACGCAATTTGCGCACAGGGCCTGAAGGGGCGGCCTGTCACTTGTAAAAAATTGTCTCCGCGACAACAGAAATTACCTACCTTGACGGCGGCTTCGCCGGAACGCGCGCAGTTGGGAACAAAATGGCGGCGGCGACGTTTAAGGCCATGAGCGTTGATCCTGAAGGAGGCGGGCGGGATGTCGCAAGCATTTCTTCCACCAACATAAGGACCCGGGCTCAGAACAGAATAGAATATCCTTCTCCTTGGGAAATCGGGGCGCTCACGCGGGCGCCCCGATTATTTATCCGGCAATAATTTAACCTCCGTCTGCGGTTACTCACAGGCCGTGCGTCAACCCGCCGTGAGAAAGCTGTGCGAAAGGGCGCGGCGCGGGCGCGCGCCGATTCAGCGATGACTTTAGCGATGACTGTGACGGCGCGCATGCGAGCTGCCGACTAGCCCATATGTTTTTTGAAACCTAACCGCAGGTGTCGCGTTATAAGCAATGTGAGTGAACCGAGCAACCGCAGGGCGATGAACTAAATGCGCCTGATCGTCGCGCCTGCGGGTTGCTATTCTAAGCGTTGTCGCTTGGGGTGAATCCTCCTCCATTACTCACCGGGCGCTGTGACGGCTGGGCCGCCGCAGCGCCCGACCTTTTGTTTGCAGACGATCAAACTCACTTTGAAGTTAATTTGATCATTCACCCCTTCAAGCTCTGAAGAAAAATCCAAATCCGGCAATCCGCAATCGGCAATCCCTCACGCCAGTTTCTTGTGGAACTGCACGGCGCTCAAGATGAGCAGTACGAGTCCCATCACGCCGAGCGTCACGACCTCCGGCAGCAGATCCATAAACGTCGCGCCGCGCAGCACGATGCCGCGCAGTATCTCCATGAAATGCGTCGCCGGCACGACAAAGCTGATCGCCTGCATAACGAGCGGCATCGAATCGCGCGGGAACATGAAGCCTGACAACAAGACAGACGGCAGCATGATCAGCCAGGCCAGCTGTAACGCCTGCATCTGATTCTGCGCCTTCGTCGAGATCAGCAGGCCGATGGCCAGCGCCGTGAACAGAAAGATCAGCGACAGCCCGATGAGCAACAGCAGCGAGCCGTGAATCGGCACGTCGAAGATAATCCGCATGACGGCCAGCACGGTCAGCGTTTCAAAGACGCCGATCAGCCCGTAAGGCACGAGCTTGCCCAGCATCAGCCCGACCGGGCGGATGGGCGTGACGAGCAGTTGTTCGAGCGTGCCGCGCTCGCGCTCGCGCACGATCGAGAAAGCCGTCAGCATGGTCGTGATGATTTGCAGAATGACCGCCACCAGCCCCGGCACCATGAAGTTGGCCGAGCGCATATCCGGGTTGAACAACATCTTCGGGCGCACGTCAATGGGCAGGCCCGACGAACTCATCGTGCCGATCAGTTGGTTGATGGATTGCGACAGCCCTACGGATGTTGCCACCTGGAGGCTCTGCGAGGCGATGCTCGAATCCGAGCCGTCAATCAAGACCAGCACGGTCGCCTGCTGGTCGTTCAACAGGCGGTCGGAATAATCGGGCGGAATCTTGATGCCGACCTTAGCGCGCCCGCCGACGATGGCGCGGTTCAATGCTTCATCGGAGCCGGCGTATTCGGTGATGCTAAAGTAGTCGGTGTTTTCAAAGGCGGCGATCAGGTCGCGCGACTGCTGGCCGATGTCGAGATTGTAGACGACCGTCTTGATGTTGCGCACGTCGGTGTTGATGGCGTAGCCGAAGATGGTCAACTGCAACATCGGAATGACCAGCATCAGCACGAGCGTGATCGGGTCGCGGCTGATCTGAATGATCTCTTTGTAGAAGATGGAACCGAATCCTTTGAACATAAGCTTCGCGGAGTCGGGCGTCGGGGGCGGGCATCGGTCGGAACAGATGGCCGGCCCCCTGCCCCTAGGCTCCTGCCCCCTTACTGCCGTCGTCAGCTTGGCGGCGAGTCAGCGTCACGAAAACGTCTTCGAGCGAAGGCCGCGCCGGGGTCGCTTCGACATCGGTGATGCCGATGGCGGCGAGCGTCTCCTTCAGTCGTTCGATCGGTGTGTTGATGTCCATCAGCAAGTGTATAGACTGGCCGAAGATGGTCGCGCTGTGGACGTAATCGGCGCGTTTCAACTCGGCCAGCGCGACTGTCGTGTTCGGACAACTGACCTCGGCCCACTTCAAGTCGGGCGGCGTCACTTCCGCCATCTGTTTGAGCGTGTCGGGCGCGCCGTAGGTGATCAGCCGCGAGTTGTAGATGTAGCCGACCCGCGCGCAACGTTCGGCCTCGTCCATGTAATGCGTCGTCACAAACAAGGTGATGCCCTGACCCGAAAGCTGAAAGAACAAGTCCCACAGCTCGCGCCGCGCCACCGGGTCTATGCCTGCGGTCGGCTCGTCTAGGAAGATGATCTTCGGCTCGTGCACCAGCGCGCAGGCCAAGGCCAGTCGCTGTTTCCAGCCGCCCGATAGCCGACCGGCCCGGCGGTCGGTGAAGCGGTTGATGTGTGTAAGATCAATTACCGCCTGCCGCCGTTGGTTCAATCGCTCGCCCTTCAAGCCATAGACGTGCGCGTAGAAGTTGATGTTCTCCCACACCGTGAGGTCGCTGTAGAGGCTGAACTGCTGAGACATGTAGCCGATGCTCTGGCGTATCTGGTCGGTCTGTTTGAGGATGTCGAAGCCGGCGACCGTCGCCGTGCCGGCGCTCGGCGTCATCAGCCCGCAGAGCATGCGGATGATGGTTGACTTGCCCGATCCGTTCGGGCCGAGGAAGCCGAATATCTCGCCGCGCTCGACGGCAAAGCTCACGTCGTTGACGGCGGTGAAGTTACCGAAGCGCTTCGTCAGCCCATGAATTTCGATAGCTGCGTCCATAAGTTGTACGGGTGTCAGGGGCCGGAAGCCGGGAAGTGGAATAAAAGGCCCGGCGACGTGTATCAGGCTGTGGGAGCTGATTTCAGAACCATCTTGTTTCCGTAACGGTTCATCATATCTCCGTCCGGCCTTGGCCCCCGCCCCTGTCTCTTATTTCATAATGCTCACGTCGGCGGCCATGCCGGCGCGCAGCATGTGTGAGCTGTTGTCAATGCGGACGCGCAGGGCGAAGACCTGGTGCTCGCGTTCGCTACGCGTCTGCACGTTGCGCGGCGTGAACTCGCCGCGGCTGGCGATCTGCTCGATCGTCCCTGTGAAGCTCTCGTTCTTGTAGGTGTCCACTTTGACCGCGACCTCTTTGCCGAGCTGCGCGTAGCCCAGTTCCGGCTCCGGCATGTAAACGCGCACCCACAGGCGGTTGAGTTCGACCAGCGTGGCGACTGGCGCGCTCGCATTGATCAGGTCGCCGGGCCGCACGCGCAGCACTTCGACGAACGCGTCGGCGGGCGCTTTGACTTCGAGTTCGTTGAGCTGCGTGTCAATCTGTTGAAGCGCGGCGCGGGCGCGCTCCAGTTGCGCGCGGGCGGCGCTAATGTCTTCCTTGCGCGAGCCGTTTTGCATCATCTGATAGTTCGCGGCGGCCTCGTTGTATTGCCGCTCGACGCGCTTGATCTCTTCGCTGCGCGTGCCGGCCAGCAGCAGGTCGAGGTTCTGCTTGGCGGCATCGCGCTGACCGCTGGCGCGGTCAAACGCCGCTTTGGCGTTGTCGTAATCCTGCCGCGACTGCACGCCGTTGTGCACCAATCTCTCGACGCGCGCCAGCGTCGTGCGCGCGACTTCGTAATCGGCGTTGGCGGCTTCGAGTTGACCGCGCGCCGCTTCAATCTCCTGGCGGCGCGGGCCGTTGCGCGCCTGTTCGAGCGCCATCCAGGCGGCTTCGGCCTGCGCCCTGGCCTGCGCCACCTCTTCAGGGCGGAAGCCGTTCAACAGCTTTTGATAATTAGCATCCGCCTGAGCGATGGCGGCCTGCGCATCGGCCCGCCGCGCCGTCAGGTCATAAGCCTCGAAGCGTATCAGCGGCTCGCCCTGTTTGACCTCCTGGCCTTCGCGCACCAGCACCTCAGCGATGCGCCCGCCGACCTTCGAGCCGATGTGAATCTCGTCGGCTTCGATGTTGCCTGAAAGCACAATGCGGTCGGTGGCGGCGCGGCTGGTGAAGTATTTGATGGTCGCCGCCGCGCCGATCAGCACTAACGCGATCAGGCCGAACAGAAGGGTTCTGCGGAATCTGCTCGTCATCATCATTACCCCTTTCGGCGGCGCATTGTCGCCGGTCGCTTGACGCGCTTGCTCGCCGACGGCTGAGCGGGGCTTGCCGCGCCGTGTAAGAACAGGTCAACCGTGTGCGCGGCGAGCCGCTCGATGAAGCGCTCGTCGAACTGTATCTTGCCGAGGCCGATGGCAATCAGCGGGCGGATGAGTTGAAAAACGATGATCATGCCCATGAGGCTGACGGGCGCGAGGTCTACGTCAATCCCGCGCAGCTCGCCGCCGCGCACGCCTGCGGCCATGGCTTCGTGTAGCATGCCGTAATTGGTCGTCGCGTACTTGGGGATGATTGTCATGATGTGCTCGCCGCCGGCGAGCATCTCGCGCAATAGGATGCGGGCCAGGTGCTGATGTCCGAAGATGTAACCGGCGTAGGCTTTGACGAAGCGGGTCAGGCGCTCTTCGAGCGAGGTGGCGCTGGCGATGGCGTCGGCGATCAGCCCGCGCACGGTGGCGGCGGCGTTCTCGATGATGGCGCGGTAGAGGCTCTCTTTATTGCCGAAGTAGTAATGAATCATCGCGCCATTGACGCCCGCCGCCGCCGCGATCTGGCGGACGCCGACGCCGGCAAAGCCGTGCTCGGCGAATAACGCTTCCGCCGCCGTCAGTATCTTCGCCCGCGCTGCCGGGTCATCAATCTTCGGTCTCGCCATAGTCAGCCTCGAATTAATCAAACGTTTGATTAAAAAATAACGTTTGAGAAAAACTTCGTCAAGGCCGTGCAGATTGCTGTGAGTTTGTCGGATTCAGTCTCTCTTTCGCAAATATTATCGCCAAGCCGTTCACTCGCAGACGCCCGGTTTCCTGTCCTATAAATTCTCCCCCGTTAAAATGACTCACCCACAGCGAAAGTCGAAATCTGAACGCGTTCAAGAAAATTGTTGACAAGCGGCCAGGAAGAGCTTATCCTGCGGTTGAATTGAACGTGTTCAAAAACGAAAGGAGAACCTCATGAATACGAATTGGATTGTGATCACCTACCTCGTCTACCTGGCGATCAGCATTGTGCTGACCGTGTGGGTGGCGCGGACGCTGCACAAGAATGGCCGCGTCTTTCTGGTTGATGTTTTTCACGGCAACGAGCGGCTGGCCGACTCGGTCAATCATCTGCTGGTCGTCGGCTTCTACCTCATCAACCTCGGCTACATCAGCCTGGCCTTGCAGATCGGCTACCGCGTTGACGCGGCGCAGACCAGCATCGAGGCGCTGTCGGAGAAGGTCGGCATGGTGCTGCTGGTGCTGGGCGGCATGCACTTCGTCAACCTGCTGGTCTTCAGCCGCATGCGCCGCCGCGCGACGCTCTACGACGCGCCGCCGCCGGTCGCGCCCGACGCCTTCACCGCCGTCAGGGAGCATTGAGCCATGGACGAGATGCTGGTACTCTACGACCCGAACTGCGGGCTGTGCTGCCGCGTCAAAGACTGGCTGGTCGGCCAGCCCAAGTACGTTGACCTGCTGTTCGTGCCTGCGAATTCCGAGGAGGCATGGTATCGTTTCCCGCAACTCGACCATGCGCGGACGCTCACTGAGCTAACGGTCGTCACCGAGCGCGGCGCCGTCTATCGCGGCCCGAAGGCGTGGTTGATGTGCCTGTGGGCGCTCGGCGAATACCGCGCCTGGTCTTTGCGGCTGGCGTCGCCTGAGCTGCTGCCGACGGCAAAGCAGGTGATCAGCATGATCTCGCAGAATCGCCACAAGCTCGAAGGCGTCGGCAAGGTGCTGTTGAAGAGGGATGAAAAAAGAGCCAAAACCTGAGACGGCGAAGACCAGCAAGGGCGAACAGACCCGCGCGCTCATCATGGAGACGGCGCTCGACATGCTGCGCGAGCAAGGCTACGAACAGACGACGATGCGCGCCCTGGCCGAGCGCGCGGGCGTTTCGCTCGGTAATGCATATCACTATTTCAGCTCGAAGGAGCAACTCATCCAAGCCTTCTACGCGCGCACGCACGAAGAGCACCTGCGGGCTTGCGCGGCGCTGCTCGCCGAGGAGCGCGACCTGAAAAAGCGCCTGCTCGCCGTCATGCAGGCGAAGCTCGATACCATTGAGCCTTATCATCAATTCGCCGGTGTGCTGTTCAAGACCGCCGCCGACCCCAACAGCCACTTGAACCCGTTCAGTAAACAATCAGCCCCTGTACGGGAAGAGAGCACGCAACTGTTTGCCGAAGTCGTCAATGGCTCTGACGCGCGCGTTCACAAAGATCTGCGCGGCGAATTGCCGGGCCTGCTGTGGCTCTATCACATGGGCATCACGCTTTTCTGGATACACGATTCGTCGCGCGGTCGCCGCCGCACGCGCCGGCTGGTGGAAATCAGCGTGGACATGATCGTCAAGCTGATCGCGCTGGCCAGCAACCCGCTGATGCGCCCGCTGCGCAAGGGCGTGCTTGACGTTATGCGCGAGCTACGCGACGCCGAGTCGTGAAGCGCGCGGCTGCCGCTTCGTTGTGGCGCGTGTCTTGTATTAGAATTTCTTTCGGCGCTTGTGTCTCAACGAATCAGAGGGTAAGGGGATCATTCGCGTGATCCTTGTGGGACTTTACCGTTATGCAGAACCGAGCACGCTCATCATCGCCGCGCCAGCAGACGAGGGAGTCGCTGCTTGAAGGGGAACAACCGTTCCGCGCCGTCTTCGACAACGCGCTCGAAGCCATGCTGATTGCCGACGACGACGGCAATTACCTCGACGCCAACCCGGCGGCCTGCGAACTGTTCGGCGTCACCAGGGCCGAGCTGCTGGCGAGCAATCTGTCGAACTTCGCCGAGCCGGGCCACGAACTCGACTACGTGCGGTCGTGGCGCGCGTTCCTGGAGGCAGGCGAGCAGCGCGGGCTTTTCCGCCTCTACCGGCCCGATGGCCAGATACGTGATCTCGAATACAATGCGCGCGCCAACATTCTGCCGGGCCGCCACCTCTCAATCTTGCGCGATGTCACCGAGCGCGAGCGCACCGCCGTCGCCTTGCGTGAACAGGCCGAAGAACTCGCCGCCGTAAATCACATCGGACGCATGCTCTCAGCCGAGCTTGACCTGCACAAGATCGTCCAGGCGCTCACCGACGCGGCGACCGAGCTGACCGGCGCGCGCTTCGGCTCCTTCTTCTACAACGTCATTGACGAGAGCGGCGCGTCCTACATGCTCTACACGCTGACGGGCGTGCCGATTGAGCACTTCAAGGATTTCCCGATGCCGCGCGCCACCGAGATATTCGGGCCGACCTTTCGCGGCGAAGGCGTGATCCGCCTGGCCGACGTGCGCCAAGACCCGCGCTACGGCAAGAACGCGCCTTATCACGGCATCCCGCCGGGCCACCTGCCGGTAGTGAGCTACCTGGCGGTGCCGGTCGTCCTGCGGTCGGGCGAAGTCGTCGGCGGCCTCTTCTTCGGCCACCCTGAGCCGAACGTCTTCACCGAGCGCGCCGAGCGCATCGTCGTCGGCTTAGCACCGCAGGCGGCGGTCGCCATCGAGAACGCGCGGCTCTATCAACAGGCGCAGCGCGCCATCGTTGAGCGCGACGAACTGCTGGCCAGCGAGCAGGCGGCGCGCGCCGACGCCGAGATGGCTAACCGCGCCAAGGATGAGTTTCTCGCCACCGTCTCGCACGAGTTGCGCACGCCGCTCAACGCGATACTGGGCTGGGCGCGCATGCTTAGGATGGGCCGACTCGACGAGGAGATGCAGACGCGGGCGCTGGAGACTATTGAGCGCAACGCGAGGTTGCAGGCGCAGATTGTCGAAGACATTCTCGACGTGTCGCAGATCGTCACCGGCAAGCTGCGGCTGGCCCTCCGCCCCATCGAGCTTGCCCCGGCCATCGAAGCCGCGATTGAGTCGCTGCGCTCGGCAGCCGACGCGAAAGCGATTAAGATCACTTTAACCCTTGAGGCCGACAGCGCCATCGTTTGCGGCGACGCCGACCGTTTGCAGCAGGTGGTCTGGAACCTGCTGGCCAACGCCATCAAATTTACGCCGGCGGGCGGGAGCGTCGCGATCAAGCTCGAACGCGATGACCGGTGTGCGCGGATCATCGTTAGCGACACGGGGCAGGGCATTCACCGCGAGTTCCTGCCGTTTGTCTTCGATCGCTTCAGGCAGGCCGACTCGACCAGCACGCGGGCGCACGGCGGGCTAGGGCTGGGGCTGGCCATCGTCCGCCACATTGTCGAGATGCACGGCGGTACGGTCAACGCTAACAGCCTTGGCGAAGGCAGCGGCGCGGTCTTTACAGTCGCCCTGCCGCTGCTGCGCGAGGCTTGCGCCGACAGGTCGCAAGCCGGCTCAGAGTAGTTTGATCAGCAGATGAAACTACTCATCATTTGAGACCTTCCTCTCTAGCTGATTCCAACCCCAAACGAAAAAAGAGGGCGGATGTTTTGGCATCCGCCCTGTGCATGTGTTAGGAGACTGCTACTCAGTTACTGCGCTACGAAGGGATGATCCAAGTCCTTCGACACGCGGCTTACCGCAGATACTCCAGCGCAATCTGCGACAGCGCGCCGATGACCGGTTCGGCGATGCGGCTCGTGCGGCTGCGACCGCCGCCGAGGCTGC
>JADMIO010690432.1_pt1 | contig 19055 bp, 24 predicted proteins | sample 8958161 | NCBI WGS metagenome assembly JADMIO01 (sample SAMN16585339, study PRJNA669376) | soil metagenome | isolation source: Crop rotation soil | place: USA: Cullars Rotation, Alabama | collected 2011
ACGCGCCCACGCCCGCCAGGATCCGCAGGTAGAGGGGCAGCTCCGGCTCATCCTGCCGTTTTTGTATCGCTGCTTCCAGCTCCCCGCGGTCCTTTGGCGTGATGTGCCGGGCGTCCTCCAGCGCCGTCAGAAGGTTTTTTGCGTTCATATTGGTCAGATATTCAGCCATGGCGAGACCTCCAGCTGTTTCGTCAGGTTGCGCAGCCACACGATCACGCCTGCGAAGAGAGAGACGGTGACGACGCCCAGAAGCAGGAACATGGCGGCGCCGGACTTGCCATCGAGGTCGAGCAGGCGGACGAGCGCGCATTCTGCCACCATGCAGACCGAGAGCAGCGTGGCGGCCAGCGCCTGCATGTCAGGTTTGTAGTAACGGTAGACGCCGTAGAAACCGCCGAGGATCGCAGCGCCCGCAAGCGCGCTCCAGTACAGTTCGGGGCTCGCATGGGTCCAATCCACCGCCAGCCAGGCGCAGGGCCAGGCCGCGCAGAGCAGCGTGATCGCCGCGGGCAAGTTGCGCGTCCAGCGGGCATTGAGCCACGTCAGGCGTTTTTCCAGCCCCTCGCGCAGTGCGAGGATCCCGGCATTGAACGTCGCCAGCATCGGGAAGATCAAAAGGTCGACGTGGAAATGCAGCGGGTGTATCTGGTTCCAGAAACAGATGATGCCGGTATTCGCGACGACCAGCCACAATCCCCAGACCGGCGCGAAGCACGACGCGACGCCGAAGGGAACGATGAGCAGGGCCCAGGTCGCAAACAATTCCCAGGCATCCGCGCCTGTCTGGTAAACCTGTCCGAAGACCGCAAGGAAGACGCCGATCAATGTCGCCGCCGCCATGGCCAGGAACTTGCCGCTTGTCCGCTCCAGTCCCCGGTAAAGCGCCGCGCCCATGCAGACCGCCATCGCGAGCTCGACGGAGCCCAGCTTGACCATGTCCGGAATGGCCGCCCAGTTGAAGGCATAGAAATAGACGATCCCGGCCAGCACGAGCGTCGTCCCGAGCGCGGCCAGCAGCCGCGATACCCATAATCCCCAGTTCTTCGCGGGATAGAGCAGGTCGAGCGCATAATCCCGCACCTGCGGCGGCAGGTGCCCGTCGGCGTGAAGTTCGTCGAGCAGCCGGCGGTCGGCGGGGATCTGATCCAGCGGGATCAGTCGGTTGCGAATTGTATCCATGCGAAGCTCCTCTTTTCTTCCAAAAGCTTCAGGCGCAGCGTCTCCGCCATTTCGGCCGCGGCGGTCACGGCGTCGTCGAAGGCTTCATCGAGCGCCTCGTCCAGCGCCGCGATGTTCTGCTGGACGGTGGCCAGCACCTCGGGCAGTTTGGGGGTCTTGTTGGTGGGGTTCATGCACACGCTCCTTTTTCTCTTGATTCCTAAGTCCAGATTACCATATAATTAAACAGTGTGCAATTATAATTTTACGGTGTTGAATTAGAAGGAGAAAACCATGGCCCGCAGGTGGGAACATACGCCCGAGGAACTCAAGAATCTGGCGATTCAGGCCGGCTACGACCTGATCGCGGAACGCGGATTCCAGGCCTTCAGCGCGCGCGCGGTCGCGACAAAAATGGGCTATACCGTCGGCACGCTCTATCATGTGTTCGGCGATCTCGACAATTTTATCCTGCACATCAACGCGCGTACGCTCGACGAATGGTATGACATCGAGGTGAAGGGCATGCCCAAGCGCGAAGAACAGCACGCGCGCTATTTCGCGCATTCATACTATTCATACGCGCGCGACAATTATAACCGCTGGCTGGCGCTGTTCGAACACCGCATGCAGGACAACAAGCCCATACCCAAATGGTACATGCCGAAAATGATGCGCATGTTCGCCCTGATCGGCGACGCCGTGCTGCCGCATGTCGACAACGACGCGAAAAAGGCGGAGCGCCTCGCGAAACTGCTCTGGGCCAGCGTACACGGCATCACCACGCTGTCCTTGTCCGGCAAGCTCGACCAGGTGCATGCGGGAACGCCCGAAAAAATGATCGACGACCTCATGTCGGTGGCGCTGGCGGGGAAATGACGCCGGGTTGACAGTGCGCCGCCGGATCGGCTATGTTCCCCTCGCACGTCACCCACAGCAACAAGGGACACAGCCATGATCGGATGCCTCTTCACCGCCAAGCTCGACGACAAGCTCAACGCCCAGGAAAAGCACGACGTGCTTTTGCAGATCAAGAAAACCAAAGGCGTCTTTTCGGCCGAGTTCACGAAAGCCGCGAAAAAAACCACCGACATTATTGCCGTGCATGCAGGCATGCCGTCGATCGCGAAAGATGTCGAGAAAATTCCCGGCGTCAAATCGACCCAGATGGACCCGCGCCGCCTCATGTAAGCGCCGACGGCTTCGAAAATAAAAAACCTCCTTCCCTGCGGAAGGAGGTTTTTTCGTTGTGCAAGCTTACAGGTGATATCCGCCAGAGGCCTCGATCACCTGCGCGGTGACCCAGCGCGCGTTGTCGTTCGCGAGGAAGGCGACGACATCGGCGATGTCGTTCGGCTCGCCGATGCGGCCGAGCGCGGTTTTCTCCGCGAACATCTTCATCGCGGCGGCGTCCGACGTAAAGCCCGCCGTGCCTTCGGTGCGGGTCAGGCCCGGGTTGACGGCGTTCACCGTGATGCCTTTGGGGCCCAGCGCCATCGCCATGTCGCGCGTGAGGATATCGACCGCGCCTTTCGATGCCGCATAGGCGAGCATGCTGTTGGAGCCGACGCGGGTGAGAGTGGTCGAAATGTTGATCACGCGGCCGCCCTTGTCCATCAGCTTCACGGCTTCCTGCGTGGTGAAGAACAGGCCTTTCACGTTAATGTCGAAAATCTTGTCGAAGTCTTCTTCCTTCGTATCGAACAGCGTCCCCATCGGGAAGACGCCAGCGTTGTTCACGAGGATGTCGAGCGTCTTGAATTTTTCCTTCTTGAGGATTTCGCCGACTTCCTTGAACATCTTCTTGATGTTCGCGACGGTCGAAATATCGCCCTGCAGCGCTACGGCCTTGCCGCCTTTCGCGGTGATCGCCTTCACGGCGGCTTCCGCGCCTTTCTTGTCGCTCGCATAGTTCACGATAACGAAAGCGCCGTCGCGGCCCAGGCGTTCCGCCGTCGCGCGGCCGAGGCCCTTGGATGCGCCGGTGACCAGCGCCGATTTGTTCTGGAGGAGTGCGTTTGACATAGATAATCCTTTCAAAAATGGGCGGTTCTGCCGCCCCTGTTACTTAAACGGAAAGGTGTAGTCGTCAAGGCCGCGGCGAAAACAAAAAGACCGCCGGTCATCCCGGCGGTCCTTTGTTTGGTGACCTGAAAAACGCTTAGGCGTTCGCGGGTTTCGAGAGGCGGTTCGCCAGCGACGAGCAGCCTTTCGCGATCAGGTGCGTAAGCCCGCCCTTGACCATGCCTGCGCATTTGCCAAAAGCCGCGACCGCGACGCCGACGCCGAAAGCCGAAGCCGCGAAGGGTACTGCGCCCACCATGGCTGCCGGGACGCCGAAGACCGCGATGCCGACGCCGACGGCGACGGCGGGAATGGTCGTCAGGCGTTCAACCAGGCGCGCGGCGCGGTTGAACTTGATCGACATGCTGTCGCCGCCGAGCGTGTACTGGCTCGAGGGCTTCTCCGCCATCCAGTTGAAAACGTCCTTGAAGACTTGGCCGATGCTCATTGAAGAACTCCTGAAGTAAAGTTGTTGATTCCTGTCCAAATCATTAGGCCTGAGCAGATGGGGAGTCAAATGTCACGCGGATGATTTTCCGGAATGGGTTGAAATACCCACAGCGGCGATATGCTTTCGCCGGGGTGAGGGGTGGGTGAGAAAACGAAAGAATATTATCGCAATAAATATTTGACATATCCCGAGCGCTCTGGTATGAAATTATCCACGGCTCGAAAAACGACAGCAGAACGATTTAAGCTCGTTTCCCGTCTGCTGGTATAACGCGAGGCGAGAAACAGCCTGAAACCGCCCCCTGTTTGCGGGTGGAATTGAAGGGCTGTTTTTTTATGCGTTTGACCTGCCGAAATCCGCAAATCCCCGACATATAGCGCACCCGCATCCTCATATGCGGCATTGCGCCGCGCATCTGCCCCTCATTTAAAAAGTTCATTCACAGGAAAGGACGGTAAACCCATGTCGTTCATTTATAGCCCTAGGAAAGTTATTGAAAAACTGTACCAGGATTTCGACGCTGCCGGAAAAATCGCCGACCCGATGGAGCGGTTGCTGGCATACCGTGATCTGCAGGAGCGCAGCTGGCGGGCACACGAAAAAACCGACCCCCGGGGCTGGTCCTTTGTCCTCGGCGCGCTGGCCTTTGGAGTTGTCATGTCTGTCAATGTGGCGATGCTGGGCCTTATCCCGATCGTATCTTTCGGATCCATCGGGGCCATGATGTTAACCTATGGTGCAGCAAGGCTGGCTGCGGCACCTTTTGGTTTCACCCTTCGCGCCCTGGCCAAAATCGATGCGCTGGACGGCAAGCGCGAGGCGGCAACGGATAAAATCATCGAAAACCTCCCGACCTCGGAGATTGCCCGTTCCAGCCACTTTGACAAAGTCATGAAGAGTTTCCCGGTGCTCAAGGAAAAATTCCTGGCAGCCGCAGCACGAGAAATAAAGCAGACGACGGCCCCCGTTCCCCCAAACCAACCGCAAAGGAAACATTCCCATGCATGACTGGAATCCAAAAGTTGAAAAACTGATCCGCGATCTCGGCGACTATCTGGATACGCAGATGAAAGACCTGCTGAACCCCCGCGCGTCGATGACAGGTTCGGCTCTGCGGACCGCTTTCAGGGCCGCGACCGCCGGCAAGCCGCTGAAGCGCCGGATGAAAGAAGAGGGCCTGGCATCCAAAGATTACAAGAAGGCGATGCAGGACCTTGTCGACCTGGCCGAACAGAATTCCAGCAACGCGGCGGATAAAATCAAGAGGATCCTTCCGGTGCTGGACAGGCTCGAACGCGAAAGCGGACCGGAATTGAAGGACGTGAAGGGCGGCTGGCTGAAGCAGATGAAGGCCGCGAAAAAATTCTTCAAAGGCAAGGGAATTTCATATTAGGCCCGCCGGGGAATAAAAAAACCCGGTCTCCCGTACCTACGGCCTGAGGGGTTTTCCCACCGCTTGCGCCAACAGGATTGCGGCAAGCACCACGACGGGAAGCAGCACGACAAAAAAGGCAACAGGCCACTTGTCCGCCCCGGCCGGCGGCCGGGTTGGAATGTCGCGCCCGGTCGCCCTGCGCACGCGCGCCGCGATGTCGTCGCGCAGTCCGGCAAGTTCGGCCTCCGAAAAGGACAAGTCGGGAATTCGGAGTTCGGCCCCGGCCGCGGTTTTCAGCACGAGGGCTTTATGGCCCTCGTTGCCCAGGATGACGACGTCCGACGCGATGTCGCGCAGGGCGATGCTCTTGCGCGTGCGCAGGAGGCTGACGGTCGAGATATGCGCGTCGTCGATGTCAATGCGCGCGGCCGAGCGATGCAGCACGAACCATCCCCACACGATAAACGGGGAGAGCATCAGGATAAACAGGACGATGTCGTCATGGGAGAAGCCAGGGCGCGTCGGATCCCTCATCGCATAGCTGAGGAAGGACGCGATGCTGGTGGCCGGGCCGAAGGCCTTGATATAAGCGTTTATCAGCTGCACGCGAGGGACGGTGATCGTGCGGTTGCCGCTGGATTTCGACAGCCTGTCGCTGGAGGGTTCTGAGGTCATGGATCAAGTCTAGTCCGAATGGCCGCTGCGGAAAAGCGATGAAAAAGCCCGGTCTCCTGTGCTGAAGACCGGGCTCTTTATAACGGAGCAACCAGTGCCAAGAAACCCCTAACCGGCACCTTTGTCCAGGGCCGTCGCCCCAAACATGTCCTCCTCGTACATTTCAATGTCGTCCTGTGTGAAGCCGAAGTGCGTGCCGATCTCGTGGATGATGATCCGGTTGACGAGGCGCGTGATGTCTTCGGAAGTATCGGCCCAGGTGTCGAGAATGGGCCGGCGGTAAAGATAAATCGTGTCCTGGCGCTTGGTGGCGGCCAGGTGGCCGATCTTGGCGGGGCCGGAGCTCTGGTAGCAGCCGAGCAGGTCGAACGGCGTTTCCAGTTCCAGTTCCTGCTCGATAAAGGCGTCGGGAAAATCCTCGACGACGACTTTCAGTTTTCCGGTGTGCTTCTCGAGGCCGTCGGGCAGCTCGTCGATGATGGCTTCGGCGATCTCCCCGATATCCTCGAGCGAGGGAGGGACTGTGAATCCCACAAATATCGCCTTCGTTTCCAACTGGTAACCCCGATGTGGACGTCTTTAGAACGGATAAGCTAAACTCTGAAACTCACTCTACCGAATCGGAAGGAATCTGTCCATGGCTAAAGTGAATGAGAGTCAAGACATCGAATCGTTTTTGAAAAAAAATAAGGGTTGGGCCCGCGTGAAGGGCCGTTCCGCGATTCAAAAGCTGTTCGAATTTAAAAACTTCAACGCGGCTTTCGGCTTCATGACGCGCGTCGCCATGGTGGCGGAGCAAATGAATCACCATCCCGAATGGTTCAACGTCTATAACCGCGTCGATGTGACGCTCTCCACGCATGATGCGGGCGGCGTGACGGAAAAAGATTTCAAGCTGGCCGCCAAAATGGACAAGTTCGCGCGCGCATGAATCGCGTGACGGGCGGGCCAGGTGATTTCAGGATGTAATTGGCCAAAATACGGGCCTTGAAGGGCTTTGTCCAGCCGCTACCGGACGTTGCTGTTTAACGGAAAACGGGAATAGAGGTTTATCAGCAAGTTACTGTTTTTCAATAAATATTTCTTGCCGTAACCCTGAAATTTCCCGTCAAGAAAAAGCAATAAATTGTATAATTGTTCTTCTTTTACCCTATCCGGTACACAGGTATGCTACCATCTGTTTGTATTCGGGTAACTGGACCGTATTTTAAGGTTGGGCATGTCGGAACCTTCGGACATCACGGCGCGTAATCTGCCGAACATTGTCGTCCCCGCGAATGAAGCGGCGGTCGCGGCCGACGGCCTGTTGCCGCTGAGCCCGCTTGCCGCGAAGTATCTTAACCGTGAAATCTCCTGGCTGCGCTTCAACATGCGCGTGCTGGCCGAAGCAAGAAATCCCGCGACGCCGCTGCTCGAACGCGTGCGGTTCCTGTCCATCTCTGCCTCGAACCTCGAGGAATTCTTCATGGTCCGCGTGGCGGGCCTCAACGACCAGATCACGCGCGGCGCCGAGACCATCGGCGAAGACGGCCAGACGCCTGCGCAGCAGCTGCCGCAGATTTTAAAGCTCGCGCGCAAGATGATGGACGACCAGCAGGAATGCTGGACCGACCTCATGCATAGCCTCGAGAAAGAAAGCGTCCACCTGCTCAGCGCCGCCGAACTTTCGGCGATGGAAAAGAAGTGGGTGGAAACCTTCTTCCTCGCGAACGTCTTCCCGACGCTGACGCCGATTGCCATCGATCCCGCACATCCGTTTCCCTTCCTGCCGAACAAGAGCCTGACGGCGATTTATACGCTGGAAGACGAAACCGGCGCCTCGCGCATGACTGCCTTGATCCTGCTGCCCGCAAAACTGCCGCGCTTTATCCGCCTGTCGGGCCAGGCCACGCGCATGATCGCGCTGGAAGAAGTGCTGGACATGTTCCTGCCCTCGTTCTTCCCGGGCTACCACGCGGTTGAATCCGGTTTCTTCCAGGTCCTGCGCGACAGCGAACTCGCTGTTTCCGACGAAGCCGAAGACCTGATGAGCCATTACGAGAAAGCGCTCAAATCCCGCAAGCGCGGCTCGGTCATCGGCTTGCTGCTGAACCAGAACATGCCGGCCACGCTGCGCAAGTTCCTGACCTCGTCTTTGCGCATCCTGCACCGCAACGTGTTCCAGCTCGACGGCATGATTGGCCTGACCGACCTGAATGAGCTTGCTTCCATCGAGCGGCCCGAGCTGAAATTCAAGCCCTGGGTTCCGCGCTATCCCGAACGCGTGAACGACTTCGGCGGCGACGTCTTCGCGGCGATCCGCGCGAAGGACCTGATCGTCCACCACCCCTATGAATCCTTCGACGTGGTGATGCAGTTCATCCGCCAGGCTGCGTCGGACGAAAACGTCATTTCCATCAAGCAGACGCTCTACCGCACCAGCGCGAATTCTCCGGTCGTGAAGGCGCTCATCGAAGCGGCCGAGAACGGCAAATCCGTCACCGCGGTCGTCGAGCTCCGCGCGCGCTTTGATGAAGAGGCCAATATCAAGCTGGCCCGCGACCTTGAACGCGCGGGCGTGCAGGTGATTTACGGCATCATCAACCTGAAGACGCACTCCAAGGTCACACTGGTGACGCGCAAAGAGCCGGAAGGCCTGCGCTCCTACGCGCATTACGGCACGGGCAACTATAACCCGGTGACGTCGCGCGTTTATACCGACCTGTCGCTGCTGACCTGCGACCCGGAACTCGCGCAGGATGCGGCGCGGCTGTTCAATTACCTGACCGGCTACGCAAAGCCCGAAGGCTTCAGCAATATCATCATGGCGCCGATCGACATGCGCGCGCGCCTGCTCGATCTTATCGATGCGGAAGTAAAAAATGCCGAAGCCGGCAAGCCCGCCGCGATCTGGGCAAAGATGAACTCGCTCGTCGACCCCGAAGTGACCGATGCGCTTTACAACGCCTCGCAGAAAGGCGTGAAGATCGAGCTCGTCGTGCGCGGCATCTGCTGCCTCAAGCCCGGCGTGAAGGGCATGTCGGAAAACATCCGGGTCAAGAGCATCGTCGGACGCTTCCTCGAGCACTCGCGCATCTTCTGCTTCGCGAACGGCGGCGATATGCCGCACGAAGCCGCCAAGGTTTACATCGCTTCCGCCGACTGGATGGGCCGCAACCTCGACACGCGCGTCGAAGTGATGGTCCAGATCAAGAACCCGACCGTGCACGAGCAGGTGCTCGAGCAGATCATGACCGCGAACCTGCTGGACGACAGCCAAAGCTGGGAACTGCTCGAAGACGGCACCTACCGCCGCATCAAGGCTTCGGGCAAGCTGATGTCCGCGCAGGAATACTTCATGAAATACCCGAGCTATTCGGGACGCGGCAACGCGGAGCATAACCCGCGCCTTGCCGAAGCGAAGAAGTCGAAACGCTATAACCCCACGACCGACCGCAAGCCGCGCCAGAAGGCGCAGGCCGCCCAAACGCCTGCCGAACCCAAGGACAAGGGCGACGCGAAAGACAAAAGCGGTACCTGATTTTCAGTTCAGAAAAGATTTTTAAGGCGCGTCATCAGCCCCAGATGAGGGGGATCGTTTCCAGGTCGGTGATGTCGACGAAGTTGTCGTCGTTGACGCGCGCGGCGTTGAATTGCGATGGCTTGGTCACGGCGGACGCGGGCTCTTTCTTCCCATCGTTGGAAGCGGGCTTGTTGTGAAAGCGGCTTTCCTTGAGCGTGCCCATGCAGCCTTGTCCTGAATAGATATTAAGCGGCTGCTTCTTCGGCAGTGGGGGCGGCGTCATCAAAGCCGTCCTGCCATTCGCGCAAGACGCTGCGCAGGTGCGGGTCGGCATTGCGGGCCTGCCAGCTGTTGCCGTTGGCGGCGGTTTTGTGGTTGATCGCGTTGGTCTGGATGATGGCTTGCTTCATGTCGCGTAACTCCTTGGGTCCAGAAAATATAAAGCTTTTATTTACATAACGCAAGTGGAAACTGCGCCCATAACTCTTGTTAACAAATACTTTGCAGGAATTCAACAGGTTAATGATTTTCCAGCCGCTCTTGCCGCAGGGTGAGGGTTAGCTTAGGGTCGGGCCATGACCTCAGCTCCGCACGCCAGATTGCTTCCCGGGCAAAAGCCTGTGCCGCCGCATAAGGGCGATGACTCGCGCGATATTTCTTTTGCCGAGGGCACCGTTCAGGCCGCCACCGTTCAGGGCGGGCGGTCGTACCAGGAAGACCGTTATCTAGTCGATACGCTCGACATCACCCTGCGCGCGGCGCGGCGTTTCCTCGCCGGCATCTTTGCCGCCGCGGCGAAGAAGACCGACGGGAACGAGGCGGGATCGACCGGCACGGCCCTCGTCATCACGCCCGACCTGAAACTCCAGACCGCATTCCTGGGCGACAGCCCGGTTGTCGTTTTCGTGCATGACCCGGCCACGGGCGAGATCACCGCGCAAAAGCTGACGAAAGATCATCACGCGCGCCTGCCGCTGGAAAAAGAACTGATCGAGCGGAACGGCGGCTACGTCGCCCCCAACGGCCGCGTCAGCGGATCCTTGATGCTCTCGCGCGCCTTTGGCGATGCGGGCTGCCTCGGCGTTTCGCGTGACCCGGAATTCGCCTCCATAGACCTGAAGAAAGCCATCGACGCGGGCAAGGACGTTTATGTCTGCCTGTCTTCCGACGGGCTTTACGAGGGGATCGAGCATGATGATTTCATCGCGCCCCTGAAAGCGGCGATTAAAAAAGGCATGACCGGCGCCATCGCCGATATCTTCGCCGCCCATGCCTATGAAAAGGGCAGCGTCGATAACATTACCGCGCTGGTCGTCAAGGTGCCGCGCGAGATGAAACAGGCGCTGTTCATGGCCATCGCCGACGGCCACGGCGGCGCGGCCACGTCGGAAGAGGTCATTGAGGTTTTCAGAGACGGTCTGGCGACGCGCAAGGCCATGCCGAAGCCTTAATCGGCAGATTTCCCCGTCATCCAAGCCTTGCGGATTGCGATGCCGCATTTGGCGCTCTCCGCCCAGGAATGCGCGGCGAAGACCTGCCGGGCGATAAGGCCATAGGTGGTTTTGTCGGCGGAAATCCAAGGATAAAATCCGGCGAGGCCGGAACTGCTGAACGCGCCGTCGCTATGCTTGTCGTCCTCCACCCAGTGGTTCAGGCTGTAATGCCAGTCGTAGGGCATCGGCGAGACACCGACTTTATCCGGGCAGGCGGATTTCATGGCACAGACGGCATGGGTGCCTAAGTATTCCTTCATGCGCAGGTCGCCCGACAATATCTTCCGCAGGAAACGCGCGTAGTTGCCGGGCGTCGAATTCAGGCCGCTTGCGAGCTGCAGCGAATTGAAGGTGAAGTTAATATCCTTGCCAAGGTAGGTTTTATACTCCGCCGCCATCGTCTTCTTCGTTTTGTCACCGAGGCCCAGTTCGACCGCCAACGCTTCGTCGCCATGGCTGCTGTAGGAGAATATGCCGACATCGGCGGGGTCGGGCTTGTCCGCGAGGTTTTCCGCGGCGCAGGCAGCAATGTCATGGGAGAAGGAACTGCAGGCGAGCAGGTCTTTCTCCGCATGCGCATAGCCACCGGTCATGTTGAGAAGCTGGACCTGGTGTTCGTCCGGCGCCTTGCCGCCCAGTTTTTCCAGCACATAGGCGCCGAAGACAAGCTTGGCGGCGGAATAGATATCAATATTGGTATTGGGGCCATATTTCTTCCCGATGCTGCCGCCGGCAAGTTTTCCGTCCTTGTCGCCGATTTCCCAATAAAAATCGCCGATGGCCGTGCAGGTCGCGTCTTGCCGCGCCACATGCGCCGCTGCCTGCTGCCGCGCAGCGATGTCGCCGGCCTGCGCGGGCAGCGTGAACAGCAGGAAAAGGGCGGTCAGCGCGACGCTCTTCATCGCCTGCCGCCGGAATGTCATTGGGATGTTCCCGTCATCCAGGCCTTGCGGATCGCCATGCCGCAATAGGCGCTGGTGGCGTATGACTTTTTGCCAAACACCAGCCGCGCGACGAGGCCATAGGTGCTCTTGTCGGCGGAAATCCAGGGGTAAAATCCCTCAAGACCCGCGCTGCTGAACGCGCCGTCGCCGTCCTTGTCGTTTTCAACCCAATGGTTCAGGCTGTAATGCCAGCCGACGGGCGCGGGGGTGAAGACGACCTTGCCGGGGCAGTCGGCGTTGAACGCGCAGACCGCATGGGTTCCGAGATGGTCTTTCATGCGCAGCTTGCCCGACAGAATTTTCCGCAGGAAACGCGCATAGTTGTCAGGCGTGGATTTCAACCCGCCCGCCAGTTGCAGCGAGCGGAACGAAAAGTCGAGATCGTCGCCCAGATACTTTTTATATTCTTCCGCCATCGTCTCTTTTGTCTTGTCGCCGTCGCCGAGCTCGACCGCGAGCTCCTCGTCGCCCGGGTTGCCGTAAGAGAATATGCCGATATCGGCAGGGTCGGGTTTGTCCGTCTTGTCCTTCGCCGCGCAGGCAGCGATGTCTCGCGCGAAGAGGCTACAGGCGAGCATGTTGCGTTTCGCATGCGCATAGCCGCCCGTCATGTTGAGGAGATGGATCTGGTGGTCGTCCGGTTCCTTGCCCCCCAGTTTCTCAAGCACATAGCTGCCGAAGACGAGCTTGGAGGCGGAGTCGATCCCGATGCTGGTCTGCGGCCCGTATTTTTTGCCGACGCTGCCGCTTGCCAGCCTGCCGTTTGCATCGCCGATTTCCCAATAGAAATCGCCGATACCCGTGCATTGCGCATCATGCGCGGCAGCGGTCACGGCGGCGCGGGTTTTCGCGGCGATATCGGCCGCTTGCGCGCCATGCGCCAGGACCAGCAGCAGGGCGATCAGCGCGAGCCGTGTCATCACTTCGCAGCGAGGCGCACGGCGCCGTCGAGACGGATGGTTTCGCCGTTGATCATCGCGTTCTCGATGATGTGGAGCGCAAGCTTCGCAAATTCCTCGGGCTTGCCGAGGCGCTTGGGGAAGAGGGTCGTCGCGACCAGGCTGTCCTGCACTTCCTTGGGCATGGAGAGCAGCATCGGCGTGCCAATCAGGCCCGGCGCGATGGTGACGACGCGGATGCCAAAGCGCGACAGCTCGCGCGCGGCGGGCAGTGTCATACCCACGATGCCGCCCTTGGAGGCCGAATAGGCGGCCTGGCCGATCTGGCCCTCGTAAGCCGCGACGCTGGCGGTATTGATGATGATGCCGCGTTCGCCCGTGTCATTGAGCGCTTCGAGCGTCGACATTTCGGCGGCAGCCAGGCGCAGCATGTTGAAGGAGCCGATCAGGTTCACGCCGATGACCTTGGAGAAGAGGTTCAGGTCATGCGGGCCTTCCTTGCCCACCACGCGCGCGGCGGGCGCCACGCCCGCGCAGTTCATCAGGATGCGCACGGGGCCGTGGGCTTTCTTCGCGGCGTCCATCGCGGCCTTGGCCGAAGCTTCGCTCGAGACATCGCATTCAAGGGCGATGCCGCCGATTTCTTTCGCGACGTTTTCGACATTCGCCTTGTTGATGTCGAGCACGGCGACTTTCGCGCCGGCCTTCGCGAGAAACCGCGCTGTCTCTGCGCCCATGCCCGAGCCGCCGCCCGTGACGATTGCCGCCAAGCCTTTGATGTCCATAAGATTTGCTCCCTGATGTGAATTCGAGGGCATCTTAATTGGCTTCCTCACGAGAGCAACAGGGAATTTAATTTGACATAAATAAATGCCGGCGCTATCTTTGCCCCCGATCACACTTTCCTCCAGGAGAAACCATGGCCGGCGACAATGAGCGCGAACTGAAACTCGTCGATGCCTTCGACGCCGCCACCTCTGACCTCGGCGAGAATTCGCCGAAGCACGTTGGCTACCAGAAGGTCGACGATCTCACCGTCCTCGAGCGCAAATACGTGCCCGTTTTCGCCGTCGAGGGGAAAACTGACCATATTGCCGTTCAGGCCGATGTTTACGATTTCAACAGCTACTCCGTAACGCATTACGTGCTGGCTTACGGCAGCTCAGACATCTTTCAGCCGCCGGTCCGCGAGAATTTCTCCGCCGTCGAGGGCAAGCAGTGCATCCGCGACGCGCACCGCGCGCTGGTCGAACTCGGCGGGCATCCGCCGCCGCTGGACGAGCTCATGAGCTTCATCATGGAACTGCAGAGCGACGTTTCCGTCTCCGCGCCGCTCAAGCTGAAAGCGGCGCCGCTCCGAAAGCCGTAAATTTTCAGAGAGTTTACTTCGCCGCGGTTTCCGTCGCGGCGGGCTTCACGAGCGTTATCTTCGCCAGATTCTTCTCGATCGACGGGAACCGTTCACGCACATCGGTCTGGACGGTCTTGTTCAGGTCCGCCAGCGCCGCGTCCTGCTGTTCCTTGGGCAGTGCATAGACCGCCTTGTATTTTTCATCGATATTCGCCGCGAGCTGGAGCGAGTCCGACGTCTGTCCCTGCTTCAGCAGGCCCAGGCCCCCATACACATCCTGCTTCTCGCCAATCGCGCCGGCCAGCAGCAAGCCCATTACTTCGCGCGCGGCGGAGACCTGCCCGGTCTGCATGGCTTTCTCGGTCCATGTCGCGCCGTCCGCCTCGTCCTGGCGGATGCCGTCGCCGGTAAAGCAATGGTGCGCCATCGCGAATTCCGACAGCGGATAACCCTGGTTCGCGGATTTCTGGAACCACGTCACGGCCTGCGTCGAGTCCTTGAAGCCAAGTTCGCCCGAGGTGAGGGACAGCGCGAATTTGTACTGCGCTTCCATGTTGCCGGTGACGGCCTTGTAATGGGTCTTTTCGAATTCGATTGCGTCATGGATTGCCGCCTGACGTTTCGTCGGGTCGGCAATCTCCGTCCGCAGCCGCGCGTGATATGGCGAGACCATCGGATAGGCGACGGCGCCGATAGCGGTCGCGATGGCCAGGGACAGCACGATAAGAATGAAGCGCTTCATGAATAATCCAGGTGCGAATTCAGTACAGGAGTCATTCTATAACCCCCTTATTGGCAAAGCAATTCGCACTGCGTTGACATAAGCACCCGGTATGTTAGTCTCGAAGCCATTGGCATTATTTATTTATGGGGTGCGTCATGATCGACGGGGGCAAGAAGAAAGAACTCAAGCTCATCAAGGACGAGACCGCCAAGTGGCGCCTTGAAGGCTATCAGCGCCTCGATGACGAAATCGTTTTTTACCGGCGCTATGTCCCGATCACCAAGGAGCTCAACTCCATCCTGATCCAGGTCTATGATTTCAGCGCCTATACCATGACGACCATCCTGGACGCCAAGGGCTATAACACCTCGACGACCGCGAGCGCGATGCAGGTCCTGACCTTCCGCGACATCGGCAACAAGCAGGCGATCAAGGACGCCCACCAGGCGCTGATCGAGCTGGGCGGCTCGCCGCCGCCGCTGGAGCAGGTGCTGGGCGTCGCTTAAAGTTTTTTTTAACGGAACCGGGTTCCCCTGGCCGGCATTTTCGCCGGAAACATAACTTGCCGGATGCTGCATGGCCAATGACCTTGCCGATACCGTCAGCGAACGCGCCTGGCGCGAAGCGGACAGCCACCTGAAGCAGGTGCTGCGCCGGCTGCCCGAGGCCGCAGCGAAAAAACCGAAAAAGCGCAAATACGTCCATGAACTGCGCGTCGAAAGCCGCCGGTCGGAAGCCGCACTGGATCTTTATGCGGATTTCCTGCCGAAACGGCACCGCAAGCGCCTGCAAAAACAACTGAAGAAAATCCGCCGCGCGGCGGGCCGGGCGCGCGACCTCGACGTGTTCCTTGAACTGCTCGAAAAGGACAAGACGGGCGGCGACGCGGCGGCGCTGTTGAAAATCGCGCAACGCCACCGCGACAAGGCGCAGCGGGATATGATCGCTGCGGGCCGTGCCGCGCGCAAAAGCGGCTTCCGCAAGTACGTGCGCGCTTTCCTGAAAGAGGCGGGCAGGCAACGCGGGAGCGTCGGCGCGCGTTTCGTTCCCTGGGCGCGGCTTGAACTGCGGCCCCTGGTCCGCGCGTTCTTTGCCGCCGTGCCGCCTGCAGATCCGGCGCTGAAGGACCTGCACGCCTTCCGCATCGCGACCAAGAATTTACGCTACCGCCTCGAGATGCTGGAATCCGCCTTTCCCGCCGCCGTCCGCAAGGACCTGCTGCCCCTGCTGGCCGCAGTGCAGGAACGCCTGGGCGAGCTTAACGACATCGCCGTGCGCAAGCGGCGTCTTGAAAAATGGCTGGCGCAGATGAAGGACAAGGCGGCGGCGCGCTCCCTGCGGCGGCACATCGCCCTGGATGACGCCTTCCTGGCGCAGGCCCGGACGGACGTCGCCCGCTGGTGCACCCCCGTTTTTCTCGGCCAGTTGAGGGGGAATTTCGACGCCCTGCTGACCGGGCTGGCCCTGGTGGCTTAAGGCGGGAACCCGGGTCGCCGGGTAAATCTGACGATTCTTATAGGATTCGACCGGAAGACCCCGGAACCGGAAAATCGTCAAATGATATAAAGTCTTGAATATTAAAGATAATATCGTTAATTTTATTACCATAAATAATAATTGACCGATACCATAGTGTCCTGTATATGTTTTGCTCAGTATCAGCATAATTTGGCAATTCGAGGTAAAGTCCATGAAACTTCCGAAGAAGCTTTTGAGTGTGTTGCTTGCCGGTTCGAGCCTGCTTGGCGCCGCCGGTATCGCCAGCGCCCAGGAAGCAGGTCCGCCGCCCTCCCCCACCACCGCCGTCGAAATGCAGAACACCAATCCGGCTGCCCCGACGGTCACGCAGGCCGACGTCGACAACTTCGCTTACAACGTGGGCGTCCAGACGGCGTTCCCCCTCGCCAGAGAGGGCTTCTCGCAGGGCACGCTGCGCAACGGCCAGTATGTCGGCCTCCAGTTCGTCCTCGACGGAAACAACAAAGCGACCGGCTACAGCGTCTACAACCTCGAAGACCAGAAGAGCCAGGTTGCCTTCCAGCAGGCAATCGACAACGCAAGCCAGGTCGAACAAAGACTCGAAAATCAGCGTTATAACTCCGGTTACTCGACGCCGGTTTATTATCCCGAAAGCTACGTCATCGTCACGCCCGTCATCGTGCCCCCGCTGTGGGGCTTTGGCTGGGGCTTCGGTCATTACCGCATCGGCTTCTGGGAGCCGGTCATCTGGCCGGGCTTCGTTTATATGGGCGGCATGGGCTATCACGGCGGCTACGGCGGCTGGGGCCACGGCCATTACGGCGGCGTCCGCAATGACATCCGCAACACGACCGTGATCAACAATACGACGATCATCAACAACGGCCACGGCCACGGTCAGGGCGACAACGGCCATTGGGCGACCGGGCGTGCTCCGCTGCCGGGCGGCGTCAGAGGCACAGCAATTCCGCAGCACGAACGCAACAACGTGACCGGGACCGGTACATTCGATCAGCACCATCAGATCAACGGCACGCGGGAATTCCACCCCTTCAACCAGGCATCGGGCATTCCGCAGGTACGCAATCCGCAGGTGGACACGCACCGTTTTGACCAGCCTGCCCAGCGCCGCTTCGAGACAGTCACGCCGCATAACAACGTCCAGCTGCCCACCGTACACCAGGGCGCCGTCGATCGCGGCAGCGTCTGGAATGGCGCCGCTGGCCGCGGCACTGCGACCGGCAACGTGCGCATGACTGCCCCCGTCATCCGTGGCAATCCCGGCGGCGGCGGCGGACATCACCGCTAATCAGGACCACTCGTTTCTTACTGCAAATCCTTCCGGTTTGAACCCCGGAAGGATTTGCGCTATGTTGATTCCGTTAAAGAAGGACGTCCCCGTAGCTCAGCTGGATAGAGCATCAGTTTCCTAAACTGGGGGTCGCAGGTTCAAATCCTGCCGGGGACGCCAAAAAAACTGCCGGGTTTCCCGAATTCCCTTTCCGGAAAAATCCCAACGCCTTGAAGAAACGCGGAAAAACCTGCATATGTTATGATGCAGGACGTCTCTGCAGGTACTCCATTGGTTGCGTGTAAATTCAGGGGAACATGTCGCATCCGGAACTGGTCATTCTTGCTGCTGTGATCTGGCTTATCGGAGGCCTGGTCGTTGTCGCGCTGAGCCTGAAACGGCGCAAGCTGAAGATGACGCTTGCGTTCAAGCTGACGAGCGAAGGCGACCATATCAAGCATTTCGTCTGGTACGAATGGGCGATGTTCCTGGGCGTTGCGGCGCTGGCGCTCGTGGTTTTCTGGCACGCGATTGCGGAGGACACGGCGCCGGTCGGCACGAACGGCTGCCCGATGGATACCCACCTGTGCCCGGACAACACCTATGTTTCCCGCAGCGGCCCGACCTGCGCCTTCCTGCCTTGCGCGCAATCCGGGAGCCTCACCGACCTGTATAACGTCAAGGAACCGCCGCCGCCCGAGCCCGCGCCGGCACCCGCCCCGGAAACTGCGACGCAGTCGATCAAGCCCGACAACTCGATCTCGGAGGCGATGGATCCGACCCTCGTGGAACCCAAGCTGCCCAAGGACGAGCCCGACCAGATCGACGTTGAAACCTGCGCCAAGGGCACGCGCGCCGGCTATATGCAGAAGAACGGGCATCCGGCGGTGTTTACCGCCACGACGACCAAGGCCAACCTCTGCATCATCAAGGCGATCAAGTACAAGGATGACGGCGGAGATTCTTACCTGTGCGAATTCCGCATGCGCGGCATGCCGGAGCAGGGCTTCGTCAAGTTCTTCAAGGTGACGGATTTCGAGAGCCTCAGGGAAAAGATGTGCAGTGAGGACTATAGCGACTCCATGACGCTGTTCCGCATGGCGGCCGCGCGCGGCAACGCGAACGCGCAGTACAACCTGGCAAGGTACTACGACCAGCGCCACGGCATCACCGAGGATTTCCCCGAGGCCGCGAAGTGGTACAAGAAAGCCGCCGAGCAGAACCACGCGGGCGCCGAATACAGCCTGGGCGTCTTTTACCAGCAGGGCCTTGGCGTCCAGCAGAATCTCGCGGAAGCCGGCAAGTGGTACCGCAAGGCGGCGGAACAGAACCGCGCGGAGGCGGAGTACGCGCTGGGCTATCTCTACGACAAGGGGCTTGGCGTCACGCAGGACCCGAAAGAAGCTTCGGAATGGTACAAGAAAGCCGCCGACCAGGGTTATGCCGACGCGCAGGAAGCGCTGGGCGATCTCTATTACAACGGCCGTGGCGTGCCGCAGGGCTATGACACGGCATATTTCTGGTACATCGTCGCGGCGGAAACCAACAACAAGGATTTTGTGACCAAGCGCGACGCGATCATCCGCATGGTGCCCTTTCCAGCACAGTGGGATCCGAAGCTTGGAATTCACGTGACTTGAAGTCGCGGC
>JADMIO010001295.1_pt1 | contig 19054 bp, 16 predicted proteins | sample 8958161 | NCBI WGS metagenome assembly JADMIO01 (sample SAMN16585339, study PRJNA669376) | soil metagenome | isolation source: Crop rotation soil | place: USA: Cullars Rotation, Alabama | collected 2011
AGGCCTGGTGCGAGAAGTAATCCGCACGATCAATCTCATGCGCAAAGACAAGGGGCTGACGATGCACGACAAGATCGTGGTAGAGTATGCAACAGAGGATACACTGCTTGGGAGCGTGTTCGCCGAGTATGCCGACGAGATCAAAAAAGGCGTCGTAGCCAGCGAAGTGTCAGAATCATCGGGCGGAGAGGAAAAAGAAGTGGATGGCAGGATTGTGCATCTGACCGTATAACAGATTGCCGGCCTGGGCCATGGACTGGTTTGACTTCGATTTTTTTTCCATATACAATGCCAAACATACCTTTATTGAATCAATTATATGCTGACCGTACAACAAATTTTTGACCTGGGAGTGAAGCTTGCCATCGAGAAAGATCCGCGCGGCGTCAAAGGCGTGCAGAAACATTTGGCTCGCATGAAAAAACAGTTTGACGATCTCAAGCCTTCTGAAAAGGAGTATTTTGACGAAGATCGCCTGACCAATCCATATCCGGACTGCGCTATCCATGTCAGTGACGGCAAGACCAAGGTCCAGCGCGTGTTGGCCGGTATTGATATTACTTCAAGCGATATTCTTTTGGCCAGTCAATTGAACGAGCGCGGCGAAAAGATTGATCTCGTGATTTCCCACCACCCGGTCGGCAAGGCCTTGGCCAATCTGCATGAAGTCATGGAAATGGCGATTGATGTCTATGAGAGAGACGGCGTGCCGGTCCATATTGCCGAGAAGATTTTTGAAGAACGCGTCCGCGAAGTGGGCCGCGGCGTGCATCCGGCCAATCATTTTGCTCCGGTCGACGTGGCCAGACATTTGGGCATCAACTTCATCACCACGCACACCATCACCGACAACATGGTAGATGCCTACGTGCGCGAGTACTTGCAAAAGAAAAAACCGGAGACAGTAGGAGATATCATGGCGGCATTGCTTGAACAGGAAGAATACAAAGTAGCGAAGAAATACGGTGCCGGTCCGCGCATTATCGCCGGCGGTCCCGCCCATCGCGCTGGCAAGATTCTCGTGGAGATGACCGGTGGTACGAATCCATCGCCAAAAGTCTACGAACAGCTCTCCCAATACGGCTTCAGTACGGTCGTCGGCATGCACATGAGAGACGAATCCATGCAGAAAGCCAGCGAACGCCATATGAATGTCATTATCGCCGGCCATATGTCATCTGACTCTCTTGGTATGAACTTGTTCCTTGATGAACTGGAGAAGAAGGGGATCGAAGTGATGACGTGCGGCGGGTTGATCCGGGTGTCGAGAAATAAAAAGACTAAGAAGTAAGAACAGGGCGCCGACAAGGCGCTCTTTTTTTATTATCATTTTTCCTGTAGCATGTAAGCAGAGTACTCTGCCTATTCTGCTTTTATCTATGATTTCGTTACTTAAAGGTACGGTGACGGCTAAACACAAAACCTCCATAGTCTTGATGACCTCGGGCGGTGTTGGGTATGAGGTATATATGCAGCCGTTGAACGTCCTGTCTGCGACAATTGGGAATGAAGTAACGCTGTATACGTATCTCAAAGTGAGCGATAGCGCTCTCGATCTCTATGGATTTGAACATGCGGAGGACAAAGATTTCTTCAGTCTCCTCATGACTGTGTCTGGCGTGGGACCGAAGACCGCGATGAATATTTTGTCTCTTGGGTCTGTGAAAGATATTGGCAGCGCGATCGGGCGAGGGGATGTGAAGTATCTCACGGCAGTTTCTGGATTGGGTAAGAAAACGGCAGAACGGTTGGTGGTTGAATTAAAAACAAAGATTGGAAGCCAGGGTGGAACGTCGAGCGTTCAGGGTGACAGCGGTGTCCTGGGTGATGTAATCGAAGCGTTGATAGGTCTCGGATATTCTTCGGAAGATGCCAAGAGCGTGGTGACATCGCTCGATGCAGAAGGGAAAAGTACTGAAGAAGTGCTTCGGATGGCCTTACGGCAGATGAAATAAAATGGTATAGTATATACATTCATTTTTATTTTCATTGTATGAAGAAGCAATTGTATTTTCTTATAGGAGCAGTGATCATAGGGACCACGGGTTTGTTGGCTGTTGTATATGCAACCGTCAGCGCCATTTTATTACCCAACGGAGACGGCACCTATATGGGATGGCAGACGTCTACGGGTACGGTCCATTATGTGAATGTCGATGATCAGCCGTGCAATGGAAATACTGACTACAACTATGTGGTGTCTTCTACTCCATTGGGAACGAAAGATTCTTACACGATTGACTTGAGCTCTGTCCCGAATGGTTCCACTATTACCAAAATCGGTTTGAATCCTTGCGCGAGCGTATTTACCAACGTCAGCGGTACGTCGAGTACGCTGCGGGCATTTTTTATTTTTAATGGCGGGGCTGAGCTTCAGACAAATGTGTACATTATCGGAAATTCCACTACGATTCCATTTCAGTTTACCACCACCACTCGCAACATTTCGGTGTTGAAGACCGCGACTTCCACCTTGCAGGTCGGAGCTGAATATTTTAAAGGTGATCGCGGGCTGAAACTGTCAAACATGAGGGTAGAGCTTACGTACTAGCAGAAAGGGCGCTTTGGACAGCGCTTTGAGAGATAAAATAAGGCTTAAGTTAGCCAAATAATAGCGAAAAGCCCTTGACAAAAGGGCTTTTTTGTGCTATACTTAGTTGTTCAATAAGCCTGGAGAAGGCCATTGAAAGTTGTACCTTACAACCAACAAGTGTGCGGGTAGGCAATTGTGCCACAGGCTCGCACCCACGGAACGATCCGTGCAGAGCCGCACATGCGGCGAGGAAATACCATGACGCAAACGGACAAGGTGTGGATTTATTTTCGTTTTTTCACGAGAAGCCACATCGATGGGACGGGTTGGGGGGACCCTAAGAACTACCGGGTGAATTATCACGAGACCCAGTCGTACCAGGTTGGGGTGGACCTTGGCCTCGATACTGTCTCGGTCAAACGTCAACGACGTGAAGGTCCGGGGGATCACGAAACCCCGCAGATCTACACGGTCGAGCGGTTCTATGAACGGCAAGGTCAGATGGCGCAGATCCTGAAAGCGCTGCTGCAGGATCGAAAGCTGGAAACGCTCAACGGTGCTCAGATCAGCGAGCATTGGGACCCCGGCTTCGTCGTCGTGAATGGCGAGAAGGTGATGTTCGATCGCGAGGTTGCAGAAGCAGCTCGTGAGAGAGTGATCGCCAAGATCTCGACGGATCACGGGTTCACCCCGGCAGAGGCCAAGAAGATCATCGACATCGCCGGAGACATCGATTCGGCACTGGTGGCGATAGCGTGGGCGCAGGAAGCTGCTCCCATGAAACACCAAGACGTGTCGGTTCTTTGGGACCGTGCGGTCACTCTCGTGACCGCGATGATCAAGGGGAGCGGCCCCGACGGATGCGCGCGTCAGGCCGCCGTGATCAAGGCCTGCGGACTGCCGGAGGTCCCGTACCAGGCGCAGGACAGGGCGTGGAAGATAAAGGTGTTCTTCACCGCCGCTCGCGCCGCGCTTCTCTCGCCCACCTTCATGATCAGCCGCAAGATCTAGGGTAAGGTGCAGTAAGGAGCGACTAGGTGGCTCCGTCCGACTACGGTCGGACGGAGCCCAGAGGAATAGGGGAAGTGAAATTGCACTTCCCCTCCGAAAAATTATTTCTCTTCAAAAGAAAGGAAATAGCTTTTCGGAAAAATAATAAACCCGCCAATGAGGCGGGTTTATTTTGTTCATTGCTAATTGGTTATTGTTCTTTGATATCACTCCGTCAGAAGCACCGTCATGCTCGCCACTTTATCACCCTCTTCTTTGAATCTCATCACGCGGACACCCTGTGTGGCACGTCCGAGAGAGGAGATGCTGTCGAGCGGGGTGCGGACGACCTGGCCTTTCACCGAGATAAGCATGAGGTCCATCTTTTCGGCAGTGTTGATCACTTTGGCACTCATGAGCTTGCCGGTCTTCTCGGTAATCGCCATGGTCTTGATACCGCTGCCGCCGCGGCCCTGGATTTTGTATTCGGAAATGTCGGTTTTCTTGCCCAGACCCTGTTCGGAGATGACGAGAATTTCCAGGACTTTTTGTTTCACCAGATCCGGATCGATCACATCCATGCCGACGATCTCATCGGACGATTTGAGGCGCATACCGCGGACACCGCCGGCAGTGCGTCCCATCGGGCGGATATCATTTTCTTTAAATCTGATCGCCTGGCCTTCTTTGGTTGTCGTGATAATTTCATCTTTCCCTGTTGAAGGCTGGACCCATTCCAGATGATCATCCGGTTTGAGTTTGAGAGCGATCAATCCGGAGCGGCGAACATTGTTGAAGTCAGCGAGAGCAGATTTTTTGATGGTACCCTTGGTCGTCACCATGACGAGGAATTTGTATTTGTTGATATCATCCATGGAGAGAATAGCAGAGACTTTTTCATTTGGCGCGAGCTGGAGGAAGTTCACGAGCGCCTGGCCTTTGCTGGTTCTCGATGCCTGTGGGACATCATAGGCGCGGAGCTGGAAGACTCGGCCGCGGGTGGTGAAGAAGAGGAGATTGTCGTGTGTGTTCGTCGTGATGAGGGAATCCACCACATCTTCTTCTTTGGTCTCCAGACCGATCACGCCCTTGCCGCCTCGGCCCTGGGTTTTGAACGTATCAGTTGGGAGGCGTTTGATGTAGCCATCGCGGGTGGTCATGATGAGGGTCGGTTCGTTCGCGACCACATCTTCCATGGTGAATTCTTTCACGCCGTGAGAGATGATCTGGGTTTTGCGGTCTGATCCAAATCGTTCGATCAGATCTTTTGTCTCTTTGCCAATAATACCGAGAATTTTCTTCGGAGAAGCGAGGATCTCTTCGAGTTCTTTGATGAGGAGTTTCAAGGCCTTCAATTCATCTTCGATCTTCTGGCGTTCCAAGTTGGCAAGCTGCTGCAAGCGCATTTCGAGGATGGCGACGGTCTGGCGATCGGTAAATTTGAACTTGGCCATCAAGTTTGCCTTGGCTTCTTCCTTGTCTTTGGATTTGCGAATCGTGGCAATGACCGCGTCGATCTGGTCGAGTGCTTTCTTCAAGCCTTCGAGAATGTGCGCGCGTTCTTTGGCTTTTTCCAGATCAAATTCCGTGCGGCGTTTGATCACGTCCTGGCGGTGCTTCACGAACTCTTCGAGGACAGATTTCAAGTTGAGCACGCGCGGCTGGAGACCATCGATAAGCGCGAGCATGTTGAAGTGAAATGTCGTCTGGAGTTCTGTGGATTGGTACAGGCGGTTCAGGACTTTTTTCGGGTAGGAATCTTTTTTGAGTTCAATGACAACGCGGACGCCATCTTTGTTCGATTCATCGCGCAGATCTTTGATACCTTCGATTTTCTTTTCCTGTACCAAGGTGGCGATTTTTTCGATCAGGTTGGCCTTGTTCACCTGGTAGGGGATCTCGGAGACGAGGATGCGGAACTGGCCATTTTTCATCTCTTCGATATCTGCTTTGGCGCGGAGCACGATACCGCCGCGTCCGGTCGCATAGGCGGCCGCAATATCTTTTTTGTTGTAAATAATGCCGCCGGTCGGGAAGTCTGGTCCTTTGATATGTTCGAGGAGATCCTCGATGGAAATTTTGGGATTTTCAATAAGAGCAATGATACCGTTGCATAGTTCCGTCAGGTTGTGCGGCGGAATGTTGGTCGCCATACCGACGGCGATACCCATGGTACCGTTGAGAAGCAGGTTTGGCAGTTTGCTCGGCAGCACGCGCGGTTCTTTCTGGGAGCCATCGTAGTTCGGTGAAAATTCAACCGTGTTTTTTTCGATATCAAACAGCATCTCTTCGGCAATGGCTTCGAGTTTGGCTTCGGTATAACGCATGGCAGCGGCTGCATCGCCGTCCATACTCCCGAAGTTACCTTGACCTCTAATTAATGTTTCACGCATTGAAAACTCCTGCGCCATGCGGACAAGAGAATCGTAGATAGCAGAGTCGCCGTGCGGGTGGTATTTACCCATGACGTCTCCGACCACGCGGGCGGATTTGAGGAATTTGGCGGTGTGGCGAAGACCCAGGTGCCACATGGCGTAGAGGATGCGGCGGTGGACTGGTTTGAGACCGTCTCTCACGTCTGGGAGGGCGCGAGCGACGATGACGCTCATCGCGTAATCGAGATATGATGTTTGCATTTCATCCACGATCTGGATGGGTTCGACTTTGCCGATGGCTCCGGAAGTGACTGGTAATGATGGCTGGACTGGTTTTGGCATACAGATAATCAGAGTTACTATAGTTTTTCTGCCTTCTGCAGAATCCTGAAGACTTTCTTTTTCTCGCTGCGGGGGCAGTCCGCCCCGTCGCCAACGGCCCCTGAGGGGCGCTTCGAAAAATAAAGTCTTCAGGATTCTTTTACTTATTCTGTTGGATCATTTTGATTTTGTACGGTACTTGATGACGTCGCCGCTCCGGCAAATAATGCCTGCAATGTCTGTCTTACGGCGTCAGATGCTTCGGTATTGTTCGTTTCCGGTGCGGGGGGAGTGATCGGTGCCGGTTTTTTGGGACCGCTTTCGAGGATTTTGTCGAAGTCGTTTTTGGCTTCGGCGATGAGCTGTCCTTCGGCGCTTTTGGTGTGCTGGATGTCGTAGAACATGGCTTTGGCGTTCACGATCCACATGGCGAATACTGAGGTGGTGATGACGCCGACGCCGATCCAGAGGAGCGTGCGCTTGGTTTGCTCCGAGGATTGGGAGCGCGCGGGTGTCTCGGTGCGGGCGGGCTGAGTAGCTTCTATCTCGTCAGCGATCATTTGCGGGATGCGTTCGACGGCCTTGGCGATGTCCTTGCGGATCGCTTTTTTTGTTGCCTGCGCCTTTTTTGCCTTAGATGTTTTCTTTGGCATAGACAAAATTATTCCTTGGCCAAAACCATCACTTTCGTTTCATCCTGCGGCAGGTCTTTCTTTTTGATGATGATCTTTTTTTCTTCGGCAACATTGGAAGTGCCCATTTCTTTGAGGAAGGTCTGGACCGGGGCGGCAGAGGGTTCGTTGTCGGATTTGTAAGCCATGGGGATCACGACGCGGGGTTCGATGGCGTTGACGGCTTTCATGGCCGCTTCGGCATCGTATGTTTCTCCGGCACCTACGGGGACGAAGAGGACGTCGACGTCGCCAAGGCTTTCGAGCTGGGCTTCGGTGAGCTGCGTTTTGATCATGCCGAGGTGGGCGACGCTGAGCTGTTCGGCATCAATGCGAACAATCGTTTCACCCGGCTTACTGCCCTGAATAGAGGTGATGAGGACGCCTTTGGTCTCGCACTCGCCCGGGGTAGAGAGGGAGAATGGGGTGCCGGAGAGGGTGATGGAGCTCTCTTCTCCGCGGGTAAACAGGGCGATATGCGGGGTAAGACTGCGCGGGAATTCGCCTTTTTCCGGTTTGTACGGATCAATGACGATCGCGATGTCTTCGTCGAATGGTTTTGCCTGGATTTTGACGGCAGTGCCGCCGAGCCATGAGAAATGCATAGTGCCAGTAGTATAGTCTTTTTCTATTGCATTGGCAAGGCTTTGAATGGGCTTTTTTGACCCTTGCAATTTACTTTTCAGTGTGATACACTATGTCGGCTTATTCTTCCCGCCAAAGCGGGACCCCGCCCGAGGCGGTGGTAATTTATTCTTAACGTATGTCAGACGACAAACAGGGTTTTGGAGCCCTTCTCAAGAAGTTTTTTACCAAGGTGCCAGTCGTTGGTGATTTGGTGAAAGGAAAAGTGATTTCCGTCGATAGCGGCGCGGTGCGCATCGATATTGATGGATTGACGACCGGTATTGTCCGCGGCGAGCAGTTGTTTGCCGAATCAGCCGAATACAGCAATATCAAAATCGGCGATGAAGTGGAAGCGACGGTCATGGATCTTGAGAATGAAGAAGGTGAAATGGAGCTCTCGTTCCGCACAGCCGGCAATCAGCGCGTGTGGGATCGCATGAAGAGCTATCTCGACGATGGTCTCACCATGAAAGGCAAGATCACCCAGGCCAACAAAGGCGGTCTCATGGTCCAGGTGGATGCATTGACCGGCTTTATGCCCGTGTCTCAGCTCAATCCAGACCACTATCCGCGCGTTCCGGGCGGCGACAAGAATCGCATTCTTGATCACCTGCGCCTCATGATCGGCAAGGAAATTCAGGTTAAAGTGATTGATGTCAATCAGAAAGATGAAAAATTGATCGTGTCCGAAAAAGCCGTATGGGAAGATGAACAGAAGGCTGTGCTTGAATCCTACAAGATCGGTTCAGTCGTGGAAGGCGAAGTATCTGCACTGACCTCCTTTGGCGCATTTGTGAAATTCGGCGAAGGCCTCGAAGGCTTGGTCCACATTTCCGAGATCGCCTGGCAGCGCATCGATCACCCGAAGGATGTCCTCAAGCTCGGTGATCGCGTAAAAGCCCAGATTATCGACCTCAACAAATCCAAGATTTATCTCTCCATCAAACGCCTCGTGGAAGACCCATGGAAGCGCGTAAAGGATAAGTACAAACTCGGCGACATTGTCGAAGGGGATGTACACAAGGTAGAGCCGTTTGGTCTCATGGTCAAACTCGATGACGAGATTCACGGACTCGCACACATCTCAGAATTGTCAGATACCCCGATTGTGGATGTGAAACAATTGACTGATAAGTTTACCGTCGGCAAGCGCTATGAGTTCGAGATCATCAATATCGAACCGGCCGAACATCGTCTCGGTCTGCGCCTCAAAGGCGTGAAAGGCAAGCGCAGTGCGAAGAAAAAGGACGAAGCCAAAGCGGACGGAGAAGCGGAAGAAAAGGCAGCCGAAGAAAAAACAGCATAATCAATCAAGTCGCCCCGATGAAGTGTTTCACCTTATCGGGGCGGTTTGTTTTCCTTCCCTGTATTGACAAAAGGAATTGACAGTACGGCGGGCCTTTTTTATACTAGGTCAACGCTTCTATACTATAAGAAGATACTCCTAGATTATTCTTGTATGACCAATCTTGTTAAAAATATCATCATTACCTGCCTTTTTTTGTTTCTGGTTGTAGGGTTGTTTGGCTATACTGATTTTACGCGTGAAAAGCCGGAGCAGGTGGGCATCAATGTGCTCGTTGATGAGATCCAAACTGACCAGGTGCAAAAAATCGAAGTCCGCGGCGATATCCTCCATGTGACCTTGAAAGACGGGGAGCGAAAGCCGCAGGAAGTAAAAAAAGAATTCAGCCAGTCCTTCTCGGAATTGATGGATAATTACAGCGTGCCGGGAGAAAAACTGAAACAGGTGGAAGTCCTGGTGCAGGAAGAAACCGGCTTTCGTTACTGGGTCGCGTCGCTCGCGCCATATGTGATTCCATTTATCCTCATTGGAGCGCTCCTCTATTTTATGAGCCGCCAGGTGCAGGGCGTGAATAATCGCGCGATCGGCTTTGGTCAGAGTACTGCCAAGCAAGCTAAGCCGGATGACAAAAATAGAAAGACTTTCAAAGATGTCGCCGGCGCACGCGAAGCCAAAGATGAGCTGGAAGAAGTGGTAGATTTCCTTCGCGATCCGAAAAAATTCACCAACATGGGAGCCAAGATCCCCAAAGGTGTGTTATTGATGGGTTCTCCCGGAACCGGTAAAACATTGCTGGCCAAGGCTGTTGCCGGAGAAGCCAATGTACCGTTCTTCCACATGAGCGGTTCGGAGTTCGTGGAGATGTTCGTCGGTGTCGGCGCTTCCCGCGTTCGCGATCTGTTCAACCGAGCCAAAAAAGCCGCACCCGCGATTATCTTTATTGATGAAATCGATGCGGTCGGTAGAAAACGCGGCGCCGGTCTCGGCGGCAGTCATGATGAGCGCGAACAGACCCTCAACCAGATCCTCGTGGAGATGGATGGCTTTGACCCGAACCTCGGCGTGATCGTCATTGCCGCGACCAACCGTCCGGATGTGCTTGATCCAGCCTTGCTTCGCCCCGGCCGTTTTGATCGCCGCGTGGTGATCGATCTGCCTGATATTAATGATCGTGAAGAAATTCTCAAAGTGCATGCGCAGGGCAAGCCGATCCGCGCTGATGTGTCACTCCGCAAACTTGCGGAACGCACGCCAGGCTTTTCCGGTGCTGATCTTGGCAACTTATTGAATGAAGCCGCGATTCTCGCTGTGCGCAGAAGCCAGCGCGAAGTGGGGGAAAGCGAGATTCTCGAAAGCATTGAAAAAGTCATGCTCGGACCCCAGAAACGCTCACGTGTGATGAGCAAAAAAGACCGCGAAATGACGGCCTATCATGAAGCGGGTCATGCCGTCGTCGGACATTTCCTCGCGAACTGTGATCCGGTCCGCAAAGTGTCCATCATTGGCCGCGGCATGGCTGGGGGCTACACGCTCTCAATGCCGCTCGAAGACGTGCGCTACAAGACACTCGCCAAATTCAAAGATGATATTGCCATGTGCATGGGCGGCTATGTGACCGAGCGCATGATCTACGGCAATGACGCGCTCTCGACCGGTCCATCATCCGATATCAAACAGGCGACCTCGCAGGCGACCGCCATGGTGATGCGCTATGGCATGAGCGACAAGCTCGGGCCGCGTTTGTTTGGCGAGAATGAAGAAATGATTTTCTTGGCGCAGGAAATTCATGCCAAGAAAAATTACAGCGAAAAGATTGCTGAAGATATTGACTTTGAAATCAACCGCATCCTCGAAGAGGGGAAGAAGAGCGCGGAAGCGGTCATCACTGCTCACAAAGCACAGATGGAAGAGTTGGTCCGCGTCCTCATCGAACGAGAGACGGTGGAACAAGAAGAGTTCGTGAAGATCATGGGGCCTGCACAGAAGAAAGAGCAGGCGGCTGCGTCGGAAGGGACTGTGATGATAGAGAATGTGTAAAAAAATTACCACCGCCGCGAGGCGGGGTCCCGCCCCGACGTGACGTCGGGGCGGTTTTTTGTTTCCTCAAACTATTTCCTAAGAAGTAAGAAATAATTTTTCGGAGGGGAAGTGCAATTTCACTTCCCCCATTCCTCTGGGCTCCGCCCCGACGTGTTACCGTCGAGGCGGAGCCATCAGCGCAGGCGTCTTGTGACGTACGCCTACTTAGTCCCTCGGATACCGTGCCGCGCGACCCACTGGTCAGGGGTCACGTCCGGGCCCATGGCCATGGCGGACCCGCCGTTGTCCGGCTTCGCGTTCCAGTCCGAGAAGGACGTGGTGCGCTCGTAGTAGTAGACCACGACGCACGCCTCGCTCCCCGTACCGATGAGGATCGTCTCGTCCGGACCCACGAAGGCCCACTCGAGCGCGGCTCCCTGGCGGGTGTTTCGCCAGTCTCCCGGCCTCACCGTGTCATCCTTCACGTAGCGGACGAAGAGACCGGGGACTCCCTGCACGGCCTCGAACAGGGAGTTGGTGTCATTGACGATCATGAAGGACTGAAGCTCCGGCACGTCGCGAGCACCGTCCCCCTCCTTGATGCTGTGGCGCTGCGCCCAGCCCCGCTTGTGTGACGCTTCGATCTCGATGCGTGCGGCGGCCGGGATCTGAGCCAAGAAAGCGTCCCACGGGATGGTTCGCTTCTTCTTCGACTCCATGGTCTTGTACATTTTGAGTATCCCCTGTCCGTGGTTGTTGAGACACGGAACAATCCAGTATACCACAAAAACCCGCCTTTGTCAAGGGATAAATGGATTTATTTAGCTAAAATAAGCCATTTTATTGATACGAAAAAAGTCGTATATTCACTCTTTTTCTCCTCCCCAGCGCAAGTTCAAAAAATATGCTATACTAACGCTACTTATTCGCCTGTCATAAGATTATGTTCAAAAAAGAACCAACATATCTCGAGGCGCTGACGTATAGTTGGCACCTGGTGAAGTCGCACAAATTGCTGTGGCTCTATGGCCTGTTCGCCGCTTTCCTCGGCCAGGTCGGTCTCATGGATCTTGCCATGAAAATGGGCTTTGCGAGCTCGACCTACGCGCTCTATCCATCGTGGCTGGCGCTCCCGGCGATCCTGCGTCCGAGCGTTATTTCCCAGCTCGGCTTTACGCTCGAAGGCTGGACCTGGTTTGCATTTGTCCTCGTGACATTATTGGCCTTTGGCGTCTTTTTCGTCTTTGTCGCTGTGGTGTCGCAGGGCGCATTGATCGCCTCGGTCGCGCAGACGACCAAGCGCAAGTCTGTGCCCAATGTTGACAAAGCATGGCATACGGGCGTTGCGCACTTTTGGCGCTTGTTGTTTATCAACACCTTCAAAAAATTGGTCTTGCTGGCGCTCTCGGTGATGATCGGCTGGGCTACGCTCAATGCGGCGGTGGAATCCACGACCAGTCTCAATGATATTCTCTTGTTCTTCGGTGTCTTTATCCTCGCAGTCGCGGTCGGTCTCGTGGTGTCGTTTCTCGCGATTTATGCGGCTGGGTATGTCGTCGTAGAGGAGTATCCGCTTTTCACTGCGATCGAAGAGGCTTGGAGATTGTTTTTGTCTCACTGGCTGGTGTCGATCGAAGTGGGCGTGGTGATTCTGTTTTTCAATGTCTTGATCGGCCTGGTTTCTTTTATCGCTTTGTTTGTCTCGATCCTGCCGACGTTGGTGCTGTGGTTTGTAGCGATCAAGATGGGAAGCTATCTGCTGGTTTCGGTCGCCTTTTTGATCGGTCTGTTTATTTTCACGTTGTTTGTCATGTTTTTGGGTTCGATATTCACCGTGTATACTACCTCAGCCTGGACGTATTTGTTCATGAAAATGCACAAGCATGGCATGGTGAGTAGAATCGTGCGCTGGTTATCGTAAGCTATTTTTTTCTTTTATTTGTATGGAACAACAGCAGCCTGTAACAGAAAAAAGCAAAGGGAGTAGTGTGGGAGTGATCGGCCTTGTCGTGTTGTGTGCCGCTACATTTCTTATACCAAATATTCTGCCGTTTGTTGCGCCGGAAGTATTGTTTGATAGTCCACATGCCTGGCTGACTTTAAGCAGTCTGATGGCCATTGTTGCGTTGGTTGTGGGTGTCGCCATTGGTATCAAGATTCCAGTTCAAAAAGAACGCATCAAGAATGCGTTGGGAGTGGGATTTTTTACGTTGATTTTCATTCATTTGGTTGTTCTGCCTGGCAATGCGATCGGTGTACGATCAATCATCGCGTATACGATTGTATTGGTACTTCCCACACTTGTCGGTGCACTTCTTGGCGGTTTAAAAAAGAGAGCGTAAGGAAACTTCTCGTGCTGTTTTTGTATGTCCGATTTTCCGTCACTCAATGATCTTGTCTCTCCAAAGAACAACGGGCCGAAGCAACGGCCGGTTGTTTTTGGTCAAGACAAGGGTGAGGCGCTGACAAAAAAAATGGGTACGATCGCCGAGCAGGAGCATGAGATTGAAGCGATGCGTTTTGCCGCGAGCATTGGCTATCCGCATATTGATCTCGATAAATTCCCCATTGGCCAGCAAGCCTTGCGTCAGATACCAGAGGAGGAGGCGAAGGCACTTCAGGCTGTCTGTTTTTATGCCACGCAAGATGAGATCCGTCTGGGAGCGATTGATCCGATGCGTGAAGATGTGCAAGAGCTTCTCCATCGTTTGGAAGAAGCCGCTCATGCGCACGGCGCGCTGTATGTGATCTCGGACAATAGTTTGGCGCGCGTGATTAAGCTCTATGGCACGCTGCCGATCGTGAAGCCGATTACCAAGGATATTGATATTCATCCGGAGGATTTGGATAAAGTAAAAGGCGTGGTGAATGATTTCACTTCGCTTCAGTCCCAGATCGAAAGCACGAATACGACTGATTTGGTAACGCTCTTGCTCGGAGCTGGATTGACTCTCGACGCTTCGGATCTGCATGTGGAAGCAGAAGAGGTGGGTATTGTCGTGCGCTTGCGTATTGATGGTATTTTGCATGATGCCGCGACCGTGCCCAAAGATGCGTACAAAAAATTGGTCTCGCGCATCAAATTGGTCTCATCGCTCAAAATCAATATTACCGATGCGCCGCAAGACGGCCGGTTTACGATTCGCCTGACTGAAGGCGATGTAGATGTCCGTGTTTCCACTATTCCGACCGTGTATGGAGAGAGTATTGTGATGCGTCTTCTTCGCCAGAGCCAGGAGGGGATTCGTCTCGAAGACTTGGGTCTGCGCGGGTCAGCTTTTGATTTGTTGAAAACGGAAATTGAGCGGCCGAATGGCATGATTATCACGACCGGTCCGACCGGAAGCGGTAAAACCACGACCATGTATGCGGTATTGAAAATGCTCAACAAGCCGGGCGTGAAAATCATTACGCTCGAAGATCCTGTCGAGTACAAAATGGAAGGGATCAATCAAAGCCAGATCGAATACGCCAAAGGCTATACCTTTGCCAAAGGACTGCGATCGCTCCTGCGCCAAGACCCGGATATCGTCATGGTTGGTGAAATCCGCGATCTCGAAACCGCTGACATTTCTATCCAAGCGGCGCTCACCGGGCATCTCATGCTCTCGACCATTCATACCAACAACGCTGCTGGCGCGATCCCGCGCTTCCTCTCTATGGGTGTGAAGCCGTTCCTGCTTGCTCCGGCGCTGAATGCCGTGATTGGACAGCGTCTGGTCCGCAAACTGTGCCCGTCATGCAAAAAAGAAGCGACGTTGACCCCCGCAGAAACGAAGCGTGTGGAGGATTTGCTCTCCACTCTGCCAGAAGCTGAAAAAAAGTCCGTAGACAAAAAATCCAGAACTTTTTTTACTGCCGCCGGGTGCGAGATTTGCAAGGGGATCGGGTACAAAGGACGTCTTGGTATTTACGAAATTTTCCTCATTACCGACAAAGTGGAAGAGATCGTCATGTCCGGCCGCGTCTCCGAGTTTGCCATTGAAGCAGTGGCGAAAGAAAACGGCATGGTGACTATGGTGCAGGATGGACTTTTGAAAGCGCTGGATGGGCAGACGAGCGTGGATGAGGTGTTCCGTGTCATCGAGTGATCACCTGACCACTCGACCACCCTACCACTCAACCACATGTATAACGTGGTCAGGTGGTGAGGTGGTCAGGTGAAAAAGAAAAGTTGATTTTTCGGGTAAAGAAAAATAGTGTATACTATACAGACTTCGTTTCCTTGAGTGCTTCGTATGGTCTCACATCGCCAACAAACCAATGCCTCAGTCAATGCGCCGGTGCGTTTTTATAAGATTGTCGCGCTATCATTTTTGCTTCTCACGGTCGCGCTTCTTGGCGTGATCGTGTTTATGTCATCCAAACGCGCGACGATTACCATTACGACCAAAGCCGAACCGGTGGACGTGTCGCATGAGGTGGAAGTGGGCGGCGTAGCGGCTGAGAGAGATTCGCTCGGGACCGCGACGACTACGGTTATTACTTTTAAAAAAACATTCCAGCCGACCGGCGATAAAGAAGTGTCAGGCGTGGCGACCGGCATGGTGACGCTGATCAATGATAGCGATGCTCCGCAGGCACTTGTTCGCATCACAAGATTGTTGAATCCGGATGGCGTGCTATTCCGTCTCAAAGACGGGGTGACGGTTCCGGCCAAAGGCAAGATCTCCGCCGAAGTCTATGCGGATAAAGAAGGCAAAGACAGCGAGATCGGTCCGTCCAAATTCACTATTCCAGGCTTATCCGAAGCGAAGCAAAAGCTGATCTATGCCGAAAGCACTGGCCATATGACCGGCGGCGCACGGAAGATCGGTATTCTCTCGGATGAAGATGTGAAAAACAGCGAGAAATTGATCCTTGCGGATGTGGAATCGCAAGCCAAAGAAATGCTGGAAGACGAATATCCGGGCAAGCAGGGCGCCTACAAAGTCTTGGAATACTCGATTCAAAACGACACTGAGATCGGCAAAGAGGTGACTGGATTTACCCTGTCTATCCGCGCCACGGTTGCGGCCGCGTTCTTCTCACCGGATAAGATCAAAGAAATTGCCGCCGGAGCGCTTCGCAAAAAAGCGGTTAGCGATACCGAGATTGTGGAATTGAAAGGCGACGCGCCGACCGTTACGCTGGATAGCTATGATGCCGATCGCGGCGTTGCCACTCTGCTTGTCTTTCAGACCGGCGAAGCGGTCTTGAACCCGGAGAGCGAACAGATCCAGAAGCAATTATTGTTTGGGAAGAGCAAGGAAGAAGTCAGACGCTATTTGCTGTCTCTCAGTCATGTACATGGCGTAGACGTGGAATTCCGTCCGGCCTGGATGATGAGTGTGCCGCATGTGCCGGATCATGTGCAGGTGATTGTGAAAAACGTAGAGTAATTGACACAATAAGCTCTTTGGTCTAGTATACCGGTGATACGTTTGTACAGGGCTACCAACCCTGGAGTGTCGAGACAATTTTTCAAAGAGAAACAACGGGTGGAACCGTCCGAAAGGACCCCGGCATTTGAACTTCAGTTTTGGAGTTTGAGTGTCGGGGCTTTTTATTTAGTATATGACACAGAACATACTGAACGCGCTTATTCTTGGGCTCATTGCCGGAGTAATTCCAGGTCCTGTTCTGGCTGCAATTTTTACAGAAATTCTCCAGTCTGGATTTGGCAAAAGCATTCGGATTATTTTATGGGCCATGTTTACGGAACTATCTGTTGCGCTCTTTAGTCTTATTATTTTATCGGCTTTTGGATTTCCTGAAAGTTTTTTTCGTGCCCTATCTTTTGTAGGCGCAGGCGTGCTGGTGTGGATCGCAACGTCTATATGGAAAATACAAAAGATAGATACAGGTGAACAGATTCATTTTGGCGTTGGGAAAATTGCTTCCATGATTATCGCCAATGGAGTATTATGGACATTTTGGATTACCGTTTGTATTCCCAAGGCTATTACGCTGGGCGATCAAATAGTCGGAGGACAGTTTTTGTTTTTGGGAATCGTTGAAATTGGTTGGCTTCTATCTACCATGCTCGTAGCCATCATTTTCTCGCGTTTCCGTACGTTGCTTTCAAAACCAAAAGTCGTTCCGTATATGTTTAAGTTATTTGCATTAACATTTGTATATTTTGCAGGCGATATGGTTTACAAAAGTGTTACCTATTTTGTACATTAATTTTATGTCATCTCGAGCGAAATGAACGAGTTCGCACGAGTGAATGAAGTCGAGAGATCTGTATTCAAAAAGAAAGAAAATATTAAACAGTATGTACAACGAAGAATATCAACGTCGGTGAAAGTAATGTTTAATTGTCTCATTATCATGAACACAGATCTCTCGACTCCGTCCCGATGCGAATCGGAACTTCGCTCGAGATGACATAATAATACTATTATGGAACAAGAACAGTTGAACAACCTTCGTCATTCGTGCGCGCACCTCTTGGCTGCCGCGGTTGTAGAATTGTATCCAAGCGCGAAACGCACGATTGGGCCTCCGATTGAACATGGATTTTATTATGATTTCGACATGGGGGATGTGAAATTAGGAGAGGCTGATTTGAAAATGATTGAAAAGAAGATGGAAGAATTATTGCGTTCTTGGGAAGCATTCTCTCACAAAGAAGTCTCGGCAGACGAAGCCCGGGCGTATTTTGCTGATAATGAATATAAGATCGAATTGATCAATGAATTTTCTTCTGAAGGCCAGACATTGACGCTCTACACCTGCGGCAACTTCACCGATCTTTGCCGCGGCGGCCATGCCGAAAATCAAAGCAAAGAACTCCGTCATTTCAAATTGCAATCAATTGCCGGAGCCTACTGGCGCGGAGATGAGAAAAACAAGATGCTGACCCGTATTTACGGTACTGCATTCCCGACCAAAGACGAGCTCATGAAGCATTTGCTTATGCTCGAAGAAGCGAAGAAGCGAGATCACCGCAAACTCGGCAAAGAGCTGGATCTGTTTGTGATGTCCGATCTGGTCGGTCCTGGCATGCCGCTCTATACGCCGCGCGGCGCGATGGTACGCAATTCCATTATCAATTACTCCCGCGAACTCAATGCGAAGATCGGCTTTCAGGAAGTGCATACGCCGAATGTGAACAAGGCAGAGCTGTTCAAAATTTCCGGCCACTATGACAAGTATAAAGACGACATGCTGGAAGTGAAATCCCACTATTCCGACGAACAATATTACCTCAAGCCGATGAACTGTCCGCAACATACGCAGATCTATGCTTCGCAAATGCGCAGTTATCGCGATCTGCCAATCCGCTTCTCAGACTTTGCCAATTTGTACCGCGACGAACGGCCGGGAGAGTTGTCAGGTCTCACACGGTTACGTTGTTTTTGTCAGGATGATGGGCATATTTTCTGCCGCGAGGATCAGATCGAGCAGGAATTCAGCCAGGTACTCTCTGTTATCAAAGAAGCACTCACGACCTATCAGCTGAACTACTGGATTCGCTTGTCGTTGCGCGATCCGAAGCAGAAGGAAAAATATCTTGGCGATGATGCGACCTGGGACAAGGCCGAGGCGACGATGAGAAAGCTGTTGCAAGAAAACAAGATCGAATGCAAAGAAGCCGAAGGCGAAGCCGCGTTCTATGGTCCGAAGATGGATATTATGGCCAAGGATTCGCTCGGCCGCGAGTGGCAGATCTCCACGATCCAGCTGGATATGAATATGCCGGGACGGTTCAAATTGACCTATGTGGATGCGGATGGTGCTGAAAAATCACCTGTCATGATCCATCGCGCGTTGATTGGTTCGCCGGAGCGGTTCATGGGCATTCTCATCGAACATTTTGCCGGAGCGTTTCCGATCTGGCTTGCGCCGGAGCAGGTGCGTCTTACGCCTGTGTCAGAAAAGCATGTGGATGGCGCGTATGTGCTTGAAAAAGAATTGCGTATGGCTGGCATTCGCGTGACAGTGGATGCGGCAGATGAGAGCGTGGGTAAGAAAGTACGCAACGCAGCCAAAGAAAAGATTCCGTACATTGTAGTGGTGGGGGAAAAGGAATTGGCGGGTGAGGAGTGGATGATCCGGGTGCGCGGGCAGGAAGAGCAGGTATCGATGTCGAAGGCTGATTTTATTGCCAAGGTATTACAAGAAATCAAGGAGAGGGTCTGACGCAGAGATAGTTGACAAAACTCAGAAAAAACTTTCCAGCACAGTGGGATCCGAAGCTTGGAATTCACGTGACTTGAAGTCG
>JADMIO010812925.1_pt1 | contig 19054 bp, 15 predicted proteins | sample 8958161 | NCBI WGS metagenome assembly JADMIO01 (sample SAMN16585339, study PRJNA669376) | soil metagenome | isolation source: Crop rotation soil | place: USA: Cullars Rotation, Alabama | collected 2011
CTTTCCCCGCAGGGCGGCGCGACGCCCGCGCCGGAGGCCGAACGCACCCGGCCGGGCGCGGCCGGGCCGGCCTCCGTTATCGGCGGCAACGCGGTAAACACTTCCGAGGAAGCGTGGGTCTCGATCGGGCATTTCGGAATCCCGCTGTCGAACAACGACGTTATCAGCGGGCAGGTCAACGCCGTCGCCGTTGACCCGAGGGGCACGAGGACGCTCTACATCGGCGCCTCCGAAGGGGGCGTGTGGAAGACCTCGGACTACGGCGCGACGTGGAGGCCGCTCACCGACTCCAAGCTCGTCCGCGAGATAGTCCGCGCGGGCACCGACTTCGTCGTGCACAAAGGCACGTCGGCCGTCGGCGCGATTGCGCTCGACCCCGACCGCCCCGACACGGTCTACGTCGGGACGGGCAACCCGAATCCGGCCATCACTCTGCCGCAGACCACCGGCCTCGGCGTGTTCCGTTCGACCGACGGGGGCGAATACTGGAGCCCGTTGGGCAGAGACCCGTCCAGCCGCTACTGCCCCGCCAACAAGCTGATGAGTCAGGCCGTCGTCAACAGGATTGTCGTGAGCCGTGGGAGCCCCAACGTCGTCTACGCGGCGACGGACATGGGCCTGTTCGCGTACGCGGAGGAGAGCGACTGCTGGAAAAACTTCCCCGACCTCGCGGCCGGAGGCGCGAGCGACCTCGCCTTCGACGCGTTCCGCCGCGTCCTCTACGTCGCCGTCGCCGGGCAGGGCGTCTTCAGGTCGTCCGAGCCGCTCGGGCAGAAGTGGACTAAGCTGAACGGGGGTTTCCCCGACAAGTTCGGCCGCGTCGCGCTCGCCTTCGGCGGTCGCACCATCTTCGGCGACCCGGCCCCGGTGGTCTACGCGGGGTTCGCTTCAAGTACGGGCTACCAACTCTTCAAGACCGGAGACGGCGGCGACAGTTGGGCGCGTCTGCCGTCCCCGCCGGACGAAGGCCAGCTCAACTTTAACAACGCGCTCGCGGTGGGAATGTTTTCGCCCGACGACGTATACGTGGGGCAGGTGTCGCTGTGGCGCTCGCTCGACGGCGGCGACGCGGGCGGCCTCAACGACTATAAGGGGAAGCCGCCGGTCGAAGATAACTCGTGGTCTAACCTGAGTTGTTGCCTGTCGTTCCCGCCCGCGGTCGAACGGGTACGCACCGGGATGGACTTACACGCCGACATCCACGACATAGTCTTCGCCCCCGTCGGCAGCTACGTCCTCACCCCCCAAGCCCTCCAGGTCGTCTACGTCGCCAACGACGGCGGGGTCAGCAGAGGGTTCGTTGACTCGAAGGGGGCCGTGGCGTGGCAGCCGCTGACCCGCGGGCTGGCCATCAGTCAGGTCGGCACGATTGCGATTGACCCGCGAGAGCCGTCCGTGACCGTCTCCGGCCAGTGGCACAACGGCGACGCGAAGCTCGTGACCGGCGAGCCGACCGCGTCGGCGTTCGGCGTGGGCGACGGCTTCGAGACCGGCTTCGACCCGGCCCCCGCCACGGCGCTCGGCATCCGCATGGTCTATCACAACTGCAACGCCGGCGTCGGCGGCTCCATCTGCCGCTCTAAATTCCACCCCATAGGTTGGCCGCCCGCCGCGGACGTTATCTGGTCTCGCACCGACGCCGCCAACAGCGTCTTCAGATTCTGGAGCGACCCGTACCGGCCGGGGCACCTTCTGCGGCTCGGGTGGAACGGCGCGCTCTTCCGCGTCAAGACGGCCGACACCTCGGCGCCCGCCGCGTTGGATTCGCCCGGCGCGTGGGAGGCCATCAACCCGCCGGGCAGGACGGGAAACATCTACACGCTGGCGTTCCGGAGCGCGCTGCTTGAGGGTCAACCCGTCTACTACCTCGGGACGAGCACCGGGCAAATCTGGCGCGGCTCGCCGGAGGCCGGCTGGGCGAAAGTCTGCGAGTGCGGCAAACAGGTCAACGCCATCGGCCCCGACCTCGTAAAGAACGAACGGATTTTCGCAGTCCTCAACGCCGAGACCGGCCCGGGCAGGATTAAGGAGTTGACGAGGCGGCCGGACGGCACTTGGGCGAGCCGCGACATAGATAAGAGCTTCCCGGCGGGCGTGGACGTGTCGAGGCTCAACAGCATCGTCGCCGACCCGCTGGTTCCGGCCGAAGACGGGGCGACCGTCTACGTCGGCACGGATCAGGGCATGTACCGCGGGCGTTACCGCCCCCCGGTGGGTGTCGGGGGCGCGGCGGCCGCGGGGGTGATAGGCCCGGCCCCGACCGCCTTCGAATGGGCCTGGACTCGTTCGCCGGGCGTGCCGCACGTGATGGTCACGGACATCGAAATTCATCAGGGCCCGCGGTTCCGCTACCAGACCGGCGTGATTCGCGCGGCGACGTTCGGGCGCGGCGTCTTCCAACTGGATCGCGCGCCCGCCAAAATCTTCGAGAAGTTCCCGCTCACCTTGGAGGTGACGGTCGCCGGGTTAGGCGAGGACGGGCCGCCGCGGCCTTTGAAGGGCAGGTTCACCGTCGTCTCCGCCGGGAGAAAGTTTGCGCTGGAGGCGCCGTTCCCCCTCACGCCGGAGGGGCCGGCCGAGATCACTCTGGAGGCGCCGGCCGAGATTCGAGACGATGGGAGCGTCATGAAGTTCGTCGGCTGGGTCGTCAACGGCCGGCGGCGCGGGGCCGGCAACAAACTCACTTTGAACTTGACCGAAGGCGCGGCGGCTGTCGCCTACTACGAGGCGGAAGAGCGGCCGTCCGGGCCGAAGGGCGGCCCGCCGCGCATCTCGGTCTCGGCGAACGAGGAGCTTCTGTGCGCCGACGCCCTCAGCCACCGTTTGGCGGTCGCGTGGGACGTGTTCGGCGAGCGGTCGCCCTTAACGGCGACGCTGGCGATTACCTACCCCGACGGGCACACCGAGTTCGCCGAACTCAAGCCGCTACACGGCTCACAGCGTTACGCGCTGAGCGCCCCGAAAGGTGGGCCGGCGAAGGTCAGGGTGACCGCCACAGACCCGAACAAGCTAAGCACCTCCGCGGAATTGAATCTGCGGCTCAGGCCCTGTCAGTGAGTTGACGGCGAACGCGACCCCGCGAAAAAGACTGACGCCCGGCGAGCTTTGAGTTTCGCCGGGCGCCAGTCTTTTTTAAGAAGCTCGGATACTGTTTTAGATAACAAATTCAGATCACGAGTTTTCTAAAGCCGTGTTCTAAGACTCCTCTACCTCGGAGGTTTTCGGCGGGCGCTCGGAGTGGCGGGGGGCGGCTCCGTGGCGGGCGCCGTTGGAGTTCATGTTACCAGACTGTTAAAGGGATGTATACGGAATGTTAAGGGCGCGGCCGCCGCTTCGGGCGGGCGCTGACGGCTTCGAGGCTCCCGCCGCGACCCTTTCAATCTTTCGCAGACTAACGTTCGCTGGCGTAGGCGCCGGCCTGCCGGCGTGCGGCGAGCCGCGTGTGCTCCTCGACCATGTGCCGGAAGCAAGCCTGACACATGCCCGGCGACTCGGGCGCGCTCGCCCTGCGTATCTCCGCCCCGCACCAGACGCAGACGACCTCGAACGTCGTCCCGTCCCGTCCTTCTTCATCTTCCATCAGCGCTCTACCTCCTCGGCGAATCAAGACGCGTCTCAGACCTGAAGCGGGTGAGAGGCCGGGGAGGCCCCTCACCCGCGCAGACAGCTACCGAAGGCGGGGTTTGGGTGGCGGGCACTCTGATGCTAAAGGCGCGCGGCTACGCCGCCGTTAAGAAGATTTTAAATCGCGGTTAAATCTCGGCGGCCGCGGCCCGCGCGTCGGCGCGGCGCTAGGCGCGACGAACGGGAACGGACGCGGGGCGCGGCGCGGAAAACTTTGACACCGGGCGGCGGCGGGTATATCTTCCCCGCGCGTCAGGCACCGAGTTCCCGCCGACGAGTCGTCTCGTCGGCCTCACGTAACCACTTAGCGCCGCGCCCTTTCGCACGCTGCCGCGGCCCGGACGACCACTCCACCTTAGACAATGTGAGGGCTTATGGAAAATGACGTGATAAGGGCAGTCGAACTGATGCTCGGCATCCTGGGCCTCGTCGTGGGGCTCTGGCACCTCGTCGAGATGCGGCCGCTGCTGAAGAAGCTCGCGAAGCTTTCCACCTCGGCGGAGAGGCACCTCTCGGCGCTCAAGAACGTCCAGAGGGAGATAACCACCAAGCCCATCGGCCAGTTCCCGAGGTACCTCAAACCCATCGCCGAACTGCTCGAACACGCGAAGGAGGAGATCATCATCCTGTGCGACTTCCCGGCCTACGGGAGTTTTTCGGCTCACCACGACTTCGTGGACTACCGCCACGCGCTAGAGAAGGTGATAGACAAGGGGGTGAAGGTCGAGATCACCTGCCTGGATTCGAAGCGCCGCGAGAACCTCGTCCACGAGCAGTTCGCCGAGGAGGAGAACAACTGGAAGGCGTGGCGCGACAAGCCCGAAAACGGCAACCGGATCGAGCTGCTCTTCCGCGGCCAGGGCATGGACAAGCCCGTGAGCGAGATAAGCTTTGATGACTTCGCGCAGGCCCTCAAAGACGAAGACCGGCAGGTGCTGACGCAGACGTTCGCCGAGGCGAGGTCGCAGCAGATAAAAGCACACATCCCCATCTACTTCTGGATCGTGGACGGCGACAGCGCCATCTTCGCCATCCCGAACTACTCGAAGCGCGCCGTCGAGCACGGGTTCCAGACCCATGACAGGAACCTTATCGTCGGCTTCAAAGAACTCAGGGAGCGTTACCTCAACCTTCACGAACAGGCGCAGGACGGCAGGCACCCGCACAACGGCCAGCACGCCCCTTCACGCCGCCGCGAGGACGAGCCGGAAGCGAAACACTCCCACGACGCGCGCCAGCGGAGGCGGCACACGTAAAATCAGTCCCTCCGCCCGAGCCCCGGCCGGCGAACACGCACGCCCCGGCGGCCGCCCCATGCGGCCGTGTCGGCAGCCCCCGCCCGTCTCACAGAACAACCTCGACCTAACACGCCCGGCCCGGGCGCCGGCGCGGCGCAAGGTCTGGCGCGCCGTGAGCAAGTCGGCTAGAATCACGGCCGCACTTGTTCACTTCGCCCCTTGACGAGTCGCACGGCCGCGGCGTGCGCACCTTTCAGCCGTCCGAGTTTCGCCATGCAGACTTACGACCTCTTAGTGATCGGTTCGGGGCCGGCCGGGCAGCGCGCCGCCATACAGGGGGCGAAGCTCGGCAAGAGCGTCGCGCTCGTCGAGAAGCGCGAGGTGGTGGGCGGCGCCTGCATCAACACCGGCACCATCCCGAGCAAGTCTATGCGCGAGGCCGTGATGCACCTCTCGGGCTACCAGTATCAGGGCATCTACGGCATGAGCTACCGCGTCAAGGAGAAGATAACGGTCGCCGACCTCTCCTTCCGCGTGCAGCAGGTCATCAAGACCGAGATAGACGTGACGACGGCGCAGCTCTCGCGCAACGGCATCGAGACGCTGAACGGCACCGCCAGCTTCACGGACGCGCACCACGTCCGCATCGAGAACTCGCGCGGGCAGTCGGAGTACGAGGCCGGGACGATCGTCATCGCCACGGGGACGCGGCCCGCCGAGTCGCCGCTCGTCCCCATCAACGGCCGGACGATCATCAACAGCGACCAGATATTCTCGCTGGCGAGCATCCCGAAGACCTTAATCGTCGTCGGCGGCGGCGTCATCGGCGTCGAGTACGCCTCGATGTTCGCGGCGCTCGGCGTGCGCGTGATTCTCGTCGAGAAGCAGCCGCGGCTGCTCTCCTTCGTTGACTCGGAGATGGTCGAGGCGCTCTGCTACCACCTGCGCGACAACCGCGTCACGCTCAGGCTGAACGAGGAGGTCGCCAGCGTCGAGGAGGCCGCGGACGGCACCGTGGTCGCGAACCTGAAGAGTAATAAAAGAATCTCCGGCGACGCTCTGCTCTACTCGGTCGGCCGGCAGGGGAACGTGGACGACCTGAACCTCGCGGCCGCGGGGCTTGAGGCGGACAAGCGCGGGCGCATAGAGGTTGACGAGCAGTACCGCACGAAGCAGCCGCACGTCCTCGCCGTCGGCGACGTGATCGGCTTCCCGAGCCTCGCGTCCGTTTCGATGGAGCAGGGGCGCATCGCGGCCGGGCGCGCGCTCGGCGCCAAAGTCCAGACAGACCCGGCCAACTACCCTTACGGCATCTACACGATTCCGGAAATCTCCTTCGTCGGGAAGACCGAGGAGCAGTTGACCGACGAGGACGTGCCCTACGAGGTCGGCCTCGCCTACTACCGCGAGATCGCGCGCGGGCAGATTCGCGGCGACACGACGGGCCGGCTGAAGCTCATCTTTCACCGCGACACGAAGGAGCTGCTCGGCGTCCACATCATCGGCGAGGGCGCGTCGGAGATTCTGCACATCGGGCAGGCCGTGATGACTCTGAAGGGGACTGTGGACTACTTCGTCACCACCGTCTTCAACTACCCGACGCTGGCCGAGTGCTACAAGGCGGCGGCGTTCAACGGCCTGAACAAGCTCGCGAGGTATAGCTGAGAGGCCGGGGCGTTACGGCCGCCCGGCAGTCGTCTTAGAGGTTCGTATGGGGCACACAATCGGAGCGCTGGTCACAGAGCACATCGCCGTCGGCGTGATTGAGGGGAACGGGCTCGCCGGCCCCGTCCGCCGCTTCCCCGACGCCGCGAACTTCCGCGACGTGCTCGAAGGCATGCCCGCCGACGAAATCATACGGCGCGTGGGCGACGAGATCGAGGCCGCCGGCCGCGGGCACGAGATAGAAGCAATCGGCGTCGGCTTCCCCGGCCCGAACAGGGGCGGCGTGGTCGAAGACTCTCCGAACCTGAAGCAGACGAAGGGGCTCAACGTGCGTGAGTCTCTGGGCGCGCTGCTACAGGGGAAGGGCATCGGCGCCCCCGTCCACGTCCTCAACGACGCGGCCGCCCTCGCCGCGGGCGTCGCCGCCACGCGCGGGCAGTTGGACAAGCTCGTGCGCGTCTGGTTCCTCGGCGTCGGCGTCGGGCTCGGCCGCTACCCGCGCGCCGAAGGTTTTTCGGAGGGCGGGCACACGGTCGTCACGCTCGACCCGAAGGAGAACTTCTGCGGCTGCGGCGGCGTGGGCCACCTCGAAGGCATCATGGGCCACCGCGCGATGCGCCTGCGCTTTCTAGACCTTGAGCCCGAAGAGGTCTTCGAGCAGGCGGCGGCCGGCGACCAGCGCTGCGCCGATTTCCTCAAGCTCTGGCACCGCGCGCTCGCCGCAGGAACCGCCACCAGCATCCACCTCGACGGCCCCGGCCGCTTCTACGTCTCCGGCCCGAACGCCGCGCACGTGCAGGTCAACCTACTCGACCAGTACCTACACGAGATGGTCAAGATGAGCCCCTTGCAGGGGAGCGCCTTCGAGGTCATCCCGACCGACGACGTGACGGCGCTCGTCGGCGCGGCCGTCAGCGCGCGTCGCGCGGCCGGGGCGTCTCCCGCCGACGCCTGATAACCAGTTGTAAATCGAAATAAGGCCGGCTCTTCGCTGGGAGCGCGGGCATCCCTGCCCGCGCTCCCAGCGTTAAAGGGCCGCGTCCATGCGAACGCCGCCGTAGGGCGGTTACGAAGGTTTATATTGTCCCCCGCGAGGCCGGGAGTATATCATTCAGGGCGCGAGCCGGATCAGTCCTCGCCGCCGCAGAAAGGGAAGTGAGACGGTTTATGAGAATCCCTCGCGCGCTGCTCTGCCTCCCGCTGCTGCTCTTGTCGGCCGCCGCCGCCGCGCAGGAGCCGCAGCCGTCGCAGCAGCCTTTGCCGCTGTCTTCGCCCACGCCGGAAGAGTTCCAGACGCGTCTGGAGACGATGATGACGGAAGTCGGCTCGGTCATCGTCAAGGGCTTCACCCGCGTCGGCTCGATGACGGGGTCGCGCGGCGTCGCCTACTTCACCGCGTGGGAGGTGACCGACGCGCGCACGGGGCGGCGCGAGCAGGGCGTCGGCGTCGAGATCAGCGACACCGTGACGCCCAACCGCCGCGACAACTTCGAGGAGCGCGCCTACATAGACTACGACGAACTCGACCCGCTCATCCGCGGCATAGACTACATGATGAAGCTCGACGACAAGGTGACGAAGCTCGCGCGCTACGAGGCGCAGTACCAGACGCGCGGCGGCCTCGTGCTCGTCTCCTTCAACACCCCGGGCGGTTACGTCACCGCCATCTCCACCTACGGCGGCCGCCGCCCGCGCTTCGTGCTGCGGCCGACGGGGCTCGCCGAGTTCCGTAACCTCCTTGAGAGCGCCAAGGACGCGCTCGACGCGCCGCGGCCTCAGTGAACTTAAAGCACGACGGCACGTCGTAGTTCCCTCAACGAAATGCACACGAAAGAGACAGCACCCCCCGACACGCGCCTGACGCCCGAGCGGCAGCAGGGCTTCCTCGACGCGCTGCTTGAGAACGTCGAGGACGCCATCGTCGCCTGCGACGCCGGGGGCGTGCTCACCGTCTTCAACCACGCCGCGCGCGAGCTGCACGGCCGCCCCGAGAGCCCCATCTCGGCCGACGACTGGGCCGAGCACTACGACCTCCACCTGCCCGACGGCAAGACGCGGATGCGGAAGGAGGAGATTCCGCTCTACCGCGCGCTGCAAGGCGAGCACGTCCGCAACGTCGAGATGGTCATCGCGCCGAAAGACCGCGCCGCGCGCACGGTGCTCGCGAGCGGCGGCCCCGTCCACGGCCCCGGCGGCGAGAAGCTGGGCGCGGTCGTCGTCATGCGCGACTTCACCGAGCGCAAGGAGGCGCAGGAGGCTCTCAGGCAGGAGAGCAGCCTGCTGCACGCGCTGATGGACAACATCCCCGACGCCATCTACTTCAAGGACGCCGAGGGGCGCTTCGTGCGCGTCAACCGCCACGCGCCCTACCGCGGCAACAAGAATCCTGAGGAGGTCGTCGGCCGAACCGACTTCGACTTCTTCGCCGAGGCGCACGCGCGCGCCGCCTACGAGGACGAGCAGCGCATCGTGCGGACGGGCCAGCCCTTGGTGGACAAGGAGGAGAAGGAGGTCTACCCGGACGGCTCGACCACCTGGCTCTCGACGACGAAGGTGCCGGTCTTCGACGGCGAGGGGCGCGTGACCGGAATCGTCGGCATCTCGCGCGACATCACCGAGCGCAAGCGCGCTCTGGAAGCCGGCATCGAGCTGGCCCGCGAGCAGGCCGCGCGCGCAGAGGCCGAGCGCGCCAACAGACTTAAAGACGAATTCCTCGCCACGCTCTCGCACGAGCTGCGCACGCCACTGACGGCGATACTCGGCTGGGCGCGCATGCTCTCGGACGGCTTCGTGCGCGAGGAGATGCGCGCCGACGCGCTCGGCATCATCTACCGCAACGCGCGCTCGCAGGCGCAGCTCATAGACGACCTGCTCGACGTGTCGCGCATCATCACGGGCAAGCTGCGTATAGAAGTCCGGCCCGTAGACCTCGCGCCCGTCGTCGAGGCGGCCGTCGCCGTCGTCAGGCCCGCGGCCTCGGCCAAGCGCGTGCAGCTACAGACCGTCTTCGAGCCCGGCACCGGTTTGATCGCAGGCGACCCCGAGCGGCTGCAACAGGTCGTCTGGAACCTTCTCTCGAACGCGGTCAAGTTCACGCCGAACGGCGGGCGCGTGCAGGTGAAGCTGGGGCGCGTGAACTCGCGCGTCGAGGTCGCCGTCAGCGACACGGGCGCCGGGATTGCGCCCGAGTTTCTGCCGCACGTCTTCGACCGCTTCCGGCAGGCCGACATGGGCACGACGCGCAGGCACGGCGGGCTCGGGCTGGGCTTGGCAATCGTGCGCCACCTCGTCGAGCTGCACGGCGGGACTGTGCGCGCCGAGAGCGCGGGCGAGGGGTTGGGCACGACCTTCCGCGTGTCGCTCCCCGTCATGGTGTCTACGGAGGCCGACTTGGCGGCGGCCGGCGGCATCGCCTCGCCGCCGGGCTTCGGCGCGTCCGACGCGGCGCTGCCCGCGTTAGACGGCGTGAAGGTTTTGGCCGTTGACGACGAGCCGCACGGGCGCGCTCTGATAACGGAAGTGCTCAGGCGCTGCGGCGCGGAGGTCGTGGCCGTCTCGTCGGCGCGCGAGGCTCTGGAGGTGCTTCAGGCTTGGCGCCCGCACGTCCTGCTCTCTGACATAGGGATGCCGGGGATTGACGGCTACATGCTCATACGCCGCGTGCGCGAGCTGCCCGAGGAGCAGGGCGGCCGCACGCCCGCGGCGGCGCTCACGGCCTACGCCGGCGCCGAAGACCGCGCGCGTTCGCTCTCGTCGGGCTATCAACTGCACGTGGCGAAGCCGGTCGAGCCGGCGGAACTCGCGGCCGTCGTCGCTAGCCTCGCGGGCCGCGCCAGCGTCGCGCCTTCCAGTTAGGAATCACTCATGCAGCAGCACCCGGTAGTCTTCCTCTTCGACGTGGACAACACCCTGCTCGACAACGACAGGGTGACGGCCGACCTCCGCCGCTTCCTTGAGCGCGAAGTCGGCCGCGAGCGCGCCGGACGCTACTGGGCCATCTTCGAGGAGCTGCGCGTCGAGCTGGGCTACGCCGACTACCTCGGCGCGTTGCAGCGCTACCGCATCGAGTGCCCTTACGACTCGCACCTGCTCTCGGTCTCGACCTACCTCGTCAACTACCACTTCGCCAACCGCCTCTTCCCGAACTCGCTCGACGTGATCGAGCACTGCAAGCAGTGGGGGCCGGTCGTCATCCTCTCGGACGGCGACGTGGTCTTCCAGCCGCGCAAGGTCGAGCGCTCCGGGCTCTTCGAGGCCGTCGAGGGCCAAATCCTCATCTACGTCCACAAGGAGAAGGAGCTGGCCGACGTGGAGCGGCGCTACCCGGCCGACCATTACGTGATGGTGGACGATAAGCTCCGCATCCTCGCCGCGATGAAGAAGAGCTGGGGCCGTCGCCTCACGACCGTCTTCCCGCGTCAGGGCCACTACGCGCTCGACGCCGCCGAAGTATCCAAGTACACGCCCGCCGACATCACCGTCGAACGCATCGGCGACCTGCTCGACTACGACCTGCCCGCGCTCCGCAAGGCTTGAAGCGTCGCCGACCCGGCCTCGTCTATCTCTCGAACCCTCGCGTGCGCGCGGCGAAGATTTCGCAGTCGAACCCGAAATCCACGTTCCTGCAAATCGGGAAGTAGATTCTCGCGCCGTCGCGGCCCCACTGCGGCGCGGTCGCGCGCCCCTCGGTGTTGGCGAGCAGCCGCACGCCCGAGCCGTCGGCGTTCATGACGAATATCTGGTAGCTTGAGTTGCGGTTTGACGCGAAGGCGAGCTGCGTCCCGTCGGGCGACCACGCGGGCCAGCCGTCGAACGCGGGGTGGTTCGTCAGGTTGCGCGCGCCGCTGCCGTCGGCGTTGGCGACGAAGACCTCCGAGTTCATCTCGCCCAGCATGCGGCGGAAGGCGAGGCGCTTCCCGTCCGGCGACCAGGCCGGGTAGGTGTTGACGCCGCCCGTGATGAGCGTCTGCGTCCGGCGCGTGTTGAGATCAATGACGACGATGTCGGCGTCGTTCTTTCTCGGCGGCGCGAGGTCGTCGTCCGTGCAGTAGGCGAGCTTCGAGCCGTCGGGCGACCAGTTCGGGTGAATCGCCTTCACGTTCTCCGGCGTCAGGTGCTCGACGCCCGAGCCGTCAACGCTCATCACCGAAATGACCTCAAGCCCGTCTTTCATGTAGACGAACGCGATTGACTTGCCGTCGGGCGACCACGCGGGGTCTTCGTGGTTGGCGTCGTCGCGGGTTATCTGGACGGAGCCCGTCCCGTCCGCGTTCATGATGAACAACTGCTCGCGGCCTTCGACGACGCCGATGTAAACCATCCTCTTCCCGTCGGGGGAGGGCGAGGGGTCGTACTTGGCCGTGTGCGTGAGCTGATACGCCTGACTGACGGCCGACCTCTGCCCACGTACCGCGGGCGAAACGGCCGCGACCGCCGTCAACGCGGCGGCCAGAGAGACGGTTCGTAACCGAGTAAACATCCGCACGTCATTCCTCCCGATTATTTCCGACGACACTTTACAAAACTTTACGCGGGCTCCACACAAATGTTACCCCACGCGACGCGCGCGCGCCGCATCAAAGAACGTGCGGGCCGCGGAACGGCCGTCGGCAGCCTTCTTTTATGAAAAGAATCATCGCAGTCGTCGCACTTTCCCTGTCGGCCGCACTGTCGGCCGCGGCACAGACTCCGGACGCTTCCGTCGGCGCGCAAGAGGCACAGCGCGCGGGCGGGGTGTCCGACGGCGAGGCCGTTGACGTGCAGCGAATCGTCCGTGCCTTCACCTCGAAGGAGACCGAGTTCCGGCGCGCGCTCAACGGCTACACCTTCAAGCGCGAGGCCGTCATCCAGACCATCGGGTTCGGCGGGCAGGTGACGGGCGAGTACACGCGCAACTCGCAGTTCGTCTTCAACGACGCGGGCGAGCGCTTCGAGCGCATCACATACTTCCCCATCCCGACGCTGACGGAAATCTCCTTCACGCAGGAAGACCTCGAAGACCTCGGCGGCGTCCAGCCCTTCGCGCTCGAAGCGTCGAAGATTAACCTGTACAACTTCTCCTACATGGGGCGCGAGAAGATAGACGAGATAGGCACCTACGTCTTCGACGTGACGCCGAAGGTGATGCCGAAGAAGGAGAGCGAGCGCTTCTTTCAGGGGCGCGTGTGGGTGGACGACCGCGACTTGCAGATCGTGAAGGTGAAGGGCAAGGGCGTCCCCGAAGGCAAGCAGCGCTTCCCGACCTTCGAGACCTACCGCGAGCAGATAGACGGCAAGTATTGGTTCCCGACCTACACCTACGCCGACGACGACCTCGTCTTCCCCGGCGGGCAGGTCACGCACATACGCATGAAGGTGCGCTACACCGACTACAAGCTCTTCAAGGGCAGCGTCCGCGTCATCGAAGAGGGCGACCCGGGTAACGTCCCCGACGCAAGGCCGAACAACTAACGGTCGAGGACGGCGAAGGCGCGGACGGGGAAGGTGCCGAAGCTTTTTATCTTGACGGGGACGGCGAAGAACTTGAAGCCGCGCGGCGGCAGGCGTTCGAGGTTGCACATGTGCTCGACGATTGGGATGTCCGCGCCGAGCAGGCGGCTGTGGACGGGCCTGCGCATGTCGGCCGTGTCGTCAATGTTGTAAGAGTCTATGCCGACGAGCGCGGCGCCTTCTCCGGCGAGAAGTTCGGCCGCGTCCTCGGTCAGAAACGGGTGCCCGTCGAAATATTTTTCCGAGCGCCAGTGCGCGGCCCAGCCTGTGTGGACGAGCACCGCCCTGTCCTTCACGTCTAAACCTTCGAACGCGTCGCGGCTGATTGCGCGCGTGGGCGTTTCAACCGCGCTCACGACGACGCCGTCCAAGTCCGCGAGCGATGACAGTGGCAGTTCGGACAAATCCAGGCCCTCCGCGTAACGGTGGAAGGGGCTGTCGAGGTACGTGCCCGTGTTGGCGACCATCTCTATCTTGCCGATGTGGAACTCCGCCCCCGCGGCGTAAATCTTCCGCGACTCCTCGCGGCTCAGGAAGTCGCAGACGACGGGCGCCGGCAACCCCCTGTACGTGACGAGGCCGTGCTCGACCTCGTGGCTCAAGTCAACGAAACGTCCCGCGTCGCCCAAGACCAGCAGCCTCCCTTTAGTTTCCGTCCCGCAACCCTTCCCGCGCCGCCACGTCTCTTAAAGCGTAAGGCGTCACTGCCCGCCGGCCTTCGCCGCCGAGGCTTCGCCGAAGGCCGCGGCGACGGCCGGGCCGGCGACGTACATCGAGAAGGCGAACTGCCGCACGCGCGACTCGCCCGCCAGACGCTTGCGAAACTCTTCGAGGTTGACGCTCTTGCGCGCCTGCTCCAGAGTCTCGCCGCGCGCGACGGCCGCCTCGGTCTGCTTCGCGATGGAGGCGAACATCTCGGCGAGCGTCCGCACGTAAGAGTCGTCGCGCATCACCGGCCCGTGCCCGGGCACGATGATGGACGGGCGCAACGCGACTATCTTCTCAAGCGTCGCGGCCCACTCGCGCACGTGCGACTGCGGGTTGCCGACGAGCGGGACGGGCGCGACCACGAGGTCGCCCGCCGCCAGCACGCCCTCCTTCGGCAGGTAGACGACGAGGTCTGCCGCCGTGTGCCCGCCGCCCAAATGCAGGATGTCTATTTCGCGTCCGCCGCGGTAGAGCGTCAGGCGGTCTTCGACCGTGACGGTCGGCAAGATCGTCTGCGCCTGCGCGCCCTCGCCGAGCACGAGGTTGATGAGGCGTATGTCGCTCCGGTAGCTGGCGCGCTCCTCTTCGGTCAAGTCCCAGCCGCCGAGGCTCTTGTTCTTCTCCAACTGCGCGGCCATCGCGTCGCGGAAGCGCGGCGCGCCTTCGAGAAAGCCTTTGCGGTTCGCCGCGCCCTGCCCGGGCAGGTACTCGCGCGCGAAGGCGTGGCCGACGAACTCGACATTGGGGAAGGCTTCTTTGTAGACCTGATTGCCGCGTATGTGGTCGTCGTGGTAGTGCGTGTTGACGACGTAGCGGACGGGCTTGTCCGTCAACTTCCTGAGCGCGGCCAGCACCTCGCGCGTGATGGACGGCGCCCCGTTCGCGTCAACGACCACCACGTCCTCGTCGTTAATGATGAAGAGGTTGTTGGCGTCCACCATCAGCCCCGGCAAATCTTTCCGCACGACGGCGTAGACGCCCTCCGCCAACTTCTGCACCTCGAAGTTGCGCGCCGTCGCCTGCGCGTCGTCGCCGCCCGGCGCCGCCGCACGCGCCGCCGCCCTCCTCGATACCGGCGCACAGACCGCCGCCAGCACCAACGCGAGCACGAGCCCCGCGCCGACCGAAAACAGTCCCCGCCTCTTCCGCATCTCTCTCTTCACCACGCGTCGCCTCCGTAGGGGATGAGATTCTAACTCAGCACGGCCCCGCCGCGTTCCCGGTTTGGTGGTCAGCTCAGAAAAAGTTAGCCGACGCTCGTACTTATTCCACGCGCTCGGACGGCGTTTGATGTTTCGACGTTCTGACGGCCTTCACCTTCGAGCGAAAGAAAGTGCTTCACGGCCGGGGTGAGTTGAAGTATAGTTCGCCGTCCAGCCGTTTAATGCAATCACTTGGCAGACAGCAGAAAAGAAGGAGCAGAGGATGAGCGGTGTACGTGTACTGGTCGGCACGCGCAAGGGCGCGTTCGTGCTGACTTCGGACGGGGCGCGGCGGAGCTGGGACGTTTCGGGGCCGCACTTCGCGGGCTGGGAGGTCTACCACCTGAAGGGCTCGGCCGTTGACCCGAACCGGATTTACGCCTCGCAGACGAGCGGCTGGTTCGGCCAGATCATCCAGCGCTCGGACGACGGCGGCAAGACTTGGTTTCAGCCGGGGACGCCGCCGGGCGAGCCCACACGGACGCCCGAAGGGATGCCGAAGGGCGAGAGCAACAAGTTCGTCTACGACACTTCAAGCGAGACCGGCAAGCCGCTCACCACTCACCAGTTTTACGACGGCACGCAGCGCCCTTGGGAGTTCAAGCGCGTCTGGCACCTTGAGCCGTCGCTCGAAGACGCGGACACGGTCTACGCGGGCGTCGAGGACGCGGCGCTCTTCCGCACGACCGACGGCGGGAAGACCTGGCACGAACTCGCGGGGCTGCGCGGACACGGCACGGGGCCGCAGTGGCAGCCGGGCGCGGGCGGGATGTGCCTGCACACGGTCATCCTCGACCCCGAGACGCGCGGGCGCATCTACGTCGCCATCTCGGCCGCGGGCGCCTTCCGCACAGACGACGGCGGCGAGACTTGGAAGCCCATCAACCGCGGCCTGCGCTCGCAGTACATCCCCGACCCGGACGCGGAAGTCGGCCACTGCGTCCACCACGTCGCGATGCACCCACGGCGGCCGGGCGTGCTCTTCATGCAGAAGCACTGGGACGTGATGCGTAGCGACGACGCGGGCGAGAACTGGCGCGAGGTGAGCGGGAATCTGCCGACCGACTTCGGCTTCGTCATAGACGTTCACGCGCACGAGCCCGAGACCGTCTACGTCGTCCCCATCAAGAGCGACGGCGAGCACTACCCGCCCGACGGGCGGCTTCGGGTCTACCGCAGCCGCACGGGCGGGGACGAGTGGGAAGCACTTACCAACGGGCTGCCGCAGGAGAACTGCTACGTCAACATCCTGCGCGACGCGATGGCCGTGGACGCGCTCGAACCCTGCGGCGTCTACTTCGGCACGACCGGCGGACAGGTCTACGCGTCGGCCGACTCGGGCGACAACTGGGAACCCATCGTCCGCGACCTGCCGGCCGTGCTGTCGGTCGAGGTGCAGACGCTCCCATGAGTGTTGAAGGCGTTTCGACTGTGCGCGTCCTGCTCCCGCTCCCGCTGCGGACGCTCGCGCGCGTGGACGGCGAGGTCGAGTTGCGCGTCGAAGGCGCGGTCACGCAGCGCTCCGTGCTCGACGCGCTCGAAGCGCGCTACCCGGCGCTGCGCGGCACGATACGCGACCACACGACGCACGAGCGCCGCGCCTTCGTCCGCTTCTTCGCCTGCGAGCAAGACCTCTCGCACGAGTCTGCGGACGCGCCGCTGCCCGACGCGGTCGCGGGCGGCGCCGAGCCGTTCCTCGTCGTCGGCGCCATCGCGGGCGGCTGAGGAAAGAAGTCTTCGCAAGGAAGGAGACCGACACTTTGCAGCAGAACCCCCCTCTTCACGTAGACCTCGGCGCAATCGAGACGCTGCTCGGCAGCCTACAGTTCACCTTCGTCGTGGACGCGTCGGGCGACGCGCACATACAGGTCTCGGCTTCGAGCGCCTCGGGCGGGACGAAGGGCGACGTGCTGTTGATGCTCGACGCGCAAGGCTACGAGCGCCTGCGCTCAATCGTCCGCGCGGCCGACGGCGTCATAGACCGCCTCATACGCGAAGGCAAGGTCAGGCGGATGGTGCTGCCCTACTGACGTTCCGAAGCACTAACGTGCTGACGTTCTGAGGCAGAAACTTTCTGACGTTCCGAAGCGCCGACTTTCATGAAGCGACGCGACTTCCTCAAGCAGTCCACGGTCGCGGCCGCCGCCTTCACCGTCGCGGCGCGGCACACGCCCGCTCTGACGCGGGGCGGGCTCAAGCGCCGGGCCACGCCGAAAAGGGTGGTCGTCGTCGGCGCGGGGCTCGCCGGGCTCTCGGCCGCCTACGAGTTGACCGAGGCGGGCCACGACGTGACCGTCCTCGAAGCGCGCGGGCGCGCGGGCGGGCGCGTCGAGACGATACGCGCGCCCTTCGCCGACGGCCTCTACGCCGAGGCCGGCGCGATGAACGTCTTCGACAACCACGACCTGACCATCAAGTACGTCAAGCTCTTCGGCCTCACGCTCGACCCCGTCGCGCCGTCAAAGCTCGCCTCGCTCGTCTACCTCAAAGGCCGCCGCATCGTGGCGAAGCCGGAGCAGACAATCGAATACCCGCTCGCGCTGACCGCGGAGGAGAAGGCGTTGGGGCGGCGCGGCATGTGGGAGAAGTACGTCGTGCCCGTCCTTCAGGAGGTCGGCGACTACGACGCGCAGGGCTGGCCGGGCGACGAGTTGAAGAAGTACGACCGCCAGACCTTCACGGAGTTCCTGCGCGCGCGCGGCGCCTCGCCCGACGCGGCGACGCTGCTCGGGCTCGGCGGGGTCGGCGCCTTCGGCGACGGGGCCGGCGCAATCTCCGCGCTCGTCATGCTGCGCGAGATCGCGCACCGCGCGAAGCTCAAACAGAACCACGTCATACGCGGCGGCACGGAACTCCTGCCGCGCGCCTTCGCCTCGAAACTCGCGGACAGGATTCGCTACGGCTCGCCCGTCGTCCGGATAGAGCAGGACGCGCGCGGCGTGCGCGTCGCGTACCTACAGGGCGGCGTGCGCGAGAGCATCGAAGCCGACAGGCTCGTCTGCACGGTGCCCTTCTCGATCTTAAGAAGCATCAGCGTCTCGCCGCAGTTCTCGGCGGGCAAGCGGCAGGCGATAGAGCAACTGCCTTACACTTCGGTCGTGCGCACCTACTTCCAGACGCGCCGCAAGTTCTGGCTCGAAGAGGGCTTGAGCGGCTCGGCGACGACAGACCTCGCCAACCTGCTCGTCTTCGACGGCTCGCCTAACCAGCCGGGAGGGCGCGGCATCCTTGAGGCTTACGCCTCGGGGGCGGACGCGCGCCGCGTAACGGCTTTGAGTGAGGCCGCGCGCTTGACCTCGACGCTGGCGCTGGTGGAGAAGGTTCACCCGCGCCTGCGTCAGAACTTCGAGGCCGGCGTGACGAAGGCTTGGGACGCGGACGAGTGGGCGCGCGGCGCCTACGCTTGGTACAGGCCCGGCCAGATGTCCACGCTCATGCCGCACGTGGCGCGCGCGGAAGGGCGCGTACACTTCGCGGGCGAGCACACGTCGTCGCTCTTCGGCTGGATGCAGGGCGCGCTCGAATCCGGCCTCCGCGCCGCGCGCGAGGTGAACGACGCGGCGTAGACGCGCGCCGGGAAAACCCGATGGCAAGACCCACACACGAGACAACGACGCTCGTCTTCGCCGTCACGTTAGCGGTGGCGCTCGGCGTCGCCTGCGGCGTCTGGGTCAACGCGAAGTTGACGGCCGCGGCTTCCAAAAATCTTCAGGCGCCGGCCCGACTCGCGCCGGCCGCGACGCCGGAGCCGACGGCGCCCGGCGGCGACGCACAACGGTTAAGCGCCGACTCTCAACAGGCGGCCACGGAGAACGACGACCGGGCGGCCACGGAGAACGGCGGCGAGACTCCGACGAACAATTCCGACGCGCCTTCCGATTCTCAGGCGGAGTCTCAGGCTGAGTCTCAAACGCAAAGCCCCGCCGACGACGTGCGCAGAGAGAGGCCGACGACGGGCGTCGTCGTTTCCGCCACACGCGAAGCGCGTCCGTCCGAGTCGCGCGAAGCGAGCACTTCCGAGAAGTCACGCGCGGCGCGCGGCGAAGCGCGCGAGGTGGACGACGCGCCGCGTGCGAGGGCCAGGGCGGGCGGCGCCGCACCCTGCGCGCCCTACGCGAGCGCGGAAAG
>JADMIO010983908.1_pt1 | contig 19053 bp, 19 predicted proteins | sample 8958161 | NCBI WGS metagenome assembly JADMIO01 (sample SAMN16585339, study PRJNA669376) | soil metagenome | isolation source: Crop rotation soil | place: USA: Cullars Rotation, Alabama | collected 2011
ACGAAAGGCCCAGTCTTTCGACTGAGCCTTTCGTTTTATTTGACCATGTTGGTATGATTTAAATTAATACGACTCACTATAGGGTCAGTGCGGCCGCGACTTCAAGTCACGTGAATTCCAAGCTTCGGATCCCACTGTGCTGGAAAATTGTGACCAGCGCGGGCGTGCACGTGCGCGGTGACCGGCCATTCGGGGCAGGCACGGCGGCGAACGACTATCGCGTAATTCCCGGAGATGTAAAAGCCCAGGACGTCGTAATGAGCCAGTTGTCGGTCAATTTCGACCGCACCGGTTTTCAGCAGGATCTGAACGTCGTGTTTCCGATCGACCGCCTGCATGAGCTTGCGCGCGAGGGCATTATCGGCTCGGTCGCCGACCACCATTACGCATTCATGGGCGCGGGCTCGCCGATCACGCGCATGGAGGCGAAAGCACGCGAAGTCGGCAAGCTGCTCAAGCAGGATAAGGTGGACGCCGTTCTGCTCACACCCGTCTGACCGAACTGCACGTGCGCCGTGGGCGCACTCGCGTTGTATATCGAAGATGAAGGCGTTCCCACCGTCCAGTTGAGCCTCGTGCGCGAGCATACGGCTGCGCTGCGCCCGCCGCGCGCATTATGGGTGCCATTCATGCTCGGCCGGCCGCTCGGCGTGCCTGACGATCCGGCGTTCCAGCGCCGCGTCGTAATGACCGCGCTCAAACTGTTCGACCGCGCGAGCGGGCCCGTGCTCGAGGATTTTCCCGAAGATGCGCCGGCCAGCGCGGCGGCGGAAAGCATGGAGGGTATGGTGTGCGGCGTGGATTTTCCACAGGCGCAAAAGGACGCGACCCTCGCGGAGCTCGTCCACGGCGAAGTCGCGCAATTGCGCTCGTGGTATGACGTGGCATTCAGGCGGCGCGGCCGCTCGGCGCTCGGCGTTGCCGGGGCATCGATCGAAACACTCGTCGATTTCGTTGCTGCGTGGGCTGCCGGCAAGCAACCGCCGCCTTATCGCGACGATCTACCTCCCGCCAACGCGCTGCGGTTGGCATGCGAAGAGATCAAGACGTTTTATTTCGAGGCGATCGCAGGTCAGCCCGGCACGCGAATGCCGGCGGAAGTGCAAAAATGGTTCTGGCACGAAACCGCGGCGGGGCGTCTTATATTCGCGCTGCACGACGCGCTCACGCATTCGGCGGACGAGCGGCTCCGCAGCTTCGCCAACGACAGTTTGATTCCGCGGGCGGCCCGGCATGCATGACGTCGCCGGTGCGCGGCGTTGCCGATAAAACTACGGCGAGTAATCCGCGTTTCACGCCCGGGCAGCGCTGCTGTTATGTCAGAATCGTATCTTCCATGCTTAGCGAGGAGCCGCCATGCATCGATTGATTACCCCGGTCATCATTCTTCTCATGATGGCTCCAGCTCTGCAAGCGCAACAATATCCCGCTAAACCAATTCGTATCATCGTGCCGTTTCCGGCGGGCGATTCGCTCGACACCATGTCGCGCCTGATTGCGCCGGCACTGCTCGAGCGCCTGGGGCAAAACATTGTGGTGGACAATCGTTCGGGTGCCGCCGGCCAACTGGGCCTCGAGCTTGGCGCGCACGCGCCGGCGGACGGTTACACGCTCGTTGGCGGCCAGGGCGGAAATCTTGTGGTGCAACCGCATACCTACAAAAAACTTCCGTACGATCCGCTAAAGGATTTCGCGCCTGTCGCGCTCTCGACGACCAATTATCTGGTGCTGGTAACCGGTCTGAATGTGCCGTTCAAGTCGGTACAGGAATTGATCGCCTACGGTAAAGCCAATCCGGGCAAACTGAGCTTCGCGTCGAACGGCGAAGGCGGCTTCGTGCACATGGCAATCGAGATGCTGCGCACGCAGGCGGGGTTCACCTATTTGCATGTCCCCTATAAAGGCGGTGTTCAGATCATGACGGAGATCATGAGCGGACGCATGGACGCGACGATTCTCGGCGTCGGCGCGGCAACACCATTCATCCGCGCGGGCAGGGTGCGCCTGCTCGCAGTCACGAGCCCCACGCGGGTCGAGCAATTTCCCGACGCGCCGACCATTGCCGAATCGGGTGTACCCGGCTATGACTCTCGTGGCTGGTTTGGTTATCTGGCGCCGGCAAAAACGCCGCCGAAAATCGTCGCGCTGCTGAATAAGGAAATCAATCGCGCGATGATGATGCCGGAGGTGCGCGAAAAGCTTAACTTTATCGGGTTGACCGCAGTCGCTGAAACGCCCGAATCGTTCGCGCAGATTTTAAAAAGCGATTACGAAAAGTATGGCCAGCTGATCAAAACGATCGGGCTGCAGCCACAATAGCTGGCATTCCTCACGCAGAATTTCCAGGGAGCATTCCATGAACGCATCGGCAGATCCTTTCGAACGCACTGAAGTCCGCGACGGCATGCGTATAACGTGGCACCAGCGCATCGTCATGGCGGATGGACTGGTGCTGCGGGCCGATGTCTATCGCCCGGTCCAGGACATGCAGTGTCCAGTCATTCTCACGTATGGAATCTACGCCAAGGGTCTCTCTTACCAGGAAGGTTATCCATTGCAGTGGGGCAAGATGGTCGAGGACCATCCTGAAATCCTCAAGATGTCGTCCAACAAGTATCAAAACTGGGAGACCACGGATCCGGAGTGCTGGGTGCCGGACGGCTACGCAATTGTGCGCGTCGATTCGCGCGGTGCTGGCTGGTCGCCCGGGTTCATGGATCCCGGCAGCCCCAAAGAAATCGAGGACCTTTACGAGTGCATCGAATGGGCAGGCACCCAGCCGTGGAGCAACGGCAAGGTCGGCATGCTCGGCATTTCGTATTACGCGAGCAATCAATGGCGCGTCGCCGGTCTGCATCCGCCGCATCTTGCCGCGATCATTCCGTGGGAAGGTCAAAACGACCGCTATCGCGATTCTGGTTATCACGGCGGGATCCTGTGCCAGTTCCAGCAGCGATGGGCCAAGCACCAGGTGGTGAACGTGCAGTACGGCCGCGGCGACAAGGCAATGAAAAATCCCAATACCGGTGAATCGGTTGCCGGTCCGGTGACCTTATCGGATGCCGAACTGGCGCAAAACCGGGTGGATGCGTTCGAAGAATTGAAGAAGCATCCGTTCGATGACGCATGGCATCGCTCGCGTACGGCGGACCTGTCGCGCGTGCGCACGCCGTTGCTGACGTGCGCGAACTGGGGCGGGCAGGGCATTCATCCGCGCGGCAACTTCAACGGCTATACCGAGACGCCCGCGGATACGCCGAAATGGCTGGAGGTCCACGGCGATTCGCACTGGTCGATGTTTTCGAGCGGCTACGGCGTCGCATTGCAGAAGCGGTTCTTCGACCGCTTTTTGAAAAATGTCGATAACGGGTGGGACCAGGAGCCGCCTGTGCAACTCAATATCCGTTATCCGGGAGAAAAATTCGTATTGCGGCACGAGCGTGAATGGCCGCTTGCGCGCACGCAGTGGACAAAATTCTTCCTCGATGGCGCAGGGATGGCGCTCAAACCGGCGCCCGCCACGCAGCAATCGACGCTTACTTATGACGCGCTTGGCGATGGCCTGACGTTTTCGACGCCGCCGCTCGAGAAAGACACCGAAATCACGGGGCCGATGGCGGCAAAGCTTTTTATTTCATCGACGACTGCCGACGCGGACCTCTTCGTTATCGTCCGTGTGTTCGATCCCGCAGGGAAAGAACTGACGTTCATGGGATCCACTGACCCCAACACACCGATTGCGAATGGCTGGCTGCGCGCCTCACACCGCCGCCTCGATCCGCAAAAAAGCAAGCCATGGCGCCCTTACCATCCGCATGATAAGGCTGAGCCGCTCACGCCAGGCGAAATTTACGAATGCGACGTGGAGATCGTGACGAGCTGTATTGTTGTGCCGGCCGGGTGGAGGATTGCATTCACGATTCGCGGCAAGGACTATGAATACACGGGTGAGCTCGCTGACTTTGCAAAAAAATTCCATTACGGTACGCGCGGCACCGGCGGTATGACGCACAACGATCCCGACGATCGCCCGCCTGCAGTCTTCGGCGGGAAGGTGACCTTAGATGCAGGCGGCGGGCGGGAATCTTATGTGATGCTGCCCATCATTCCAACGGCATAAGTGCGCCAGCGCGCGAGCGCTAGCCGTAGTAAAAAAACGTTGAGCTTGTTGCCGTCCGGGTCGCGGAAATAGCCGGCGTAAAAGCCGTTGCCGCGCGTGCCAGCGGCGCCTTCATCCGTGCCCCCGAGTTCGAGCGCTTTGCGGTGAACGCTGTCGACTTTCTCGCGCGAGTCGACGCCGAACGCGACCATGACGCCGTTGCCCACCGTCGCCGGTTTTTGATCGAACGGTTTCATGAGGCCAAGACAGGGCTGGTCCTGCGCGATGCCCCATGCAATGCCGCGCTCGAACTCCCACAGGCGCTTGGCGCCGATTTCCGCCAGCAGCGCGTCGTAGAACGCCGCGGCGCGCGGCAGATCGTTGGTGCCGAGAGTGACATAGCCGATCATGCGGGTCTCCCTGAGAATGCGAACCGGCAGTTTAATCCATGCGTCGCAGGTGCGTGCGATAACGCAGGGCGCTTCGCTCACTTTGGCACTGCGCTTCGCCGGGTAAAAGCGAACGGTCGGTTATACTGGCCGCGCGTTGTGACAAGACGTAACAGAATAAAAATATTTACAGGGACACGATGGTTAATCGCCGTCTATTCACGCTTGCGCTGGGAAGCGCGCTGGTGCCTTTCGTATCGATCGCGCAACAACCCGTCAGGATGGCGCGCATCGGCGTACTCGGTCTTGCCAACCCTACGGCTTATGCAGCGCAGATCGACGCATTTCGCGGCGGGTTGAAGGACCTCGGCTACGTCGAGGGCAAAAACATCCAGATCGACTACCGCTGGGCGGATGGGCGCTACGAACGGCTGCGCGATCTCGCGGCCGAGCTCGTGAATCTCAAAGTCGAGGTCATCGTCACTCACGGCAACGGCGGCGCGGCGGCGAAAAGCGTCACCGGCACGATCCCGATCGTTACTTACATGGGCGACATGGTTGCATCGGGCCTGGCCGCGAGCCTTGCGCGTCCGGGCGGGAACGTTACCGGTTCGAGCTTTCTCGGCGCGGAGCTCACGGCGAAGCGGCTGGAGCTGTTGAAGGAAGCGGCGCCGCGCGTTACAACGATTGCAGTAATGTCCAATCAGGCCAGCCCCAGCAGCAAAACCACGCTTAATGCCATGCAGGCGACGGCAAAACAATTGAAGCTTGGTTTGCGTACGTATCCAGTCAACGAACCCGCCGATATCGAAGGTGCGTTTGCCGCAATTATCAGAGATCGGGCGCACGCGCTCGTCGTTCTCGACGACCCGATGCTGATCGCGAACTTCAAGGCCATCGCCGCGTCGGCGCTCAGTCATCGCTTGCCGGCCATCGGCTTTACCGGATTCGCGGATGCGGGCGGCCTGATGACGAACGGCGTGAGCCTGATCGATCTATGGCGGCGGGATGCCTACTTCGTCGACAAGCTCTTAAAGGGCGCGCCCGCGGCGAGCCTGCCGATCGAGCAGCCGACCAAATTCGAGCTTATCGTCAATCTTAAGACCGCCAAATCGATTGGAGTCAAGGTTCCGCAGACGCTGATACAGCGGGCCGACAAGGTAATCGAGTAAGTCAGCCGCGATAAAGCGCGGGAGTCATCGGTTCGCTTATTTTCGCGCTGCGCGTGGCCATGCGCGTGATGGCCTGCTCGACGACGCTGCGTTTCAGATGCGGCGCGAACATTTCGATGAACGCGAACATATAGCCGCGCAGGTAATGATTACGGCGAATGCCGATATGGATCGTATTCGGCTCGAACAGGTGGCTCGCGTCGATTGCGCGCAGATGCCTGTCGCGCGCCCGGTCATAGGCCATGTCAGGAACGATGGCGATGCCCAAGCCGAACTCGACGTAGGTCTTGATCACGTCGGCGTCGATGGCATTCAACGCGATATGCGGCTTGATGCCTTTCGCTTCGAACGCACCGAGCGTTTTCGAACGGCCGATGAACGCATAGTCGTAGGTGATGAGCGGATATTCCGCGAGCTTTTCCAGCGTCAGGCGCTTGACCTTAAGCAGCGGATGGCCGGTCGGCGTCAGCACGACGCGCTGCAACTTGTGACAGGGCAGCATCACGAGCGCGGGATCAGGCTCGACCGGTTCGGTCGCGATCGACAGGTCCGCGTTGCCGGTGGCCACGAGATAAGAGACTTCGGCCGGCGTGCCTTGGCGCAGGCTCAATTGCACGTTCGGATAGCTTTGGACAAAGCGCCTTAACACGCCGGGCAGCGCATAGCGCGCCTGCGTGTGCGTGGTCGCGATCGTGAGCGTGCCTTCCTGCTGTGCGGAATGCTCGCGCGATACCGCCGCGATGCTTTGGGCGGATTCGAGGGTGCGTTCCGCCAGCGCGACGATTTCGCTGCCGGCATCGGACAGGCGCACAAGGCGGGTGCGATTGCGCACGAAAAGTTCGACGCCGAGTTCCTCCTCGAGCAGGCGCAGCTGCCGGCTCAGGCCGGGTTGCGTGACGTGCAGCGCCGCCGCCGCTTTCGAGATATTCAGGTCCCGGCGCACGACTTCACGGAAGTAACGCAGCTGCTGCAGGGTCATCGCCGGTCGCTCATACCAAATGTTATGGAAGTATAAGTTATCATCACTTGTCAGTATAGGCGGGCCGGCTTATAGTCCCCGACGCTGCCGCCACAGAGCGGCGCGCTAAGGTTCCAGAGTTGGAGGGGTTGGGCAATGATGATGTTGGAGTGCGACGCCAAACGTCTGTTGGCGTCGGTCGGCGTAGCGGTTCCCGCGGGCGCCGTGTGGCGGAAAGGCGAAGCTGCAGAAAGCGTAACGATTGCCGCATATCCGGCAGCGGTGAAAGCCCAGGTACGCAGCGGGGGCCGCGGCAAACAGGGCGGCGTGGTCAAGGTTGCCAACGCCGCCGAACTGGCCGCGGCAGGCAAAAAACTCTTCGCGACTGAATTTGGCGGCGAACTGCCCGAAGTGCTGCTCGTCGAAACCTGGCTTGCGATCGAGCGTGAAGCCTACTTGTCCATTGCCGTCGACGGTCGCGCCGAAGGCTATGTCGTTTTATATTCTCCCGCCGGCGGCATCGACATTGAAGAAGGCGCGCCGCCGGCGCGCTATCCGGTCGGTGCGGCGTGGAATTTTCGCGTGCACGAGTTACGGGCAGTGCTCGAAAAAGTCGAGCCCGATTATCAGTGGCGGGAAAAAGTGATTGCACTGGCGCAAAGGCTCGTGCGCACGGCCGCCGCGCGCGATTGCACGACAATCGAAATCAATCCGCTCGTCAAGCTCGCCGACGGCGCCCTGGTTGCGGCGGACGCCAAGATCGCGCGCGACGAGTGGGCATATTTCCGCAGCGCCGATATCGCTGCCGAGCGCGACGGCGAGAAAGCGCGCGCCGACGAATATCTGCGCGCCTGTCTCGACATGCAGCACATGTACGTAAAGCTCGACGGCGACATCGGCATCATTTCCGGCGGCGCCGGCATGACCATGTGCGCGATGGACATGGTTGCCGAAAAAGGCGGCCGTCCCGCGTGCTTCCTCGATTGCAGTCCCGGCCCTACCTCGACGCGCGGCTACCGGCCAGCGTTCGCGATGCTCGATGCCGATCCGAAAGTGAAAGTCATTTTCGTGAGCGTGTTCGGCGGCGGCACCCAGATGCAGCGCGTGGCGAATTCGATGAAGGAAGTCATGGCGGAAAGAAAAAGCGCGAAGCCGGTCGTCTACCGGCTCGACGGCACGAACATCGACCAGGTGCCGGGAATCTTCGCGCAGTTCGGCGCCTTCAATCACGCTTCGCTTGAAGAAGCGGCCGCCGAAGCCGTGCGTCTTGCGGGAGCGCGCGCATGAGCATACTGCTCGACAAAACAAATCGCGTGATCGTCCAGGGCGTGACCGGCCAGATGGGCCAGTTCTTCGTCGAAGATGCGAGCAAATACGGCACCAACATGGTTGCCGGCGTGTCGCCGGGCCGCGCGGGGACCAAAGTGGGACATGTGCCCGTGTTCGCGAGCGTGCGCGATGCGGTAAAAGAAACGAAGGCCGACACCGCGATGGTATTCGTGCCGCCGGCTGCGGTGCTCGGCGCCGCGGTCGAGGCGATCGAATGCGGCTGCCGGCTGGTCGTGGCGACGGCGGACGAAATGCCGGTCGCGGATGCGATCGAAGTGCGCGCCGCGGCGCGCGCGAGTGGCGCCGTGTTCGTCGGGCCCAATACGCCGGGCCTCATCTCACCCGGCAAGGCCAAGATGGGATTCATGCCGTCTTTCTGCTACATGCAGGGCAATGTCGGCGTGATTTCGCGCAGCGGCTCGCTGTCATACGAAGGCTCGAAGCGGCTGACAATCGCCGGCATCGGCCAGACGACAGTCATCGGCATCGGCGGCGACCCCGTGAAAGGAACAACCGCGGCAGAGGCGCTCGAGCGCTTTCACAACGACGCGGAGACGCATGCCGTACTCTATCTGGGCGAGATCGGCGGCTCCGAAGAAATTTTTGTCGCGGAGTATGCATCGCGACGCGACGCGAAACCGGTTGCCGCGCTGATCGTAGGCAAAACCGCGCCGCCCGGCAAAAAGATGGGTCATGCGGCGGCGTTGATTGGCTCGAAAGCCGAAGGCCACGCGGCGAAGCAGAAGATGCTGCGCGATGCCGGCGTGTTTGTCGCGGACGGCGCCGGACAGGTGGTGGAAGCGATGCGCGCGGCGCTTGCGTCACGCAAGATAGCGGCCACTGCAGCTTAGACAGAAACGATTACGACGTACGAATTACAAGGAGTCAGCCATGAACAAAGCAGTGGAACTCGACATTACCGAAGAAGCCGCGGAAGGCCTCATCAACGAAGCGAGCATGTCGAACGCGCGCGACCTCATCGGCTGCAAGCTGAGGCCTGAGCAATACCTGCGCGATGCGAGCGTTGATGCCATCATCATTTTTGCGAACGGCATCGGCGACCTGAATCCGCTCTATCGCGACCAGGAATATTCGCGCTGGACGCGCTTCGGCGGACTGATCGCGCACCCGTGCTTTCCGTGGACGCACCACTGGCCTGGCCGCTCGTACTGGGGCCTGCCCGGCGTGCACGGCTTCGGCGTGACGATCGACTGCGAGTATTACCGCAACGTGCGCCCCGGCGACCGCATCAACATCTGGAACCGCGTGCTCGGCATCGAGGAAAAGCCGTCGAAATTCTCCGGCAAGATGGCGATGCAATATCTCGAATCGACGTACACGAATCAGCGCGATGAAGTCGTCTGCCGCGCGCTTGGCCTGACCGCGCGACACGAGCGCAAAGCGTCTCGCGACAAGAACAAGTACAAGGACGTGAAGACTTACGTTTACACCGAGGAAGAGCAGCGCAAGATCGACGAGATGGTGATGACGGAACCCGAGCGCATCCGCGGCGCCAATACCCGCTACTGGGATGACGTCCAAGTCGGCGACTCGATCGACGAAATCGCGCGCGGTCCGCTGTCGATGTCGGACACCATGGCATTCGTGATCGCATCCGGCCGCGGAGCCGCGCATGGCGCGTTGCTGAAGCACGCCGCCCGCCATCCGAAGCATTACATCCGCAACAAGGAAGGCGGCGGCGGGGTCGAATACACGGGTATCGGGCACCATCGCGAGGACTTCGCGAAGAAAGTCGGCGTGCCGGGCATGTACGATTACCTGCCGCAGCGCGCGTGCTGGTTCGTGACGGCGATCACCAACTGGATGGGCGACGACGGCGTGATCAAGCGCATCCGGATGGAAGCGCGCCGCTTCAACCTGCAGGGCGACACCACGTTCATCAATGGCAAGGTCGTTAAGAAATACATCAAGGACAAGTGCCCGCTGATCGACATCGAAATGACCGGCATCAACCAGGCCGGCGTGCTGTCGTCGCCGGGCTTCGCTACAGTGATGCTGCCGGCAAAAGACATCAATACGAAGATTCCGCTCGACGGCACGGTGGTCGATCTCGATCTGGCGCCGATCCGTTAGAAGGGAATCGTCATGGCCAGCAATGCGCTGTATTTGGTGTGCGACATGATCAACGATCTCGTGCACGCGGACGGTCCCAGCAAGAAGACGTACGCACCGGAGCTCGCCCGCCGCAAGACGATCGAGAACACGGCGACCGCGCTTGCCAAGGCGCGCTCTGCCGGCGCGAAAATCGGTTATGTGCGCGTCGGGTTCTCGTCCGACTATCGCGAATGTCCGCCCAACTCGCGGCTCTTTCAGGGCGCAAAAAAAGCCGGGATGTTCAAGCTCGGTACCTGGGGCACGGAAGTGCATCCGCTGTTAAAGCCCGAGCCGCAGGACTTCGACATCGTCAAGCATCGTGTAAGCCCTTTCTACGCGACGAGCCTCGACGTGATCCTGAAGACAAACGGCATTCAGCGTTTATACGTTTCCGGGGTGTCCTCCAGCGGCGCCGTGCTGTCGGCGGCGAAAGACGCGCACGACCGCGGTTATGATGTGTTCGTGCTCGACGACTGTTGCTGCGCGCTGACGGAAGAGCAGCATCAGGCGGTGATCGAGCAGGTGAAGCGCATGACGACGGTTACGACGGCGGCGCAGGTTACGTTCAACGAGGAATTTCAGCTGTAGTCGGCGTCGCGCGAGACGCGCGACCGGCCTGGCAGGAGGAGCATGATCGCAACACGCGGACTGCGTTGCGCAGTCTGGTCGCTCATCGCGGCATGTAGCGTGATGACAGGCAATGCCGCCGCGCAGTCATGGCCCGCGCGGCCGATCCGTTTCGTAGTGCCATTGCCGCCCGGCGGCGGCGCGGACCTGGTTGCGCGCACGATCGGCGAGAAACTCAATCGAACGCTCGGCCAGCAGGTAATCATCGACAATCGTCCAGGCGGCGGCACCGTCATCGGGGCGGACCTGGTTGCGCATGCGGCGCCCGACGGCTACACCATGCTGCTCGGGACTGCGACCACGCACGCAATTAACACGAGCCTCGTCAGGAAGCTGCCGTACGATCCGGTCAGGGACTTTGCACCCGTGTCGCTGGTCGCCGTGCTGCCATTGATCATGGTCGCCAATGCCGCGCTGCCGGCCGACAACCTGCGCGACCTGCTCGCGCTCGCACGCAAGCGGCCTGGCGAAATCCTGTTCGGCTCGACGGGCAATGGCAGCACGATTCACCTCGCGGGTGAAATGCTGAACACGGTCGCCAAGGTCCAGATGGTCCACGTGCCGTATCGCGGCGCGTCGCTGGCACTCACTGAACTGCTGGCAGGTCAGATTCAGTTCATGTTTACGACCATTCCTCCCGCGTTGCCTCACCTCAAGACCGGGCGCTTGAAAGCAATCACCGTTGCCAATGCCAGGCGCTCGACGTTGCTGCCCGACGTGCCGACCACGGCCGAAGGCGGGGCGCCAGGCGTCGAAGCGAGTTCGTGGAACGGCGTGCTGTTCCCGCGCGGTACGTCTCCCGAAATCATTGCGCGGCTCGGGCGCGAACTCGCAGCAATCATGAATCAGCCGGACGTGCGCGAGCGCTTGTCGACGGCCGGCGTCGAAACGCTGATCAGCACGCCCGCGGAATTCACTGCGTTCATGGCGGAGGAGACCGCGCGTTATGCGAAAGTGGTGAAGGCTTCGGGCGCGCGAGTGGATTGAGGCGATGGCTGCGCTGATCTCCGAGCAACTCGCCGACTTCGCTTTCGGCCTGACCGATTCGGACATTCCTCTTGAAGTACGCGGTCGCGCCGCTCACCTGATGCTCGACGGCGCCGGCATCGCGCTCGCTTCCACGACCTTTGATTTCGCGCGCCAGACAATCTCGGCACTTTCGACGTTCGAGCCCGGCCACTGTCCCGTCATCGGTGCAGCACAAACGCTGGCCCTGCGCGATGCCGTGATGGTCAACGGCATCCTCGTCCATGGCCTTGATTTCGACGACACGCATCTCGTCGGCGTCGTTCACGCAACGGCAAGTTGTTTTCCGACCGCGCTCGGTGCCGCCTGGGCGGGCCGCAAATCTGGCCGCGAGCTGTTGACCGCGTACGTGATCGGCATGGAAACCGCGGCCCGGCTCGGCGCGGTGGCCAAAGGCGAAATGAACCAGATCGGATTTCATCCGACCGGCGTGATTGCGGCTTTTGCCTGCGCCCTGATTGCGGGCAGACTGGCAGGCCTCACGCGTGAGCAGCTCGTGATGGCGCAGGGCATTGTGCTCAGCATGGCGGCGGGCACCCGCGAATACAGCAGCAACGGCGCCTCGACTAAACGCATGCATCCGGGGTGGGCGGGCGTCTGCGGCATCACGGCGGCGCGGCTGGCCGCGAGCGGGTTCACCGGCCCGCGGTCGACTTATGAAGGACGCTTTGGCCTGTTTGCGACGCATCTGAATGCCGACGCGGCGTTATGGGATATCGCGGCAGCGACCGAGGGTCTCGGCAGCGACTGGCAAACCGCGCAGGTGGCGATCAAACCGTTCCCCGCTTGCCAGCTCAATATCGCGTGCATCGACGCGGCGATAGCATTGGCGCGGGAACACAGCATCAAAGCTTCGGATATAGCGCATGTCGAAGCGTTGATTCCACCCCATGCGGTGGCGATCGTCTGCGAGCCTGTCGCCGAGCGGCGGCGCCCGACGAGCAGCTACGGCGCGCAATTCAGCATTCAATACGCGGTTGCCTGCGCGCTTATCCGGAAAAAATTCGGGCTCGTCGAACTCGAACGCTATCGCGATGCCGACATACTGGCGCTCGCGCAGAAAGTCGATTATCGCGTCGATCCCGACACGGGCTATCCGAAGCATTTTTCGGGCGAGGTGATCGTAACGTTGAAAAACGGCGAGCGCATTGCGCATCGCGAGCAGGTCAATCTCGGCGCCGCGGACAAGCCGGTGCCCGATGATGGGATAGCCGCCAAGTTCATGGGTAATGCGCAACTTGCCGTGAGTCCGGCGCAAGCGGGCCGCCTTCGCGACATGATGCTGAATGTCGATGCGATTACCGATGCACGAAATCTCGCGCAGGCGCTGGCGGGAGCGCAGTCCAGATGAAGATTGCAGGGATCGCTGCACTCGGCACGCTGTTTGCCATGCAGTGCGCCGCGGCAGCCGATCCCGCGGGGAGCTATCCTGCGAAGCCGATTCGCTTCATCGTCGGATTTACGCCGGGCGGCACCTCCGACGTAGTGGCCCGTTTGCTCGCGGTGAAAATGGCTGAAACGTGGACGCAGCCCCTGGTGGTCGACAACCGGCCGGGCGCCGGCGGCAATCTCGCCAATGAGATCGTGGCGCGGTCGGCGGCGGATGGCTACACGCTGCTGTGCGCGTCGTCGAGCTTCTCCATTATTCCGGCGGTCACGCGCTCGTTGAGCTACAGCCCGACTAAAGACTTCGCACCGGTGACGCTCGCGAGTTCTGCACCGTACCTGATGGTGCTGTATCCGGCGGTTCCCGCGCAGTCGGTGAAGGAATTGATTGCGCTGGCGAAAGCCCAGCCGGGTAAATTGAATTACGCATCGGCCGGCAGCGGCAGCACCTTGCATCTCGCCGGCGAGTTGTTCAAGAGCCTGGCCGGTGTGGACATCGTGCACGTGCCTTATAAAGGCGCCACCGGAATTACCGACTTGATCGCCGGCGCCGTGCAACTCTCGTTTGCGGGCCTGCCGCAGACGCTGCCGCATGTAAAGTCCGGACGCCTCAAAGCGCTTGCGGTGACGACATTGCGGCGGGCCGCCGCGGTGCCCGACTTGCCGACTATCGCCGAGGCTGGAGTGCCGGGCTATGAAGTCGATCCGTGGTATGGCGTGATCGCGCCCGCAGGCACGCCGCGCGCAATCATCGACCGGCTCAACGCCGCGTTTGCGCGCGCGCTTGCAGCGCCCGACGTCAAAGAGAAATTCCTGCTGCAGGGGATTGAGCCGCGCTCGAGTACGCCTGCCGAATTCTCGGGCATCATCGGGAAGGAAATCGTCAAGTGGTCGAAGGTCGTGCGCGATGCCGGGATCAAGGCCGAATAAGCGATGAAGGCGCCGTTCATCAGTTTGCCGGTCATCCTGATGCTGTGCGCGACGGCCGCCTGCGCGCAGAACTATCCGTCACGGCCGCTAAGATTCATCGTGCCGTTTCCACCCGGCGGAGGCGCCGATAGCCTCGCGCGCATCGTCGGCGCGGTCGCCGGCGAATCGCTCGGTCAGCAGATCGTGATCGACAATCGAACCGGCGCTGGCGGCAACATCGCCGCTGAAGCGGGCGCCAAGGCCGCGCCCGACGGCTACACACTGCTGCAGTCGAATATCTCGCACGCCATCAGCGCGTCGCTGTACCGCAAGCTCGACTACGACATCGTGCGCGATTTCGTGCATGTGACGCTGCTCGCGTCAATTCCATTCGCGCTCGCAGTGTATCCGTCGCTCAACGTCGGGAGCGTCCGCGAACTCGTGTCGCTTGCCAAAAGCAAACCAGGCCAGCTCATCTATGCGTCGTCGGGCAATGGCGGCCCCAGCCATCTTGCGATGGAAATGTTCAAAACGCTGAACGGGATCGATATCCGCCACGTGCCGTATAAAGGCGCGGCGCCGATCGCGACTGACCTCGTCGCGGGACAAGTGCAGATGGCGTTCTTCACCACCGCCGGATTGCTTCCGCTGATCGCCAACGCGCGCGTGAAACCGCTTGCGCTCGCGAGTTCCCGCCGCTCGCCGCTGATCCCGGATCTGCCCACCTTCACCGAGCAGGGCATGCCGGGATTCGAAGCGACGACGTGGTTCGGCGTCAGCCTGCCGAAAGGCGCGTCACCCGCGATCGTGAAGCGCGTGCATGCGGTATTCACGCAGGCGCTAAAAGTGGCGGAGGTGCGCGATCGACTCGTCAAGCAGGGATTCGACGTCATCGGCAACTCGCCGGAAGAATTCGACGCCTATTTGCGCGCGGAGCTGCAGCGCTGGAGCCAAGTCGTCAAGGAATCGCGTGCGTCCGTCGATTAAGGCAGCGATTGCTTTGTGCGTCGCGGTGGCCGCAACGGCAGCGGCCGCGCAGGATTATCCGGCGCGGCCAATCCGCTTCATCGTGCCGTTTACTGCAGGCGGCGGAGGTGACCTCATTATCCGCGAAGTTTCGCAGCGCCTGACCGCGCGGCTCGGCCAGTCCGTCGTCGTCGACAATCGCACGGGCGCCGGCGGCAACGTGGGCACCGACCTCGCAGCGCATTCGCCCGCCGACGGATACACCCTCCTGATGGCGAACGTCGCACCCATGGCGATCAACACTGCCGTGTACAAGAAGCTGCCGTACGATCCGGTCAGGGATTTTGCGCCTATCACTTTGCTCGCATCGTTTCCGAATGTGCTCGTTGTGACGCCGACCGTTCCCGTGCGCACCGTCGCCGAGCTGATCGCGCTCGCGCGCGAAAAGCCGGGACAGCTTACGTGCGCTACCGCCGGCGCCGGCAGCACGACCCATTTGTCCGCGGAATTCTTCCGCAGCAAGGCAAAAATCGACTTCATCCAGGTGCCGTATAAAGGCGGGGGTGCTGCATTGATCGATCTCGTTGGCGGCCAGGTCAACATGTATTTCGGTGCACTGCCCGGCGCACTGCCGCATATTCGCACGGGCCGCCTGCGCGCATTGGGCGTCACGAGCCTCGCACGGTCGAGTGCGGCGCCGGATATTCCGGCGATTGCGGAAGCGGGGTTTCCCGGTTTCGAAGCAGTAACCTGGATAGGCGCGGTTGCGCCCGCGGGCGTACCGCAGGCTATCGTTGCGCGGCTCAATAAAGAACTCGTCGATATCGTGCGCGCGCCGGATCTGCGCGAGAAGCTGCTCACGGAAGGCGCTGAACCGATGACCAATACACCGCAACAATTCGCCGCCTATATCAGGAGCGAAATCGAGAAGTGGACGGGCGTGGTCAGACTTGCGGGCATCGCGGCGCAATGAGCGAAGCGCACGGCGTGCGGCTCGTGCTCGGGTTTTCGGCGGGCAGCCTGTCGGACCATATCGCGCAGATGCTGCACGCTGCATTGGCGCAGCAACTGCGCACTCCGGTGACGATCGAACTCCGGCCGGGCGGCAACGGCGCGCCGGCCGCACTTGACGTCGCGGCGAGCGAGCCGGACGGCACGACGCTTTTCATGGCCACATTGGGAACGCATGCGATCGTGCCGCATCTGTTGGAGCAGCCCGCGTACGACCCGCTGCAGGATTTCACGTGCGTATCGCTCGTCTCGCGTTCGCCGATGCTGCTTGCCTGCCATCCTTCGGTGGCTGCGGCTTCCGTCGACGAACTGATCGCGCTCGCCCGCTCGACCGAACTGACGTACGCCACTTCGGCAACCGGCGGCGCGCCGCATCTCGCGGCCCGGCTGTTCGAGTGGCTCACCGGCGTCACGATGCGCCACGTGCGCTACGACCAGACCGGGCAGCTCTATCGCGACCTCGAGGCGGGCAAAGTTTCGTTGAGCTTCAACAATATCATTTCGATGCTGCCGCGTTGCCGCAGCGGCAAACTGCGCGCGCTGGCGGTTTCATCGCGCGAGCGGGCGGCCATCGCAGCGGAAATCCCGACACTTGAGGAATGCGGCGTCAGCGGTTACGACATGACCAACTGGGTTGGCCTGGCAGGTCCGTATGGAATGACGGAAGCCACGACGCAGCGCCTCGGTGAGGCGGTCACGGCGGCTGTGCGCTCAGCTGGAGTCAGCGTCGCGTTGCGGGAGCAGGGCATAATTCCCTGCGGCGGCACTTCGCAGGAATTTGCGGCTTTCATCTGGAGCGAGACCGAAAAGTGGCGGCCGATCGTCGCGCAACTGCGCAAGTCAGCGGCATGATTGCCGGAAGAAGGAGCAGGCCATGAGTTCAACCGTCACTATCCTCGATCCCGTCGCGCCGGCCGGCATCGTATCGCCGCAGCGCGCATTCAAGCCGCTCGACACGTTGCACGGCAAGGTCGTCGGATTTATCGACAACTCGAAGCCGAACTTCAGCTTTCTCGCCGACGATCTCGCCGAGCTGCTCAAATCGAAATATGGCGTTGCGCGTGCAGTCAGGCATCGCAAGCCGACGGCTTCGGTGTCGGCATCGCCCGAAGTTTTCGCCGACATCCAGAAGCAGTGCGATTTCGTCATCACCGGTTCCGGCGATTGAGGCGGCTGCACGTCGTGGAGTGTCCACGACAGTGTGCAGGCGGCGAAGCAGGGCCAGACGACGCTGGTCATCTGCTCGACTGCTTTTCTGACGCTGGGCCGTTCGCAATTGAAGGCGTTGGGAAGCGAGGATCTGCCAATTGCAGTGATGCCGCACCCGTTCGGCGTGCGCACGCGCGCCGAAGTACGTTCGCTCGCGGAATCGCTGGTCGACGAAGTGGCGCGGCTCGCCGTCGGGGGAGAACAGAGCAAAGCAGGCGCGATCGACGCAAGTATCGAATGTGAAACACCAGCCGCTTCGATCACGGTCCCCGCCGAGCTTGCTGCCTTCAACGACGAATGCGAGCGGCGTAACTGGAGCGATGGGCTGCCGCTGATCCCCCCGACAGTCGGGCGCGTGGAAGCAATGCTCGCGGCGACTGCATGCAGGCGCGATGAAGTCGTTGCGTATATCGCACCCGGATTCGGCGCGGCGACGGTGGAGCGGATTGCGATTAATGCAGTGATGGCCGGTTGCCGTCCGCACTATTTGTCCGTGCTGCTCGCTGCAGTCGAAGCAGTGGCGGAACCGTCCTTCAATCTGCAGGGTATTCAGGCCACGACCAATTCGGCCGCGCCGTGGATTATCGTCAACGGTCCGCTCGCTGCAACGCTCGGTATCAACGGAGGACTCAACTGCCTCGGACAGGGCAATCGGGGCAACGCGACGCTCGGACGTGCGTTGCGGCTGGTGCTGCAGAACATCGGCGGGGCCCTGCCCGGGCAAATGGATCGCGCGACTCACGGCCAGCCGGGCAAGTACACCTTTTGCTGTGCCGAGAACGAAGCGGCCAATCCATGGCAACCGTTGCATGTCGAGCGCGGTTTCGATGCGCAGGAATCCGTAGTGACGGTTGTCGGTGCGGCCGGCACACTCAATCTGAATTCACACTCGAAAGATCCGGCCGACCTGCTGCGCGCGATCGCGCTGAGCCTCGTTTATCCGACGAGCAACGATTATCACTTTGCCGGCGCGCCATGGGTGGTGCTATCGCCCGAGCACGCGGAAGTCTTGCACAGCGGCGGCTGGTCGAAGGAGAGCGTCAAGCGCGGCATCTGGGAGCAATCGAAAATGGAGGCCGGCCGCTTTGCGCGCAAGGACTACGATCGCGCCAAACACACGCGCGAAAAAGAACTGGGCGGATTTTCCGCGGACACGCCGGTGCCAATATCGCCCACGCCGGCAGAAATCGGCATTCTCGTCGCGGGCGGCCCCGGCACACACTCGGTGTACGTGCCGACATTCGGTCAGACACGGGCGGTGTCGCGCAAAGTTAAAGCATGATGCGGCTGTTCGTTTGCGCCGCGGTGACGTTAACGCCGTGCTATGTTTTGCTTGCGGCTGACTATCCAGAGCGGCCCGTCCGGGTCATCGTGACTTTTCCCGCAGGCGGCGGGACCGATATTGTCGCGCGCATGATTTTCCAGAAAGTCGCAGAGCGAACCGGCGGCTCTTACGTGATCGACAATCGCGGTGGCGCCGGCGGCGTGATCGGCACTGAACTCGCGGCGAAAGCAGCGGCCGATGGCTACACGCTCGTCGTCGTGTCCGGCAGCCATACGATCAATCCATCGCTGTACAGAAAAATTTCGTACGACGCCGCGCGCGACTTTGCGCCGGTCACCATGCTCGTCACCGGTCCCGGCGTCCTCGTCGTGCATCCGTCGCTGCCGGCACGCAGCGTAAAGGACCTGATCGCCGTCGCGAAAAGCCGGCCGGGTGAATTGCTGTACGCATCGCCGGGCAACGGCACGCCGCCTCATCTCGCCGCCGAGCTGTTTAAAACTCTCGCTGGCGTGAACATCGTGCACGTGCCGTACAAGGGCAACGCGCAGGTGATGACCGACCTCATGGCGGGG
>JADMIO011486970.1_pt1 | contig 19053 bp, 16 predicted proteins | sample 8958161 | NCBI WGS metagenome assembly JADMIO01 (sample SAMN16585339, study PRJNA669376) | soil metagenome | isolation source: Crop rotation soil | place: USA: Cullars Rotation, Alabama | collected 2011
GGGGGGAGTCGAGCCGGTGCCCGGTGACGAGCCACTCTAGCAACGCCTCCCGCTTCACCGGGTCCCAGCGGATCGTCTTGAAGGTATACTCCCGGCTGCGGTCGATCATCGCCGGTGCCCCCGCCGGACCCGGGAGGGCCGAGACCACATACGTCTGCATCGTCACCGTCGAGCCGTCCGCGGCCGCGCCGATCGGGTGCATCCAGCGGAACGAGTCCTCCAGGTCGGGCAGCGGGTCGCCGAGCCGCCGCAGGCACCGGCCGGTCGCCGCGTCGAAGACAAGAAGTTCCTTCGGCCCGACCCGCTCGGTGGATTCGGACTTCTCCAGGCAGACCGCGATCTCTTTGCCGCCGGCGAGGAAGAACAGGTCCGGGCACATCTTCCAGTTCCCGCCCGCCACGAACCCGGTCGGCTGCAGGTCGTAGAGCCGCTTCCCGGACTCGGCGTCCCAGGCGACCCAGGTGCGGTCGTGCCGCGTCGTCCGGGTGAAGAGCTTGGTGCCGTCCGGCGACCAGAGGAGGCCGGCCGGGGTCGCGGGCGGCCGCTCCGGGTTTCGCTCGGCCCCGGTCTTCGCGTCGAGCAGCATCAGCCCCTGGCCGTGGCGGGCCAGCACGGTCGCCCCGTCCGGCGAGAGGTCGCACAGCTCCACCCGCACGGTGTGGACGGTGCGGAAGTACGGCCGCCACTTCTCCTTCGCGGTGGCCACGTCGTAGGCGACCGGCCGGAAGTCGTAGACGTAGACCGTCGCGCCGTCCGGCGAGAAGAGCGGCCGGGGCGTCTCCCACCCGCGGCGGCGGACGGGCAGCTCGCGGAGCGGCTCCCCGGTCGGCCACTTGAGCAGGTGGATTTGGTTCGTGTCGGTGGCGATCAGCGTCTTGCCGTCCGGCGAAAGGGCCAGGTCGCACGGGATGCTCGCCGAGTGCGGCAGCGTGCGGGTCACGGCCCCGGTCGCCAGGTCCACGACGGTCGGCACCTGTTGCGACTGCCAGAGCAGCGCCTCGGCGCTCCCCGGCAGGGGGAGCAACACGGTGGTGTAGGCCCCGAAGTTCCGGGGCAGGTCGTGGGCCGCGACCACCTTCAGCGCGGCGTCGCGGACGACGAGCTGCCAGGCGGTCGGGTTCTGCCACCCGGCGTTCACCCGCTCCAGGAGCCGTTCGCCGTTCGGCGTCCAGGCGAGGGCCTTCAGCGCGTCGTGCCGGCCGGGGGCCTCGGCGACGAGCCGGCCGGTCTCGAAGTCCCAGACCCGGAGGGTCGTCGCGCCGCCCTTCGCCCCGCCGCAGGCGACCCGGTTCTCCTTCGGGTGGACGGCGAACGCCAGCCACGGGTCGCCGTACTGGCTGGGGTCGTCGAGCGGTTCCAACTGCGTGTCGATGGTGCGGAGGAGCGTGCCGTCGGCGTCCCAGACGTGGAGCCGGGTGCCCGCGAGGCCGACGATATGTTTTCCACCCGGGGCGAAGCGGGCGTCGGCGATCGGCCGGGCGGCCCGGAACCGCGGCCCGCCGAACAGCGTCGCGGCCGGCTCGGCCGGCTTCTCCGCGGCCGCCTTCGGTTCGTTCGGCGGCGGGGCGTTGTTAGGCAGCGCGGCCGCCACCCCGACCGCGGCGGCGAGGCCGAACGCGATCACCAGGGCGGCCTTCGTTTGGGCCGAGAGTCCAGTCACGGTAACTCCCCGAGCGAGTGCGGCGACGGCGGTGGGCGGCCCGCCGGACGCGGCGGCCAGGATGGCGTCGTGGAGCGTCCGCGGGGCGGCGGCCGCCGACGTGGCCGCGGCCGCGAGGAGGACCACCCCCGGCACGCACCCGCGGGCGGCCAGCGCGTCGGCCAGCTTCTTCCGGCCGCGCTTGAGCTGGCTCTTCAGCGTCCCCTCGCCCACCCCGAGCCGGGCGGCCGCCTCGTCCTGCGTCAGTCCTTCCAGGTAGCAGAGGACGAGCGGCTCGCGGTACCGCGGCGGCAGCAGGTCGAGTTCCTCGTCCAGCGCGGCGACGAGTTCCCGCCCGGTGAGCGCGTCCGCCGGGAGGACCGCGTCCGGCACCGCGGCGCGTCGTTCCCGCCGTCGGCGGCGGTCGGCCGCGACGCGGGCGTTGCGGGCCACCTTCCGGGCGGCGGTGTAGAGCCAGCCGGCGACCGACGCCTGCCAGCGGGTGCCCCGGGCCTTCTCGGCCAGCAGGAGGAACACGGCCTGGCAGGCGTCCTCGGCGTCCTGCGGGCGGGCGAGCGACCGGCGGCAGACGCCGAGGACCATGCCGGTGTGCCGCCGGGCGAGGGCCGCGAACGCGGCCTGGTCGCCGCCGGCGGCGAACCGTTCGAGGAGTTCGCGGTCCGAGACGCCGCGGCCGTCCACGGCCTCGACCGCCCGCACCAGGACCGCCGCCCGCGACGCCATGGCAACCCCCTCCCGGGTGCTGTTCTACCCGGGCCATGTGCGCCGGCGGGAGAAAGGGGGCACGACGGCGGCCGAAATGCGGGAATGAACCCGAGAGCAGTTGCCGGCGGTGCAAATTTCTAAGGCAGGTACGCCCCGGTCGCGGCGAGCGGCTCCCGGCCGGCGGGCGTCGCCGCCGGGGCCGTCAGCCCCGCCGCGTTCGCCGCCCACCACGCGGCCGCGTCGTCCGCCGTCCAGGTTCCGGCCGCCGGACACCCGTCCAGTTCGCGGAGCAGCGCCCCGGCGTCCGCCGGGCGGTCCGCCGGCGTCTTAGCCAGGCACCGGAGTACCAGCGCTTCCAGGGTCGGACTGACGGCCCGACCGAGCCGCGCGGACGGCGGCTCCGGTGTCTCCCGGGCGTGCTTCATGCAAATCTCCACGACCGACGCCCCGGCGAACACCGGGGTTCCGGTCAGGAGGAAGTACGCCACCGCCCCCAGGGCGTACACGTCCGCCCGGGCGTCGAGCCGGTCCGGGTCGTTCACCGCCTCCGGGGAGAGGTAGAGCGGCGTCCCGGTGACGGCGTTCGCGGCCGTCAGGTGCGCCTCGTCCGCCCCGCCGGCCGCCTTCACCAGCCCGAAGTCGAGGACCTTCACGAAGTCGGCCCGCCCGCCGCGGCGGGTCAGGAACAGGTTGGCCGGCTTCACGTCCCGGTGGACCAGCCCGGCCGTGTGCGCTTCCGCCAGCGACCCGCACGCCTGCCGCAGGAGGTAGACCGCCCGGGCCTCCGGGAGCGGGCCGGCGCGGGCGACCAGGTCGTCGAGGTTCGTCCCCTCCAGCAGTTCCATCGCGTAGTAGAAGACGCCCTCCGGGGTCCGGCCGTAGTCGAAAATCTGCACCGTGTTCGGGTGGGTGAGGGCGCTAGTCGCCTGGACCTCCCGCTCGAACCGGGCGACGGCCGCGCCGGAGACCTTGTCGAGGTCGAGCAGCTTCACCGCGGTCGGCCGGCGGAGCATCGCGTGCCGGGCCTGGTACACCGTCCCCATCCCGCCGGCCCCGAGCTTCTCGCCCAGCGTGTACTGGCCGAGTTGCTTGGCTTGGAGGACGGCCGCCTGGAGGAGTTTCTGCTGCCGGGCCAGCACGAGCATGGCGACGAAGATGCCGGCGGCGGCCAGCCCGAGCAGGCCCATCAGACCCCAGAACGCCCGGCGGAGGATGACGACCGGGGCGAACGCCTCGTCCCGGTCCATCTCGGTGGCCACCCCGAAGTCGTACTCGGGCAGCCACGTCCACGCCCCGACGGCGGCCGCCCCGCGGTAGTTCCGGTACCCGTCCGGGTCGCACCCGGTCCGGCCGGCGGCGGCGTCGGCCACGTTCCGGGCCGGCGGCTGCTCGGTCCGGCGTCGGGTCGGCCGCTCCCCCGCCGACAGGTCCGCCCCGGGGTCCCGGGCGTACAGGGTGAGGACCGACCGGAACTCCGGCAGGTCCGGGAGCAGACCGACCCGCTTCAACTCGTCGTCGAACCGGCTGCCGGAGAGGAACAGGCCGTCCCGGTCGAACGCGAACGTCTCCCCCGTTTCCCCGGCGCGGGCGGCCTGGAGGATGTGGGTGAACTCCTCCTCCGGGCGGACCCGGAACCCGACCACCGCGACCGCCGCCCCGGCCTCGTCGCGGACCGGGGCGGCGGCCAGCATGGTCGGCAGGTTCGCCCGCAGGTCGCCGGCCTCGTTCTTGAGCAACAGGGCGCTGGGGTACGGCTTGGACACGGACGGCCCGGCCGCCCGCACCCGGTCGAAGAACTCCTTCCGATAGCCGATCACGGTGTTGCCGACGGCCATGTCCTGGTCGCTGGCGACCACCACCCCGTCCGGCGTCACCAGGAAGAAATTGACGTACCCGCACGCCTTCATCCGCGGGGCGAGGCGGGTTCGTAACTCCGCCTGGGCTTTCGCCAGGAGCAGCCCGCGGGCGGCGTCGGGCGTGTCGGCGGGGAGGGCGAGGAGTTCCCGGACGGCCGGGCGGAGGCGGTCGTCGTCGGCCAGGAACGCGGCCGTCCGCCCCTGCTCCCCCATCCAGACTTGCAGCGCCTTCACGTCCGCCCCGAGGATGGTGGTCAGCTCGGCCTCCCGCTGCCGCCGCATGGCCGCCTCGACCGACCAGTGGACGACCGCCCCGGCCCCGCCGAGGACGGCGGCGGCGAGGAGCGGCCAGGCCCAGAGCTGCCGGCGGAGGAACGTGCCCGCGGCCCGGACGGCGGTGGTGCCGGCCAGCCGGCCGACGACCGAGCGGGAGGCCCGTCCGGCGGCGGCCCAGGTGAGGCGGGCGGCGTGCGACCGGGCCGCGGGCGGGGTGCGGGGTGCGGACATGGGTTCGCCGAAAACGACGCAAGCCCCGGGAGTGCCGGGGCTTGAACGAGTGGAGGTGAGGGGAGTTGAACCCCTGACCTCTTGAATGCCATTCAAGCGCTCTACCAGCTGAGCTACACCCCCTCGTGGGGAGTAGTTTACCGCCCCCCGTACCGCCGTCAACCCGCCGCCGACAAAACCCGACCGCCCGGCACCACCCACTTCTCCTCCCCCGCCTCCCGGTTCAACAGCCACGCCTTCCGCCACAGCCCGCCGCCGAACCCGCCGAGCGTCCCGTCCGCCGCGATCACCCGGTGACACGGCACCACCACACACACCCGGTTCGCCCCGTTCGCCCCGCCCACCGCCCGGCTCGCCGTCGGCTTACCCACCCGTTTCGCCAGCTCCGCGTAGCTGATCGTCTCCCCGTAGGGGATGCGGGTCAACTCGGCCCACACCCGCTTCTGGAACGGCGTGCCGGACAGGTTCACGGGCAGGGTGAATTCCCGCAATTCCCCCGCGAAGTAGGCCCGCAGTTCCCGCACAGACGGGGCGAGCGTCGCCGGGTCGGGGAGCCAGTCCGGTTCCGGGCGGGCGTCGAACGTCAACCCGGTGAGCGCCGCCCCGTCGGACGAGACGAGCAGTTCCCCGAGTGGGGTGGGCAGCGTGGCGAAGTAATTGGGCACGGCGACACCTCGTGGGAACGGGAACTGGTCACAAGTGTACACCAGAACACGCTCATTGGCAACCGGCTGGCGTGGCGGAGTCCGGGGGCGGGGTGGTAGAGTGCAGGCGAACGAGGGATGACCATGACAACCGCGGTGACGGACGAACGGCTGACGGCCGGGGAATTCCTGGCGAAGTACGGCCACTGCTCGGGGGTGGAGTTGGTCCGCGGCAAGGTGGTGTGGGCAGCGCGGCCGCCGGCCGCGCCTGGGGAGGGAGTCCGGATGCCGCGGTTCAAGCACGGGGTGGTGAGCCAGCGCATCGCTCAGGCGATCAGCGAGTTCGTGGCCGCCCGGCGGCTCGGTTGGGTGGCGATCAACGACACCTTCGTGACCGTGGACGCGGCCGCCGACACCGTCCGCGGGGCCGACGTGCTGTTCGTCAGCTACGCCCGACTCCCACCCGGGCCGATCCCCGAGGACCTCCCGTGCCTGCCCGAGTTGGTCGTCGAAGTCCGGTCCCCGACGGACCGTTGGGGGGATGTGTTCGCCAAAGTCGGGGAATACCTCCAGGCCGGCGTGTCCGTGGTCGTCGTGTTCGACCCGAAGACGGAGAGCGCGTCCGTGTACCGGCCGGACGAGTTCCAACAGATTTTCCACAACGGTGACGAACTCACCCTGCCCGACGTGCTGCCGGGGTTCGCCGTCCCGGTCCGGGCGTTCTTCGCCTAACGATTCGCCAGGGCCGCCCGCGCGGCGGCCGTCCGCCGCAGCCGCCCGTCCCCACCGGCCCACGCCCGTAACACGGCGGCCGCCTCGTTTGTCCCGATCCACCCGAGCGCCTCCGCGGCCCGGCCGGCCCGCAGTTCCGCCGGCGTCGGCGGTCGCGGCGGGGCCGCCAGCACCGCCCCGGCCCGCTGCCGTACCTCCGGGGAGGTCGTTTCCGCCAGCGCCTTGCGGAGGGCAGGTTCGGCCGGCGGGCCGACCCGTCGCAGCTCCTTCTCCGCGGCAGCCCGGTCCGCGAACGCCGGCGCGTCCAGGCTCTCCACGAGCTTGGCGATAGCCCCGGCGGTCGGCGACAACTCCTCCGCGGGCTGTGAGCCGAGGAACGGGACGGCCCGCGCCGGGTCGGCGGCCAGCGCCTTCTGCGCCCGGAACGCGGCGACCGCGTCCGCCCCGGCCAACGCCTCCCACGCGGCGGCGAGGTCCGCGGCCGGTACGCCGGACCGCACGTCCCAGAGGTAGACGTGCTGGTTCATACCGACGGCGGCGAGGAGCGTGCCGTCCGGGGCGAACGCGAGCGGAGCCTGGGCGGGGGCGAAGACCTCTCGCACCCCGCCGGTGGCGACCTCCCGCAGTTCGACCACCCCGGCGGTGGCGACGGCGAGGGTGAACCCGTCCGGGCTGAACGCGACGGCCTTCACCGGGGCGAGCTTCTCCCACCGGGCGAGCCGCCGGCCGGACGGAACCGCGTGCAGGCTGACGAACCTGGCGGTGCTGCCGGCCGACTCCCAGACGCCGCCGCCGACGACGGCCAACATGTCCCAGGTTCAGACTTTCTCACTTGATCGTTCGTCGGCCGGTCCGGCTTCCACCCTCGGCGGCTCCGGCGGACCGGGCGGCTGCATCTGAGCGACCGCAATGGCCCGGCCGAGCAGAGAGGTTACGAAGGTGCGGAAGGCCAGTTCGGGGGACGGCTCGCGGTACTCACCCGCCAGACCCCCGCCCCGTGGCGAGAGGAGCAGGCACGCCGCGTCGTACAACCGCGCCCGTACGAGTTTGGTCAATAGTAACTCGTACCGAGTCGCGTAAGACGCGGAGCGGAACTTCGGGAACACGGCGAAGTGCGGCTCCTTCACCCGGACCGGGGCGGTCGCACCGGGTGCGTCTTCGAGCAGCATCAGGTAGCCGAGCCAGGGTCGTTCCGACGGCCGGAATGCCCCTTCCGCATACGCCGCCCACAGGTCCGTGGCATTCCCGACCGATTCCTCCGTGCGGTTGTTGAAGTTGTTTCCGAACGACCCGACCTGGGACTTGAATTCGACGACGGCGACGAGCTTGTCGTCCGCGACCACGAGCAGGTCCCAGTTCTTCTCCGCCCGGAACCACCCCGGCAGTTCGGTCCGTTTCCGCCAGTAGATCGTCGCCCGCTGCAACCCGGACGCGACGAGTAGGTCGGCCACCAACTCGCGGAACCCGTCCAGGTGCTTGCCGCCCGTGACCGCGGCACGGTCGCCCCGGTCTTTGCCGCCAGGGACACTGCCCTGCGACTGAGCCTGTTGGCCGCGGAGCGCCCAGAACCGCCGGACGGCGTCTGCGAGCCGCATGCCCAAGTCGTCGGCCGCGCCGCTCATGGGTGCGCCCTCACGGTCGGGGTGGCAAACAGACCCGCCGTCTTCCCGCGGACGCGCCGCTCGGCGGCCGCGAAGTATGCCGGGTCGATCTCGTAGCCGATGCTGTTCCGGCCGCACGCGGCCGCGGCCACGACCGTCGTCCCCGTGCCCAGGAACGGGTCGAGGACCGTGTCTCCGACGAACGAGAACATGCGGACGAGGCGGGTCGCCAATTCCACGGGGTACGGGGCCGGGTGGTGCCGCGTCGAGGTCCCGGTTACTCCCGTCCAAATCTGTTGGAACCACTCGCGGTGGGCGGCCTCCGGGATCACACTCAGAATCTTGGTCGCCAGGTCCGGCGCGCGGTATCCGCCCGGCTTTCGCTGCATCAGGATGAATTCGATGTCGTTTTTGACGACCCCGTTCGGCTCGTAAGGCTTACCCATGAACGGCGCGCCGTTGCCCTCGGCCTCGAGGGCCGCGTTGGCGATCTTGTGCCAAATGATCGGAGCGAGGTTGTCGAACCCAATAGCCCGACACCGCTCCTGGATGGACGCATGAAGCGGAACGACCGTGTGCCGGCCCCCGTTCTTGCGGCGGGACAGGCACACGTCCCCGACCACGCACACGAGACGGCCGCCGGGCACCAGGGCGTCGTAACACCGCCGCCACACCCGGTCGAGGTCCGCGAGGAACTGGTCGTAGTCGGCCACGTGCCCGAGCTGACCGTCGGCCCGGTTGTACTCCTTGAGCGTCCAGTACGGCGGGGACGTGAGGACGAGGTGGACGCTCCCGGGCCGGACGGCGGGCATCTCCCGGGCGTCCCCGAGGTAGAGGTCGTGGGCCGTCGGAATGGTCGACAGGACTTGTTCAATCAGACCCGTTAGGCGGACGTCTTTGGCGATCCGGGGGATGGCCTTCTGCGTGTCGGTCAGGTCTCCAAGCCCTTCGGGGAGGTATGCGGTTAGGTCGGCGACCGCGGGTGGCCCCAGTAGTGTGTCCGCCATCTCGGTTGCCCCTCCGTGCGAACCCGCGGCCTTTCCCACACCACTTTACCACCCGCCCCGCTCACTCCTGCCACCGCACGAACGCCTCCAGGGCGAAGTACTCCGGCAGCCCCAGCGCGTCGTACACCGCGGCCGTGTGCAGGTTGCGGTCCTCGGCCCGCTGCCAGAACTCCCGCCGGTCCGCCCCGCCGGGGAACATCGCCGAGTCCTTCTGCGACTGGTGCCGGAAGATCGACTGCTTCTTCCGCTCCAGCACCTCCGGCGACAGCGGCACCGCCATCTCGATCTCGTGCGGCTCCCACTCCTCCCACGCCCCCTTGTACAACCACACCTCGAACCCGTTCGCCCCCTTCCCCCGCACCCGCTTCACGGCCTCGAAGATCGCCTCCGCGCACGTCCGGTGCGTCCCGTGCGGGTCGCTCAGCTCGCCGGCGACGTAAATCTGCGCCGGGGCCAGCCGCGTCAGTAGGGCCGCGATGTCGTCGAGGTCGGCCGGCTGGATCGGGGCCTTCGTCACCGTGCCGGTCCGGTAGAACCGCAGGTTCATGAACTCCAGCTGCCCCGGCGGGATGCCGCACGCCAAAGCCGCCGCCCGCGCCTCCGTCGCCCGGATCATCCGCTTGACCTCCAGCACCTCCTCCGTGTCCGGCTGGCCCGGCTTCTTGGCGTCGAGGAACTGGTTCACCCGGTCCTTGATGCCACTGGACTTCTCCCCGGCCGGGCCGAACGCCGCCGTGAACTCGTCCACGAAGTCCACGAACCGCCGGGCGTCGTGGTCGAACACGGCGATGTTCCCGCTCGTCATGTACGCGATGTGGACCGTGTGCCCCTGCTCCACCAGTCGGATGATCGTCCCGCCCATCGAGATCACGTCGTCGTCCGGGTGCGGGCTGAACACCAGCACCGTCTTCGCCCCGTCCCGGCCGGCCGGGAACGGCTTGATCGTCTCCAGCCGGTCAGCGAACACCGCCTCGCCGATCCGTTCCGCCGGCCCCTTCTCGCGCAGCAGTTCGTACAGGTGGTGTTCGCGGAAGTCCTCGTCGCCGAGCTTCTGCAACCCCTTCCTCACCGTCAGACTCAGCCACACCACCGCCTGCCTAACACGATCCGGCGTCCACTCCACCGGGCCGACCTCCCACGGCCGCTTCACCGCGGTCGTCTCGGCGGCGGCGGCCGGGTCGAGCGCAAACACGCAGTCCGGGTGGTCCTGGAGGAAGCTCGCCGTGACGGCCTCCGTCGGCGGCAGTTCGACGGCCTTCGCCGTCACCGGGGCCTTGTGTTCGCCGAACGCCAGCAGGTAGACCTTCTTGGCGTCGAGGATGGTGCTGACGCCCATCGTGATCGCCTGGTTCGGGACGTTCTCCTCGCCGAAGAACCCAGCCGCCGCGTCCCGCCGGGTGATGCTGTCGAGCGTCACGAGGCGGGTGCGGCTGTTCTTCGGGCTGCCGGGTTCGTTGAACCCGATGTGCCCGGTTCGGCCGATGCCGAGGATTTGCACGTCGATCCCGCCGGCCGCCTTGATCTTCCGCTCGTACTCGGCGCAGAAGTCGTCCACCTCGTCGGCCGCCAGCGTGCCGTCGGGGATGTGGATGTTCTCCCACTTGATGTTGACGTGGTTGAAGAACGTCTCGTGCATCCAGCGGAAGTAGGAGTGCGGGTCCTCCTTCGGCATGGGGTAGTATTCGTCGAGGTTGAAGGTGACGACCCGCGACAGGTCCAACCCCTCGTCCTTGTGCAGCCGGATGAGTTCGCGGTAGAGGCCGACGGGCGTGCTGCCGGTGGCGAGGCCCAGCACCGTCGGCTTGCCGGCGGCGTTGCGGGCGCGGACGAGCTTGTCGATCTCGCGGGCGACGAACTTGGCGGCCGCGGTGCTGGTGGGGAAGACGGTGGCCGGGACGCGGGTGTGCGGCAGGGTCGTCGGCGCGGGCGGGGGCATCACGGCTCCTGTCGGGCGGCGGGCGTCGGCCCGCTGTTGGCGGGCGGGGGAGATGGTGTCGTTCTAGGGACGGGGGCGGCGCGGGGGCTACGGGGCGACGGCAGCCCACGGCTCCGCGGGGGCGTAGCGCCGGAGGTGCCCCGGATTCCCGGTGGCGATGACGGCCGTGGGGTCGCCGAGCGTTAGCGCCTGTGCGGCGAGAATCACGTCGGCGTCGAGGGCCGGGTCTGGGGCAGTCGGCCATCCCTGCTGGCGGGCGACGGCCCACAACTCGGCCGCCTTCCGCATCGCGGCGGTGGTGACGGGCAGGTATGTGTAACGGACGGCGAGGGAGTCGAGCAGTCGGATACTCAATAGCCGGGCGAGGCGGATCAACTCCCGGCGGACCTCGTAGTCGGTGATCTCGGGGACGAGAAGCGTACACCCGGCCGCCGCGAGGCCGTCGGCCCAGGTCCGGCAGGAGGCCACTTTCTTCGACGCCACCGGGTTGGCGAGCAGACCGAGTGGTTCCGCGTCGAGGAGGACGAGCTTACTCACCGGCGTCCTCCGCTTCCGTCCCGGGGATGACCCGCGGCCGGAACCATGGCTGCTTCCGGTTTTCTTCGAGCGCGGCCAAGAAGTCGTACCCCTCCGGGAGCGGCGGGTCCAGGGCGGCCACGGCATCGAAGATCGCCCACATTTCTTCAGGCGGCGTTTCCTTCGTGATACCGCGGAGTGCTTCCAGTGGGTCCGCCTGCGGCGGGGTCGTCTCCGCTGGGGTCACGGTGATTCGCACCTCCGTCCCCTCGGCCAGCGGCAGCGGCTCCGCCGGGCGGAGGACCCCGTCCCGGTACACGGCCAGCGTCGTCGTGGTCGTCATCGTTCACCCCCTCCCACACCCCCGCATTCTACCCGCCCGACCGGGGAAACGTATTGACCGCCGCCCCGCCCTGGCGGACACTGGACCGAAACGACTCCATCCCTTCCCCGGTGCCCCGTGACCCGGCTCCGCCCCGCCCTCGCGCTCGGATTCCTGATCGCCCTGGTCGCCGCCGACCCGGCGGCCGGGCAAGGGAAGGCGGCCCGGCCGCCGTTCAACACCCTCGTCAAGAAATACTTCCCGCAGTGGGACCGGGACCACAACGGCGAACTCTCCGCCGACGAACTCGACCGCGCCCTGGCCGACCCCGCCGTGAAGGGGGAGGCCGCCGCCGTCGCCGCCGTCCTCAAGAAGATCGCCACCCCGACCAAGACGGTCACGACCCCGCCGACGCTCACGGTCGATTACCTCCTGTCCGCGGCCGACAAACCCGCCGGCGGAAAGGCGAAGGGGTCCGACCTGGACGCCAAGTTCGCCGCCGCCCTGGCCCGCATCGAGAAGGCCGACCGCCGGCTGTTCGCCCCCGGCGGCCCGAAGGTGGATGCCATCCACCAGGGCGGCATGGGCGATTGCTTCGCCATCGCCCCGCTCGGCGCGATGGTCCACCGCGACCCGGCCGCCGTCACGAAGATGTTCGAGCAGAAGCCGGACGGCTCGGTGCGGGTGGCGTTCGCCGGCGGGGCCGTGACCGTGCCGCCGCTGACCGACGGCGAGTTCGCGTCCGCCGGCGGGTCGTCCGAGAACACCGGGTGCTGGGTGCGGACGTACGAGAAGGCGTTAGGCACCTACCGCAACCGGAAGAAGGACGACGACGACAGGAAGGCGCTGGCGGTCGAGACCATCGCCCACGGGGGCAGCTCGGCCTCCGTCATCGCGGTGCTGACCGGGCACGCGACGGCGGGGTTCAGTTGCGTGAAGTACCGCGAGGCGGACGAGACGAAAAAGAAGGCGATGCTGGCCGACCTGCGGGGGAAGCTGACGGCGGCGATGAAGGACCGCCGGCTGGTCTGCGCCGGGACGCCGGCGGAGACGAAGGTGCCCGGTCTGACGCCGAAGCACGCCTACGCCGTCCTCGGGTACGACGCCGGGACCGACGTGGTGACGGTGTGGAACCCGCACGGCAACGCCTTCACGCCGAAGGGTCCGGACGGCCCGGAGAACGGCTACACGAAGAAGGACGGCCTGTTCAAGATGCCGCTGCGGGAGATGGCGCAGGCGTACAACGGGTTCACGTTCGAGACGGACCGGCCGAAGTCGGAGAAGAAGTAGCCGGCGGCCCGGGGGGCCGGGTCTCGTTCCATTCCAACCCCCCCCCACCCATCCGTGGAATGACTGCGCAGTTTTAGAACACGGCATGCCCGCCAACGACTTACGGCGATTTCCGGCCGGTGGTGGACTCACGAAACTCGGCGGAAGTGTCCAGCTTTGCCGCAATCATGCGGTCCGCCGCTATCAGATGATTGCGGCAGCATTCAGCGACGGCCAAACGAGCGGCGACTATCGAGGGGAAGGGCATCACCGTCGGTGATCTACGCAGACGCGGCAGGCGCACGCTTCCTTCGCCGTGTAGTGGCGAAGCCCGACCAACTTGGGGGCCGGGGGAGGCAACCTGTCGAAGCGGGAGTAAATGCGGTTGAATAGGTCCGTTTCGCCGTTCTCGAAGAAGCGACGCACCGCGTATGAGCAGAGGTCGGCCATCTGCACCATGCCGGTTAGGGCGCTGTCAACGAAGAGTGGCGTTTCGATGATTCGGTCAAGCGGTGTGGACCTCGGCACCTTTGAGGCGGTGACGACTCTTGATCGCGGCTAGAGCCGCGTCCCGCGCCTTCCAGGCTTGAATGGGCAGAGCTAAGCCGAGCAGAACGAAATGACTGGTCCCTGCCGGCTCCGGTGCGCCGGATTCGTCCAGGTAGCAGATGTACACGCTGCACCAATAAAAAAACGTCTGAGGCGGAGCCTACAGGCTCCACACGAGACGCTAGCGTCTCTCCCAGACGAGGTGCAACTGTAATCGGTCTCAGTTATCGCGTCAAGCTGCACTCTGGAAATTAGATGTGTTTTACCGCAAATTGGTTCGGAAATAACCCGATTTCACTCGATTTTCGATCAGCTTATATGGCTAATTAGCCAATTCAGCGCCATATTGCCTCGCCATAATTCCAGTTTCATAGGCAATTACAGGAAATTCAAGGATAGCGGTCGTAATCATCACTAGCAAGTGTGGCAAAAATGCGCGAATTGGCCTTTACGCTTGAAGCGCTTACCGTACAATCCGTGTAGAGTGGGGTTAGCCTTGAACTGCTGCGGAGGGGTGTGCTGTGGCTTCCGGGGATCGCGCCGACGTGCGGACTCGGCTGGCGCGATGGATTAAAGACTTGGAAACGCGACGGGACGCCCTGGATCAAGCGGCGGCGGCCCTCCGCTTGGTGCTGGAGCAGGCCGACATCATCGAGCCGGAACTGGCCGACTCGATGGCAGCGGCGGTATACGGAAAGAACGTGCAGAGACAGCGGACGCTCTTTGACGAGACGCCGGCGTTGGTCGGCGAGCGGGAGGAAGCCACGGCCGACTCGTCAGGCGTCTACGCCGGCACACACCGAGACCGGGTGATTGACTTCTTCGTGCGGAACGGGAACCGCCCCGCGTCGAACCTTGAGATTCGGGAGGCTGTCGGGTTGAACCGGGGTGCGGTCGCGGTGGTTCTGTACGGGAAGGACTCAGTGTTCGTTAAACTCGACAAGGACGCAAGGGGCAAAGTCCTCTGGCAACTACGGCGTAGTGAATACGAAGCGAAGCGCGAGATAGAGGGGGAACCATCCGGGGCGATCAAACCCGGTGGGCCAGATGACCCGTTCTCCGGGTCGCCACCCGAGTAGAAAGGCACCGCATGAAAGCAACGACCCCGACCGGGATTGCGCCCCGGCCGGGGTCGTAAAGACGCAACAATTACCCTCGCCGGTGGACTCCGGACCCAGGCGTCGAATCCAGGGGAATTCGGTTCGATTCCGAACGGGGGTACTGCTGCGCTGCGTTCCCATTGTATCTCCCGGTTCTGGGAGAAGCAACGGCGGTAGCCCATTACGGGCAGATCGTCGGCGTGGTCAACGCGGCAAACGAAACACGCCGGAACCGTGGTCGCCTTGACAGGGACCGCCACGGACTCCGGCGTTGCGTGGACCGGCGTTGCCGCCGGGCGTTGCAACCCTAGTCGTCTGTCATTCTTGGATCGGCGGATAGAGCGACCGAAGCTTGATGCGGGCTTCGGCAGTGGTGAATCGCCAGTTCACCCCGACCATCCGCTCGTTCCGCTCCTCCTCCCACGCCGCCACCTCCCGCTTCAACCGAGCGAGCGAGCCGATCCGGCGGTCCAGGCATTGCTTCGACAGGGCGGCGAACTCGATCTCCGCCATGTTCAGCCACGACCCGTGTTTCGGGGTGTAGTGCCACTCCACCCGCTCGGCGATCCGCCTCGCCCGCGCCGGGGCGAACGCCTCGTACAGGCAGGCCGTCGAGTGCGTGTTCAGGTTGTCGGTGACCAGGACCAGCTTCTCGGCGTCCGGGTACAACTCCTCGGCCAGCCACCGCAGCACCTCGGCGAAGTCCTTGGCCATCCGCCGCTCGGTCGGCCACACGTGCCGCCACCCGAGCAGGGGCTGGAACAGCATGAACAGGTTGGCCACGCCCTCCCGCTTGTACTCGTAGTCGTGTCGAGCCGGGGTGCCGGGCCGGGGCGGGAGCGGCACCCGGGTCTCGCTCACCAGTTGCTTCGGCTGCTCGTCGATGCAGATCAGCGGGCGGGCCTCGTCGTAGGGGCGGTGGTACACGTCGAGCACGTCCTCCATCCGGGCGACGAACTCGGCACTCGGCCCGCCCGGTAGGCACCACTGCTCCTTCAGGTGCGGCTTGAGCGAGTTTTTTTCAGCGTCCGCCGCACCGTCTCATATGAGACGGCCTCGACCACCTCCAGCTCGACCAGCTTGTCGGCCAGCATCCGCAGGGTCCACGCCCGCCGCCCGTCCGGGGTGGCCGAGCACGCCAGGGCGATCAGCTTCGCCTCGGCCGCCCCGTCGAGGACCGGTTGCCGGGGCGGGTTGGCGGGTGTGGTGTGCGTCAGGGCGGCGTCCAGCCCTTCGGTGACGAACCGCTCCCGGATGCGTTCCACCGTCCGGTGCCCGCACCCGAGGGCGTCGGCCACCCGCCGGTCCTCCCACCCCGGCCCTCCGTCGCCCTGGTCGGTCAACAGCAGGATGCGGGCACGGGTAATGGTCCGGGCCGATCGCTTCCCGGCACGGGTCAGGCCCTCCAACTGCGTCCGCTCGTCGGGCGTGAGCGTGACGACGTACCGCTTGGTCGGCATGGCCGGGCCTCCTACCGTGGTTACTGGTAGCAGACCGGCGGCGGCCCGGGTCGTCAACCCGCTGCCATCGCCTCGCCCGAGCGGAGAGCGGCGTGGAGCTGGAGTTCCTGCCTGATGGCTCGGACGACTGCCCCCTGATCCGGGCCTACGGCTTCAGTCCCGAGGAGGCGGCCGGGCTGGTGGATGCTCTGTACGCCCTCGCCGCCGGGCGGCGGGCGACGGTCGCCGTCCACGAGTTACCCGGGGTCGAGGCGGTCGCCGGGTGCCGGCTGGTCCTCCGGGCCGGGCCGAGGGACCGAGGCGTGGTGCAACTCCACGGTGCCGCCAGCTTCGAGTGCGTGCTCTCGCCGGACGGTTGGGATAACGTGGCCGGGTTGGCCGAGCCGTTCGCCGAGGGCGGCGGGGGATACCAGTGGCTGGTCACATCCGGGGACGCCACATGGCTATTATCCCGCTCCGGTCAGTGGTAATGGGACCGTATCGGTGGACCGCCTGCCCCGTCGAACCAAGTGTGACAGCCGACTAGTATGCAGCGTCCCGTCGCCGCGTCCATTTCTTTCCAAGCGGCAAAAGGCGTTTGCCATGACCCAGGTTCGTACCGGCGGGACCGTCGCGGTCCCGGGCATCTACCGCGCCGACCATTGCGGTCGGCCGGAGCGGACGTTCCCGCAGGGGCACCGGGTGCCGCCGTGCGAGGGCTGTCGGGTGGCGATCACCTGGACCCTCGTGCGCGCGACCCACACCGGGCCGACCAAGCCGTAACCCGCGCGGCGGCCCCCGTCACTCGGCCGGGGTCGCCGTCATTTCTATCCGCAGCCAATGCCGATCGTCGCCCCACGATTCCATTTCCTCCACCGTCCACCCGAGCCGACTGGGGTCGAGCAAGATTTGGTCTTGGCTCTGGGTCGTGAAGTACCGGGCGATGGGTTCGTCCGTTGCCCGCATCTCGGCCCAAACCTGCCCGAACTCGACTCCGTAGGCGTACGTCGTCACTTCTTCTCCGCCAGCCATGCCGACGCCTTCGCATGGGCGGCGGCACGGTCCTCCGGTGAGAAGTAGCCCTGGTACGTCGGTTGCCACGCGAACTTCTCCTCCACCGGACCCTCCCGCGTCGGCACCTGGCCGAACGCCTCCGGCGAACTCCCCGCCTGCCGCAGCCGGGCCGAGAGGGCCACGTCCCGCAGTTGCACCGTCGCCTTCTTCCCCTTCACCGTCGTCGTCGTGCATTCGGTCTCGTCGGATCGTAGCCGGTCGAGCCAGTGGGCGTCGTAGGCCGTGCTGCCGAACCGGCCGACGTACATGAGGGCGTCCGCCCGGACCATCGGCGGGGCGTCCTTGTCCAGGGCGTACGACCGGGCGTATTGCAGCCCGTCCGGCACTCCCGCGTAGTACGCCGCCCACACCGCCCCGGACTTCGCCGCCCCCGTCCGCGGGGCCATCCACCGGGTCATCAGCCGGCGGACCGCCGCCCCGTCCGGGCCGGCCGCCCCCTTCGACAGGCCGTTCGCGTAGGTGATCCGCTCCTGCCCGAGCCGGGCGTCCTTGTCCGCCGCCGGCGGGTCCGTGTCCGGGTAGCCGCCTAACAGGAGGAGCAGGGCGACCTCGTCCGGGTCGTTGCCGGGCCACCCCTCCTCGGGGATGTGGAACGACACCTTCATGTTGAACTGGAAGCGGCGGCCGTGGTCGCGGAGGATTTCGGCGTAGGCGGCGGGGGCCTTCGCCGGGTCGGCGGCGGCCGCGTCCATCGCCTTCGCCCAGGCGTCGTTGGCCAGCAGGCGGGCGAGCAGCCGGCGGGCGGCCGCGTCGTCCCCGGCGACGGCCCGGAAGTGGACGCGGATCGGGTGGTCCGCCCCGGCCGCGGGGTCGGTTTTCAACGCGGCCCGCAACTCGGCGAGGGACACCGCCCGCAGCACCGGCTCCAGCGCCGCGGCCCGGCGGGCCACCTCGGGGTCGGGGTCGGTCATCGCCTTGCGGACCGCGGGGAGGGCGACCGGTCCGAGCGCCTTGATCGCCTTCCCGGCCGCCTCCCGGTCCGCGAACGCGGGACTGCCTAACAGCCGCACCTGCTTGTCGATGGCGGGGGCGGCATCCAGCCACGCCTTCGCCTTCGCGTGGGCGTTCGCCCGCTGCTTGTCGTCGGAGAACCCGAGGAGGTAGTACTTCTTCAGCACGTCCGGGCCGTCCGACTTGTACTCGGCGACGAACGTGAACCCGAAGTCGGCCAGCTTCTGCTTGTGCAGGTGCAGCGCCGCCGCCAGCGCCGCGTCCCGCACCTGCGTCTCCACCGTGGACTTCTTGCCGGCCTGGTCGGTGTAGTTCGTCGCGTGGAACGAGCGGTCGTCACCGAACGACTTCGCCGCGGCCGTCGCGTCCGCCGCGGTCCCGAAGTGGCCGACGGCCAGGAGCGCCTGCCCGCGGACGGCGGCGGCGAGCTTCTCGTCCGCGGCGAACTTCCGGGCGGCCGGGAGGACCGCCGCCGCGTCGTTATCCACGGCCAGTTGCAGCCCGAGGCGGAGGGTGGCCGGGTCGGTCCGGTTCGCCACCCACGCGGCGAACAGCCGGTGCGTCTCCGCCGGCCCCGCCGGCGTCCCCCGGCCGGCCGCGCGGGCGAGGCCGCCGCCGAGCAGGTTGTGCAGGTACATCCGCTCCGTCGCGTCCCCCTCCTTCGCCGCCGGGTAGGTGCCGAGGAAGAGCAGCGCGGTGAACTCCCCGCGGGTCGGCCCCGCGCGGGTCGGGGCCATCAGCCCGGTCCGAAATTGGTTCGCGGCCCGGTCCTCCTCGAACGCCTGCCGCATCGCCCCCACCCGGCGGGCCAGTTCGCCGGCGTACACGGCCCCCGCCCGGTCCGGGTCCGACTCGGCGGCGTCGAGCAATTCCGCCCGCCGGCCGTCGGCCACCGCCTCCAGGAACAGAGCGCGGGCCGCGTCCCCGCCGCCGGTAATCTTCTTGAATCGCACCCAGGCCGGGTGGTCCGGCACCGACAGGGCGGCGGAGTAGAGCCGCGGGATGAGCGCCTTGCACCGGGCGGCGACCTCGGGGTCGGGGTCGGCGAGGCCGGCCTTGACCGCCGGGAACGCGGCCGCCGGTTTGGCGAGCAGCTTCGCCTCCGCGTCCTCCCGGTCGCGGTACGCCGGCGCGCCGAGTTGCTTCACCAGCGCCTCGGCCGACGGGTCCGGCGGCCCGCCGGCC
>JADMIO010909328.1_pt1 | contig 19051 bp, 16 predicted proteins | sample 8958161 | NCBI WGS metagenome assembly JADMIO01 (sample SAMN16585339, study PRJNA669376) | soil metagenome | isolation source: Crop rotation soil | place: USA: Cullars Rotation, Alabama | collected 2011
CTTCACCCGCCGATCGCGATCATCTTACGGCCCGGCTGATAATTGTTTCTGAAATCGTGCTGCTCTGGTTTGCGGTCTACTACATCGAGGATAAACCGGCGCAAATCGTCGTCAGTGGCTCCGGCCCGAAGCGGCGACAGAATGTCGAACTCGAGCGCGCTGCCCAGACAGGGCCGAAGTTTTCCATCACAAGTCAGCCTCAGCTTATTGCAGCTCTCACAGAAGTGCAGATTGGTCATTGCTCCGATAAATCCAAGGCGCTGTTTCCGGCCTGGCATCTGATAGTAGGCGGCCGGCCCGTTAGTCCGAAACGCCGGTTCCGGAATGAGGGCCCCGTATTGCGATTCGATCATTTTCCTGGCATGACCGATCGCCAGAAAATTCGCTTCGCTAAGGACTTCGTTGGTGCTCACCGGCATGAGCTCGATAAAGCGCAGGATCAATCCGCGATCGTGAGCGAAGTCAATCAAGGGCCGCAGTTGATCCTCATTTCGACCGCGCATCAGAACGGTGTTTATCTTGATTTGCGGTAGTCCGGCGGCAATCGCGGCGTCGATTCCACGCAGAACATCGGGCAGAAAATCGCGCCCGGTAACGAGTGCGTATTGTTCGCGGTCGAGTGTGTCGAGCGACACATTAACGGCGTTAACCCCGCATTCACGCAGTGCGTCGGCGATGGTACCGCCGGACTCGGTCCTACGGCCGAGCAAGGTGCCGTTGGTGGAGAGCCCAATGTCGCGCAGCCCGTCGATTTTGGCCAGCCGACGCATGAAATCGAGCACACCGCGTCGCGTTAGCGGTTCACCACCGGTGACGCGCACTTTCGAAACACCGAGGCCGACGGCCACCTCAATCACCCTTAGCATTTCTTCGAAACTCAGAATGCCTTCCCGAAGAAGCCATTCATGAAGCTCTCCCGGCATGCAATAGGCACATCGTTCGTTACAGCGATCGGTAATTGATACCCGCAAATAAGAGATGCGATGCCCGTAACGATCCTCCATAGTCAGTTGCAACTTTAGGGTTAACGGAGGGTTCAATCAAGGCAGCGACACAACTGACCATTCCCCCCGTAACGATAGAATTATGATGAACGGACGAATCTTCATGAAACCTTTCGCGTTCGCGGCCGCGGCCGGCGCGTTAATTTTGGCAGGTTGTTCAACGACGGAAAGTCGCATTCAGGAACATCCTGAGATTTTTCAGTCACTCGCAGCGAACGACCAGGCGCTGGTAAGCCGGGGCCAGATTCGCACCGGCATGTCAATGGATGCCGTTTGGCTGGCCTGGGGTAATGCCGACCAGAAGGTGCGCGGCGCCATGCGCGGCCAGGAGACCGAGACGTGGATCTACACCACGACGTCGAACTACGGCTACGGTGGATATGGGTATGGCGGATATGGCCCCTACTGGGGCGGCCCGTACGGTCGTTTCGGCTGGGGTGGCGGATTTACCGCGGTAGTGCGGACCCGCCACGGGCATCGATTTGCGTTTTTCGGTGATCCCTTCTACGACCCCTTTTATTACTCGTATATTCCGACGGTCACCTATCCTTACAAGACGGTGACGTTCTCGAATGGGCGGGCCGTCTCATTCCAGTACATGGTCGCACCCTACCGATGATGTAGTCCCGGGTTGTTGAACCGGGCTTGATGTATTGGGCGTGCCCTCGCATCCCGGCCTGTTCCAGCAGACACGTTGCCGACGCGGGGCCAGGCACGGCTGCGTTGCCACGGCGGCGGATTTAACGATACTTCGGAATGGCGTATAGCTCCTTCCGCGAATTCTTGCAGACGCTTGAACAGGCGGGCGAGCTGACGCGGGTAAACGTTCCGGTCAACACCGACTTGGCGATTAGCGAGTGGGCTAACCGGGAGATGAAATCGCCGGGCGGCGGTAAAGCGCTGCTATTTGAAAGTCCGGTGATCGATGGGAAGACATCGTCGTTCCCGGTCGCGATCAACACCATGGGATCCCACCAGCGGATGGCCATGGCGCTCCGGGTAAATGCGATTGAAGACATCGCCCAGGAGATCCAGTTGATTCTGAAAGCGAAACCGCCCACAGATCTGCGAGAAGGATGGACCCTGCTCAAACAGGGAATTCACCTGCTGCATGCGCGCCCGAAGCGGGTGAAAGAGGCGGCTTGTCAGGAGGTCGTCGAAACATTCGATGACCAACCATCGAGTATCGAGAATCGCGCACCGGCAAACTTTAGCCTGCGCGATCTTCCCATCCTGAAATGTTGGCCTAACGACGGCGGCCGATTTATCACTCTGCCTAACGTTCACACCCGAGATCCGGAAAGTGGCGCTCGCAATGTAGGCGTTTATCGGATGCAAATTTTTGACGATCGCACCACTGCCATGCACTGGCAGGTCCACAAGGTAGGGGCACGGCACGGGAAACGTTACTACGAACGCGGCGAACGCATGCCGGTAGCGGTCACCATCGGCGGGGACCCCGTTTATACTTTTGCCGCCACCGCCCCATTACCGGATGGGCTGGATGAAATTTTGTTTGCCGGTTTTCTACGCCGAAAATCGGTGGAGCTCGTTCGCTGCAAAAGTGTCGACCTCGAAGTGCCGGCCGACGTCGATTTTGTGCTCGAAGGATACGTGCAACCCGGCGAGATGCGGCCGGAAGGACCGTTCGGCGATCACACCGGATTTTACACCGCGGTGGAAGATTATCCGGTATTTCACCTAACGGCGATTACTCATCGACGCGACGCGGTTTACCCGACCACCATCGTCGGTATCCCGCCGATGGAAGATTATTATCTCGGTAATGCCAGCGTGCGCATTTTCCTGCCGGTATTCAAAATGAACTTTCCCGAAATCGTGGATATGGCACTTCCGCCCGAAGGGGTGTTCCACAATCTGGTGTTCGTTAGCATCCGAAAACAATATCCCTATCAGGCGTTCAAGGTCATGCACGGCCTGTGGGGTATGGGCCAGATGATGTTCAGCAAATATATCATCGTGGTGGACGAAGACTGCGACGTTCAGAATACGGCCGACGTGCTGTTCCGTCTGTGCGCGAACACCGACCCGGAGCGCGACTCCACGATCATTCGCAACCCGAGCGATTCACTCGATCACGCGCCGTCGCAGCAAAATGTCGGTTCGCACATGGGCTTCGATGCTACGTGGAAGCTCCCGGGCGAAAATTATCACCGGCCCTGGCCTGAACTGCTGAAGATGACGGAGTCGGTCCAGGCGCTGGTAGACGAGCTGCAAAAGAAGACCCGTTAGGTGGGGTAGAGGACAATCGCTAGCTGGCGGCTCTTTGCCTATGTCCGCTGTCGCAAACCCACCACGCCTTGTCATCCCGAGCGAAGTCGAGGGATCTCGCCTATGAACGCTGATCACGCTGCATACGTTGTGTGATCCACAACGTTGTTGAGGGATCCCTCGACTGCGCTCGGGATGACAATCTTGAGCGGTGTGGGGCTGCGACTACGCAATCCGCCGGCGCAGTGTACCAGCGATCAATTCACGAAGACGGGGGATCAGCCGCCCTTAAGGATTGCGAAACACGCCGCCGCTTGCCGGATCTCGCACCAATTCACCCGGCGGTATGTCCCGCACATCGACCAGCCGATACGGCGGATACGGACTGCGGACCAAACCAAAAGTTCCAGTCCTGCGGCCGAATGGATAACCCCCGGGCGGCGGCGGTGCCGTGCGCGAAGCCTGGTCTTCCTGAATGGCCCGGCCCATTAATGCTCCCGCGGCCGCCCCAGCAGCCGCTCCAATCGAAGCACCTCTGGTGTGGCCCGTAGCCGCGCCGCCGATAATAGCACCCGCAGCGGCGCCATAAGCAGCGCCCCGCCCGGTCGGCGTATCACATGAACTCAGCGTCAACGCCAGAAGCGCTGCGCCCGCAAAGAAACCCAAGTGTCTGTTCCTGATCATAATCTTTCCCATCCAAACACGTTATTAAGACAGTGGTTGCGCTTCCGGAATTCAAAAAAAATCGCCAAAACGTGTCTGCTAAAGCGCGAAACCCGCCCGACCCTTCCACAGCTGCCCCAGAATTCGACCGGCTTTTTCCAGCTTGTTCAGCCGGTAGTCCTTGTCGAACACCCGGAATTTGTCGGCCTGCATCCGACGAAGCAACGCGCGGTATACCGATCCCATAATTTCCGCCGCGACCATCGAACGGTGATCTTCCTTCGGCAATAAAGTCGCCGCCCGCGCGAAGAACTGCGCGGCGCGGTCCGCTTCGAATTCCAGCAAACGAACAAAGTGGTCGTTGTACAGCTTTTGACGCAGATCGGAGGCCGAATATTGAAACCGCTCCATATCTTCGGCGGGCAAATAAATTCGTCCCTTGTCTAAATCGCGCCCGACGTCGCGGATGATGTTAGTCATTTGGAGCGCGAGCCCGAGTTCAACGGCGTATTCTTTGCAAACCGGATTGCGGTAACCAAAAATTTCGATGCTGGCGAGGCCGACCGCGCTAGCCACGTGATAGCAATAGGTCCGCAGTTCGGAAAACGTCGCATAGCTGGATTTGTGAAGATCCATCTCCACCCCGGTAATGATTTCGTCGAGCATCTCCGGCGAGATCGGGTATTTCGCGAAAAGTTTGCGTAATTCCCCGGCCAGTACCGGTTCGTCCGCCGTACTATTGCGCAACCATTGGCGCCATCTCGTTAACTGCTCCTGCCTCAGATCGGTCGGTAACGTGCCGGTATCGGCGACGTCGTCGACGACGCGGCAAAACGCGTACAGCGTTGTCATATCGCGGCGCCGCTCGCGATCGAGCGACACGAATGCGAGCGCGAGGTTGGATTTGCTTTCGCGGGTGATTTCGGTCGCGTTCATCGGGAGGGCGACGTTCTAACTTGCTCATCGGCGGAGCGAGGCAAGTCAAAAACGCGCCCTACCATAGCTCAATACTGGATCCAGCGTTCCTGGTGGATACCGCCGGTCTCGTAGCGTCGGAACAGGCACACCCACGACGCAAGCAGCCAGCCAATTACGCACCCGCGAGCGGTAACGAAGATCGATTTCCAAATCACCAGCGCGATTATCCGATCGGCAATCGCGCCCCGGGCGATCGCATCGCACGCCATTAGCACAAAGAAATGAATAGCGCAGACGAGCGCGAACCAGCCGAATCGCCCCCAGTTTTGACGCCAGAAATGGCCATGCGCGGTAATAGCATCGCCCAGTGTTTCATTGTGCAGCGTTAACGACACCTGCACCGAAGCGAAACAAACAATCAGGAGCGACATGGCCAGCCGCTGGTAATAAAAATAATCCAGTATGTTCGGGATGTTCACGAAGTAGGCCAGCAGCAACGGAATTTTCACCACCATCATCCACACCACCACCACGATCCCGGCCCACTTCAGCACAAACGCAAACCGCCTGACCGCAAACCGGAATAACTGGCCTTCCTCAAAGCTGAAGCCGCGGATCCAGGCGAAACAAACCGTGATCAGGTAAACCTGAATGTAAACGCCGAACAGATATTCAAAAATGAACGCGACCGCGTCGACCGCCGCCGAGATGCGGAGCAAACGCGCCTCCGGCACCACGCCACCCCACTGGGGCAGGCGCCAGAACACAATTGGTTTAAGCAACGAGGCGATGACGCTCAACAATACGACCAGGTAAATCAAAAATCCGCCTAACCGGAAACGTTTGCGCAGCGCCCCGAAAAGGGCGCCATGCAAGCCCCGCCAGTTAGCTAAAATCAAGACGGCTGCGATGACCGACAGGGGGTAGGTCGTGGTCGCATCATCAAACAGTCCGGCGATACTCTCGAGAACCGGTAACGGGAGCTGCGGCCAAACTTCGACGAGTCGCGGCCAATTCCAGGTAGCCAGCGAGGTGAGTTGCGTCCAATCCAGTTCCCCCGCGTTTTGAACCGGGGTGAAAGTGGTGAACTGGAAGACCGAATAAGCGAACCCGAAAATTACGAACGTGACGCAGATTCGAGGGAATCGCAGAATACAGCGGAAACCGTCGCGCAACGACAGGCGCACCGGGTTGAACAGCATCAGCAGCGCATAACCGGTGATCAGGCCGAGCACCGGGTACAGCACGGGTAAGTTCTGCCAAGCCACCGCCACCAACGGGGTGCTGGAGTGTTGGAATGTTGGAGTAATGGGGAGAGCAGCGGCCCAATACTCCATCACATCACTACTCCATCATCACCAGCTTTTCATCGCGGGCCCCTAACGAATGAGGCCCCAGTGAGGAATAAACGGCCAGTAGACCAGGAAACCGCGCCCCACCAGATTTTCCTGCGGAACCGGCCCCCAGTATCGGCTGTCGAAACTGTTGTAGCTGTTATCGCCGAGGGCAAAGTAGGCATCCGTCGGCACGGTGAACGTTTGATCGGGGCGCGCCATCGATTGATGGCCCGGACCGTATCCGCGGTAGCCGTCTTTGGCGGACATCACCCGCGCGAATCCGAATTCTTGCGCCAGGTGTTCCCGCGGTTCGTTACCGCCCTTCACATACAATAGTGGCGAATCGATGCGCAAGGTATCGTTAGGGACGCCGCCTAGACGTTTGATGTAAAACGGCGCGCCGGTCTGCGGATCTTCAGTGATCCCCTGGATGTGATTGGTTCGAAAGACGAACACATCCCCCCGGTGCGGCTTAACGAAGTTATAACTGAACTTGTCAACAAACACCTGATCGCCGGTGTCGATCGCGCCGCGGGCAATAACGTCACCCGACTTGAAACGTGCACCAGGCATCACCCGAAAATCGTTTCGTAATTGTTCGGGCGGACAGTAAACCAGAAAGGTCTGATTCTGGCACATGATTCTCGACAACGTGAAAAAGAACAAAAACTTCTTCGGCTGAACCTGCAGCACGACGTCGTTCTGAGCAGACACCACATCGATGTAATTGCGTCCCCGAACTGCGTACTCAAACGCCTGCTGCAGAAGATTTGGCTTTGCTCGATCAGTGGGGAATCCCTTGAGGTACCAGTTTCCGTTACGCTCCTCATAGAACGATCGCTTCTCGGCCGGAACCTCGTCCGAGCGATCGTACCGATACGGGTAGGCGATGATCCCGTTCAATGTCGGCTGCATGGAGCCGGTAGGAATCTTGAACGGCTGAAGGAAATAAGATCGGATGCCGACGGCCACCACGATGGCCACCAGAATAACCTCTACGTTTTCGCGCCAGTGCGATTCCCAGTTTACCGGCGCCAGCCGATGAAGATGGCCGTCCAGAGCTTCGGCCCGCGCTTCGATCTCCTTTTTATCCCGCTGGCGCAAGGCGGCCTTCAGCCGTCGCACGTCACTATCCAGCTCATCCCGATCGGTTGCCGTAATGACATCATCCTTGTAGCGGAGATATTTGTGCGCGTGCCGAAGTAACAACTTGCTCTGTTTGATGTGGTGCCGGGTGAACATAGGCGTCGTTAGGCGGCCGAATGAGGAACAGGCCGAGCGCCGCGGCATGGGCGGGCCAGTAGTGTTTTGAAATTACTCATTGGGATATTTCTTCAAACTTCGGAATTCGATTTTGCCGTTCCGCGTTTCGGTTGAAGGCGCGGTCATTGCGCCTTGAGCACTTGAATAAACGCTTCCTGCGGGATGTTGATCTTGCCGATGCTTTTCATTCGTTTTTTGCCTTCCTTTTGTTTCTCCAGCAGTTTGCGTTTGCGGGTGATATCGCCGCCGTAGCATTTCGCAGTTACGTTTTTTCGCAACGCGGAAACGCTTTCGCGGGCAATAATTTTTCCGCCGATGGCCGCCTGAATCGCGACCTGATAAAGCTGCCGTGGAATTACTTCCTTCAACTTGGCCGCCAGTTGCCGTCCCCTGCCCTCGGCACGGTCTTTATGCACAATGGTGGAGAACGCGTCGACCGGCTCCCCGTTTACAAGCACATCCAGCTTGACCAGTTTCGCCGCCCGATAACCGGCGTGCTCGTAATCCATCGAGCCGTAGCCGCGGGTGATTGATTTAATCTTGTCGTTGAAATCCACCAGAATCTCGTTCAGCGGCAGCTCGCAATGCAGCATCACGCGGCGCGTATCCAAAGTCTCGGTATGATCCATCAGTCCCCGTTTTTCCAGAATCAGCTGAAGGATGTCGCCGATGTTCTCGTTAGGGCAAAGCACATAGGCCTTCACGATCGGTTCACGAATTTCCCGGATCTCGCTCGGATCGGGCAGATGCGCCGGATTATCGATGAGTAACGTCTCGCCGCGAGTATTGATCACTTCATAAACCACGCTCGGACTGGTCGCGATGATGTCCATGTTGTACTCGCGACGAAGTCGCTCCTGGATGATCTCCATGTGCAACAGCCCCAAAAAACCGCAGCGAAATCCAAAGCCCAGCGCCACCGAGCTTTCCGGCGAGTAGATGAACGCGGCATCGTTAAGCCGCAACTTTGCAATTGCGGCCTTCAGATGCTCGAAGTCGCCGGTGTTGATAGGGTAAATTCCGCTGAACACCATCGGATGAATCTCCTGAAAGCCGGGTAACGGCTCCCGTGCCGGGTTTCGCTGGTCGGTGATCGTGTCCCCGATCTTCATGTCGGCTGTGGTCTTGATGTTGGCGATGAAGTAACCAACGTCGCCGGCGTTCAGGCGCGGTTGCATATACATCTTGGGCGTGAACACCCCGACCTCCTTGATTTCGTAACGCGCATCGTTGCTCATCAGTTTGATCGCCTGGTCCCGTTCCACTTTTCCCGACATGACTCGAACGTAGCCAACGACACCCCGATAAATGTCGAACACGGAATCGAACACCAGCGCACGGAGCGTTTCGTCCTTTGGCGGCTTGGGCGCCGGAACGCGCTCGACTATTGCCTCAAGAATTTTGTCGATCCCAATCCCCATTTTCGCACTGGCCTCGATTGCTTCTTCCGACGGAATCGCCAGGATCTCCTCTAACTGTCTGTGCACGGCGGGAATATCGGCGTTAGGCAAATCGATCTTGTTAATCACCGGGACGATGGTGAGTCCCTGCTTATGGGCGAGGTGCACATTCGCCACCGTCTGCGCTTCGACGCCCTGAGCTGCATCCACAATCAACAGCGCCCCTTCGCACGCTGCCAGGCTCCGTGATACTTCGTAGGCAAAATCGACGTGACCAGGTGTATCCAAAAGGTTGAGGCGATATTTTTCACCGGATTTCGCCTCGTATTTCATCGTTACCGGGTGGGCCTTAATGGTGATGCCGCGTTCGCGTTCCAGATCCATCGAATCAAGCAGTTGATCCTGTTTGTCCCGCTCATGAATCGTTCCGGTACGTTCGAGCAAACGATCCGATAACGTGGTCTTGCCGTGATCGATGTGCGCTATAATGCAGAAGTTGCGCGTGAGCTCGATACCCATGAAGGGGGCACTATGCGGGTGTAAGCAAAAGGGGTCAATTGATGCTCGATCCACTTGGGCCGAAGGCGGAAGGCGATCATTGCCGCCAGGCAATCATTCATGGCTCGGCATGACGGATTTCGCTTCCGCGTAGATTCGGCAGAATGCCCTCACCTTAATCCTCTCCCTGAGGGAGAGGAGATCGCCTGGTGTCGCATGGGACGAGCAAGCATTTCGACCGCATTGCTAAACACCAAGGATACGGCCCAGCGTCGCTGCGAACCAATTGCAGCATCGACCCCCAGAGCTCTCGATCCACTTGGGCCGAAGGCGGAAGGCGATCTCCGAGCGCGTTGCTAAGAACGAATTGCCGCCAGGCAATCATACATGGCTCGGCATGACGGATTTCGCTTCCGCGTAGATTCGGCAGAATGCCCTCACCTTAATCCTCTCCCTAAGGGAGAGGAGATCGCTTTGGAGCCGAACGGATTTCATCTCTATGCCAGACTCGTTACCCGGCGATGCGGCTAGTTTGCGCAGGGGTCTTCAACTGTTCGCTTTTAGCCAAATTGATCGCCGCGCCGCCCACAGATCAGGAAATCGGCACTTTTCAATCTTGGCGAGGCGAAGCTTCGTTCTACAATACCGTTAACAATGCCGAAGCTCATCATCACCACGGAGACGCAGGGAAAAATCGCCTACGAATTTGCGGAGGAGCTGATCACGATCGGGCGCGCACCCGATTGCATGATCATTATCGACGATCCTTCGGTTTCCGGCCGCCACGCTCAGCTCGAGCGGAGCGGTGAGACCTATCGGCTAAAAGATCTGGAATCGACCAACGGCACGCGGGTCAATGGGATCCCGATCACTGAAACGGCGCTTCGCTTCGATGACCGGATTCGATTCGGCGGCGTTGACGGTCGGTTCGAACCGGATAGCCGCGGCTCGCAACCGTTGCCGCCCGTAGAAGAAATCGAGGCGAAAGGTGCTCAGACCAGTGTCGTCCCGGCGGATTTTGAGAACGCGTCCCCGTTTCCACGGCGAACCAAAGATCGCGATCCGGTGCGAACCGGCATGTTTGTGGCCGCCGGTATCGCCCTGCTGGCTTTCATTGCAAGCATGATCGCGGTTTTGGCGATGCACGCTCCAGTAAACTAGTTAGGCCGATTTGGCCTCCGGCATTAACCGCAGTAACGCTTCCGAATTTCTTCCGGCGCAACCCCCTCCTCACGCAGAGCGCGTAAGCTGAGCGAGGCATGTCTTTTCGCCAGCCGGTTGCCCGACTCATCCAGCACTAACGGCGCGTGATAGAACCTTGGCGGTTTCAACCCCAGCGCACGATAAAGCAGCAGCTGGCGGAACGTTGAGGTCAACAAGTCCTGGCCGCGGACCACCTCGGTAATGTCCATTTCCGCATCGTCTACCACCACGGCGAGTTGGTAGGCGGGAACATCGTCCTTGCGCCAGACCACAAAGTCCCCGAACTGTTTTCCCGCTGTTGCGGTTTGCTCCCCCAGGCGCTCGTCTACGAAGCGAAGCTCTTCGCCGTCCGGAACACGAAATCGCCAGTGCGCACCTCCCGGATGACTTCCAACTACAGCATCTTCGCCGCCTCCACCCGGCCGGCAGGTGCCGGGATAAATCGGTTCTTCGTCTTCATCATGCGGCGCTACCGCGGCCTGCAGCACGTCTTTTCGCGAACAGTGGCACGGATAAATTGCGCCGGTATCGCGAAGTTTTGCCCAAGCCGCCAAATAGAACTCGCGGCGGTCGCTCTGCTGATAAGGCCCAGCCGGGCCACCTAAATCGGGTCCCTCGTCCCAGTTCAATCCGAACCACTTCAGGTCGGGTATGATCGCATCTCGAAACTGGGGGCGGCATCGGTCAAGATCGAGATCTTCAATCCGCAAAATCAACAGGCCGGAATTAGCCTGGGCACGTTCCTGCGCGCACCAGAAGGTAGCGGCGTGACCGGCGTGGAGGAAGCCGGTGGGTGAAGGCGCAATCCGTCCGCGATACACATCTGCCATTTCGCTGCAATCCAGCCGGGGTCAACGAGCCCGGTGATAGGCCATTTGCACAAATGGCCAAACTCCTCGACTACATCGTTGTTCCTATGCCTCCAAGTTCTAATCCAACCAGTTCCTCCAAGCGTCAGCCCACTCAACCAACGGATCGAAATGGCTCGGACACGAGCTCGGACATGCCCACGTCCGAGAAACGGCTCCTGTTGTTTGATATCGACGGCACTTTGATTCATTCCGCTGGAGCTGGAGTTCAATCACTGCGCCACACTCTGGCTGAGCGTTTTGGAATTGAGGACGAGCTCGCGGATATCGAAATCGCAGGCATGACTGATTCCGGAATTGTGATGAGCATTTTGAATAAACACGGGATTCCTGCGACTAACGATAATATTGCCGGATTCCTGGATACCTACGTGCACTTCCTCTCTCTTGAACTCCCCCGCCGAGTCGGACAACTTTTGCCCGGCGTGCTAGAGCTACTCGAAAAGCTCACCACCAGATCGCATGTTGTGCTCGCGCTGCTTACCGGCAACGTGTCTCGCGGCGCGCAACTGAAGCTCGAGCATTACGGCGTGTGGCATTTCTTCGAGTTTGGGGCCTTCGCCGATGATCACCATGACCGCAACCAGCTGGGTTCGTTCGCCCGGAGCCGGGCTCGGGAAAAACACGGACACGAGTTTCGAGCTGATCAGATTGACGTAATCGGCGATACGCCGCGTGATATTGCCTGCGGCAAGGCATTCGGCGCCCGAACGATTGCAATTGCCACCGGCTCATGGCCGCGAGAGCAGCTGGCGGCGCATCATCCCGATTTCTTGTTTGACGATCTATCTAACGTCAACCACGTCATGCAGGTCCTGGGTTGGTGAAGGCGAGAAATCGAAACTGCTTACTATTATGAGCGACAGCAACCCGACCGCCACCACCACCCAACCCGACGTTCTTCCTCTTGAAGGTGAAATCGACCTGCACGTTTCGCCTCGAGTCGCGCTCTCGCTTGCTCAAATGGTCAATAAACGACCGTCCAGGCTGGTGGTTGATCTCTCGCGCGTGAGTTACATCGATAGTTCGGGTCTGGCTGTGCTGATCGAAGCGATGCAAAGCGTTGAGGAATATGGCGGCATTTTCGCGATTGCCGGAATGCAGGAAACGGTCCGTTCAATTTTTGAGATCGCGCGGCTGGACCAGGTGTTCCGCATTTATCCGGACGTCAATTCGGCGCTTACCGGGAGCTGATTTTTTGATCGCCCAACGCCAAACGAGTCCAGGTACGGGCGCACGTCTTGCTCGTTTTCGTTGTATGCCGCCGGAACCCCAAAATGTCCTCCCTTTACGCGGCGAGATTGATCTGAACGTCTCGCCGGAAATTGCCTCGACCTTTACCGAAATCGTCCGCTCCCGGCCACCACGTGTGGTGGTCGATCTAACCGACGTCACTTACATTGATAGTTCCGGCCTCGCGGTTCTAATCGTCGGAATGCAGCAGGTGAAGGAATACGGCGGTAAGTTCGCGCTGGCCGGCGTCCAGAACGACGTGCGCTCCATTCTCGAAACGGCACGCCTCGACCAGTTCTTCTCCACCTATCCGCGCGTCGACGACGCCCTGGCGGCGGATTGAAGCACGATAGCAAGGGTTCGTTCGACGTTCCGGCTAATGTCGAATTGCGACGCCCGCTTTATGATCGAGGGACGCGCTACCTGGCGACGGACCGGATCGGCCCACGCCTGAATAGCATTGCGCAAATCGTCAATTTCATCCGGCCGATCTACCCTCGATCCGTGGATACGATCTTCCATGACTTCGCTGAATCCGTTTGCGGCGGTGGTGATAACCGGCAAACCCGAAGCCATCGCTTCGAGGCAGGCATTCGAGAATGGATCGTAGATCGTCGGCAGAATGAAGATGTCGGCCGCGGCGTAGGCTGGCCGCAAATCCGGCACTTCCCCCAAAAAACGTGCCTGATCCGATCGGTAATATGCGGCGTTACCCCGACCCGCTATCAGCAATCGCAGTTTCCTGTCCTCGCACGCTTCCATTGCGCGAATGGCAAATCGCAGCCCTTTGCGCTCCCAACCTGAGCCGGCGAACAACAGCGCGACATCCTCAGGCGCCAGCCCGAGTTCAAGCCGCACTTTCAAGCGCAACTCCGGATCGAATCGAAAGTGGTCGAGCGGGATTCCGTTATGCACTACATCGATCATGTCCCGCCGGTAATTGTAAAGATCGACGATTTCGTACTTCACCATGCGGGAATTCGCGATAATGCGGTCGGCGCCCCGCTCCTGCATCAGGGACCTTTCGAGCCGGAGGAGTTCGCGATGCTTGAAATTGAATCGCCGGGCAACCTTCCGCCACGGCATCTCATATTTCTCACGACGATCCAGCCAGGCCTGGTGAACGCCATCCCCTGCCCGATAAACGTCGCACCGGCACACCCGCTCCAGACTTATGAGGACTTCGTCGCGTGAATTTCCGCGTAATTTTTCGAGTTCGTTAGCGAACGCGAGCGGAGATTTGGCGCCTAACCGGACTATCTCGCCGAATGAAGCGTCGTCCGCCGGCCAGTCGTCTGTGGTAAACAAACGGGTTCGATAACCTTGTTCCGCCACGCCCTTCCCCAACCGCTGCAGATAATTCTCGGCGCCACCGCTCTCGGAATAACCGCGGCGGGCAAAGCAAACTGTGAGCGGGTGGTTCATTTGAAGGCTGGGTGGCTAAGACGGGCTTGCGTCGTGATCGTAATCGTAATCGAACTCGTAATCGAGGTGGGATTGGCTTACTCGATCACCTCCTTTCCATGCGACGACCACGATTAGCAGCCTGAGCGCCGTTCGAAAAGGGGCCTACCTTCACTTCCGCCCGCAACCTCGCTTGCCAGTCAGGTTCGAACCGCGGAATCTCCTGATGTTCACCAATGCGCGAGTCTCCACCTCGATCCATATGATCGCAGCCCCGCCATCAAAGTCTGCGGTCCGCGTGCTGCCCAAATCACTCCTTTTTTCCATTTTCGCCCGAATCGGAGGCCACGGCCTGGATACGGATTCGTTTGAAGCCCTGCGAGCATCCTATCGGGGTGGTTTTCTGGGTAAAGCGGTCGCCTATGACAATCGGCAGAGTGAAATTCCATCGAGCCTTATCTGCTCCTTACGCTGGCATCCGGTTAGGCTGCTCTCATTCCTGGAAAGCCCGTATTATTATGCCGCCAAAAAGAGATATCTCGATCGGACCACGTCGCGATTCTTGCAGACTGGTCGATACGATTTCCTGCACAGCTGGTCGGGAGATTGTTTGAGTACATTGCGCGTCGCAAAGAAGATGCGAATCCCCTCGTTGATCGAGATTCCAACTTGGCATCGAGATCGAGCGACCGGTAAAGTGGGCGAACCGGCGATTGATCCATCGATGCCGCCGTCGCCGTTTGGAAAATGGAAAAAAACCCTGCTGCTGGACCGCGAGCGTTTCATTGAAGAATACCAGCTGGCCGACCTGATCGCGGTGCTATCGGAAAAGGCGGCTGAAACTTTTCTCAGCCGCGGTTTCCCCGAAGATAAACTTTTTTACCTTCCACGCGGCGTGGACGTCGATCGGTTTCAGCCCGGGCCGCGGCAAGCAAAATTTGTGGCGATTTTCACCGGAGCATTGATTGAACGGAAAGGGATTCATCACCTGCTCGAGGCGTGGGTGCGACTTGATTTAAAGGATGCCGAGCTCTGGCTGGTCGGTTCATTGCACGACGAGGCGCGGCCGCACCTGAGCAGCTTCGCACGCGACAACGTGAAGGTTCTCGGATTCGTGCGGGACCACGAAAAACTCCTCCGTCAGGCGTCGATCTATGTTTTCCCATCGCAATGGGAAGGCAGCGCGAAAACCGTTTATGAAGCCGCCGCATCCGGGTTGCCGGCTGTGACCACCCTGGAGGCTGGTGACGTAGTCCGCGATGGGATCGAAGGCATAATTGTTAGGCCGGGGGACGTCGACGCCATCGCTGCGGCGATCGAGCGGCTTTACCGGGATCCCGGCCTGGTAGAACAAATGGGGCGCGCGGCCCGGCAGCGGGTGATCGATAACTTCACCTGGGACCATTACCGGCAACGCCTGCTAGTCGCGTACGAAACCGCGATCAAACGGGCGCAGCGTTAGCGGGTGCCAATGTGCGTCGAAATTTGGGATTGGCTTCCGGCCAATAAGATCATGTAAAGCGTCGGCCGGAACTCCGACCCCGCAAAACTGCCGTTCCAGATGAACATCCTGCTGATCCAGCTCAAACGCATCGGTGATCTCATCCTAACGACACCCGCGATTGCGGCAATCCGACAAAAATTCCCGGAGGCTAATATCAGCCTCATCGTTTCGCGCAGTTGCGCGCCCCTGCTCCCGGCGATTCCCTTCCTTCACCGCAGTTATGTCCTCCAACGGAATCCGGCCGATCTCGGCACCTATTTCACAATCGCTCAGAACAAATTCGACGCCTGCGTCGACTTCACCCGCAATAATCGATCGGCAGTCCTCTCCTGGCTTTCGGGCGCCGATAAGCGGATCGGATCGCACCGGATAAAACGGCGGACGCGTGTTCGACAAAAAGCCTACAACGAGTTCGTGCCCGGACGGATGAGGGACGCTCACATGATCGACTACAATTTGTCGCTGCTGGCGCCGCTCGGCATCACTGATGTTTCCCCGCCGGTGCAGTTAGTCCTGCCGATGGAATCGTGTCACCGCGCCCTCGAAATTCAGCGACGCGTCCAGATCCAACAGCCATTCGTGATCTTCCATCCCGGCTCCGCCCGCGCCGAAAAATTCTGGGACCCGGCTCGATGGGCTGAGATAATCGTTAACGCCATGCAGCACTGGCATGTGACCCCCGTGCTCACCGGTTCGGCGTCACCGGGCGAAAAAGCGCACATCGCTGAGATCGAGTCGCATCTTCCCCCGCCATCGGGCAAAGGGGGTCCCCAAGTAGTTGATCTGAGCGGCGAAATTGATCTTCTGACCCTGGCCGCGTTGATCGCGCAAGCCCGCCTGCTGGTGACAGTGGATTCCGCGCCCATGCATCTGGCTGCGGCGACCGACACGCCACAGGTCATCCTGTTCGGTCCAACTAATCCCTTCCACTGGCGACCGCGCAACCGCTCTGCCGTTATCCTGCAGGGCGAATCTCCGCTTCCGCGGCATGATTTTGTCGCCCGGCAGGATCGGCTCCCCATGAAGCTGATCTCGACGCAAGCGGTAATCGATGCTATGAATTCGCTGCTGTCGATGCCGGTCCGAGCCGGAGCGGCACCACCAGCGAAAGGCTTATGACCGAGCAGGAGAGGCCGAAGCGGCCCAAGCTCTCATTCTTCGAAACGTTTCGCGCTGCCGCCGGCCCCTACCGCCGGGTGTATCGTTATGTCAAACCGTACCGGTGGCGTTTCGTGCTCGGACTGCTGTTCGGCATCGCTTTCGCGGCCGTGAATTCACTTTTGCCGCTAGTGGTTGCGCGAGTGTCCAGCTTCATCTTTCACGGCGCGGTTCCGAATCCGAAAACACTTCTCGGCCATCGGGAAATGCTAACGACTGGTCCGCAGATCAATTCGATTGCGCTGGTTTGCCTTGCAATTCCACTCGTTATGACCGCGCGCGGGCTACTCGCATACGGCAATGCTTATTTCATGAACTGGGTGAGCAACCGCGTCGTTCTCGATATCCGGAACGATCTGTTTTCCAAGATGATCCGGCATTCGATGGATTTCTTTAACAAGATCCGGGCCGGATTCCTGATGTCGCGTATCGCTAACGACACCCGGAGTATGCAACTGGCATTGAGCACGGTGAGCAGCGACCTGTTCAAGCAGCCGGTTACGATTATCGGAGCCATCGTCGTATTGTTGCTGATGGATTGGAAATTTACTCTCGTTACGCTGGTGCTCTTCCCTACCTGCCTCCTGCCAATCCGAATCTTTGGAAAGCGGGCCAAACAAGCCGTTCAGAACGAGCAAAAGGGAATGGGACAAATGACGGTGACCATGCAGGAAAGTTTTGCCGGGATCCGCGTCATCAAGTCCTTTAATCGCGAGGATCACCAGGAAAAATTTTTCCGACGCGCGACTCACCAGCAGTTTTCGAACGCCATGCGCATGATGAAATCAACCGAAGCGACCGGTCCGTTAGTCGAAATTATTGCCTCGATAGGCGTAGGCCTGGCGTTTGTATACGTTTACCTGGCTAATCTGCCCGCGGGGCAGTTCCTCGGCTTACTGGCCGGCATTTTCATTCTGTACGAGCCGGTAAAGACGCTGAGCAAGATTCACATCATGATGCAGCGCTTCATTGGAGCCACTACCAAGATTTTCACGCTGCTGGACTCATCGCCCACCGTTCAGGACAGCCCGGACGCTATCGACTTGCCGACCACGCATGGGCGAATCGATTTCGAAGGTGTCACTTTTCGCTATCCCACGGCTACCAGTGACGCGCTGCAGGATTTCGACTTGCAAATCCAGCCCGGCAAGACCTACGCGCTGGTCGGCCCCAGCGGCGCCGGCAAGTCAACCATACTATCGCTCCTGCTGCGATTGTATGATCCGACAACCGGCGTAATCCGCATTGACGGTTACGATCTGCGCAGCCTCACCCAACAATCGGTGCGACAACAAATTGGCCTGGTTACGCAGGAGACATTTTTGTTCCACGACACGATCTTCAAGAATATTCAGTTCGGTCGGTTAGGCGCTACTTCCGAGGAAGTCTATGCCGCGGCGCGCACCGCATTCGCGCACGACTTCATCATGGCTCAACCGGACGGATACGAAACCGTGATCGGCGACAAAGGATGCCTGTTGTCGGGCGGTCAACAGCAACGGTTGGCAATTGCCCGCGCGCTGTTGAAGGACGCGCCGATTTTGTTGCTGGATGAAGCGACATCTGCGCTCGATTCCGAATCGGAGAAGCAAATTCAGACGGCACTTGAACGGCTGGCGGCGGGGCGGACGGTCATCGCGATCGCCCACCGGCTATCGACCATTCTTTCAGCCGATCAGATCGTGGTGATGGATCATGGCCGCATTGTTGAACTTGGCACTCACGCCGAGCTGCTCGAAAAATCTGGGTATTATCGGCGACTGTACGATCTGCAGTTCAATCGTAGTGCCGAAGAACCGTCCGAAACCACGCCGGAGCCGGACGTGCTGGAAGAGGAACTGGTTTAGCGATCGGGTTTCCTTTAGCTCAGCCGAGACCAGGTTGGCAGCTGCGGTGACAAGTTGGTGCGCCGCCGCGAACCGGATTGCCCTCACCTTAGTCCTCTCCCTGAGGGAGAGGAAACTATCGTGGATCGGTGACACGCCGTCTCCATCTTCTCCAGGAACCGAACCGACTGTCGCTTCGGATCAGCGAGACAATTGGCCTAACGACCGTCTGATTCGCACCTACCCGGAATCGGTTCAATTACACACAATGCAGCCTCCTCCCCCCTCAGGGACGGTGTGAGATGAATCGATGACCTAACTATAATCGCCATGAAATCACCACGACTGAGCGCCTGCCCGATAAGGGCCAGATTTACACGTTAAGTGGTCTCCTCTCCCTCAGGGAGAGGATTAAGGTGAGGGCCGTCCCGCCGCCTCGTCAGCCACGATCGCTAGAAATTCCTTCAGCCTTTCGGAATGCTCCTGATCGCTTAACACCGGTTCGGCTCTTACGTTGTCAGGCAAGGCGGGTAAGCTCA
>JADMIO010741590.1_pt1 | contig 19049 bp, 13 predicted proteins | sample 8958161 | NCBI WGS metagenome assembly JADMIO01 (sample SAMN16585339, study PRJNA669376) | soil metagenome | isolation source: Crop rotation soil | place: USA: Cullars Rotation, Alabama | collected 2011
GCCGGCCGGGCTGGGCTTAAGCCTGAAGCGGTCGGGGCGCTGGTGGCTGTTCGAGCGCGCTTCGCCCCAGACGAGCCACTGGTACCCGTCCTCGGGCAACAAAAAACTCCTGAGGGGCACCATGCAACCCGTCGGAGGCAGCCGTCCCTTCGTGGTAGAATGAGCCTGCAAGGAGGCACGATGAGAAACGGCCAGGCAGTCCTCTCCATCCACATCAAAATCTAGGTCCGGCTCGTCGCGTTCGCCTCTCGGCGAATCGGCTTTACCGCCGCCGCTTTCGTTGATCCGGCTAGGTACTTTCCTCCCAAGTCTCGCCTTTCAGGTAAAATATCCTGTATCCTGGACATCCTTCCCACAGGGGAGGGGAGGAAGGAGATTGGCCAACCAGCGCTTGAGGATTCAGGTGGCGTTCCAGGGGGGAGGTGCCAAGATCTTCGCCCTTATCGCGGCCGCGGAGGTCTTGAAGAGCTTCGAGCGCGAGGGGCGGATCGAGGTGACCCGGATCGCGGGGACCTCGGCGGGGGCTCTCGTGGGCACCCTCTACGCTGCCGGGGTCGAGCCCGCCGTCATCAGATCGGAGTTCGGGAGCTTCCCGATCCGGGAGCTGATGACACGGTCGCTTCTGCCGGCTCGTCTCGCCATGCTGCGCAAAGCAGTAAAGAACCAGCCTATTGCCAAGGTGGCTCCGCTGGAGGCATTCCTGGCCAGGCTGTTGCGCAGCGCCCTCGATACGAAGGAGCTTGTATTCAACTCGCTGGCGATTCCGACCGTCGTCGTCGCCACCGACGTCGGCCGCCGCCGTAAGCGGGTTTACAAAGAGGAAGATCCGTTGATCGCCGGGATGTTGAGCTCGTGCGCGATCCCGTTCTTCTTCCGTACCGCGAACCCGCAGAATACGGACAGCCTGATTCTCGATGGGGGACTCTGGGCCAATTTGCCCTCTGACGAGCTTGACCAGTCGGCGGTGCTGGGGCCGATCGTCGCGTTCACCTTCCTCGCCTCTGGAGAGGCGGAGATTCCCAAGAGCTCGTATCAGTTGGCCAAGGCCCTGCTCGATACCGCGATCGAGAGCTCGGTCGTGCGTGCGCGAAACCGCGCCGGCCTGCACGTCATTCAACTGAACCCTTTCGGGATTTCCACCTTCGACTTCGAGCAGGCACAGCGAGAGCTCGTCGTCCCGGCAGACCGCCCCTATGCAGTAGGCCCGGCCTATGACAGGGCCCGAAAAGAGACCCAGGACCGGCTGGAGGATCTCATCGAGGAGAGCAGCCGTGAGCCGCAGGTGGTGTTGAGCAATATCTGGAAAGAGGCGGATGTCCGCATGATGGAGCGGCTCCACCGGGTGTACAAGAGCCAGGAGATCGGGCGTACTTTCAAGTATTTACGTCACCTTGTGGTCATCCAGGCGGACAGCTTGGTGAGAGGAGGGGATGAGAAAGCCCAGGACGTCCTGACGCAGATCCTGACTTTCAGGCCGTCGACGGTGGAGATCGATTTCATCCTGCTCTCGTTGAGTGTCTCCGCCAAGGAGGAGATCGGCTTCGTCTCCTGCAGCGTGACCGATGCCCTCGACCAGAAGGTGCCGTTCGAGTTCTTCCCGGTGATGGATACCGGGGGGCCGGGGTTGCTCGTCGCGTTCACCCCTCCGCTCAAGAAGGGAGCAGGGGACTTCCGCGTGCGGGTCCGCTACAAGGTCCTTGACAGCATGCCTTTCCTGAAAAAGGGGGAGAGGGACGAGATAGCGCTGACCATCGAGCGGGCCGACGACGTGGTGGACCGGATGGAGCTCGTCCTCCTGGTTCCGGCCGGGTTCGGGAAGGTGAGGATGGAGGCTCCGCCGGAGACTGAGCCCGGGGTTCATCCAGGGGGGCCTTGGAATCTCGACGAAGTGGCGCGGGCGATGACGACGCTGGAGGGCTTCATCCCCTATGGCTGGGCGGGAGATCAGGTGCCGGCCAGCGCCGTCCTCAAGGCGTACTTCCTCAGAGATGCCTAGCCGCACCCCCTAGACAACTGGACACACCTCTGGCACAATGCTGATCCTTCTCCTCGGGCGTCCTTCCCGGGACGCCCTCGTTGGGCTCCCTGCAAGGTCGTCACCCGCGGTTGAAGGGGCTTTACACGAAGTGGGAAGAAGATGTACAGTTTTGCGGTTTGACCGTCGGGGACGCCCAGGCATCGGCTTCGGGCGAATCCACGGGTGTCTCAAGCCCACGTGGCTCAGGGGTAGAGCACTTCCTTGGTAAGGAAGGGGTCACCGGTTCAAATCCGGTCGTGGGCTCCATGAACCTCCGCTCGCCGGAGGACGGATTGAAACTCGACAACAACACCAGCTCCTAGGAGGCATCGGACAGCGCCATGGGCAAGGAGAAGTTCAATCGTTCGAAGCCGCACGTCAACATCGGGACGATCGGCCACGTCGACCACGGCAAGACCACGCTGACGGCGGCGATCACGAAGGTACTGGCCTCGAAGGGCCTGGCCAATTTCGTGGCCTTCGACCAGATCGACAAGGCGCCGGAAGAGCGCGAGCGCGGCATCACCATCGCCACGGCGCACGTGGAGTACTCCAGCGACAAGCGCCACTATGCGCACGTGGACTGCCCGGGCCACGCCGACTATGTGAAGAACATGATCACGGGCGCGGCGCAGATGGACGGCGCGATCCTGGTGGTGTCGGCGGCGGACGGTCCGATGCCGCAGACGCGCGAGCACATCCTGCTGTCGCGCCAGGTGGGCGTGCCGTACATGGTGGTGTTCATGAACAAGTGCGACATGGTCGACGATCCGGAGCTTCTGGATCTGGTGGAGCTGGAGCTGCGCGAGCTTCTGAGCTCCTACGACTTCCCTGGGGACGACATTCCGATCATCCGTGGCTCGGCGCTGAAGGCTTTGGAGAGCGGCGTGGCGGACAGCGAGTGGGGGTCGAAGATCATCGAGCTGATGGACGCGGTGGACAGCTACATTCCGCTGCCGGAGCGCGCGGTGGACAAGGACTTCCTGATGCCGATCGAGGACATCTTCTCGATCTCTGGCCGCGGCACGGTGGTGACGGGCCGTGTGGAGCGTGGGATCGTGAAGGTGGGCGACGAGGTGGAGATCGTGGGCATCCGTCCGACGACGAAGACGATCGTCACGGGCGTGGAGATGTTCAAGAAGCTGCTCGACCAGGGTCAGGCGGGCGACAACATCGGTGTGCTGCTGCGCGGCACGAAGAAGGACGACGTGGAGCGGGGTCAGGTGCTGGCGAAGCCGGGCTCGATCAAGCCGCACACGAAGTTCAAGGGCGAGGTGTACGTGCTGACGAAGGAGGAGGGTGGTCGTCACACGCCGTTTTTCAACGGCTACCGTCCGCAGTTCTACTTCCGTACGACGGACGTGACGGGTGTGGCGAAGCTTCCGGAGGGCACGGAGATGGTGATGCCGGGTGACAACGTGAACCTGGAGGTGGAGCTGATCGCTCCGATCGCGATGGAGAAGGGCGTGCGCTTCGCCATCCGCGAGGGTGGCCGCACGGTCGGCGCCGGCACCGTCACCGACATCGTCGCCTGAGCCGTTTGAGCATAGGAGTTGAAGCACAGGCCAGTAGCTCATAATGGTAGAGCATCGGTCTCCAAAACCGAGGGTTGGGGGTTCGAGTCCCTCCTGGCCTGCCAATCTTTCGTGAACGGATCGCAAGGATCGGGGTCGCAATGAACTGGTGGACCAAGACCAAGGAATTCCTGTCGGAAGTTCGCTCCGAGATGCGGAAGGTGAGCTTCCCCACTCGCGACGAGGTGGTGGCCACGACCATCGTGGTCGTCATCACCAGCTTCGTCTTCGCGGCTTTCCTGTTCGTGGCCGACCAGTTGATCGTCCACGCGTATCAGGGCATCGTCACGGTGTTCAGATGACCGAGCCGGGCAGCCCCGATCGGAAGTGGTACATCGTCCACACCTACTCCGGCTTCGAGGAGAGGGTGAAGGAGACCCTGCGCCAGCGCGCCGAAGCGCTGGGCATGGGGGAGGCCTTCGGCGAGATCCGCATTCCGACCGAGACGGTGGTGGAGTACAAGGGCGGGAAGAAGAAGGAGACGCAGCGCAAGTTCTTCCCCGGCTACATCCTGGTCGAGATGGAGATGTCCGACGCCGCCTGGCACGTGGTGAAGAACACGCCGAAGGTGACGGGCTTCGTGGGCACCGGCAAGAAGCCGACGCCGCTCTCCGAGGACGAGGTCAACAACATCCTCGAGCAGGTGGTCACGGCCAAGGAGAAGCCGAAGCCGAAGTACATGTTCGAGAAGGCGGAGCCGGTGCGGATCACCGACGGCCCCTTCAACAACTTCACGGGCGTGGTGGACGAGGTCAACCTCGACCGCAACACGCTCAAGGTCATGGTGACGATCTTCGGCCGGCAGACGCCGGTCGAGCTGGATTTCTCGCAGGTGCAGAAGCTCTGATCGGGGGTAAGGAATGGCCAAGAAAATCACAGGAATGATCAAGCTGCAGATTCCGGCTGGCGCGGCGACGCCGGCTCCCCCGGTGGGGCCGGCCCTCGGCCAGGCGGGCGTCAACATCATGGATTTCGTGAAGAATTTCAACGCCCGCACGGCGGCCCAGACGGGGCTCATCATCCCCGTGGTGGTCACCGTGTACGCCGACCGCAGCTACACGTTCATCACCAAGACGCCGCCGGCGGCGATCCTGCTGCGCAAGGCGGCCGGGGTCGAGAAGGGCTCGGGCGAGCCCAACAAGAAGAAGATCGGCAAGGTGACCCGGGCGCAGGTCGAGGAGATCGCCAAGACCAAGCTGCCGGACCTCAACGCGGCGAGCCTGGATGCGGCGGTCAAGACCATCGAGGGGACGGCCCGCTCGATGGGGATCGAGATCCAGGGGTAGGAGGAAATCAATCGTGCCCAAGCATGGAAAGAAGTACCGGCAGTCGGCGGCCAAGGTCGAGCCCCGGGCCTATCCGCTCAACGACGCGATCGGGATCGCCCGCGACGCCTCGTACGTGAAGTTCGACGAGACGCTGGAGGTCGCGCTGCGCCTGGGCGTCGATCCGAAGCACGCCGACCAGATGGTGCGCGGCACCGTGGTGCTGCCGCACGGCCTGGGCAAGACGGCCCGGGTGCTGGTGTTCGCCAGCGGCGAGAAGATCCGCGAGGCCGAGGAGGCCGGAGCGGACGTGGTCGGCGGCGACGAGCTGGCGAAGCGGATCGAGGGGGGCTGGCTGGAGTTCGACTCCGTGGTGGCCACCCCGGACATGATGCGGGTCGTCGGCCGGCTCGGCAAGGTGCTCGGCCCGCGCGGCCTGATGCCGAATCCCAAGGCCGGCACGGTGACGCTCGACGTCGCCAAGGCGGTGCAGGAGATCAAGGCCGGCAAGGTGGAGTTCCGCGTCGACAAGACGGGGATCATCCACGCGCCGGTGGGCAAGCTCTCCTTCGGCGCCGACCGCCTGCGGGAGAACGCCGAGGCCCTGATCGGCGCCGTGATCAAGGCCAAGCCGAGCGCCGCCAAGGGCAAGTACGTGCGGGGAGTCTCGGTCTCCTCGACGATGGGCCCCGGGATCAAGGTGGACGAGACCACCCTCACCGCCGTCGAGGCCTAGGCCTAAGGGGAGAAATCAGCGATGCCTTTGACCCGCAGCGATAAAGAGCAGCTTCTGGAGCAGTACGAGAACGGCCTCGCCCAGGCTCCGCACGCCTTCCTGCTCGGCTATCAGGGGATCACCGTTCCCCAGGTGACCGAGCTGCGCAACCGGGTGCGGAATTCCGGCGGCGAGTACGTGGTGGTGAAGAACACGGTGGCCCTGCGCGCCATCGACAGCAAGGCCCTGGCGCAGCTCAAGGACCATTTCGTCGGTCCCACGGCCGTGGTCTTCAGCGCCAAGGACCCCGTGGCCCTGGCCAAGGCCCTGACGGACTCCGTCAAGGACATGCCGGCGCTGCAGTTCAAGGCCGGGCTGGTGGAGGGTCGGGCCATCGCGGCGGAGCAGATCAAGGACATCGCCTCGCTGCCCAGCCGCGAGGAGCTGATCGCCAAGCTCCTGTTCCTGCTGCAGTCGCCCATCGTCCGGTTCGCCCGGGTGCTGGCCGCCGTGCCGCAGTCGTTCGTGATGGTCCTGGATCAGATCCGGATCAAGAGGGAAGAGCAGGCTCCGGAAGTCTAGAGCCTTCGAGGATATAGAAGAAAAAAGCGTAAGGAGAGAACATGGCTATCGCGACCGAAGAGTTCATCAAGCAGATCGACGAGCTGACCGTCCTCGAGCTGAACAATCTCGTCAAGGCTCTCGAGGACCACTATGGGGTCTCCGCCGCGGCTGCGGCCGTGGCCGCGCCGTCGGGTGGCGCCGCCGCTCCGGCGGCCGCCGTCGAGGAGAAGACCGAGTTCGACGTCGTCCTCAAGGCCGCCGGCGACAAGAAGATCAACGTCATCAAGGCGGTGCGCGAGGTGACCAGCCTCGGCCTCAAGGAGGCCAAGGACCTCGTGGAGTCCGCTCCCGCCACCGTCAAGGAAGGGGTCTCCAAGGACGAGGCCGAGTCGATCAAGAAGAAATTCGAAGAGGCCGGGGCCACCATCGAGATCAAGTGAGCGCGGCGAACGAGGAATCACGCCACGCGCTCACCTCGACTGGACCTGATCGCAGGTCGACGAGAACCACCAGTTGCCGGAACGGCGGCGGCCTCGGGCATAAACCCGGGTCCGCGGCTGTTCTGGAGTTTGTTCACCATGCCCGGTGACCTTCCGCAGGCCGAGAGCGGGGGGCCGGGCATGGTGTCTCCTGCTTCCGGAACAGGAGCCTGAGCACCCCCACGACGACGTTGGTTGCCCGAGTAGATCTACCAAAGGCAACGAGGAGATAGCAAGACCCCTATGGAAACTCTTCCAATCCCGCAGATTCCAACGCGCAACGGCCATCGGAAGGACTTCTCCCGGATCAAGACGTCGCTGCCGATCCCCAACCTGATCGACGTCCAGCGGCGCAGCTATGAGCGCTTCCTGCAGATGAACCTGCTGCCCGAGGAGCGGGCCAACCAGGGCCTGCAGTCGGTGTTCACCGGCATCTTCCCGTTCTCCGACTTCCGCGAGACCTGCTCGCTGGACTTCGTCAAGTACTCGATCGGAGACTGGCAGTGCAAGTGCGGCGAGCTCAAGGGGCTCGAGTACCTCCGCATGACCTGCACCAACTGCGGCGCCAAGATCATGACCGACCATCCGCACGAGGAGACGGTCACCTGCACCGAGTGCGGCTTCGTGAACAAGAACCGGGTGACGAAGTGCGACATCTGCGGCAATCCGGTCGACCTCCAGCTCAAGTACTCGATCTCCGACTGTCAGGAGAGAGGGATGACCTTCGCCGTGCCGCTGAAGGTCACCTTCCGCCTCTTCGTCTACGACCGCGATCCGGAGACGGGCACGCGCATGATGCGCGACGCCAAGGAGGAGGAGGTCTACTTCGGCGACATCCCGCTGATGACCGACAACGGCACCTTCATCATCAACGGCACGGAGCGCGTCATCGTCTCCCAGCTCCACCGCAGCCCGGGCGTGTTCTTCACCAAGGAGGGGCCCCGCTCCTATCTGTCGAAGATCATCCCCTACCGCGGCTCCTGGGTGGAGTTCGAGTACGACCAGAAGGACGTCCTGTCGGTGCGCATCGACCGCAAGCGGAAGTTCCACGGCACGGTGTTCCTGCGCGCCCTGGGCCTCGAATCCGACGAGTCGATCCTGCGCCAGTTCTACACCCCGGTGGGCCTCACCTCCGAGGGCGGCGGCAAGTTCAACCTGCACGTCTCGCCCAAGGTGCTGGAGCCCGAGCGCCTGAAGGACCGGCAGAGCCGCGGCCGGCGTGAGGCGTACCCCGTCTTCGCCGGCATCACGCTGTCGAAGGAGCACATCGGCAAGCTCGACACCGGCCAGACCATCGCCTTCGAGGTGGACCAGGAGGACCTGGAGCGCGCCTTCTTCATCGCCGACGTCGTCGATCTCGACACCGGCGAGGTGCTGTTCGAGGCCAACGAGCTGGTGCCCGAGGATATCGAGGAGCGGCTCGACAACCGCAGCTCGACGCCGGTCGAGGTGTTCTTCCCCGACTGGGAGCTGGTCGGCGCCACGCTGTCCAACACGCTGGCCAAGGACACCACCAAGAACTCCAAGGAGGCGCTGATCGAGATCTACCGGCGCATGCGCCCCGGCGACCCTCCGACCCTGGAGAGCGCCCGGTCGCTGTTCTACGGCATGTTCTTCGACGCCAAGCGCTACGACTTCTCGCGCGTCGGCCGCTTCAAGTTCAACATCAAGCTGGACACCGAGGTGCCGGTCGACCAGAAGACCCTGTCGGCGGACGACTTCTTCCGCGTCATCGAGTACCTCCTGCGGCTGCAGAAGGACGTCGGCCGGGTGGACGACATCGACAACCTGGGCAACCGCCGGGTGCGCGCCGTGGGCGAGTTGCTGGAGAACCAGTTCCGCATCGGCCTGGTGCGCATGGAGCGGGCGATCAAGGAGAAGATGTCGGTCCACCAGGACATCGACTCGGCCATGCCGCACGACCTGATCAACTCCAAGCCGGTGATCGCGGCCATCAAGGAGTTCTTCGGCTCGTCGCAGCTCTCGCAGTTCATGGACCAGACCAACCCGCTGTCCGAGGTCACCCACAAGCGGCGCCTGTCGGCCCTCGGACCGGGCGGGCTGTCGCGCGAGCGGGCGGGGTTCGAGGTGCGCGACGTGCACGCCACGCACTACGGCCGCATCTGCCCGATCGAGACGCCGGAAGGCCCGAACATCGGCCTCATCTCGTCGCTCGCGACCTACGCCCGGATCAACGACTACGGCTTCATCGAGAGCCCCTACAAGAAGGTGGAGAACGGCCGCGTGCTGAACCACTTCCGGGTGCTCAAGGTGGGCGACGGCGCGTTCCGCCTGGGCCAGATCGTCACCGGCGACGAGCTCGCGGCGGAGAACGAGCGGCTGGAGAAGGCCGGCAAGCGGCCGGTCGACGCCGAGCCCCACGCCTTCTACCTCTCGGCGTGGGAGGAGGAGAAGCACATCATCGCCCAGGCCAACTCCCGCCTCGAAGAGAACGGCGTGTTCGTCAGCGAGCGGGTGGTGTCGCGGGCCGGCGGCGACTTCGTCACCGTCGAGCGCGACCGCATCGACTACATGGACATCAGCCCGAAGCAGCTCGTGTCGGTGGCGGCGGCGCTCATCCCGTTCCTCGAGAACGACGACGCCAACCGCGCCCTCATGGGCTCGAACATGCAGCGCCAGGCCGTGCCGCTCTTGCGTAGCGACTCGCCGATCGTGGGCACCGGCCTCGAGGGAATCGTGGCCCAGGACTCCGGCGCGGTGGTGCTCTGCAAGCGGGGCGGCATCGTCGACTCGGTGGACGCCGAGCGCATCATCGTCCGCGTCGAGGGGGAGGACCTGGATACCGGCGAGACCAAGGATTTCGGCGCCGACATCTACCAGCTCATCAAGTTCCGCCGCTCCAACCAGAACACCTGCATCACCCAGAAGCCGGTGACCTTCGAGGGGCAGCGGGTCAAGAAGGGCGACGTGCTGGCCGACGGCCCCTGCACCGAGCTCGGCGAGCTGGCCCTGGGCCGCAACGTGCTGGTGGCCTTCATGCCCTGGCGCGGCTACAACTTCGAGGACGCGATCCTGATCTCCGAGAAGCTGGTGCGGGAGGACTACTACACCTCCATCCACATCGAGGAGTTCGAGATCGAGGCCCGCGACACCAAGCTCGGCCCCGAGGAGATCACCCGCGACATCCCGAACGTCTCGGAGTCGGCCTTGAAGGACCTCGACGAGAGCGGCATCGTCCGCATCGGCGCCACGGTCAAGGCCGGGGACATCCTGGTGGGCAAGGTGACGCCCAAGGGCGAGACCCAGCTCACCCCGGAGGAGAAGCTGCTGCGAGCCATCTTCGGCGAGAAGGCGGGCGACGTCCGCGACGCCAGCCTCAAGGTGCCGCCGGGCATCGAGGGCACGATCGTCGACGTCAAGATCTTCTCCCGCAAGGGGGTCGAGAAGGACGTGCGCGCCAAGGAGATCGAGCAGTCGGAGATCGCGCGCCTCGAGAAGAACATCAAGGACGAGGTGCGGATCCTCACCGAGGAGCGCAACAAGAAGGTGAGCGATCTGCTGGCGGGCAAGAAGGTCACGGCGCCGGTCAAGTCGCGGACGGGCCAGGAACTGCTCAAGACCGGCGAGCCGATCACCGTGGCGGTGCTCGAGCGGCTCACCCGGCAGGAGATCCTGCGCCTGCCGGTGGACGAGCGGCGGCTCATCGACGCCGTCGAGATCGTCTACAAGAAGACGGACTCGCACATCGAGGTCCTGCACCGGGTCAACGAAGAGCGCATCGGCCTGCTGCAGAAGGGCGACGAGCTGCCGCCCGGCGTCATCAAGCTGGTCAAGGTCTACGTCGCCATGAAGCGCAAGCTGCAGGTGGGCGACAAGATGGCCGGCCGTCACGGCAACAAGGGCGTCATCTCCCGCATCCTGCCGGAGGAGGACATGCCCTACATGCCCGACGGCACGCCGGTGGAGATCGTCCTCAACCCGCTGGGCGTGCCCAGCCGCATGAACGTCGGGCAGATCCTCGAGACCCACCTCGGGTGGGCGGGCAAGGTGCTCGGCTTCAAGTTCGCGACACCGGTGTTCGACGGCGCTCGCGAGAGCGACATCAAGGACCTCCTCAAGGAGGCGGATCTGCCGTCGTCCGGCAAGACGCCGCTCTACGATGGCATGACGGGCGAGGCGTTCGAGCAGAAGGTGACGGTGGGCTACATCTACATGCTCAAGCTGTCGCATCTGGTGGACGACAAGATCCACGCCCGGTCGATCGGACCGTACTCCCTCATCACCCAGCAGCCGCTGGGCGGCAAGGCGCAGTTCGGTGGCCAGCGCTTCGGAGAGATGGAGGTCTGGGCCCTGGAAGCCTATGGCGCCGCCTACACTCTCCAGGAGCTGCTGACGGTCAAGAGCGACGACGTGGAAGGTCGGAGCAAGGTCTACGAGGCGATCGTGAAGGGGGACGTGCCGGAGCCGCCGGGGCTGCCCGAGTCCTTCAACGTCCTCGTGCGCGAGCTCCAGAGCCTCTGTCTCGACGTTGAGCTCCTCAAGGTCTAAAGGTCGAAGGGAGGACAGACAGTTGCAACCATTCAGCAGTTTTGACAAGCCACAGTCGCTCAAGGATTTCAACGCGATCAAGATCTCGATCGCGTCCCCGGAGAAGATCCGCTCCTGGAGCTACGGCGAGGTCACCAAGCCGGAGACGATCAACTACCGGACCTTCAAGCCGGAGCGGGACGGCCTCTTCTGCGCCAAGATCTTCGGTCCGATCACGGACTGGGAGTGTCTGTGCGGTAAATACAAGCGGATGAAGCACCGCGGCGTCATCTGCGACAAGTGCGGCGTCGAGGTCACCCGTTCGCGGGTGCGGCGCGAGCGGATGGGCCACATCGAGCTGGCCTGTCCGGTGTCCCACGTCTGGTTCTTCAAGGGGCTGCCGAGCCGTATCGGCCACCTCCTGGACATCAGCCTGCGGGACCTGGAGCGCATCCTCTACTTCGAGAGCTACGTCGTCATCGATCCCGGTGAGACGGAGCTCAAGGAGCGCGAGCTGCTCACCGAGGAGCGCTTCCGCGAGCTGCGCGACAAGTACACCGAGGAGGCCTTCGCCGCCAAGATGGGCGCCGAGGCCATCAAGGAGCTGCTGCAGCGCATCGACGTCGACGAGCTGGCCGAGGAGCTGCGCATCATCATGCGCACCGAGACGAGCCAGATCCGGCGCCTCAAGGCGGCCAAGCGGCTCAAGGTGGTGGACGCCTTCCGCAAGTCGGGCCACCGGCCGGAGTGGATGATCCTGGACGTGATCCCGGTCATCCCGCCGGAGCTGCGCCCCCTGGTGCCGCTCGACGGCGGCCGCTTCGCCACCAGCGACCTGAACGACCTCTACCGGCGCGTCATCAACCGCAACAACCGGTTGAAGAAGCTGCTCGAGCTGCGCGCCCCCGAGGTCATCGTGCGCAACGAGAAGCGCATGCTCCAGGAGGCCGTCGACGCCCTGTTCGACAACGGCCGCCGCGGCCGCGTGCTCAAGGGCTCGAACAACCGGCCGCTCAAGTCGCTGTCCGACACCCTCAAGGGCAAGCAGGGGCGGTTCCGCCAGAACCTCCTCGGCAAGCGCGTCGACTATTCCGGCCGCTCGGTGATCGTCGTCGGCCCGGAGCTGAAGCTGTCGCAGTGCGGTCTGCCGAAGAAGATGGCGCTCGAGCTGTTCAAGCCGTTCATCTACAACCGGCTGGAGGAGAAGGGGCTGGTGGGCACCATCAAGGCCGCCAAGGAGCTGGTGGAGGCCGAGGTGGACGAGGTGTGGGACGCCCTGGAGGAGGTCATCGAGGACCATCCGGTGCTCCTCAACCGCGCGCCCACGCTGCACCGCCTGGGCATCCAGGCCTTCCAGCCGACGCTGATCGAGGGCAAGGCCATCAAGATCCACCCGCTGGTCTGCGCCGCGTTCAACGCCGACTTCGACGGCGACCAGATGGCGGTCCACGTGCCGCTGTCGCCCAAGGCGCAGATCGAGAGCAAGGTGCTGATGCTGGCCAGCAACAACATCCTGTCGCCGGCCCACGGGCGTCCGCTCGCGGTGCCGACGCAGGACTTGGTGCTGGGCGGCTACTACCTGACCCTGGGCAAGGCGGGCGCCAAGGGCGAGGGCCGGGTCTTCCCGGACTTCGACTCGGTGCTCCTGGCCCTGGACGGGGGAGAGGTGGAGACGCTCTCGCCGATCAAGGTGCGCTACAGCGGCCCCTACATCAACCTCGACACGCAGCTCGACAAGCAGGACATCGTGCACGCGGAGCTGGAGGAGCTCGACGGCGAGCTGATCGACACCACCGTCGGCCGGGTGATCTTCAACATGCACCTGCCGAAGGAGATCCCCTACGTCAACGGCCTGCTCAAGAAGCGCGGCCTGCAGGACCTCGTCGGCTACTGCTTCATCAAGCTGGGCAACGACGCCACGGTGCAGATGCTCGACGAGATCAAGGAGGTCACCTTCCTCTACGCCACGCGGGCGGGCATCTCCTTCGGCGTCGACGACATGGTGGTGCCGAGCCGCAAGCCGGAGATCCTGCAGCAGGCGCGCGACGAGGTGGTCGAGATCGAGAAGCAGCGCTCGGCCGGCGTCATCACCGCCGGTGAGCGCCACAACAAGATCATCGACATCTGGCACCGGGTGACGGAGAAGGTCTCCGAGGAGATGTTCCGCGAGATGCGGGAGGTCGAGAAGACGACGGGGGTCTTCAATCCCATCAACCTGATGGCCGACTCCGGCGCCCGCGGCTCGCGCGAGCAGGTGCGCCAGCTCGCCGGCATGCGCGGCCTGATGTCCAAGCCTTCGGGCGAGGTCATCGAGCAGCCCATCACGGCGAACTTCCGCGAGGGGCTGTCGGTGTTGCAGTACTTCATCTCGACGCACGGCGCCCGCAAGGGTCTCGCCGACACGGCGCTCAAGACGGCCGACTCCGGCTATCTCACCCGCCGGCTGGTCGACGTGGCCCAGGACGTCATCATCAACGAGCTGGACTGCGGCACCATCGACGGCATCTACGTGACGGCGATCATGGAGGGCGGCGAGATCCTCGAGCCGCTGCGCGACCGCATCGTCGGCCGCGTCAGCCAGGAGGACATCTACGATCCGATGACCGGCGAGCTGATCCTCTCCGTCGGCCAGGAGATCACCGAAGCGCTGGGCAACGCCGTGCAGGCCGCGGGCATCGAGCGGGTGAAGATCCGTTCCGTGCTCACCTGTGAGACGCGGCGCGGCGTCTGCCATCTCTGCTACGGCCGCAACCTGGCCACCGGCAAGATGGTGGAGATCGGCGAGGCGGTGGGCGTCATCGCCGCGCAGTCGATCGGCGAGCCCGGCACGCAGCTCACCATGCGTACGTTCCACTACGGCGGCACGGCGTCGCGCGTATCCGAGCAGTCGAAGCACATCGCCAAGAACCCGGGCATCGTGAAGTTCCTGAACGTCAACACGGTCGAGAGCCGGCGCGGCTCGCTGATCGTGATCAACCGCTCCGGCAAGCTCGTCATCACCGACGAGAAGGGCCGCGAGCGGGAGCGCTACGCCCTGACCTACGGCTCGCAGCTCCTGGTGCACGAGGGGGACGAGATCCAGCCGGGCACCGAGCTGGTGACCTGGGACCCCTTCACCTCCGCCATCCTCTCGGAGATCGGCGGCAAGGTGGAGTTCCAGGACATCGTCGAGGGCGAGAACGTCCGCGAGGAGACCGACAAGGTCACCGGCCTGTCGCAGAAGATCATCGTCGAGGCGTCGGCCAACGAGAAGCGCGTGCCGGCGATCTTCATCCACGGCGATGACGGCCGGGAGAAGCGGTACCTGCTGCCGTCGGGCTCCCACCTGGTGGTGCAGAACGGCCAGGACGTCTTCGCGGGCGACACGCTGGTGAAGATCCCGCGCGAGACGACCAAGACCAAGGACATCACCGGCGGTCTGCCCCGCGTCGTCGAGCTCTTCGAGGCCCGCAGCCCCAAGGAGCCGGCGATCATCACCGAGATCGACGGCATCGTCCACCTGGGCGACGTCCACAAGGGCATGCGCAAGGTCATGGTCGAGAGCGATCTCGGCGAGACCCGCGAGTACCTGGTGCCGCGCTCGATCCACATCAACGTGCAGGAGAGCGAGCGGGTGCGGGCCGGCGATCCCCTGATCGACGGGCCCATCAACCCCCACGACGTCCTGCAGGTGCTGGGCGAGAAGGAGCTGCAGCGTTACCTGACCGACAAGATCCAGGAGGTCTACCGCTCGCAGAGCGTGGCCATCAACGACAAGCACATCGAGGTGATCGTGCGCCAGATGATGCGGTCGGTGAAGATCGAGGAGGTCGGCGACACCGAGTTCCTGATCGACGAGCAGGTGGACCGCTGGAAGTTCCAGGAGGAGAACGAGCGCGTCGTCGCCGCCGGCGGCACCCCCGCCATCGGCCGGCCGCTGCTCCTGGGCATCACCAAGGCGTCGCTCTCGACGGACAGCTTCATCTCCGCCGCGAGCTTCCAGGAGACCACCCGGGTGCTCACCGAAGCGGCGATCAGCGGCAAGGTGGACGGCCTGCGCGGCCTGAAGGAGAACGTGATCGTGGGCCGTGTCATCCCGGCCGGGACGGGCATGGACCACTACCACAACTTCCACATGGCCGAGGAGTTCATCGAGTCCGAGCCGGAGGCCGAGGAGGAGCTCTTCTTCGAGTTCGGCGACGAGGAGATCCGCAGCCTGCCGCAGGAGGTCCTCGAGGGCGACTAGCCCTTACCTCATCGGGAAACATCAAGGGCGGCCGCGCTACGGCCGCCCTTTTCTTTTGCCGCGGGAAGGGGCCCCTGGTGCTAAGATGAGGCGGTAACGAAAGGGAGCCCGCTATGCGAATCCGTCCTCTCCCTCTCCTCCTTCTCCTCCTGACGGCCCTCCCCGTCTTCGCTGACGATGTCTATCTCGTGAACGGACGGAAGTTCGAGGGCGTGATGACAGAGACGACCGACACCCAGATCCGCATCCAGATGCAGGGCGGAGTGATCGTCCTGCCCCGGAGCCAGGTGCTGCGGGTGGAGGCGGGCGACTCGAACCTCGCCGAGTTCCTGCGCCGCCGGGAAGCCCTCAAGAAGAACCCCGGGACCCGGGCCGCGGACTGGCTCGAGCTGGCGCGGTGGGCGCAGAGCCGGCAGCTCGACCAGGCCACCCGTGAGTCGGCCCTCGCCGCCGCGACGCTCGATCCCCGCGCCACGGGCGTCGCGCCCCTGTTGCGGGGCTACGGCTACGTGCTGGACGAGCAGTTGGACCGCTGGGTGCCCTACGCCGACGCCATGCGCCGCAAGGGCTTCGTGCAGGTCGGCAGCCAGTGGATCTCGCGCGAGGAGTACCAGGCGAAGGTGCGCGACCAGCAGGAAGAGGACGCCCGGCGCCGCGCCGACCGCGACGAGCGGGCCCGGGCCGCCCGTGAGGAGCGGCTCGCCGCCCTGACCGAGCTGGCCATCACCCGGGAGCTGACCCGGTCGACCTATCCCTCCGCCCCCGGGCCCTACACGCCCTGGGGCGAGCCGGTGATCCTCCTCCCCGGCTTCGTGGTGACGCCGCCGGTGGTGTTCCCTCCCATGCCGCCAATGATGCCGGGCGAGCCGCACAGCAACGGGCGCGACCGCGCCTCCGGCTCCCTGGAGCCCATCCACGTCCCCGGCAGCCTGATTCCCGGACGCCTGCCGGGTCTGAATTGAGCCGGATCCATTGAGCCGGATCGGCTGAGCTGGATGGACGCCATCGAGGTCGCAGGCCTCCGCAAGACCTATGCGGGTGGAGTGGAGGCGGTGCGGGGCCTGTCCTTCGCCGTCCGCGCCGGCGAGGTGTTCGCGCTCCTGGGTCCCAACGGCGCCGGCAAGTCCACCACCGTCCGTATCCTCGCGACACTCTCGGCGCCCACGGCGGGACAGGCCCGAGTGGCCGGCTTCGACGTGGTGGAGAAGCCGCGGGAGGTGCGGCGCCGCATCGGCTACGTGGCTCAGGCCTCCGGCGTGGACGTCACCGCCACCGGCCGCGAGAACCTCACCCTCCAGGGGCAGCTCTTCCGCCTGTCGGGCTCTGAGCTGCGGGACCGCGTCGAAGAGCTCCTCCACCTCTTCCAACTCGAGGCCGCAGCGGACCGGCCGGCCCAGACCTATTCCGGCGGCATGCGCCGCCGCCTCGACGTGGCCATGGGGCTGATCCACCGCCCCGAGGTGCTGTTCCTGGACGAGCCCACCACGGGCCTCGATCCCGAGAGCCGGTCGGTGATGTGGAAGGAGGTCCGGCGCCTGGCCGAAGGGGGGCTCACGCTCCTCCTCACCACCCACTACCTGGAGGAGGCGGACCAGCTCGCCCAGCGCCTGGCCATAGTGGATGGCGGCCGCATCGTGGCCGAGGGCACACCCGACGAGCTCAAGGGGCGGCTGCGCGGCGACGTGGTCTCCGTCGAGCTCGCGGACCGCGGCCGCACGGCCGAAGCCGAGGGGCTGCTCCGCGGCCAGGAGGAGGTGGCGGGAGTGATGGTGGACGGCACCCGCCTCTACGCGCAGGTGGGGCATGGCGCCCGCGCCGTGCCGTCGCTGCTGGCCGTCCTGGAGAAGGCGGGCCTCGACGTGGCCCAGGTCTCCCTCTCGCGCCCCTCGCTCGACGACGTCTACCTGACCGCCACCGGGCACGCCTACCGGGAAGAGGGCGAGCCGGCTCCCCGGCCGGCTCCCCGGCGCTGAGCGATCCGCATGGAATTCCTCCGCGACACTTGGCACCTGTTCCTGCGTCTCATCCGGGCGACGATGCGGATGCCCGTGTTCGTCATCATCTCCATCGTCCAGCCCGTCCTCTGGGTGCTGCTCTTCGGTCAGCTCTTCAAGTCGGTGACCACCATCCCCGGCTTCGGGGCGAGCTCCTACGTCCAGTTCCTCGCCCCGGGCATCTCCATCATGACGGCCCTCTTCGGCGCCGCCTATTCGGGGATGGGTCTCCTGGCTGATATCGACCGCGGCGTGCTCGACCGCCTGCTGGCCACTCCGGTCTCGCGCGGCGCGCTGATCGCGGGGCGCATCCTCCACGCCTCCGTCCAGGTGGTGGTGCAGGCGGCGATCATCCTGCTCGTCGCCTTCCTCCTGGGAGCGCGCCCCCATGGCGGTCTGCCGGGCGTCCTCGCGGTGTTCCTTTCCGCGTCGCTCCTCGGTGCGGCTTTCGCCGGATTCTCCAATGCCCTGGCGCTGATCGCCCGCCGGCAGGAGTTGGTGATCGCGGCCATGAACTTCGTCGTGCTGCCCAGCACCTTCCTGTCGAGCATGATCATGTCCCGCAACCTGATGCCGGGCTGGATCCGCGGCGTCTCCCGCTTCAATCCCGTCAACTGGGCGGTGACCGCCGCCCGCGACGGCTTCGAAGGCCGGGCGTCGTCCGAGATGCTGCTCTGCCTCGCCCTGCTGGCGGGCTTCGCCCTCATCTGCGGCTTCCTGGCGACCCGTTCGTTCGGCCGCTACCGGAAGGCCATGTAGGCCCTCCCTCGGTCTCCAGGGGAGCACAGCCCAGGTGCGTATCCGCACTCCATGACGTCATTGACATGTACTCGTAAAAAACCTATGCTCCTCGAAGATTATGGCAAACCAGCCGGTGATCCGTATTCATCGTGAGGGAAACACCAGTAAACCGGACCCTCTGACGATCGTGATCGTCGCCAACCCCGCGCTCGAAGTGCCGATCGGGAGCGGAACCTTCATTGTCGACCCGATCGTCAACCAGCAAGCTGCCTTCGACGCGACCGCCGCCTACACTGTGGATTGTCTGTTTGGAGACTTGCCAGGCCAAGTCGAGAAGCTGTTGGGGCATCCCGACATCCGCGACGAAGTCCGAGTGGTCTCGTTGTTCGCCACGGGTTTGAATGACGAGGACGCGAGCTCGCTCGTCGCGGAAGACGATCCCCTTCAAAGCTCGCAGATCATCGCCCGGCGGACGCAGCTCCGCCCGTTTCTGAACCGCTTCGGCCTGGATGCGGACATCGCCTTTGCCATCTCGGCATCCCCGACGCACAACGTGTCCACCGCGTTCGCTACTTCCGACGATGATGCGCGAGGCGGCGTCCCGTTCGTCGTCAATGGAGTGACCCTGTACCACCGTTTTTTCGCACGAATTCCTGGAGCTGTTGCCCTGCATGTGGAAGAGCGGGATTTGACCCCGCTGCATGAGCTCCAGCATGCGCTCGGCTCCTATACGAACGGGCAGATCCTCGACCTCTATGAACCGAGAGGGTCAGGGATCAACAAACGCCAGGGAAGGCCGATCCCTGCTGTCTTCTCGACGTATGACGGGTCGCCGCACGCGACCGATCCCGTGCGTGACGGCTTGGGCTATGGCGCCAACTGGCGTTCTTACCACTGCGAGTTGCACGCACCAGGTTTCCCGGCGGTCATGGACGACTATTTCAGAGCCCCCAAACCAGGCCCGCTGGCATGTGAAAACGATACGAT
>JADMIO010888934.1_pt1 | contig 19048 bp, 17 predicted proteins | sample 8958161 | NCBI WGS metagenome assembly JADMIO01 (sample SAMN16585339, study PRJNA669376) | soil metagenome | isolation source: Crop rotation soil | place: USA: Cullars Rotation, Alabama | collected 2011
ATAAGCGGCGGCGCAGGCGATCGCGGCCATGACGATGCCCGCGGTGACTCGCGTCAGCAGCTCGTCGGCCGCGCGGGCGGGGGGCGGCGCCTCGGTCACAGCCCGCCGTAGCGGCGCTCGCGCCGGGCATAATCGGCCAGAGCGGCGCGCAGCGCGTCGCCGTCGAAATCGGGCCATAGCGTGTCGACGAACAACAGCTCGGCATAGGCCGCCTGCCAGAGCAGGAAGTTGGAGAGCCGATGCTCGCCCGAAGTGCGGATCAGGAGGTCGAGCGGCGGCAAATCGCGGGTGTCGAGCGCGCGCCCGATCGCCTCCTCGTCGATCCGACCGGCTTCGGCCGCGGCCTGCGCGGCGCGCACGATCTCTGCGCGCCCGCCGTAATTGAGCGCGATCGCGAGCGTCATGCGGCGATTGTCCGCGGTCTTCGCCACCGCCTTGTCGACCATCCGCGCGACGTCCGCCTCGAAGGCATTGTGGTCGCCGAGGATCTTGAGGCGGACGCCCTCCTTGTGGAGGTTGGTCAGCTCGCGCTGGATGTAGAAGCGCAAGAGGCCGGTGAGGTCGGCGATCTCCTGCGCCGGCCGCCGCCAGTTCTCCGAGGAGAAAGCGTAGAGGGTGAGGCATTCGACCCCGGCCTCGCCCGCGGCGCGCAACACCGCGCGCGCCGCCTCGGCGCCGGCGCGGTGGCCCGCGGCGCGCGGCAGCCCCCGCGCCTTCGCCCAGCGCCCATTGCCGTCCATGATGATGGCGACGTGCCGAGGGACGGAGCGAATGTCCGGCCCGGCTTTGGCCGGTTCCGGCTTCACTTCTGCAAGATTTCCCTGTCCTTGGCGGCGAGGACCTCGTCGATCTCCCTGATCGAATCGTCGGTCAGCTTCTGGACCTCGGTATCGAGCCGTTTGTGCTCGTCCTCGCTGATGTCCTTCTTCTTCTCGTCGGTCTTGAGCGCGTCCATGCCGTCGCGGCGGACGTTGCGGACCGCGACCCGGGCCTTCTCGGCATATTGGTGGGCGAGCTTGGCGAGCTCCTTGCGGCGCTCCTCGGTGAGGTCCGGGATCGGCAGGCGGATATTCTGGCCGTCGACGATCGGGTTGATGCCGAGCCCGGCATTGCGGATCGCCTTCTCGACCGGGCCGATGTTCGAGCGGTCCCAGACCTGGACCGAGAGCATGCGCGGCTCGGGCACGGAGATGGTCGCGACCTGGTTCAGCGGCATGTTGGCGCCGTAGACCTCGACATGGACCGGTTCGAGCAACGCGATCGATGCGCGCCCGGTGCGCAGGCCGCCGAGATCGTGCTTCAGCGCCTCGATCGCGCCGTGCATGCGGCGCTGAATGTCCGCCTTGTCATAGGCCGGCATCTCATCCTCCTTCGTTCTGCACGATCGTCGCAATGCCGCCGCCGCCGAGCACGCGGGCGAGATTGCCCTGCTCGCGGACGTTGAACACGACGATCGGGATATTGTTGTCGCGGCAGAGCGCCACCGCGGTGGCGTCCATGACCTTGAGATTGTCCGACAGGACCTTGTCGAAAGTCACTGTTTCATAACGCTTTGCGCCGCGCACCTTCTTGGGATCGGCATCGTAGACGCCGTCGACGCTCGTGCCCTTGAACAAGGCGTCGCAGCCCATCTCCGCGGCGCGCAGGGCCGCGGCGGTGTCGGTGGTGAAGAAGGGATTGCCGGTGCCGGCGGCGAAGATCACCACCCTGCCCTTCTCCATGTGCCGGACCGCGCGGCGGCGGATATAGGGCTCGGAGACGGTCGCCATCGGGATGGCGGACTGGACGCGGGTGTCGACGCCGATCCGCTCCAGCGCGTTCTGCACGGCGAGCGCGTTCATCACCGTTGCGAGCATGCCGATATAGTCGGCGGTCGAGCGGTCGAAGCCCTTGGCGGCGCCGGCGAGGCCGCGGAAGATGTTGCCGCCGCCGACGACCAGGCAGAGCGCATGGCCGTCCGCCACCGCCGCCTTGATCTCCTCGGCGAGCCGGGAGACCGCGTCCGGATCGATGCCGAACTGCCCCTCCCCCATCAGGGCCTCGCCCGACAGCTTCAACAGGATGCGATGAAAGCGCGGGCGCGGCATGGGGGTTCCGTGTTTGGGGCGGGGCTCTGGCACCTTAGTGACGGCGCCGGGCGGTGCCAATGGGTTTGGGGTTTAGGGTTGGGGGTTTGGGGTCGCGATATGATTTGATCATCCCTCGCAACCCCAACCCCCAACGCCCAAAACCCAATCCCCAGGTCAGCTGACCGGTTCAGCCTTCTGCGTGCCCGCCGCGGCCGCGACTTCCGCAGCGAAATCGCTTTCCTTCCTCTCGATCCCCTCGCCGAGCTGGAAGCGGACATAGGCCTTGAGCGCGATCGGCGCGCCGGACTCCTTGCCCGCCGCGGCGACGACGTCCTCGACCTTGGTCTTGTTGTCGATCACGAAGAGCTGCGAGAGCAAGGCATTCTCCTTGCGGAACTTGGCCATCGCGCCTTCGACCATCTTCTCGACGATCTCGGCGGGCTTGCCGCTCTCGGCCGCCTTCTCGCGGGCGATCGCGCGCTCGCGCTCGACCAGGGCGGGGTCCAGCTCCTCCCCGCGCAGCGCCAGCGGATTGGCCGCGGCGATGTGCATGGCGAGCTGCCGGCCGAGCGCCTCGAGCGCGCCGCGCTCGCCGCCGCTTTCGAGCGCGACCAGCACGCCGATCTTGCCGAGGCCGGGCGCCACCGCATTGTGGACGTAGGAGGTGATCACGCCCTCGTCGACCTCGAGCAGGTCCGCGCGGCGGATCGTCTGATTCTCGCCGATCGTGGCGATGTTGCTGGTCAATCTCTCCTCGACGGTGCCGCCGCCGGGCCAGCAAGCCTCCTTCAAAGCCTCGACATTGCTGCCGGTGGCGAGGGTGATCGCCGCGGCGGTGCGGACGAACTCCTGGAATTGCTCGTTCTTGGCGACGAAGTCGGTCTCGCTGTTGACCTCGACGATCGCGCCCTTGTTGCCGTCGACGGTGACGCCGACCAGCCCTTCCGCGGCGGTGCGGCCGGCCTTCTTGGCGGCGGCGGCGAGGCCCTTGGTGCGCAGCCAGTCGATCGCGGCTTCCATGTCGCCGTTCGTCTCGCCGAGCGCCTTCTTGCAATCCATCATGCCGGCGCCGGTGCGCTCGCGCAATTCCTTCACGGATGCGGCCGTGATCTCAGCCATGTCTCATATCCTTCAGTCAAACAGACTTCGTTCGCATTGAGCGAAGTCGAAATGCGTTTCTCCACACGTCCCTCGACTTCGCTCGGGACGAACGGTGAGAATGAGGGGGCTCAGGCCTCGGCCAAAGCCGCTTCGGCCGGAGGCTCGTCCTGCGCGCCGAGATCCTCGCCGCGGGCAGCCGCGCCGCCCTGCTTGCCGCCCAGCACCGCGTCCGCGATCGCGTCGCAATAGAGGCGGATCGCGCGGCTGGCATCGTCATTGCCCGGGACCGGGAAGGCGATGCCCTGCGGGCTCACGTTCGAATCGAGGATCGCGACGACCGGGATGCCGAGCACGTTGGCCTCCTTGATCGCGAGCTCCTCCTTGTTCGCATCGATCACGAACATGACGTCGGGGATCCCGCCCATGTCGCGGATGCCGCCCAGGCTGAGCTCGAACTTGTCGCGCTCGCGGGTGAGCTGCAGCACCTCCTTCTTGGTCAGGCCCGTCGTGTCGCCGGCGAGCTGCTCCTCGAGGCTCTTGAAGCGCTTGATCGAGTTGGAGATCGTCTTCCAGTTGGTGAGCATGCCGCCCAGCCAGCGGTGGTTGACGAAATGCTGGCCCGAGCGGCGCGCCGCCTCGGCGATCGGCTCCTGCGCCTGGCGCTTGGTGCCGACGAACAGGACTTTGCCGCCGGCGGCGACGGTCTGCCGCACGAAATCGAGCGCGCGCGCGAAGAGCGGCACGGTCTGCGACAGGTCGATGATGTGCACCCCGTTGCGCTCGCCGAAAATATACGGCTTCATCTTGGGGTTCCAGCGGTGGGTCTGGTGGCCGAAATGCGCCCCGGCCTCGAGCAATTGCTGCATGGTGACGTCGTTGGACGCCATGGTCTTTCTCCTTCCGGTTATGCCTCTGCGGGGCCGAGAAAGCCGGGCAAGCCCGGCCACCGGTATGATGGCCCCGCATGTGGAATGCGCGCGCCCCTAGCGGGAGCGCGGCGCGAAATCAAGCGCGCAGACCCCAGCCGAGCCACCTGAGCCAATCTTTCCGTGAAATTACCTTGGCTTAGCGGCGCGACCCCGCGATTGCTCCGGTGAGCGCGCCGACGGCACGCTTTGCCGCTTGACAGGAGAACAAAAAGGGAACATCCTGTCCGTCCAAGGAGCCAATCGGGCGCCTTGGGAATTTGGCTGTGGATAATTCAGGGGAAAAATCGTGGCGCACTGGCTCTCGATCATATTCTTCTTCGGTCTGCTGGTCGCGCTGGGCGCGATCCTCGAGCTCACTCTGAAGGCGCACTGGGCTCAGATCGGCGCCGCCTTGCGGGGGCAATATCCGGCGCCGGCGCGGCCGGCAGCTGGGGTGAAGGCGCCGGCGATATTGACGACGTCCCGGCCGCGCGCTGTCGCCTGATCCGCGCATAGCGCATCATGCTGAACGGCACCGTCAGCAGATAGACGATCACGATCAGGCTCAAAGTCTCCCAGGGCACGGTGACCAAAGCCGCGCCGAGGATCGCGATCAGCACCAGCGCCTCCAGCCGCACGGTCCGCCTGAGGCGCATCGAGCCCAAGGAGAAGGTCGCGACGCTGGAGATGATCATGAAGGCCGAGAAGGCCGACCAGAGCGCGACCAGCCGGTAATCGAGCAGCCAGGCCCAATGCTCGCCGCTCGACAGCCAGAGCAGGATCGGCAGCAGCATCATCCCCGCCCCGGCCGGCGCCGGCACGCCGGTGAGGAAGCCGGCCGATTTGTGCGGCTGGTCCTCGACGTCGATGCGCGCGTTGAAGCGGGCGAGGCGCAGCGCCATGCAGACGCCGTAGGCGAGCGCGAAGATCCAGCCGTAAGGCACCCAGAAGCGCAAAGTCCACAGATAGACGATGAGCGCCGGCGCCACCCCGAACGCAACCAGGTCCGAAAGCGAATCGAGCTCGGCGCCGAACCGGCTCTGTCCGCGCAGCATGCGGGCGACGCGGCCGTCCACCCCGTCGAGCACCGCGGCGAAACCGATGAACATCAAGGCCCGGTCCCAGTCGCCCGAGATGGCGAAGCGGATGCCGGTGAGGCCCGAGCAGAGCGCCAGCGCGGTGATCGCATTGGGAATGACGGAGCGCAGCGGAATGCCGCGCCGGTCGCGCTCCGGCGGCCCGCCCCTCACTGGGCGAGGCCCTCGATCAGCTCGGAGACGCCGAGCCGGGCGAGGATCGTCTCGCCGGCGATGGTGCGCTGGCCGAGCAGCACCTGCGACGAGGTGCCCGCCGGAAGGTAGACGTCGACCCGGCTGCCGAAGCGGATCAGCCCGATCCGCTGGCCGGCGACGACGCGGTCACCGGGCTTGATCCAGGGCACGATGCGCCGCGCGACCAGGCCGGCGATCTGGGTGAAGGCGACGCGGGTGCCGTCCGGCCCCTCGACGAGGATGTGCTGGCGCTCATTGTCCTCGCTCGCCTTGTCGAGATCGGCGTTGAGGAACTTGCCGGCGATATAGGCGACCTTGATGATCGTGCCGGCGATCGGGGTGCGGTTGATGTGGACGTCGAACACGCTCATGAAGATCGAAACGCGCACCACCGGATCGGCGGGCAGCCCGTCCTCTCCCTGCAGCTCGCGCGGCGGCGGCACGTTGGTGATCATCGTGACCAGCCCGTCCGCGGGCGCGATGATCAGCCCTTCGGTCGCGGGCGTGGTCCGGATCGGGTCGCGGAAGAAGGCGGCGGTCCAGATCGTGACTCCGGCGGCGACATAGCCGAGCCAGTCCCAATCGATCACCCACCAGAACAAGGCCGCGACCGCCGCCGCGATGACCACGAACTTGCGACCTTCGGGATGGACCGAGGGCCAGCGCCATTGGACGTTGGTGGTGACGAGGTCGGGCTTCTCGAGCGAAGACATTCGCCCGCCTTTAGGCGGTGCCGCCCGCCGAAACAACCGGAACCCCGCGCGGCGCAAGGGGAATTCCGCTAAGCGCGCCGCTCTCCTCCAAGCCGGTGCTTCGATACGGCATTTCGACTTCGCTCAATGCTTGCTCAGCATGAGCGGATGGGGTTGGAGGGAAACCGCTCATCCTGAGTAGCGGCTGAGCCTGTCGAAGCCGCGTATCGAAGGACAGGCTCAGGGCGGGCGGCAGGGTGCCACATATAGCCTCTCGCGCTCTGTTGACAGCGGGCCGCCACTCCTTAGGACGGCGGCGACCCCAAGCAGGAAAGCCCACATGGCGAAGATCAAGGTGAAGAACCCCGTCGTCGAGCTCGACGGCGACGAGATGACCCGCATCATCTGGCAGTGGATCCGCGAGCGACTGATCCTCCCCTATCTCGACGTCGATCTGATCTATTTCGACCTCGGCATGGAGAAGCGCGACGAAACCGACGACCGGGTCACCGTGGATGCCGCCAACGCGATCAAGCAGCATGGCGTCGGCGTCAAATGCGCGACGATCACCCCCGACGAGGCGCGGGTGAAGGAGTTCAACCTCAAGCAGATGTGGCGCTCGCCCAACGGCACGATCCGCAACATCCTCGGCGGCACGATCTTCCGCGAGCCGATCGTGATCGACAACGTGCCGCGGCTGATCCCCGGCTGGACCGACCCGATCGTGGTCGGCCGCCACGCCTTCGGCGACCAGTACAAGGCGACCGACTTCGTCGTCCCCGGCGCCGGCAAGCTCACAATGAAGTGGGAAGGCGAGAACGGCCAGACGATCGAGCGCGAGGTGTTCGATTTTCCCGCGGGCGGCGTCGCCATGGGCATGTACAATCTCGATGCCTCGATCCGCGACTTCGCCCACGCCTGCCTCAATTACGGCCTGAATCGCGAATGGCCGGTCTATCTCTCGACGAAGAACACCATCCTCAAAGCCTATGACGGCCGATTCAAGGATATCTTCCAGGAGATTTACGAAAGCGAGTTCAAGGAGAAGTTCCAGTCCATTGGCATCGTCTATGAGCATCGCCTGATCGACGACATGGTCGCCTCGGCGCTCAAATGGAGCGGCAAGTTCGTCTGGGCCTGCAAGAATTACGACGGCGACGTCCAGTCCGACCAGGTCGCCCAGGGCTTCGGCTCGCTGGGGCTGATGACCTCGATCCTGATGACTCCCGACGGCAAGACGGTCGAGGCCGAGGCCGCGCACGGCACCGTCACCCGCCATTACCGCATGCACCAGCAGGGCAAGGCGACCTCGACCAACCCGATCGCCTCGATCTTCGCCTGGACCGGCGGCCTCAAATATCGCGGCAAGTTCGACGACACGCCCGACGTGACCCGCTTCGCCGAGACGCTCGAGAAGGTCTGCGTCGCCACCGTCGAGGAGGGCAAGATGACCAAGGATCTCGCCATCCTCATCGGGCCCGAGCAGAGCTGGATGACCACCGAGCAATTCTTCGAGGCGATCCGCACCAACCTCGAGAAGGAAATGGCGGCCTGGGCGTGAGCTTTCTAGCCCCTCCCCTTCAGGGGAGGGGTTGGGGTGGGGCCTGTTGGCGACGATGAGGATCTGACCACATCCCCCACCCCTGGCCCCTCCCCTGAAGGGGAGGGGTGAAGAACTGCCTCCGGCGAGCGAATATGCTCGCGGCGGAAGCCAAGCCCGACGATCCGCGCTGGGATCCGCCGGAGGATCGGGAAGAGCTTGAACAGGCGGAGCGGCAGCGGCACCTTGTCGAGCACCGCCTTGCGCACCACCAGCGGCGTCAGGATGCGGTCGTGGACGATCTTCTGCACGCCCTGGACGAGCTTCACCGGCAGCTGGCGCCGGTCCTGGACCTTCGCCAGCAACGGATCGACGTCCTCGCCCCGCGCCATCGGCCCGGCGAGGATGTTCGCCGCCGCGACCGCATCCTGGACGGCGAGGTTGATGCCGACCCCGCCGACGGGCGACATGGCATGGGCGGCGTCGCCGATCGCGAGCAGGCCCGGCCGCGACCATTGAATCAGCCGGTCCAGCGAGACCGAGAGCAATTTGACCTGGTCCCAGCTCTCCAAGGTCGGCGTCACGTCGGCGAGATCGGGCACGGCGCGCGCCACGTCTTCGCGGAAGGCCGCGATGCCGCGCGCCCGCACCTCGTCGGCCGCACCCTTCGGCACGACATAGGCGCATTGCCAATAATCGCCGCGGTTCAGCTGGACGATGAAGGTGCCGGCGCCGAACGTGCCGCCCGTTTCGTTATAGTCGCTCGCGCCCTTGGGCAGGCGGAACCAGAAGACGTCGATCGGCGCGCCGAGGTCCTGGAGCGGCAGGCCCGCTTTCTCGCGCAGGACCGACGAGCGCCCATCGGCGGCGATAACGAGCTTCCGCGCCCGCGCCTCGCCGCCATCCGCGAGCCGCACGCCACCGATCCGGCCCCCTTCGGCGATCAGGTCGACCGCTTCGCTGTTCATGGCCAAAGTGAAGGCGGGATAGAGCTTCGCCTTTTCGGCGAGGAAATCGAGGAAGTCCCATTGCGGCATCAGGGCGACGAAGCGGCATTTGACCGGCAGATGGGTGAGATCGGCGAGCTGGATGCGCTCGTTCGCGACCCGCGCGGTCAGGCTGTCGATCTCGTCGTGCGGCCGCTTTAGGAATTCGTCGAGGAAGCCGAGCTCGTCGATCAGCTCGAGCGTCGAGGGATGAACGGTGTCGCCGCGGAAATCGCGCAGGAAATCCCCATGCTTTTCGAGCACGAGGGTGGGCACACCCGCGCGCGCGAACAGCAGGCCCGCCATCATCCCCGCCGGCCCGCCGCCGGCGATGACGAGGTCGTGCTGGGTTCGGGTGCTGGGCGCTTTCGCCATTCGACTCCTCTATCTCCTCCCCCTCGAGGGGGAGGCCGGGAGGGGGTGTCGGGCGCGAGCGATAACTCTCGGCCGCCGAACCCCCTCCCCCGACCCCTCCCCGCTGGGGAGGGAAGGAAAAAGCGGACCGGCTCCCGAATGTCGATACCTCCCAGCCATCGCGGCTGACATTCGCCTCCAAAGGGGCATAAAGGCAAGATGGCATCCGACTTCACCACGTCCGGCCTGGGCGACGCGCTCGTCATCCTCGGCGCGGCGGGGATCGTGATCCCGGCCTTCGCGCGGGTCCGGATCAGCCCGGTCATCGGCTTCATCCTGATCGGCATATTGGTCGGGCCATCGGGCCTCGGCGGGATGGTCGGGCGCTTTCCGTGGCTCGAGCATCTCACCATCTCCAACCCGGGGGCGATCGCGCCCTTCGCCGAATTGGGCATCATCCTCCTGCTCTTCTCGATCGGGCTGGAGCTGAGCTTCCGCCGGCTCTGGGGGATGCGGCGGCTGGTCTTCGGGGTCGGCGCGGCGGAATTGCTGCTCTCGGCGCTCCTGATCGGCGGCGGAATTCACCTGACCGGCCCGTCCTGGCTCGCCGCCTTCGCGCTCGGCGTTGCCTTGGCTCTGTCCTCGACCGCGGTCGTGCTGCCGCTGGTCGGCACCGCCACGCCGGTCGGCCGCGCCGCCTTCGCGATGCTGCTGTTCGAGGATCTCGCTTTGGTCCCGATCATCTTCGCGCTCGGCGCGGTCGGGCCCAATGCGGCGGGCATGGGCGGCCTGCTCCGCATCCTCGGCCTCGGCGCGCTCGTCGTCGCGGCGATGCTGCTGCTCGGCCGCTTCCTGCTGCCGCGCCTGTTCGCGCAGGCGGCGCGGACCAAGAGCCCGGAATTGTTCCTCTCGGCGAGCCTCCTCGTCGTGATCGCCGCGAGCCTCGCCACCGCCGCCGCCGGCCTCTCGCCGATCGTCGGCGCGCTGATCGCGGGCGTGCTGATCGCCGAGACCGAATATCATGGCGAGGTCGAGGCGATGACCGCGCCCTTCCGGGGCCTCGGCCTCGGCATCTTCCTGATCACCGTCGGGATGAGCCTCGACCTGCGCTTCGTCCTCTCGGCCTGGGGCCAGTTGGTGCTCGCCCTGCTCGGGGTGATGCTGGTCAAGACCATCGTCACCGCCTTGCTGCTGCGGCTCGGTGGCAAGCGCCGGGCGGTCGCCGCCGAAGCGAGCCTGCTCATGGCCTCGCCCTCCGAAACGACCCTCGTCGTGCTCGGCGCCGCGTCCGCGGCCGGGCTGATCGGCGCCGGCACCGCCGCCTTCTGGCAGATCGTGACTGCGATGGGCCTCACCGTGACCCCCTTGCTGGCCCGGCTCGGCAGCCTCGCCGCGCGCAGGATCGAGCGGCGCGGCGAGGCCGATCCGCAGGGCCTCGCGCCGACCAGCGAGGCGCCACGCGCGGTGATCATCGGCTTCGGGCGGGTCGGGCGGCTGGTCGCGGAGATGCTCGCCATCCACGAGCGGCCCTATGTCGCGGTCGATTCCGACATCGACGCGGTGAAGGCCGCGCGGGCGGAGGGCTTCCCCTTGATCTTCGGCGATGCCTCGCGGCCCGAATTCGTCGACCGGCTCAATCTCGGCCATGCCAGCGCGCTCATCCTCACCATGGACGATCCGGTCCAGGTGGTGCGGCTGGTCAAGCGCGTGCGCGGCTGGTGCCCCGACCTCACCATCGTCGCCCGCGCCCGCGACCCCGGCCACGCCGCCGAGCTCTACAAGGCCGGCGCCACCGACGCGGTGCCCGAAACGCTCGAATCCTCGCTGCAGCTTTCCGAAGCGGTGCTCGTCGACCTCGGCATGGCGATGGGCCCGGTGATCGCCTCGATCCACGAGAAGCGCGCCGAGCTTCGCCAGCAGATCATGGCCCTCGGCGAGCTCGACCATGAGCCGCCGGAGCGCGGCCGCCGGCTCCGCGACGCCCTGAGCCGGTAGGCCGAACCTCCGTCATTCCCGCGAAAGCGGGAATCCCGCTTCTCGGCCGAGCGTCTGATTTCGCTCGCAAACTTCCCGCAACCGCGCTAGAAGTTCTCTCTTCGTTCCGTTTCGGAGGCAAAGTCTTGGCGCAAAGATCGGGCAGCGCGGATTTGCCGCTCCACGGCGGGCGGGTGCCGGCCTGGCTCGGGCAGCGCATGACCCGGCTCGGCGCGGTGATCGCCGAGGCGATCGTCCACGAATATGGCCGCGACGAATTGCTGCGCCGCCTCGCCCATCCGTTCTGGTTCCAGTCGTTCGGCGCGGTCATGGGGATGGACTGGCATTCGTCCGGCATCACCACCAGCGTGATCGGCGCGCTGAAGCGCGGGCTCGATCCGCTGGCGGGCGAGCTGGGCCTGCGCGTCTGCGGCGGCCGCGGCAAACATTCGCGCCAGACCCCGGCCGAGCTCGTTGCGGCGGGCGAGCGCGCGGGCTTCGACGGTGCCGGCCTCGCCCGGGTCAGCCGCCTGGTCGCCAAGGTGGACAGCGCCGCGGTGCAGGACGGGTTCGACCTCTACCTCCACGGCTTCGTCGTCGCCGACGACGGCAACTGGGCGGTGATCCAGCAGGGCATGAACGGCGACAGCCGTCGCGCCCGCCGCTACCATTGGCTGTCCGAGGGTCTGGAAAGCTTCGTAGACGCGCCCCATGCCGCGATCGAGGGCCAAGCCCAGGGCAAGATCGTCAACCTCGCCGACCGCCGCGCCGCGGCGTCCCGCGATGCCCAGCTCCAACTGCTCGCCGAGCTCGGCCCGGACAAGCTCGCCCGAGAGGCGGCCAAACTTCAATTCTCCCTGTCGCGAAGCGACGGGGAGGGGGACCGCGCGAAGCGCGGTGGAGGGGCCAGCGGCGCCAAAGCCGCCCAAGCTCCTCTCCTCCCCCACCTCGACCTCCCCGACCATCACGATGTCCGCGCCGAGGATGTGATGATCCGCCGACTCCACGCGACCCTCGCCGCCGCCGCGGACGCCGGCTCGAAGGATTTCCCCGAATTGCTCCTGACCCCCGGCGTCGGCGCGCGCACGGTGCGCTCGCTCGCCATGGTCGCGGAGGTCATCCACGGCGCTCCCTGCCGCTTCGCCGATCCGGCCCGCTTCTCCCTCGCCCATGGCGGCAAGGACCGCCACCCCTTCCCCGTGCCGACCAAGGTCTACGACAAGACGATCGGGGTGCTGAAGACGGCGGTCCAGCAGGCGAAGCTCGGCAACGAGGAAAAGCTCGCCGCCATTCGCCGCCTCGACGAGCAGGCGCGGCGGCTCGAGCGGCATGCGACCGGCCCCTCTCTCGCGAGCTTCATGGCGGAGGAGGGCCGCCGGTCGCACGAATATGGCGGACGAAGCGTGTTCGGCTGGGAGCCGCCGGGAGCCTCGATCGACGCGGCATGATTGCTGAGCCGCCCTCGGCGAGCTGCAACGGATCGCCGGATTTCCAAATGCTCCCGGGCTTCAGCGGCCGATGAGGAATTGCGCCACGGGCAGCCATTGCGGCGAATGGTAGATCAGCGAGACCATGAGCTCGGCCAGGATCATCGCCGGCACGCCGACGGCGAGCACCGGATGGATCCGGCGCCGGGTGGCCAGGTCGTACGCAACCGCGCCCACGAGGAACAAATCGGTGCCGGCGAAGGTGTTGACGATCATCCCCCAGAAATCGTCGCCGACGGCTTCGGTCAGCCTGTTCCCCCACCAGCGCGCATAAGCGGCCCCGACGATCACGGTCGTGGCCAGGAAGATGAGACGCTTGTGCGCGCTCGGATTCCTGCGCTGCGCGATCGCGGCGCCGCCGAGCCCCGTGAAGGCGAAGGCGTAGAAGATCGGGAGGATGAAGAAGGCCTGGCTGTTGGGCGGATGATCGAAATAGAAACGCTGGCTGTAGACTTCCGAGAGCAGGGCGGAGAGCCCCATGACGGGGACCAGCACCACCGCCGCCAGGCCCAGCCGCGCGTGGAGCAACGGGCGCCGCATCCGAATGAGGAGGATCTGGGTGGTGAGCAGAAGCAGCCAGGCCGAGAAGGCGACGACATGGAGCTGGAGGATGAGCGGCGCTGGATAATCGGCATGGCCCGCGAAGCGCTTCGTCACCGCGGGCTCGAAACCCATGAGCACGCCGAGCCAGCAGAGGATGAGGAACAGCAGGAAGAAGCCGCGGTCGGCCCGGTGATAAGGAGGAAATGGCCGCGCCGTGCCCTGCCCCCAGCCGATCGGCGCCGGCGCCCGAATCTCCATGTCGCGATCTCCCCCGCCCGCAGCCTAGGCGATCGCGCGACTTATGTCTGTAGGGACGCCCGCTTCACGCCTCGACCATAAGCGCGCGGGAAGCGTCGCGGCAACCGGCAATCCAGTTGGGTTTGCAGCGTTGACATGGTGTGTTAGTCATCTAATACGCATCCATGGGCCAGTGCAGGATCTTGCTCGCGGCGCTTTGCGCCTTCCTTCTTTCGCAGCCGGCTTTGGCGCAGCCGATCCCGGAGGCGGTCCGCCGTTATCTCGACGCGCAAGGGGCGGCGGGGTTCAGCGGCGCGGTGCTGGTGGCGCACCGCGGGCGGGTGCTCGAGCGCGCCTACGGCCTGGCCGACCGCGAATGGTCGATCCCGAACACCGCCCATACCCGCTTCCGCATCGGCTCATTGACCAAGCAGTTCACCGCGGCCGCAATGTTGCTGCTCGCGCAGGATCGGCGCCTGTCGCTCGACGATGCGCTCTGCACCTATCTCGATCATTGTCCGGACGCCTGGCGTCCGATCCGGATCGCGCAATTGCTCAACCACAGTTCGGGCATACCCGATTTCGTGCGGCTGCCGGGAATGCGCGACCGTTTCACCCAGCCGGCGCGCCTCGCCGACACGATCGCGTTGCTCGAAGGCCAGCCGCTCGACTTCCCGCCGGGCAGCGACGCGCGCTACGGCAATTCGGGCTTCCTCATCTCGGCGTCGATCATCGAGCGACTGAGCGGCATGAGCTACGCCGATTTCATCGCTTCGCGCATCTATCGGCCGCTGTGCATGTCCGCCTCAGGCTATGCCGCCGACGGTCCGATCATCGCGGAGCGCGCGCGCGGCTATGTCCGCCGCGGCGGGCGGATCGAGAATGCGCCCTATATCGACATGTCGGTGCCGATCGGGGCCGGCTCGCAATATTCGACGGTCGAGGATCTTTACCGCTGGGACCGGGCGCTCCGCACCGACCGCCTTCTGTCGGAGCCGGCGCGGGCGCGGATGTTCGCGCCCGGACGCGGCGGATTCGGGCTCGGCTGGGAGGTCGCGAACGAGCAAGGCCGGCGGGTGATCGAGCATAATGGCGACATCAACGGCTTCGGCGCCTTCATCGCCCGCTATCCCGACGACGATGCCGTGATCGTCATTCTCACCAACATCGAAGGGACGCATGTGCGCGACATGAAGGACGAGATCGCCGCGCGCCTCTTTGCCGTGCGGTGAGTTGGGGACAGTCTTCATCCCAAACGGCAAACCTTCACGCGGCGTGGGCGCCCGGGCCCGACGATCCGCGCGACGGCATCCTGCGCCGCGCCGGCGCTAGGAAGACCGGCGAGCAGAAGAGCCACCCCGAACAGAGTGAAACGCTTCATGTCGGCCCCCTTCGATGCTGATGCAGCCACATTTCGGTCAGGTGAAAACATCCGCGGTGTCGTCGCGCGGCCTGGCGCGATTGGCCGCCGCGGCGCGCAGATATTGGAAGTAGATCGCCCAGGCGAGCAGGTAGACGACGAAGGGCGCGCGCGTGGGCTTCCAGAACTCCACGCGCCAGAAGAGGCACCAGAGGAAGAAGAGCGAGGCGAGCATTGCCACTATCGAAAGCAAGGTTCCGGCCAGGCTCGGCGCACGGAAATTCCAAAGCGGCGCGGCCCCGCAATAGCCGAGCAGGTAGCACCCCTGGAGGAGAAGCAGGCCAGGAAGAAGCATGACGCTCGTAGGGACGGCAGCCGCGAGCAGCATGGCCGGGCCGTCGATCGACTGCCCGCCCTCGGCATAATAGAGCCGCCCGTCATAGCCGATCAGCGGAATGATGGTGAACCAAAGCACGACCCCCGCAAGCCACAGCCAGACCGGGTGGCGAGGGGTCGAGAGGGTCAAGCCGCCTCCGCCGGCTCCAGCGCCTCGCGGACCGCCGCGAGCGCCTCGGACGCCTTGCCGCCCTCCGGCCCGCCGCCCTGCGCCATATCCGGCCGGCCGCCGCCACCCTGGCCGCCGACCGCCTCGACCGCCTTGCGGACGAGGTCGACGGCGTTGCGGCTTGCCGTCAGGTCGTCGGTGACGCCGACCGCGACGGTGGCGCGGCCGTCATTGACCGCGACCAGGGCGACCACGCCCGAGCCGACCCGCGCCTTGGCCTCGTCGACCAGGCCGCGCAGGGCCTTGGGGTCCATGCCGTCGAGCACCTGGCCGATGAAGCCGTGCCCGCCGACCAGCTCGGGCCCTGCCCCTTCGGCCTTGCCGCCGCCGCCGAGCGCGAGCGCCTTCTTCGCCTCCGCAAGCTCGCGTTCGAGGCGGCGGCGGTCCTCGATGAGGCTGGCGACGCGCGCGGGAACGTCCTCGGGCGCGGCCTTGAGCGCGGCGGCGGTTTCCTTGAGCCGATCCTCGCGGTGGGTCAGCCATTTGCGCGCGGCCTCGCCGGTCAGCGCTTCGATCCGCCGGACGCCGGCGGCGACCGCGCTTTCCGAGGTGATCTTCAGCAATTGGATGTCGCCGAGCGCGTTGACGTGGGTGCCGCCGCAGAGCTCGACCGAATAGCTTCCGTCCGCCTCATTCCCCATGGAGAGAACGCGAACCTCGTCGCCATATTTCTCGCCGAACAGGGCCATGGCGCCGGCCTCGATTGCCGCGTCGGGGGTCATCAGGCGGATGCCGACCGGCGCATTCTCGCGGATGTGGCGATTGACGTCGGCTTCGACCGTTTCGATCTCTTCGCGGGTCATCGGCTTGGGGTGCGAGAAGTCGAAGCGGAAATAGTCCGGCGCGACGAGGCTGCCCTTCTGCGTCACATGGGTGCCGAGCCGCCGGCGCAAGGCGGCGTGGAGCAAATGGGTGGCGCTGTGATTGGCGCGGACCTTCGCACGCCGCTCGGCATCGACCGACAAGTGCACCGCATCGCCGACCGCGATCTTGCCCTTGCGGATGACGGCATGATGCGCGTGGAGCTTGCCGAGCGGCTTCGACGTATCCTCAACATCGGCCTCCAGGCCTTTGTCGGAGCTTATCTTTCCCGTGTCGCCGATCTGGCCGCCGCTTTCGCCATAGAAGGGCGTCTGGTTGGTGAGGATCACGACCTTGTCGCCCTCGCCCGCCTGCTCCACGCGCGCGCCGTCCTTGACCAGGGCGACCACCACGCCCTCGCCGTCATGGCCGAGATAGCCGGTGAACTCGGTCGCGCCCTGCTCCTCGGCGAGGTCGAACCAGATTTCGTCGGACGCCTTCGAGCCCGAGCCCTTCCAGGCAGCGCGCGCGGCCTTCTTCTGCTCCGCCATGGCAGCATCGAAGCCGGCGCGGTCGACGCCGAAGCCCTGCGCGCGCAAGGCATCCTCGGTGAGGTCGTAGGGGAAGCCGTAGGTGTCGTAGAGCTTGAACGCGACCTCGCCGGCGAGCGTGCCGCCCGGCTTCATCTGCGCGGTCGCCTGGTCGAGCAGCTTCAGCCCGTTGTCGAGCGTCTGGCGGAAGCGGGTCTCCTCGAGCTTCAGCGTCTCCTCGATCAAGGGCTGGGCGCGGACCAGGTCCGGATAGGCGGCGCCCATCTCCGCGACCAACGCAGGCACCAGCCGGTACATCAGAGGCTCGGCGGCGCCGAGCAGATGGGCGTGGCGCATCGCCCGGCGCATGATCCGCCGCAGCACATAGCCCCTGCCCTCATTGCCCGGCAGCACGCCGTCGGCGATCAGGAAGCCCGACGAGCGCAGATGATCGGCGATCACCTTGTGGCTGGCGCTCTTTGCATCGGACCTGGTCAGCTCCGCCGACGCCTCGATCAGCGCGCGGAAGCCGTCGATCTCGAAGATGTTGTGGACGCCCTGCAGCACCGTCGAGATGCGCTCCAGCCCCATCCCGGTGTCGATCGACTTGTTGGGCAATTCGCGAACGATCTCATTATCTTCCTGCTCATATTGCATGAAGACGAGGTTCCAGATCTCGACGAAGCGGTCGCCATCCTCGTCGGGGGATCCGGGCGGGCCGCCGGGGATGGACGGGCCGTGATCGAAGAAGATTTCCGAGCAGGGCCCGCAGGGCCCGCTGTCCCCCATCGCCCAGAAATTGTCCTTGGTGGCGATGCGGATGATGCGCTCGTCGGGCAGGCCAGCAATCTTCTTCCACAGCGCCCAGGCGTCGTCGTCATTATAATAGACGGTGGCCGTGAGCCGCTCCGGTGGCAGGCCGAAATCGCGCGTGATGAGGGTCCAGGCAAGCTCGATCGCCCGTTCCTTGAAATAATCGCCGAACGAGAAATTGCCGAGCATCTCGAAGAAGGTGAGATGGCGCGCGGTGTAGCCGACATTGTCGAGATCGTTATGCTTGCCGCCCGCGCGCACGCATTTCTGCGAGGAGGCGGCGGTCGAATAAGGCCGCGTCTCCAGCCCGGTGAAGACGTTCTTGAAGGGCACCATGCCCGAATTGACGAACATCAAGGTCGGGTCGTTCTGCGGCACGAGCGGCGCCGAAGGCACGACCGCATGCCCCTCGCGGCCGAAATAGTCGAGGAAGGCGCGGCGGATGTCGTTGGTCGAGGTCATGCAGCGGATTTAAGGGACATGCTGCGCTGCGGCAAGCAGCGAGCCGGTTACGCGGTGCGGTGGGGTCGCAGCAGGCGAAGGATCGTGGCGCCGTCGCTGCCCGCAAAGGGAATGAGGTTCGCGACGCCAACGCCCGCGGACAATATTGCGAGCGCGTTGGCGAGGAGCTGCGACCGACGCCCCGCTTGCAGAGAGGAATACCAGTGAGCGCGCGCCAGCACGTCGACATCATTTGGCAGAAGACCCGCATGGCCGGGCGCCGCCGGCCACGAGCCGGAGCTGAAATAGGCAGCTGCCCACATGCCGAGCAACAGCGCTAGGGGCGCAAGCACAAAATTGGCGAGCGGGCCTGCCGTCGTCACCAGCAGATGCTGGCGCCGGGTCAGCCCGGGCGGTGGCGCATAGATCACGTAGCCGCCGAGGTCGCGATGCTTGTCGCGCGGCGCGAGGCGCAGCCGTAGCGGCCGAAATCGGAGCTCGAAGGGCAGCACCATGATCGCGCTCACCTTGCCGCCGATTCGCGCGGCCGCGACGGCATGGCCGAGCTCGTGCACCAGTATCGTCGCGAAGCTCAGCACCGCCGTCAGCAGCATGACGACCGGCATGCCGCCGACGAAATGGAGTTCGTGGAGCGCGCCCCACACCATTCCATTGATGACGAGCAGGAACAGGATGGCGAACCAGCGCATCGCTCAATCTGTCTTTGCCTCAGGGCGCGACAAATCGAAGGCGGCCATGAGGGTCATCCGTTCAGCCTAAGCGGCGGGCCGCCGCACGGCAAGATTCTCCCCCTTGCACTTCCTTTGCAATGGGTGAAGTCTGGCGGTTTCCCATAAGGCGCGCGGCCGCGTCTTCTTCGCGGACCCGCAGACGCGGAACGAAGGAGACGCATATGCCCACCAGAGCTGCAGGCACCAGAAATATCGCGCTCGTGGGCCCCGGCGGGGCGGGTAAGACCAGCCTAGCCGAGGCCCTTCTTTTTGCGGCCGGCGCGATCGGGCGGCAGGGATCGGTGGCGGACGGCTCCAGCGTCGGCGATGCCAGCCCCGAGGCGCGCCAGCGCGGCGGCTCGACCGAGCTCAACCTCGTTCATTACGATTATATGGGCGACCGCTACGCCCTGGTCGACGCGCCCGGCTCGGTCGGGTTCTCCGCGGACGGCGCGCTCGGCATGGCCGCGGCCGACCTCGCCCTGGTGGTGGTCGACCCCGACCCGGCCCGCGCTCTGCTCGCGGAGCCGACCCTGCGGCTGCTGGAGGCGCTCGCCATCCCGCACATGATCTTCGTCAACAAGATCGACCTTTCCAGCACAGTGGGATCCGAAGCTTGGAATTCACGTGACTTGAAGTCGCGGC
>JADMIO011614245.1_pt1 | contig 19048 bp, 14 predicted proteins | sample 8958161 | NCBI WGS metagenome assembly JADMIO01 (sample SAMN16585339, study PRJNA669376) | soil metagenome | isolation source: Crop rotation soil | place: USA: Cullars Rotation, Alabama | collected 2011
TCTACGCTGCCGGGGTCGAGCCCGCCGTCATCAGATCGGAGTTCGGGAGCTTCCCGATCCGGGAGCTGATGACACGGTCGCTTCTGCCGGCTCGTCTCGCCATGCTGCGCAAAGCAGTAAAGAACCAGCCTATTGCCAAGGTGGCTCCGCTGGAGGCATTCCTGGCCAGGCTGTTGCGCAGCGCCCTCGATACGAAGGAGCTTGTATTCAACTCGCTGGCGATTCCGACCGTCGTCGTCGCCACCGACGTCGGCCGCCGCCGTAAGCGGGTTTACAAAGAGGAAGATCCGTTGATCGCCGGGATGTTGAGCTCGTGCGCGATCCCGTTCTTCTTCCGTACCGCGAACCCGCAGAATACGGACAGCCTGATTCTCGATGGGGGACTCTGGGCCAATTTGCCCTCTGACGAGCTTGACCAGTCGGCGGTGCTGGGGCCGATCGTCGCGTTCACCTTCCTCGCCTCTGGAGAGGCGGAGATTCCCAAGAGCTCGTATCAGTTGGCCAAGGCCCTGCTCGATACCGCGATCGAGAGCTCGGTCGTGCGTGCGCGAAACCGCGCCGGCCTGCACGTCATTCAACTGAACCCTTTCGGGATTTCCACCTTCGACTTCGAGCAGGCACAGCGAGAGCTCGTCGTCCCGGCAGACCGCCCCTATGCAGTAGGCCCGGCCTATGACAGGGCCCGAAAAGAGACCCAGGACCGGCTGGAGGATCTCATCGAGGAGAGCAGCCGTGAGCCGCAGGTGGTGTTGAGCAATATCTGGAAAGAGGCGGATGTCCGCATGATGGAGCGGCTCCACCGGGTGTACAAGAGCCAGGAGATCGGGCGTACTTTCAAGTATTTACGTCACCTTGTGGTCATCCAGGCGGACAGCTTGGTGAGAGGAGGGGATGAGAAAGCCCAGGACGTCCTGACGCAGATCCTGACTTTCAGGCCGTCGACGGTGGAGATCGATTTCATCCTGCTCTCGTTGAGTGTCTCCGCCAAGGAGGAGATCGGCTTCGTCTCCTGCAGCGTGACCGATGCCCTCGACCAGAAGGTGCCGTTCGAGTTCTTCCCGGTGATGGATACCGGGGGGCCGGGGTTGCTCGTCGCGTTCACCCCTCCGCTCAAGAAGGGAGCAGGGGACTTCCGCGTGCGGGTCCGCTACAAGGTCCTTGACAGCATGCCTTTCCTGAAAAAGGGGGAGAGGGACGAGATAGCGCTGACCATCGAGCGGGCCGACGACGTGGTGGACCGGATGGAGCTCGTCCTCCTGGTTCCGGCCGGGTTCGGGAAGGTGAGGATGGAGGCTCCGCCGGAGACTGAGCCCGGGGTTCATCCAGGGGGGCCTTGGAATCTCGACGAAGTGGCGCGGGCGATGACGACGCTGGAGGGCTTCATCCCCTATGGCTGGGCGGGAGATCAGGTGCCGGCCAGCGCCGTCCTCAAGGCGTACTTCCTCAGAGATGCCTAGCCGCACCCCCTAGACAACTGGACACACCTCTGGCACAATGCTGATCCTTCTCCTCGGGCGTCCTTCCCGGGACGCCCTCGTTGGGCTCCCTGCAAGGTCGTCACCCGCGGTTGAAGGGGCTTTACACGAAGTGGGAAGAAGATGTACAGTTTTGCGGTTTGACCGTCGGGGACGCCCAGGCATCGGCTTCGGGCGAATCCACGGGTGTCTCAAGCCCACGTGGCTCAGGGGTAGAGCACTTCCTTGGTAAGGAAGGGGTCACCGGTTCAAATCCGGTCGTGGGCTCCATGAACCTCCGCTCGCCGGAGGACGGATTGAAACTCGACAACAACACCAGCTCCTAGGAGGCATCGGACAGCGCCATGGGCAAGGAGAAGTTCAATCGTTCGAAGCCGCACGTCAACATCGGGACGATCGGCCACGTCGACCACGGCAAGACCACGCTGACGGCGGCGATCACGAAGGTACTGGCCTCGAAGGGCCTGGCCAATTTCGTGGCCTTCGACCAGATCGACAAGGCGCCGGAAGAGCGCGAGCGCGGCATCACCATCGCCACGGCGCACGTGGAGTACTCCAGCGACAAGCGCCACTATGCGCACGTGGACTGCCCGGGCCACGCCGACTATGTGAAGAACATGATCACGGGCGCGGCGCAGATGGACGGCGCGATCCTGGTGGTGTCGGCGGCGGACGGTCCGATGCCGCAGACGCGCGAGCACATCCTGCTGTCGCGCCAGGTGGGCGTGCCGTACATGGTGGTGTTCATGAACAAGTGCGACATGGTCGACGATCCGGAGCTTCTGGATCTGGTGGAGCTGGAGCTGCGCGAGCTTCTGAGCTCCTACGACTTCCCTGGGGACGACATTCCGATCATCCGTGGCTCGGCGCTGAAGGCTTTGGAGAGCGGCGTGGCGGACAGCGAGTGGGGGTCGAAGATCATCGAGCTGATGGACGCGGTGGACAGCTACATTCCGCTGCCGGAGCGCGCGGTGGACAAGGACTTCCTGATGCCGATCGAGGACATCTTCTCGATCTCTGGCCGCGGCACGGTGGTGACGGGCCGTGTGGAGCGTGGGATCGTGAAGGTGGGCGACGAGGTGGAGATCGTGGGCATCCGTCCGACGACGAAGACGATCGTCACGGGCGTGGAGATGTTCAAGAAGCTGCTCGACCAGGGTCAGGCGGGCGACAACATCGGTGTGCTGCTGCGCGGCACGAAGAAGGACGACGTGGAGCGGGGTCAGGTGCTGGCGAAGCCGGGCTCGATCAAGCCGCACACGAAGTTCAAGGGCGAGGTGTACGTGCTGACGAAGGAGGAGGGTGGTCGTCACACGCCGTTTTTCAACGGCTACCGTCCGCAGTTCTACTTCCGTACGACGGACGTGACGGGTGTGGCGAAGCTTCCGGAGGGCACGGAGATGGTGATGCCGGGTGACAACGTGAACCTGGAGGTGGAGCTGATCGCTCCGATCGCGATGGAGAAGGGCGTGCGCTTCGCCATCCGCGAGGGTGGCCGCACGGTCGGCGCCGGCACCGTCACCGACATCGTCGCCTGAGCCGTTTGAGCATAGGAGTTGAAGCACAGGCCAGTAGCTCATAATGGTAGAGCATCGGTCTCCAAAACCGAGGGTTGGGGGTTCGAGTCCCTCCTGGCCTGCCAATCTTTCGTGAACGGATCGCAAGGATCGGGGTCGCAATGAACTGGTGGACCAAGACCAAGGAATTCCTGTCGGAAGTTCGCTCCGAGATGCGGAAGGTGAGCTTCCCCACTCGCGACGAGGTGGTGGCCACGACCATCGTGGTCGTCATCACCAGCTTCGTCTTCGCGGCTTTCCTGTTCGTGGCCGACCAGTTGATCGTCCACGCGTATCAGGGCATCGTCACGGTGTTCAGATGACCGAGCCGGGCAGCCCCGATCGGAAGTGGTACATCGTCCACACCTACTCCGGCTTCGAGGAGAGGGTGAAGGAGACCCTGCGCCAGCGCGCCGAAGCGCTGGGCATGGGGGAGGCCTTCGGCGAGATCCGCATTCCGACCGAGACGGTGGTGGAGTACAAGGGCGGGAAGAAGAAGGAGACGCAGCGCAAGTTCTTCCCCGGCTACATCCTGGTCGAGATGGAGATGTCCGACGCCGCCTGGCACGTGGTGAAGAACACGCCGAAGGTGACGGGCTTCGTGGGCACCGGCAAGAAGCCGACGCCGCTCTCCGAGGACGAGGTCAACAACATCCTCGAGCAGGTGGTCACGGCCAAGGAGAAGCCGAAGCCGAAGTACATGTTCGAGAAGGCGGAGCCGGTGCGGATCACCGACGGCCCCTTCAACAACTTCACGGGCGTGGTGGACGAGGTCAACCTCGACCGCAACACGCTCAAGGTCATGGTGACGATCTTCGGCCGGCAGACGCCGGTCGAGCTGGATTTCTCGCAGGTGCAGAAGCTCTGATCGGGGGTAAGGAATGGCCAAGAAAATCACAGGAATGATCAAGCTGCAGATTCCGGCTGGCGCGGCGACGCCGGCTCCCCCGGTGGGGCCGGCCCTCGGCCAGGCGGGCGTCAACATCATGGATTTCGTGAAGAATTTCAACGCCCGCACGGCGGCCCAGACGGGGCTCATCATCCCCGTGGTGGTCACCGTGTACGCCGACCGCAGCTACACGTTCATCACCAAGACGCCGCCGGCGGCGATCCTGCTGCGCAAGGCGGCCGGGGTCGAGAAGGGCTCGGGCGAGCCCAACAAGAAGAAGATCGGCAAGGTGACCCGGGCGCAGGTCGAGGAGATCGCCAAGACCAAGCTGCCGGACCTCAACGCGGCGAGCCTGGATGCGGCGGTCAAGACCATCGAGGGGACGGCCCGCTCGATGGGGATCGAGATCCAGGGGTAGGAGGAAATCAATCGTGCCCAAGCATGGAAAGAAGTACCGGCAGTCGGCGGCCAAGGTCGAGCCCCGGGCCTATCCGCTCAACGACGCGATCGGGATCGCCCGCGACGCCTCGTACGTGAAGTTCGACGAGACGCTGGAGGTCGCGCTGCGCCTGGGCGTCGATCCGAAGCACGCCGACCAGATGGTGCGCGGCACCGTGGTGCTGCCGCACGGCCTGGGCAAGACGGCCCGGGTGCTGGTGTTCGCCAGCGGCGAGAAGATCCGCGAGGCCGAGGAGGCCGGAGCGGACGTGGTCGGCGGCGACGAGCTGGCGAAGCGGATCGAGGGGGGCTGGCTGGAGTTCGACTCCGTGGTGGCCACCCCGGACATGATGCGGGTCGTCGGCCGGCTCGGCAAGGTGCTCGGCCCGCGCGGCCTGATGCCGAATCCCAAGGCCGGCACGGTGACGCTCGACGTCGCCAAGGCGGTGCAGGAGATCAAGGCCGGCAAGGTGGAGTTCCGCGTCGACAAGACGGGGATCATCCACGCGCCGGTGGGCAAGCTCTCCTTCGGCGCCGACCGCCTGCGGGAGAACGCCGAGGCCCTGATCGGCGCCGTGATCAAGGCCAAGCCGAGCGCCGCCAAGGGCAAGTACGTGCGGGGAGTCTCGGTCTCCTCGACGATGGGCCCCGGGATCAAGGTGGACGAGACCACCCTCACCGCCGTCGAGGCCTAGGCCTAAGGGGAGAAATCAGCGATGCCTTTGACCCGCAGCGATAAAGAGCAGCTTCTGGAGCAGTACGAGAACGGCCTCGCCCAGGCTCCGCACGCCTTCCTGCTCGGCTATCAGGGGATCACCGTTCCCCAGGTGACCGAGCTGCGCAACCGGGTGCGGAATTCCGGCGGCGAGTACGTGGTGGTGAAGAACACGGTGGCCCTGCGCGCCATCGACAGCAAGGCCCTGGCGCAGCTCAAGGACCATTTCGTCGGTCCCACGGCCGTGGTCTTCAGCGCCAAGGACCCCGTGGCCCTGGCCAAGGCCCTGACGGACTCCGTCAAGGACATGCCGGCGCTGCAGTTCAAGGCCGGGCTGGTGGAGGGTCGGGCCATCGCGGCGGAGCAGATCAAGGACATCGCCTCGCTGCCCAGCCGCGAGGAGCTGATCGCCAAGCTCCTGTTCCTGCTGCAGTCGCCCATCGTCCGGTTCGCCCGGGTGCTGGCCGCCGTGCCGCAGTCGTTCGTGATGGTCCTGGATCAGATCCGGATCAAGAGGGAAGAGCAGGCTCCGGAAGTCTAGAGCCTTCGAGGATATAGAAGAAAAAAGCGTAAGGAGAGAACATGGCTATCGCGACCGAAGAGTTCATCAAGCAGATCGACGAGCTGACCGTCCTCGAGCTGAACAATCTCGTCAAGGCTCTCGAGGACCACTATGGGGTCTCCGCCGCGGCTGCGGCCGTGGCCGCGCCGTCGGGTGGCGCCGCCGCTCCGGCGGCCGCCGTCGAGGAGAAGACCGAGTTCGACGTCGTCCTCAAGGCCGCCGGCGACAAGAAGATCAACGTCATCAAGGCGGTGCGCGAGGTGACCAGCCTCGGCCTCAAGGAGGCCAAGGACCTCGTGGAGTCCGCTCCCGCCACCGTCAAGGAAGGGGTCTCCAAGGACGAGGCCGAGTCGATCAAGAAGAAATTCGAAGAGGCCGGGGCCACCATCGAGATCAAGTGAGCGCGGCGAACGAGGAATCACGCCACGCGCTCACCTCGACTGGACCTGATCGCAGGTCGACGAGAACCACCAGTTGCCGGAACGGCGGCGGCCTCGGGCATAAACCCGGGTCCGCGGCTGTTCTGGAGTTTGTTCACCATGCCCGGTGACCTTCCGCAGGCCGAGAGCGGGGGGCCGGGCATGGTGTCTCCTGCTTCCGGAACAGGAGCCTGAGCACCCCCACGACGACGTTGGTTGCCCGAGTAGATCTACCAAAGGCAACGAGGAGATAGCAAGACCCCTATGGAAACTCTTCCAATCCCGCAGATTCCAACGCGCAACGGCCATCGGAAGGACTTCTCCCGGATCAAGACGTCGCTGCCGATCCCCAACCTGATCGACGTCCAGCGGCGCAGCTATGAGCGCTTCCTGCAGATGAACCTGCTGCCCGAGGAGCGGGCCAACCAGGGCCTGCAGTCGGTGTTCACCGGCATCTTCCCGTTCTCCGACTTCCGCGAGACCTGCTCGCTGGACTTCGTCAAGTACTCGATCGGAGACTGGCAGTGCAAGTGCGGCGAGCTCAAGGGGCTCGAGTACCTCCGCATGACCTGCACCAACTGCGGCGCCAAGATCATGACCGACCATCCGCACGAGGAGACGGTCACCTGCACCGAGTGCGGCTTCGTGAACAAGAACCGGGTGACGAAGTGCGACATCTGCGGCAATCCGGTCGACCTCCAGCTCAAGTACTCGATCTCCGACTGTCAGGAGAGAGGGATGACCTTCGCCGTGCCGCTGAAGGTCACCTTCCGCCTCTTCGTCTACGACCGCGATCCGGAGACGGGCACGCGCATGATGCGCGACGCCAAGGAGGAGGAGGTCTACTTCGGCGACATCCCGCTGATGACCGACAACGGCACCTTCATCATCAACGGCACGGAGCGCGTCATCGTCTCCCAGCTCCACCGCAGCCCGGGCGTGTTCTTCACCAAGGAGGGGCCCCGCTCCTATCTGTCGAAGATCATCCCCTACCGCGGCTCCTGGGTGGAGTTCGAGTACGACCAGAAGGACGTCCTGTCGGTGCGCATCGACCGCAAGCGGAAGTTCCACGGCACGGTGTTCCTGCGCGCCCTGGGCCTCGAATCCGACGAGTCGATCCTGCGCCAGTTCTACACCCCGGTGGGCCTCACCTCCGAGGGCGGCGGCAAGTTCAACCTGCACGTCTCGCCCAAGGTGCTGGAGCCCGAGCGCCTGAAGGACCGGCAGAGCCGCGGCCGGCGTGAGGCGTACCCCGTCTTCGCCGGCATCACGCTGTCGAAGGAGCACATCGGCAAGCTCGACACCGGCCAGACCATCGCCTTCGAGGTGGACCAGGAGGACCTGGAGCGCGCCTTCTTCATCGCCGACGTCGTCGATCTCGACACCGGCGAGGTGCTGTTCGAGGCCAACGAGCTGGTGCCCGAGGATATCGAGGAGCGGCTCGACAACCGCAGCTCGACGCCGGTCGAGGTGTTCTTCCCCGACTGGGAGCTGGTCGGCGCCACGCTGTCCAACACGCTGGCCAAGGACACCACCAAGAACTCCAAGGAGGCGCTGATCGAGATCTACCGGCGCATGCGCCCCGGCGACCCTCCGACCCTGGAGAGCGCCCGGTCGCTGTTCTACGGCATGTTCTTCGACGCCAAGCGCTACGACTTCTCGCGCGTCGGCCGCTTCAAGTTCAACATCAAGCTGGACACCGAGGTGCCGGTCGACCAGAAGACCCTGTCGGCGGACGACTTCTTCCGCGTCATCGAGTACCTCCTGCGGCTGCAGAAGGACGTCGGCCGGGTGGACGACATCGACAACCTGGGCAACCGCCGGGTGCGCGCCGTGGGCGAGTTGCTGGAGAACCAGTTCCGCATCGGCCTGGTGCGCATGGAGCGGGCGATCAAGGAGAAGATGTCGGTCCACCAGGACATCGACTCGGCCATGCCGCACGACCTGATCAACTCCAAGCCGGTGATCGCGGCCATCAAGGAGTTCTTCGGCTCGTCGCAGCTCTCGCAGTTCATGGACCAGACCAACCCGCTGTCCGAGGTCACCCACAAGCGGCGCCTGTCGGCCCTCGGACCGGGCGGGCTGTCGCGCGAGCGGGCGGGGTTCGAGGTGCGCGACGTGCACGCCACGCACTACGGCCGCATCTGCCCGATCGAGACGCCGGAAGGCCCGAACATCGGCCTCATCTCGTCGCTCGCGACCTACGCCCGGATCAACGACTACGGCTTCATCGAGAGCCCCTACAAGAAGGTGGAGAACGGCCGCGTGCTGAACCACTTCCGGGTGCTCAAGGTGGGCGACGGCGCGTTCCGCCTGGGCCAGATCGTCACCGGCGACGAGCTCGCGGCGGAGAACGAGCGGCTGGAGAAGGCCGGCAAGCGGCCGGTCGACGCCGAGCCCCACGCCTTCTACCTCTCGGCGTGGGAGGAGGAGAAGCACATCATCGCCCAGGCCAACTCCCGCCTCGAAGAGAACGGCGTGTTCGTCAGCGAGCGGGTGGTGTCGCGGGCCGGCGGCGACTTCGTCACCGTCGAGCGCGACCGCATCGACTACATGGACATCAGCCCGAAGCAGCTCGTGTCGGTGGCGGCGGCGCTCATCCCGTTCCTCGAGAACGACGACGCCAACCGCGCCCTCATGGGCTCGAACATGCAGCGCCAGGCCGTGCCGCTCTTGCGTAGCGACTCGCCGATCGTGGGCACCGGCCTCGAGGGAATCGTGGCCCAGGACTCCGGCGCGGTGGTGCTCTGCAAGCGGGGCGGCATCGTCGACTCGGTGGACGCCGAGCGCATCATCGTCCGCGTCGAGGGGGAGGACCTGGATACCGGCGAGACCAAGGATTTCGGCGCCGACATCTACCAGCTCATCAAGTTCCGCCGCTCCAACCAGAACACCTGCATCACCCAGAAGCCGGTGACCTTCGAGGGGCAGCGGGTCAAGAAGGGCGACGTGCTGGCCGACGGCCCCTGCACCGAGCTCGGCGAGCTGGCCCTGGGCCGCAACGTGCTGGTGGCCTTCATGCCCTGGCGCGGCTACAACTTCGAGGACGCGATCCTGATCTCCGAGAAGCTGGTGCGGGAGGACTACTACACCTCCATCCACATCGAGGAGTTCGAGATCGAGGCCCGCGACACCAAGCTCGGCCCCGAGGAGATCACCCGCGACATCCCGAACGTCTCGGAGTCGGCCTTGAAGGACCTCGACGAGAGCGGCATCGTCCGCATCGGCGCCACGGTCAAGGCCGGGGACATCCTGGTGGGCAAGGTGACGCCCAAGGGCGAGACCCAGCTCACCCCGGAGGAGAAGCTGCTGCGAGCCATCTTCGGCGAGAAGGCGGGCGACGTCCGCGACGCCAGCCTCAAGGTGCCGCCGGGCATCGAGGGCACGATCGTCGACGTCAAGATCTTCTCCCGCAAGGGGGTCGAGAAGGACGTGCGCGCCAAGGAGATCGAGCAGTCGGAGATCGCGCGCCTCGAGAAGAACATCAAGGACGAGGTGCGGATCCTCACCGAGGAGCGCAACAAGAAGGTGAGCGATCTGCTGGCGGGCAAGAAGGTCACGGCGCCGGTCAAGTCGCGGACGGGCCAGGAACTGCTCAAGACCGGCGAGCCGATCACCGTGGCGGTGCTCGAGCGGCTCACCCGGCAGGAGATCCTGCGCCTGCCGGTGGACGAGCGGCGGCTCATCGACGCCGTCGAGATCGTCTACAAGAAGACGGACTCGCACATCGAGGTCCTGCACCGGGTCAACGAAGAGCGCATCGGCCTGCTGCAGAAGGGCGACGAGCTGCCGCCCGGCGTCATCAAGCTGGTCAAGGTCTACGTCGCCATGAAGCGCAAGCTGCAGGTGGGCGACAAGATGGCCGGCCGTCACGGCAACAAGGGCGTCATCTCCCGCATCCTGCCGGAGGAGGACATGCCCTACATGCCCGACGGCACGCCGGTGGAGATCGTCCTCAACCCGCTGGGCGTGCCCAGCCGCATGAACGTCGGGCAGATCCTCGAGACCCACCTCGGGTGGGCGGGCAAGGTGCTCGGCTTCAAGTTCGCGACACCGGTGTTCGACGGCGCTCGCGAGAGCGACATCAAGGACCTCCTCAAGGAGGCGGATCTGCCGTCGTCCGGCAAGACGCCGCTCTACGATGGCATGACGGGCGAGGCGTTCGAGCAGAAGGTGACGGTGGGCTACATCTACATGCTCAAGCTGTCGCATCTGGTGGACGACAAGATCCACGCCCGGTCGATCGGACCGTACTCCCTCATCACCCAGCAGCCGCTGGGCGGCAAGGCGCAGTTCGGTGGCCAGCGCTTCGGAGAGATGGAGGTCTGGGCCCTGGAAGCCTATGGCGCCGCCTACACTCTCCAGGAGCTGCTGACGGTCAAGAGCGACGACGTGGAAGGTCGGAGCAAGGTCTACGAGGCGATCGTGAAGGGGGACGTGCCGGAGCCGCCGGGGCTGCCCGAGTCCTTCAACGTCCTCGTGCGCGAGCTCCAGAGCCTCTGTCTCGACGTTGAGCTCCTCAAGGTCTAAAGGTCGAAGGGAGGACAGACAGTTGCAACCATTCAGCAGTTTTGACAAGCCACAGTCGCTCAAGGATTTCAACGCGATCAAGATCTCGATCGCGTCCCCGGAGAAGATCCGCTCCTGGAGCTACGGCGAGGTCACCAAGCCGGAGACGATCAACTACCGGACCTTCAAGCCGGAGCGGGACGGCCTCTTCTGCGCCAAGATCTTCGGTCCGATCACGGACTGGGAGTGTCTGTGCGGTAAATACAAGCGGATGAAGCACCGCGGCGTCATCTGCGACAAGTGCGGCGTCGAGGTCACCCGTTCGCGGGTGCGGCGCGAGCGGATGGGCCACATCGAGCTGGCCTGTCCGGTGTCCCACGTCTGGTTCTTCAAGGGGCTGCCGAGCCGTATCGGCCACCTCCTGGACATCAGCCTGCGGGACCTGGAGCGCATCCTCTACTTCGAGAGCTACGTCGTCATCGATCCCGGTGAGACGGAGCTCAAGGAGCGCGAGCTGCTCACCGAGGAGCGCTTCCGCGAGCTGCGCGACAAGTACACCGAGGAGGCCTTCGCCGCCAAGATGGGCGCCGAGGCCATCAAGGAGCTGCTGCAGCGCATCGACGTCGACGAGCTGGCCGAGGAGCTGCGCATCATCATGCGCACCGAGACGAGCCAGATCCGGCGCCTCAAGGCGGCCAAGCGGCTCAAGGTGGTGGACGCCTTCCGCAAGTCGGGCCACCGGCCGGAGTGGATGATCCTGGACGTGATCCCGGTCATCCCGCCGGAGCTGCGCCCCCTGGTGCCGCTCGACGGCGGCCGCTTCGCCACCAGCGACCTGAACGACCTCTACCGGCGCGTCATCAACCGCAACAACCGGTTGAAGAAGCTGCTCGAGCTGCGCGCCCCCGAGGTCATCGTGCGCAACGAGAAGCGCATGCTCCAGGAGGCCGTCGACGCCCTGTTCGACAACGGCCGCCGCGGCCGCGTGCTCAAGGGCTCGAACAACCGGCCGCTCAAGTCGCTGTCCGACACCCTCAAGGGCAAGCAGGGGCGGTTCCGCCAGAACCTCCTCGGCAAGCGCGTCGACTATTCCGGCCGCTCGGTGATCGTCGTCGGCCCGGAGCTGAAGCTGTCGCAGTGCGGTCTGCCGAAGAAGATGGCGCTCGAGCTGTTCAAGCCGTTCATCTACAACCGGCTGGAGGAGAAGGGGCTGGTGGGCACCATCAAGGCCGCCAAGGAGCTGGTGGAGGCCGAGGTGGACGAGGTGTGGGACGCCCTGGAGGAGGTCATCGAGGACCATCCGGTGCTCCTCAACCGCGCGCCCACGCTGCACCGCCTGGGCATCCAGGCCTTCCAGCCGACGCTGATCGAGGGCAAGGCCATCAAGATCCACCCGCTGGTCTGCGCCGCGTTCAACGCCGACTTCGACGGCGACCAGATGGCGGTCCACGTGCCGCTGTCGCCCAAGGCGCAGATCGAGAGCAAGGTGCTGATGCTGGCCAGCAACAACATCCTGTCGCCGGCCCACGGGCGTCCGCTCGCGGTGCCGACGCAGGACTTGGTGCTGGGCGGCTACTACCTGACCCTGGGCAAGGCGGGCGCCAAGGGCGAGGGCCGGGTCTTCCCGGACTTCGACTCGGTGCTCCTGGCCCTGGACGGGGGAGAGGTGGAGACGCTCTCGCCGATCAAGGTGCGCTACAGCGGCCCCTACATCAACCTCGACACGCAGCTCGACAAGCAGGACATCGTGCACGCGGAGCTGGAGGAGCTCGACGGCGAGCTGATCGACACCACCGTCGGCCGGGTGATCTTCAACATGCACCTGCCGAAGGAGATCCCCTACGTCAACGGCCTGCTCAAGAAGCGCGGCCTGCAGGACCTCGTCGGCTACTGCTTCATCAAGCTGGGCAACGACGCCACGGTGCAGATGCTCGACGAGATCAAGGAGGTCACCTTCCTCTACGCCACGCGGGCGGGCATCTCCTTCGGCGTCGACGACATGGTGGTGCCGAGCCGCAAGCCGGAGATCCTGCAGCAGGCGCGCGACGAGGTGGTCGAGATCGAGAAGCAGCGCTCGGCCGGCGTCATCACCGCCGGTGAGCGCCACAACAAGATCATCGACATCTGGCACCGGGTGACGGAGAAGGTCTCCGAGGAGATGTTCCGCGAGATGCGGGAGGTCGAGAAGACGACGGGGGTCTTCAATCCCATCAACCTGATGGCCGACTCCGGCGCCCGCGGCTCGCGCGAGCAGGTGCGCCAGCTCGCCGGCATGCGCGGCCTGATGTCCAAGCCTTCGGGCGAGGTCATCGAGCAGCCCATCACGGCGAACTTCCGCGAGGGGCTGTCGGTGTTGCAGTACTTCATCTCGACGCACGGCGCCCGCAAGGGTCTCGCCGACACGGCGCTCAAGACGGCCGACTCCGGCTATCTCACCCGCCGGCTGGTCGACGTGGCCCAGGACGTCATCATCAACGAGCTGGACTGCGGCACCATCGACGGCATCTACGTGACGGCGATCATGGAGGGCGGCGAGATCCTCGAGCCGCTGCGCGACCGCATCGTCGGCCGCGTCAGCCAGGAGGACATCTACGATCCGATGACCGGCGAGCTGATCCTCTCCGTCGGCCAGGAGATCACCGAAGCGCTGGGCAACGCCGTGCAGGCCGCGGGCATCGAGCGGGTGAAGATCCGTTCCGTGCTCACCTGTGAGACGCGGCGCGGCGTCTGCCATCTCTGCTACGGCCGCAACCTGGCCACCGGCAAGATGGTGGAGATCGGCGAGGCGGTGGGCGTCATCGCCGCGCAGTCGATCGGCGAGCCCGGCACGCAGCTCACCATGCGTACGTTCCACTACGGCGGCACGGCGTCGCGCGTATCCGAGCAGTCGAAGCACATCGCCAAGAACCCGGGCATCGTGAAGTTCCTGAACGTCAACACGGTCGAGAGCCGGCGCGGCTCGCTGATCGTGATCAACCGCTCCGGCAAGCTCGTCATCACCGACGAGAAGGGCCGCGAGCGGGAGCGCTACGCCCTGACCTACGGCTCGCAGCTCCTGGTGCACGAGGGGGACGAGATCCAGCCGGGCACCGAGCTGGTGACCTGGGACCCCTTCACCTCCGCCATCCTCTCGGAGATCGGCGGCAAGGTGGAGTTCCAGGACATCGTCGAGGGCGAGAACGTCCGCGAGGAGACCGACAAGGTCACCGGCCTGTCGCAGAAGATCATCGTCGAGGCGTCGGCCAACGAGAAGCGCGTGCCGGCGATCTTCATCCACGGCGATGACGGCCGGGAGAAGCGGTACCTGCTGCCGTCGGGCTCCCACCTGGTGGTGCAGAACGGCCAGGACGTCTTCGCGGGCGACACGCTGGTGAAGATCCCGCGCGAGACGACCAAGACCAAGGACATCACCGGCGGTCTGCCCCGCGTCGTCGAGCTCTTCGAGGCCCGCAGCCCCAAGGAGCCGGCGATCATCACCGAGATCGACGGCATCGTCCACCTGGGCGACGTCCACAAGGGCATGCGCAAGGTCATGGTCGAGAGCGATCTCGGCGAGACCCGCGAGTACCTGGTGCCGCGCTCGATCCACATCAACGTGCAGGAGAGCGAGCGGGTGCGGGCCGGCGATCCCCTGATCGACGGGCCCATCAACCCCCACGACGTCCTGCAGGTGCTGGGCGAGAAGGAGCTGCAGCGTTACCTGACCGACAAGATCCAGGAGGTCTACCGCTCGCAGAGCGTGGCCATCAACGACAAGCACATCGAGGTGATCGTGCGCCAGATGATGCGGTCGGTGAAGATCGAGGAGGTCGGCGACACCGAGTTCCTGATCGACGAGCAGGTGGACCGCTGGAAGTTCCAGGAGGAGAACGAGCGCGTCGTCGCCGCCGGCGGCACCCCCGCCATCGGCCGGCCGCTGCTCCTGGGCATCACCAAGGCGTCGCTCTCGACGGACAGCTTCATCTCCGCCGCGAGCTTCCAGGAGACCACCCGGGTGCTCACCGAAGCGGCGATCAGCGGCAAGGTGGACGGCCTGCGCGGCCTGAAGGAGAACGTGATCGTGGGCCGTGTCATCCCGGCCGGGACGGGCATGGACCACTACCACAACTTCCACATGGCCGAGGAGTTCATCGAGTCCGAGCCGGAGGCCGAGGAGGAGCTCTTCTTCGAGTTCGGCGACGAGGAGATCCGCAGCCTGCCGCAGGAGGTCCTCGAGGGCGACTAGCCCTTACCTCATCGGGAAACATCAAGGGCGGCCGCGCTACGGCCGCCCTTTTCTTTTGCCGCGGGAAGGGGCCCCTGGTGCTAAGATGAGGCGGTAACGAAAGGGAGCCCGCTATGCGAATCCGTCCTCTCCCTCTCCTCCTTCTCCTCCTGACGGCCCTCCCCGTCTTCGCTGACGATGTCTATCTCGTGAACGGACGGAAGTTCGAGGGCGTGATGACAGAGACGACCGACACCCAGATCCGCATCCAGATGCAGGGCGGAGTGATCGTCCTGCCCCGGAGCCAGGTGCTGCGGGTGGAGGCGGGCGACTCGAACCTCGCCGAGTTCCTGCGCCGCCGGGAAGCCCTCAAGAAGAACCCCGGGACCCGGGCCGCGGACTGGCTCGAGCTGGCGCGGTGGGCGCAGAGCCGGCAGCTCGACCAGGCCACCCGTGAGTCGGCCCTCGCCGCCGCGACGCTCGAACCCCGCGCCACGGGCGTCGCGCCCCTGTTGCGGGGCTACGGCTACGTGCTGGACGAGCAGTTGGACCGCTGGGTGCCCTACGCCGACGCCATGCGCCGCAAGGGCTTCGTGCAGGTCGGCAGCCAGTGGATCTCGCGCGAGGAGTACCAGGCGAAGGTGCGCGACCAGCAGGAAGAGGACGCCCGGCGCCGCGCCGACCGCGACGAGCGGGCCCGGGCCGCCCGTGAGGAGCGGCTCGCCGCCCTGACCGAGCTGGCCATCACCCGGGAGCTGACCCGGTCGACCTATCCCTCCGCCCCCGGGCCCTACACGCCCTGGGGCGAGCCGGTGATCCTCCTCCCCGGCTTCGTGGTGACGCCGCCGGTGGTGTTCCCTCCCATGCCGCCAATGATGCCGGGCGAGCCGCACAGCAACGGGCGCGACCGCGCCTCCGGCTCCCTGGAGCCCATCCACGTCCCCGGCAGCCTGATTCCCGGACGCCTGCCGGGTCTGAATTGAGCCGGATCCATTGAGCCGGATCGGCTGAGCTGGATGGACGCCATCGAGGTCGCAGGCCTCCGCAAGACCTATGCGGGTGGAGTGGAGGCGGTGCGGGGCCTGTCCTTCGCCGTCCGCGCCGGCGAGGTGTTCGCGCTCCTGGGTCCCAACGGCGCCGGCAAGTCCACCACCGTCCGTATCCTCGCGACACTCTCGGCGCCCACGGCGGGACAGGCCCGAGTGGCCGGCTTCGACGTGGTGGAGAAGCCGCGGGAGGTGCGGCGCCGCATCGGCTACGTGGCTCAGGCCTCCGGCGTGGACGTCACCGCCACCGGCCGCGAGAACCTCACCCTCCAGGGGCAGCTCTTCCGCCTGTCGGGCTCTGAGCTGCGGGACCGCGTCGAAGAGCTCCTCCACCTCTTCCAACTCGAGGCCGCAGCGGACCGGCCGGCCCAGACCTATTCCGGCGGCATGCGCCGCCGCCTCGACGTGGCCATGGGGCTGATCCACCGCCCCGAGGTGCTGTTCCTGGACGAGCCCACCACGGGCCTCGATCCCGAGAGCCGGTCGGTGATGTGGAAGGAGGTCCGGCGCCTGGCCGAAGGGGGGCTCACGCTCCTCCTCACCACCCACTACCTGGAGGAGGCGGACCAGCTCGCCCAGCGCCTGGCCATAGTGGATGGCGGCCGCATCGTGGCCGAGGGCACACCCGACGAGCTCAAGGGGCGGCTGCGCGGCGACGTGGTCTCCGTCGAGCTCGCGGACCGCGGCCGCACGGCCGAAGCCGAGGGGCTGCTCCGCGGCCAGGAGGAGGTGGCGGGAGTGATGGTGGACGGCACCCGCCTCTACGCGCAGGTGGGGCATGGCGCCCGCGCCGTGCCGTCGCTGCTGGCCGTCCTGGAGAAGGCGGGCCTCGACGTGGCCCAGGTCTCCCTCTCGCGCCCCTCGCTCGACGACGTCTACCTGACCGCCACCGGGCACGCCTACCGGGAAGAGGGCGAGCCGGCTCCCCGGCCGGCTCCCCGGCGCTGAGCGATCCGCATGGAATTCCTCCGCGACACTTGGCACCTGTTCCTGCGTCTCATCCGGGCGACGATGCGGATGCCCGTGTTCGTCATCATCTCCATCGTCCAGCCCGTCCTCTGGGTGCTGCTCTTCGGTCAGCTCTTCAAGTCGGTGACCACCATCCCCGGCTTCGGGGCGAGCTCCTACGTCCAGTTCCTCGCCCCGGGCATCTCCATCATGACGGCCCTCTTCGGCGCCGCCTATTCGGGGATGGGTCTCCTGGCTGATATCGACCGCGGCGTGCTCGACCGCCTGCTGGCCACTCCGGTCTCGCGCGGCGCGCTGATCGCGGGGCGCATCCTCCACGCCTCCGTCCAGGTGGTGGTGCAGGCGGCGATCATCCTGCTCGTCGCCTTCCTCCTGGGAGCGCGCCCCCATGGCGGTCTGCCGGGCGTCCTCGCGGTGTTCCTTTCCGCGTCGCTCCTCGGTGCGGCTTTCGCCGGATTCTCCAATGCCCTGGCGCTGATCGCCCGCCGGCAGGAGTTGGTGATCGCGGCCATGAACTTCGTCGTGCTGCCCAGCACCTTCCTGTCGAGCATGATCATGTCCCGCAACCTGATGCCGGGCTGGATCCGCGGCGTCTCCCGCTTCAATCCCGTCAACTGGGCGGTGACCGCCGCCCGCGACGGCTTCGAAGGCCGGGCGTCGTCCGAGATGCTGCTCTGCCTCGCCCTGCTGGCGGGCTTCGCCCTCATCTGCGGCTTCCTGGCGACCCGTTCGTTCGGCCGCTACCGGAAGGCCATGTAGGCCCTCCCTCGGTCTCCAGGGGAGCACAGCCCAGGTGCGTATCCGCACTCCATGACGTCATTGACATGTACTCGTAAAAAACCTATGCTCCTCGAAGATTATGGCAAACCAGCCGGTGATCCGTATTCATCGTGAGGGAAACACCAGTAAACCGGACCCTCTGACGATCGTGATCGTCGCCAACCCCGCGCTCGAAGTGCCGATCGGGAGCGGAACCTTCATTGTCGACCCGATCGTCAACCAGCAAGCTGCCTTCGACGCGACCGCCGCCTACACTGTGGATTGTCTGTTTGGAGACTTGCCAGGCCAAGTCGAGAAGCTGTTGGGGCATCCCGACATCCGCGACGAAGTCCGAGTGGTCTCGTTGTTCGCCACGGGTTTGAATGACGAGGACGCGAGCTCGCTCGTCGCGGAAGACGATCCCCTTCAAAGCTCGCAGATCATCGCCCGGCGGACGCAGCTCCGCCCGTTTCTGAACCGCTTCGGCCTGGATGCGGACATCGCCTTTGCCATCTCGGCATCCCCGACGCACAACGTGTCCACCGCGTTCGCTACTTCCGACGATGATGCGCGAGGCGGCGTCCCGTTCGTCGTCAATGGAGTGACCCTGTACCACCGTTTTTTCGCACGAATTCCTGGAGCTGTTGCCCTGCATGTGGAAGAGCGGGATTTGACCCCGCTGCATGAGCTCCAGCATGCGCTCGGCTCCTATACGAACGGGCAGATCCTCGACCTCTATGAACCGAGAGGGTCAGGGATCAACAAACGCCAGGGAAGGCCGATCCCTGCTGTCTTCTCGACGTATGACGGGTCGCCGCACGCGACCGATCCCGTGCGTGACGGCTTGGGCTATGGCGCCAACTGGCGTTCTTACCACTGCGAGTTGCACGCACCAGGTTTCCCGGCGGTCATGGACGACTATTTCAGAGCCCCCAAACCAGGCCCGCTGGCATGTGAAAACGATACGATCACCCGCCAGTTCCTGCTCCAGCGGTTGCGTGCTAAGATCACGCGGTAAGGTAATGCCGATGAGACCTCTCAAACCTGAAGAAAGGGAGTCGATCCTGACGCGGTTCCCGGAAGAGAGTTGGGAAGAGATCGCTCAGGACATCGAGGAGTACGAGAGCCTGCTTGCAGAAAGACTGCGCCAAGATCCCGAAGCCCATGCTTCGCCGGCCGCTGCTCTCGACCAGGTCAACCGCGCGGACCGGATCGCCGCTCTTCGCCACAAGCTCTACGGCTTGGCGGAAGTCAGCCCGCAACCCTCTGGCGCGAATCGCTAGCTCTCGGCCTGGGGACCACCTGCTCAGATCTCCGTGATCAGGGATACTCCGAGTGTCCAGGATTTCTAACGGAGATGCGGGGTGACCCTGCCACCAGACTCTCCAGACGATCCGGAAACCATCCGGCTCCAGGAGGACCAGCAGCGGGAGAAGAACTGGAAGCGCTGGGCTTTCCAGCACATTGGGATCCTAAGCTTAGAATTCCACGTGGACAAGTTGTCGCG
>JADMIO011472272.1_pt1 | contig 19042 bp, 15 predicted proteins | sample 8958161 | NCBI WGS metagenome assembly JADMIO01 (sample SAMN16585339, study PRJNA669376) | soil metagenome | isolation source: Crop rotation soil | place: USA: Cullars Rotation, Alabama | collected 2011
GACAACTTGTCCACGTGGAATTCTAAGCTTAGGATCCCAATGTGCTGGAAAGGCGGCGTCAGTTGCTGTTTTCTTTGCCTCAACAACAGCTAACGGTTTTCCGTCTTTGCCTAATAAAACATAGTCGCTGAATTGGTGACCAACGTAGGGTGTCGCAGCTTCTTGAACAAGATTGTCGTCAACGATGATGTCAAACTCCTCAATTACTTGAGTCCGATCAGCAACATTCCAACCAGCTTGTTTTAGCCGGATGTTAATAATTTCTTTTCGAGTCAGTTCTTCGCTTCTCAATGGCTGGGCTAAATTATAGGGTGTTAAGGTACGTGAATCAGTTTATTTATAAACTTAGTGAATAGAGCGCAAATCAGCAAGACTCAATTGGCAGTTTCGAATATTGACACCCATTTTGACACCAAAAAAACAAAAACGCCCCTAAAACATTGTGTTTTAGAGGCGTTCAATTTGATCAGTGTACTCGGGATGGGAGTTGAACCCACACTTGCATTGCTGCAAACAGGATTTTAAGTCCTGCGTGTCTACCAGTTCCACCACCCGAGTGTAATATTGGCTGCGAAATAACCTGTTATTCCACAACCCCGGTAGTTATTGAAGAAAAAAAATCCCGACAAGGGTCGGGATCAAATTCTGAGCGGAAAACCGGGCTCGAACCGGCCACCTCGACCTTGGCAAGGTCGCGCTCTACCAAATGAGCTATTTCCGCTTGTATAGTTTAAGGTTTAATTGTTTAATGGTTTAAAGTTGTCTTCCAACCGTCATACCGTTAAACCGGAACCTATAAACTTGAAAAAAAGAACTTGTCCCGTTTTAATTTGGGATTGCAAAAATAAGCGTTGTGCTAACACAACAAAAATTTATTTGTATTTAGGATTGTACAACGTGTTATCCGGTACATTCACCTCGGGCTTGCCCTTGTAACGGTGGGTGTATAGGTTATAACATCCTCCAAGTACCAGGGCAACCACTAAAAACACCTGGCAAAACCAGATAAACCTTGAAGATGATACCCAATTGTGCGTAAAATCCTTGTGCGTTGTGTCGATTACTTCCGGCTCCATTTTTTATCAATTTGCAGTGCAAAAATAAGGTGTAAGCATCAAAAAAAGTTATTTGTCAAAAAACAATTTCCGAAAAGGTTTTTTTCTTTTTGATGAAATAAGCCCATACCACCGATCCATTATACCATCCAGCGAGCCTACCGCCTACTCTTTTTGGAAATACAGAACGCTTTTTGTAAAATAATAACCATCTCACAAAATGCAGGTGCGCTTTGAGTATGGCAATAAAATATCCTCCATTTCCACCAAATAAACCACGCCATGCGGTTAATCCATCCAGACTTATGCGAAACGGAATCTTCCACAACGCAGCACCCAACGGTAAGTTCTTTGCGAGCATGATCAGGTTGTTGCGGAAATTCAAAAATGTTTTGCGTGGGTTCTCCCTTGCGAGTGTGCCCCCACCTACATGATACACTACGGATGCAGGCTCAACAAATATTTTATATCCCGCCAACTGCAGTCGCCAGCACAGATCGATCTCTTCCTGGTGCGCAAAGAAAAATTCATCCAACCCTCCCATCTCGTGATACGCATCCGCACGCACAAATAGCGCCGCGCCACTCGCCCAAAAACATTGCTGCACATTATTATATTGTCCGTTGTCGGTTTCACAAATATCAAATACCCTTCCTCGCATGAACGGATAGCCGAAACGATCGAGCCAGCCACCACTTGCACCCGCGTACTCAAATTGTTTCTTATCTGCATAAGCCAATAACTTGGGCTGACATGCAGCGATCTTTTCATCAGCTTCCATTAAGTCGATGATGGGTTCTATCCATCCCGGCGTTACTTCCACATCACTGTTGAGCAACACATAATAATCGGCTTTTACCAACAGCAATGCAGCATTATATCCTTTTGCAAAACCAAGATTGCCGGTGTTGCGGATGATGCTGACCTTTGGATACATCAGTTCTAAAAATTCGATCGAATCATCGGTGGATGCATTGTCGGCTACGATCAATTGCAGGTTGGAATAAGTTGAAGCAACAACAGAAGGAAGAAACTGTTCAAGGAATTTTCTGCCATTCCAATTCAATATCACCACGGCAACTGATGGCTCGCCCTTTAAAGCAGCCAGCAGACTGTCTTTTGGCTGGGTGGCTATTTCTTCGGCAATATTGATAGATTCAGATCCAATCATGGGAAAAGATGTGTGGCACAAACATACTTATTTCTGAATCATTTAAGAGTGCGGGGAGGGGATGTAGTTTAGTTCTCCGTTTCCGTCGGTTAAAACCGACGGCAATGAATCGCGAGCCTCGTACTACCTACTACCTACTACCAACTACCAACTATTCCTTATTTTTACGACATGTTCACCCAATTACTAAACTGGCGATATGCTTTGGCCCTTGTAGCCATTGGTATTGTTACCGGCACCGTCTTCTATTCCGATTACCTGGCGAAGAAGATCGAGCGGGACGAAAAAGCCAAAGTAAATGTGTGGGTGCAATCGCTAAAGACCAGCGCCGATCCTTCTGTACAAAATTCTGTACTCGATCTTACTAATCTTATCAAATCAGAGAATACCGAGATACCAATTATTGAAACGGGTGAAAATGATGTTCCGTCCGGGCAAAGTTTGAACCTGGATACCAATAAAATAAAATCAGACAAAAATTATTTAAAAGATAAAGTAGATGACTTCCGCAAACTGCACGACCCCATCGTTGTGGAGATAAACCATGAACCCCGCATTGTGAACCGCTATTATTATGGAGATTCGGCATTGTTGCAGGAAGTGCGTTATTACCCGTTGATCCAACTCTTCATCGTTGCATTGTTCATCATCATTACATTGATCACCATTTCAACACGCAATAAGTCAACACAAAACCAGGTGTGGGCCGGCATGGCAAAAGAAACGGCGCATCAACTCGGCACACCGCTCTCATCATTACAAGGTTGGGTGGAGATGCTGAAGGATCAACCCGATTGCGAAAAGATCGTAAAAGAAATGAGCAAGGACATTGATCGATTGAAACTAGTAAGTGATCGCTTTGGAAAGATCGGCAGTTCGGCTCAACTGGAAGAGATAGATATCGTTGGGCAGATCAATCAAATGATGGTCTATATTAAAAGAAGAGCAACCGATAAAGTAAATTTCAGTATCGATACCAATGGCGAAGCTGAGATCCCTGTTATGATCAACGGTCCGCTATTCGATTGGGTGATTGAGAACCTGTTGAAGAATGCGCTCGATGCCATGGAAGGAAAAGGCAGCATTTCGGTAAACATCAAGAATGCGCCGACACAAGTCACCGTTGATGTAACTGATACGGGCAAGGGCATCAGTAAACAAAACATCGCAAAGGTTTTTAAGCCCGGCTTTACAACAAAGAAACGAGGCTGGGGACTTGGACTTTCATTAAGCAAACGCATCATCGAACAATATCACAAGGGCGAATTATTTGTAAAGTCCTCTGAGCCGGGTAAGGGAACAACGTTCAGGATTGTGCTGAAGAAATAATGTGCAGATGGGCAAATGTGCAGATGTGCAGATGAGCAGATGTGCAGATGTGCAAATGTGCAGATGTGCAAATGGCTAACCGAAGATCTCCATTTCATCATCCAGAGCATACAAAGCAATAGTGGTAGCATTTTGTCCTCAACATTTTTTGTATTTTTTTATGCCCTTCAAAAATTTTACATTTGCAGCCCCTACCAAATGGCGCCGGTTTGCACATTTGCATATTTGCCCATTTGCACATTGTCCTTGCGGAGGTGGCGAAATTGGTAGACGCACTACTTTGAGGTGGTAGCGCTGGAAACGGCGTGGGAGTTCGAATCTCCTCTTCCGCACGAAAGAAAAGACTCAAATTTGATTTGGGTCTTTTTTTATTGGGAATCACAGATTAATCGTTATTTACTCAGATTGCACTGATTTCTTTTGCCTTTGGCAAAAGATTTTCCGAAAGGAAATCCAATCTGTGCAATCTGTGTAAATAACGATTAATCTGTGATCTTGTTCCTTCACCTATCTTACCAAATAAAAAACCGCCTCAATACCCTGTACTGAAGCGGTCTTTTCTTTCTTCCTTAATATTATTTACCGGATTTTTTCTTCGCTGCTTTTTTAGCTGGCTTTTTTGCCGTTGCTTTTTTTGTTGCAGCTTTTTTAGGTTTGGCCTTAACTGTTTTTTTTACTGCAACTTTTTTTGGTGCAGCCTTTTTTGTTTTGGCTTTAACCACTTTTTTTGCAGCGGCCTTTTTTGGCTTTGCCTTACTTGCTTTTTTTGCAGGCGCTTTTTTTGCTTTTGCTTTAGTAGCAGCTTTTGGTTTTGCTGTTGCAGATCCGGGTGATGGTGTTGTATCCGATCCGGATATTGGTCCAACAGCTTTGGCTGTATGGCTGCCTTTTTTAACTTCTATTCCTTTTAGATCTGTTGAAGCCTCATCTGCACCTGCTGTTCTGCCACTAAACAGTTGAGTAAGACTTCCAAATAACCCTGCATTATTCAGCACATAATAGGTTCCGCCTCTTCCGTTCTGGCTGCTGCTGCATGCATGAGCACCTTTGCTTATAGTACCCTGCTGGTTCTCATCACCAAAAATACAAATGGGCTGAGATTCATCTTTTGATATCCCGATCTTGGCGTGATTGCTATTTCCACCATTGTCACCGATCAAATCAATATTCTTTCCTGCCCAAGAACCTGTAAGCGCAATATCAACATCACCCGGCGTGCCCAGTCCTGGTGCCCAGCAAAGCGGTGTGTCGCCGGCTTTGGTAGAGTAAATAGTTGGTGAAGCCCACCAGCTTACCACACGAAGTGAAAGGCCATTTAATTTTGCAGATATCGCCTGCCATGGTGGTACCGCTAATGAAGAAGGTTTGGAAATGATCCGTACACCGGTTGACAATGTTTTATTAATAATGCTTTTACTGCTCACCCCTTTACCCATTTTTTTAACCAGGGCCTGCACATCGGACGGACCTCCGTTTTGACACAGTGCAGGTACCGTTGGATCAGTTACCACGCTGGAATTAGTGAGTGCGGTTAAGACACTTACCAGGTCGTCTTTATTAAGTTTCAGGCAAAAGAAATGTTGCGCTACTTCTATATCATCATCATCAATGCAGCCAAGTGTATTACCATCCAGTTCTATGAATTTGCCTTTGCTGTCTTTTAAATGCTTAGTTGCGCCGTCGATTGTTTTCTGGCTGTTGCGGGTAAACAAATGGGAACCACAAGCGGGCCACGAAGGTGTTGAAACCTGCAGCACAAATCCTTCGCCATCATCATTCCAGGCGGCCATACCCTTGGAGTGCCCGGCGGGTGAGCCTTTGGTTTCAATGGGATCATCGTAAAACTGATCGTTCCAAAGAATATAAAAATAACCCGGCCTTAAATACACCTGGCCGAAAGTTGCTCCAAGCGGATCGGTGAGAGTTGCGCCAATTGGTCCCGCACCTTTTACCAATGTTGGATTTTTACTGGTTGCAAAAACATATTGCTGACTGAAACCGTCTGGATAATCTTTTGGAGTACCACCAAAAATGCCGTTGACTGAACCCTTGGGTGGTGGCGGATCCGGAAAAGAGCCATCATTAAATTTGTAAGCAAACATCCAGTCAACGGGTTCATTAGGGCCCGCTAAAGGCATTGGGGGCGGAAGTTTTGTTTCGGTAGCCATGATTTAGGGTTTAGGTGAGGGTGAAAGAATCAAATACAATTAGAAGATAATGCTTATTTATAACAATAGAATAAATTTATGGCGCAGCAAAAACTATTTCGTTGTGATTCTAAATCCGCTGACAGTATATTTGAGAACTCTACATTCATCCCTAAACTATCATTGCATGAAACAAATTCTCTTTTTAATTCTCTTCATTGCATTATGCTCTAATACCAGGGCCCAATCAGATAATAAAATCGTCATCGGCAAGATCGATACCATTCAATCAACCATATTGGGTGAAAAGAGAGATGTATGGGTTTACATGCCTGGTGACGGTGGCAATGATATATTCGCCAAGCAACGATATCCCGTTGTTTACTTATTAGACGGAGACGCACATTTTTTTTCTGTTGTGGGAATGATACAACAACTGAGTTCCGTCAATGGTAATATGATCTGCCCGGAAATGATCGTTGTAAGTATTCCTAATACCGACAGGTGGCGCGACCTCACCCCTACTCACGTTGCCGCTGAGCCGCCGTTGCTTGACAGCGCATCAGGTAGCACAACGGGTGGTGGCGAAAAGTTCATTTCTTTCATGGAAAAAGAATTGATGCCATACATAGAATCAAAATATCCAACCGAGCCTTACAAAATGTTTATCGGGCATTCTTTGGGCGGACTGATGGTGATGCAGGCGCTCGTGCATCATTCAAATTTGTTCAACGCTTATATAGCCATTGACCCAAGCATGTGGTGGGATAAACAACATCTTTTAAAGCAAGCAAAAAAAATAATATCAGATAATAAATTCCAGGGCAGATCATTATTTCTTGCCATTGCCAACACAATGGACGAAGGCATGACGATCGATAAAGTGTCGCGGGACACTTCGTATAGCACAAATCATATCCGCTCGATATTGGAGTTGAGAAGTTATTTAGACAACAATAAAAAGAATGGATTGAAATTTCAAAGCAAATATTATAACGACGACAGTCATGGCTCTGTTCCAATGATCGCCGAATACGACGCCTTACATTTCTTTTTCGATTTCTATCCTTTAAAACTCGGCTTCAAAGATTATACAGACACCACCGCTGCATTGGTCGACAAATATGAAAAACATTTCGCCAATGTATCAAAACAAATGGGATATAAAATAAGGTCGCCGGAAAACCAGTTGAATGGTATGGGCTACCAGGCGCTCGCAGCAAAACAATTCAATAAAGCAGAGCGATTCTTTAAATACAATATCGCCAGCTATCCTCAAAGCTGGAATGTGTATGATTCGATGGGAGACTACTATGAAGCTGTTGGAGATAAAGCCAATGCGATAGATAATTTTAAAAAGGCTTTAATAATTAAAGAGAATGCTGATACGAGGAAGAAGTTGGAGAATCTTCAGAAGAAGTAAGAAGCACTGATTTTTTGATTATATAGATTTCACAGATTTTTTTCGAAAAAAAATTTTCCGAAGGAAAATTTAATCTGTGAAATCTGTGCAAATAAAGATTAATCAGTGATTATTTTTTTGATCATTGATCCAAAGCCCTCTAAAGTATTCTACCATATCTCTAATCATGATGTTTTGTAATTTTAGATAGTATATGACAAACAAGATCATCAGCCATATCGCACTGCTTTTCTGCATTCCTCTTTCAGCGATCTGCCAATCAAAACCTGACCTGCAATTCAAACTGAAGTATGGTGATAACAGGATGGTGCATGTCAAACTTGTTTATACTCCTATCGAAAAAGACAGCACACGGTTTACTTATGGTGAACCAAACTTTGGCGGACAACCCGACATCATCAAATGTATTACCAATGTAAATGTTGACGCACCAGCAAAACTTATTACAGATGCCGCTTCCAGAAGTTTCACTATATCTTACTCTGGCGAAAAACCAGTGACCATCGAATACGATATTGTTGATACAACGACAAAGAAAAAAGATCTGCGACAGGAATTATTCAGGCCAATTATTTCAAACGATTATTTCTACTGTCACGGTATCAACCTCTTCCTGAATCCTCAACTGCGAAACGCAGATCTGAAACCTACACTATCCATTGAATGGAAACACCAGCCAAATTTTCCATTGTTTTATGGATTTGATCCGGAGCATGGTGGAAAGAAAAAAGTTGTGAGTACGGTTGACTCGGTCATGTTCAGTCTCATCACCGGTGCAACAGATCTTAGCGTTGACAAGTTTGAATTGCATGGCGTAAAAAATTATATTGTTTTACGTGGAGTAGCAAAGGGTAGTTATAACCGTCAATCGATCCGACATTATTTTGAACAGTTCAATGAATCAATCCGTAGTTTCTGGAATGATTATAGTGATAAATGTTTTTCACTCATCCTTCAACCCTTTCTCGAATCAGGTCATGATGTTGCCGGTGTAGCATTCGCGAATGGCTTTATTGGTAAGTACACTGCCGATACCATTTTAAATGCAAAGCGCATCTATACCATTTCGCATGAGGTAGGCCATCACTGGATCGGGCACAAACTGGAAATGAATATCAACAACCAATGGTTTGGTGAAGGATTCAATGACTATATCACTTTCAAAACATTGTTATCTGCGGGTTTATTGACTCCTCACGATTTTGAAAACAGGTTGAACGAGGTCTTTAAACTCCATTATTCGAGCGCCATCCGCAATACGCCCAATGATAGCGTGTTTGCCAACTACTGGAAGATGGGTGATTACAATAAATTGCCTTACCGGCGCGGCGCCATCTTTGCATTTTATCTCGACAATCAAATCAGACTGGCGTCAGATGGAAAGCAAACGATCCGTGACCTGCTGTTGTCGATCGCTTTTTTCAGAATGAGTAAACCATCAAAGTATGAGATCAGCATTGAAGACTTTATTAACCTGGCTTCTGCATTCTTAACCAAAGCGAAGGTTAGCGCCATCATCGATGATTATATTGTGAAAGGCAACCCGATCTTATTTACCAATGCGATGCTGATTCCGGAGATACAAGTCAATATCGAAAATGATATCCCACAGATCAGGATCGTTGATGAGAAAAGATTCATGGAGCTTTTTAAATAAAGTTTACGTGTTTTGTTATTTGAATTGAACCTTTACCGAAGCGAGGAGGGACGAAGTTAAAAGAAGTTAGTTACACGAAGACCACGAAGGACCACAAAGGCCACGAAGTTTGGATAGATACTGTTCAAGTTTCTAAAAGCTCCTCAAATAAATAAGCTGCTCTTCGTGATCTTCGTGGTCCTTCGTGATCTTCGTGTTCCGTTCTTCTTTTAACTTCGTTCCTCCCCTACGCTTCAATAAAAGCTGAACAATAGCATTCAGTACAAGGGAGTGACACAACGATGTTGAGTAGAGAACAAATGCTGGTAAAAAAAGTCTTTAATAACACATACGTTAAATAATCTATTACTTTCAATTCTTCGATAATGAAAGACACTAATAACCTATCAAGACGAAATATGATCACGATGATGGCGGGACTGCCATTCGCTACCAGTTTATCCGATCTAAAAAGGTTTGAAAATTTTTTACCTGATGAAGTTGGAGACTTCCCGCACAAAGATCTTTTTGACATCAAAGGCACTTATATCAATGCAGCTTTTATTCACCCGATGAGTAAGGGAAGTTATAAAGCGATCAGCTCGTACCTTGATGAGCGACAAATAAATGGTCATACGCCGCATTATGATATGGATGATAACAGGAAGGAAGCAAAGAATCTTTTTGCAAAACTGATCAATGCAGATGTTGAAGAGATCGCCTGGATACCGAGCACGATGGTTGGAGAAAACTGTATTGTAAATGGGCTTTCGCTTCCGGGTACGAAAAGCAGAGTGGTAACGGATGCCTATCATTTCAGCGGCTCTTTATTTTTGTACAATGAGTTGGCCAAACAAGGGCTGGACCTGCATGTAGTGCCGCCACATGATAATAAGATCAACCTTGATGACCTTGAAGCAGCGATCACTGCCGGTACAAAACTGGTTGCCATTTCATTGGTGTCGGCATATAACGGCTTTCAGCACGACCTGAAAAAATTATGCGAGATAGCTCATGCAAAAAATGCGATGGTATATGCGGATATCATCCAGGCTGCAGGCACTGTGCCAATAGATGTAAAAAAAAGCGGCATTGATTTTTGCGCCTGCGCTACATACAAATGGTTGATGGGAGATTTTGGCGTAGCTTTTTTATACGTCAAAAAAGATAGACTTGATCTTCTAAAACGAAGCCAGATCGGTTACAGGCAGGAAGCCAGTTTCATCTCTCATGTATATCCGTTTGATGACCCCGGTAGCGTGATGTTTGAATCAACAAGCAGAACAGATACCGGTGGACATTTTGAAGTGGGCACGCTTGGTAATGCAGCCATTGCAGCACTTCGTCATTCGCTTACTTATTTAACATCAACAGGAATTCAAAAGATACAAGATCATAGAAAACCGATGATCGGTCTTATTCAGCAGAAACTGCCTTCATTTGGTTTCATGCCATTGACACCTGTTGAATCAACATCACCGATCGTATCTTTTGCTGTTAAAGATGCAGCGAAACTAAAACCGAAATTGGATGCAGCGGGAATAAATATCCAGGTGTACGACAACAGGATCCGCATATCTCCTTCGGTGTACAATGATATGGAAGACATAAACAAATTGATCAAAGCATTATCATGATATCGATAACAACTTTGGCAAAGTTTGGATGCAGTCTAACCGAACTTATAGCCTCTTATCTAACTTTGCCAAAGTTCTCAGCAGGGTGATGAAACAATATTTATTCATAAGATCATTTTGTTATTTAGCAGCGCTTTTAATAGTGACTGTTGCACATGGACAATCAACAGAACGCATTTCGGTAACACATCACAAGGGTATCTTTCATGAACAGGCGGTGGAGTATAAAGCTGAAGTGAGAGAAATATTTTTTGATCGTGATAGCAGCAATTCTCCTGACGTATCTGCAATAACCACGTCTTACATAAAAGAGAACACCACGTCAATCAACCGGCCGGTGATGTTTATCTTCAATGGTGGCCCTGGTGCATCATCCTCTCCCCTGCACATGAATGCATTCGGGCCAATGCGCATCGGGAATCGAAAAGACAGTTTTTTGCTGGAGCAAAATCCGCACAGTTTGCTTGATATTGCCGACCTGGTTTTTATTGATCCCCCCGGAACCGGCTTCACGCGTGTGTTTGACAAGAAGCTCGCCGGAGACTATTGGGATGTAAAAGGAGATGCGCAATTATTTATTGACATCATCAAAAAATGGAAGACCGATAATCAGCGTGAATCATCGCCAATATTTCTTTGCGGCGAAAGTTATGGTACCGCAAGAGCAGCCATGATCGTTGGCATTGCAAAAGATCTGCCGGTTGCAGGCGTAATATTTTTATCGAGTGTGTTTGATATGAGCATTGTTACACCCGCACCTGCCAATGATATGCCTTGTGTTTTGTTTTTGCCGAGCATGGCGGCTGCTGCATGGTATCATCATAAACTCGATGCATCGATCAAGAGTGCTGAGCAGGCTTACAGTGAAGCGATCAATTTTGGATTGAATGAATATATGACTGCATTGGCAAAGGGAATTAATCTTCCTTCAAAAGAAAAAGAACGAATAGCAGCTAAATTGTCTTCGCTGATCGGTTTACCAAAACAAATAATATTGGAAAGAGATCTGCGCATTACTCCAACCGATTTTGAATTGCTATTGTTAGCAAAAGAAAACAAAAGGGTCGGGCAATTGAACGCACAGGTAACTGGTCCGTTACACAACCCGGGCGTGAAGCCGCCTTTCGACGATCCTTCCATGGGCGTGCGTCCTTCTACGCGAAATATTGTTGGAAGATATTTTAAACAGGATCTGCAATTCGCTGATACAGGTTCTTACCGAACATTGAACCTCGACGTCAATAGTCGGTGGAACTGGTCGTCGATGATGGACGAACCTGGCTATAGTTCGGTAACTCCACAACTCATGAATGCGATGACAAAGCAACCTGCGATGAAAATATTTGTTGCAGGTGGTTACTACGATCTGGCTACTCCGCTTTATGCAGCAAGGTTTATTCTCGAACATGCAGGCATAGCAGCAAAAAGAATAACCTATTCCAATTTTCCAACAGGGCATTCTATTTTTGAGAATGAAGCGGAGCTTGAAAGGTTGGTGCAGCAGATCAGGCAATTCATGGGCCTATGAATTCTAAAATGACAACACGGAAAAGATACCTACCCATCTTAGCATAATGTAAAGACTGGAGAGATGTGTAAGATCAAGGTGAAGGATTTTGATTTTAAAGGATAGAAACTTATGGGCAGACAAATAAATTTTTATTTACATCCTGACGACTACCACGATTTTGAAGATATATTAAGAGCATCAGGTGATATCGCATTTCTACCTTATTATCATTACGACAACGTTGTAAGTATAGCAGAGACAACAATACCTACTGACATTAGAAAAGAAGGTCGAGGAATTTATTTGGTCCGACGCTCTGACCTTAAACAAATAAAACTTCAGCATATAGAAAAGTATGGGTATTGGCTGGTCGCCGACCGTCATTTGCCCGTTTTACATTATGATCGCTGCAGCTTTGAAAATAACAAAATAATCAGAGGCCGACTATATTTTCAACCTCAATACATCAGTGATATGAAATCTTTCAATAAACCAGAAGATTTTGTAAAGTGGGCGGATGACGTGATCAAGACAGTAAAGCGAAACCTTAAGAGACATAAATTTGATATGGGCGGCTGGGGCTTTTCTGAGTATATCGGTAAACACGCAAAAGAATGGTTGGACAAGACAAAAAAGGAAATGCAAATAGACGACTCAACACTTGTTTCAGTATGATCTTAATTCGCAGAATGCAATGAATTTCTTTAAAAAATTATTAGGTAAAAAGCCTGACCCTTTAGTAACACTTACTGAAGGAGATATTTTTTATACATTCCACAACAATCAATATCATCTTTACAAACTGCTTAAGATCGATGAATATGGTACATTTCATGTGTTAGGATACGCTCCTCTCAATGAATTGCCTCCTAAAGAAAAGATCAATGAATTAGACATACGGATATATCATTTCCCCATCGCCCCGGCTGGCTTTCCCGGCTCGATGTTATTTGCAAAGAGCACAGTTACGAATGAAGACCTGGGTGGTTACCACACCTACCTGGAAATGACGCAGCAAGACAATGCAATAATTGAAGAAGCAGACAGGCTTTACAAAAAAGCCTATTATCTCACCGATGAAAAGAAACACGAGGAAGCAATTGCTAATTATTCAAAAGCCATCGAATTGATCCCAACATTTTTTGAAGCGATCGATAACAGGGCTTTCTGCAAAATGGATCTCGGCAGGTGGGAAGAAGCGATTGAAGATTTTAAGTTATCGCTGCAGGTAAATCCAAACACTGTTCTCGCCGAGGTTTCGATCGGTGAATGTTATTTAAGATTGGGCAATTTTACTGAGGCCAAAAATCAGTTCAGGAAAGCATTGGACATCGATCCTAATCACAAGGCGGCAAAGGAATTTTTATTAAGAGCCATTGCGTCGGAAAATCTATCTCATTGAATAATAATGAGGTAAATTGGCAACCTTATAGGTAGGCAACCTATAAGGTAGGCAACCTATGAGGTAGGCAACCTATAAGGTAGGCAACCTATGAGGTACCCAACCTATAAGGTAGGCAACCTATGAGGTACCACCAACCTACAAGGTTCCGTTGTACGTTAGCAGCACGAAACAAAATCCCTGATAAAACATTTCTTATTAATGTACTCAACCTATTGCGTCGGAAAATCTATCTCATTGAATAATAATGCGGTAAATTGACAACCTTATAGGTAGGCAACCTATAAGGTAGCCAACCTATGAGGTAGCCAACCTATGAGGTACCCAACCTATAAGGTTGCCAACCTATGAGGTACCACCAACCTACAAGGTTCAGTTGTACATTAGCAGCACGAAACAAAATCCCTGATAAAACATTTCTTATTAATGTACTCAACCTATTGCGTCGGAAAATCTATCTCATTGAATAATAATGCGGTAAATTGACAACCTTATAGGTAGGCAACCTTATAGGTTGTCAACCTATGAGGTTCCGTTGTACATTAGCAGCACGAAACAAATAACCATGACAAAACATTTCTTATTAATGATGAGCTTACTGCTGATCATCGGCTGCAACATCGCAAACTCTCAAACCTATCGCAAAGAAACGATCCTGATCACTACGCCTTATGGCAATATGAAAGTCAAACTCTTCAAAGAAACTCCTCTTCACAGCAATAATTTTATCAAGCTGGTGAAACGTGGCTTTTACGACAGCCTACTTTTTCACCGCGTCATCAATCATTTCATGATACAGGGTGGCGATCCGGATAGCAAGACCGCAAACGATACAATGCAGCTAGGCAACGGTGATGTTGATTATTGGATTCCTGCCGAATTCAATAAAAAGATCTATCACAAAAAAGGCATGCTTGCCGCCGCAAGAGAAGGTGACGACGTTGATCCCGCCAAAGAATCATCAGGATCACAATTTTATATTGTGATGGGCAAGACCTATGATTCCATTGGTTTGAGGAAAGCAGAGTTGCGTGTAAATAAATATCTTATTCAAAAGATCAATTACAATATTGCTTTCAGTGGCAGAAGTCCCAAACTCAAAGAATTGTATATGCGACTGGATAGAGAAGGAAAAGACGATAGCCTGAAGATCGTAAGACAACAATTGGTTGATCCGGTCTCAATCGCTGTGTATGAAAAGACACCCCACTTCACATACACTGCTGCGCAAAAGAAAACCTATGCCACATTGGGCGGCGCTCCTCATCTCGATATGAACTATACCATCTTCGGTGAAGTGATAGAAGGACTCGATGTGATCGATAAGATCGCAGCGGTGAAGACGGATAAGAATGACAGGCCGAAGGAGAATGTGAGGATGAAGGTGACGATCATCGAATAGGTCATGACAGGGATGCTATGGAATTGACGGACCCATTGAGATCGGTTCGATCCCTGTCATCCGTGTTCCATATTTTCCTAACTTACTCATCTCAATTTAGCCAAATGAAAAAATACTCACTGCTTTTTATCATCTTCATCAGCCAGTTAACTCAAGGTGTTGCTCAACAACCAATTTCCTACACTCTAAAATCCTACATGATACCGATGAGAGATGGTGTCAAATTGTTCACAATAGTATTTTCGCCAACAGTTACTGACAAAACATTTCCATTTTTGATCCAACGAACGCCTTACGGCATATCTGAAGGAATTAAAGAAGATTCGATCATCGATGCAAATACATTACCGGTTTATTACAGATCGATGGCGCAGGATGGCTATATTTTTGTGTTCCAGGATATTCGTGGAAAATTCAAAAGCGAAGGAACATTTGAAATGAACAGACCCTTGTATCATGTGCAGGATAAAACAAAAACGGATGAAAGCACAGATACCTATGATGCCATTGACTGGCTGTTAAAAAATATCAAGAACAATAATGGCAAGGCAGGCATATTCGGAATCTCCTATGATGGCTACACAGCATTGGATGCCGCCAGTGATCCGCATCCTGCGCTGAAGGCAAGTTCACCTCAGGCTTCGCCAACTGATATGTTTTTGGGCGATGATTTTCATCACAACGGTGCATTCAGGTTGAGCTATGGATTTGAATACAGCTATCTGGTGGAAAATGAAAAAGAAGCCAACAGTGATTATCCTTTCCCTCAATTCGACCTGTTTGATTGGTATTTGAAACTGGGTTCTTTAAAAAATGTGAACGCAAAATATTATAAAGGCAGGTTGCCATCCTGGAATGATTTTGCAAAACATCCAAACTATGATTCTTATTGGCAAAAAGCTTCAATGCTGAATACCATTCAAACAGCACAAATACCCATACTGCATGTTGGCGGCTATTACGACCAGGAAGATCTGAATGGTCCGCAACTCATGTATCATCATCTCGAAAAAACAGATAATGCTAATCGCAATTTTATTGTGCTCGGTCCATGGTCTCATGGCCGTTGGGCATCACCTAAAGGAGATAGCCTGGGCAGAATAGATTTTGGAAGTAGCACTGCAGCATGGTTCCAGGCATTGCAAAAAAAATGGTTTGACTATTGGCTAAAAGGAATCGGCGATGGAAAATTTGCAGAGGCCAATTGTTTTCAAACGGGCAGCAATAAATGGAAAACATACGACAGCTGGCCACCAAAAAATGCGGAGACAAAAAGATTATATACTAATGCAGATAACACCGCCAGCTTCACCAAACCTACCAGCAGCAATGGTTCTGTAAGTTATGTGAGCGATCCGGCAAAGCCTGTTCCCTACCGGGCGCTTCCCATCCAGGCAACTTATGGCTTTGGTAGTCGCTGGGGACCATGGCATGTGGAAGACCAGCGTTTTGTAAGTTCAAGGCAGGATGTGTTGAGCTTTGTTGAGGATAGTTTGAAAGAAGATCTTACCGTTACCGGAAAAGTCACTGCTCATATTTTTGCCAGCACAACAGGCACCGATGCAGACTTTGTGGTGAAGCTCATTGACGTGTATCCGGCTTTTTACGATAAGAACAAATTAATGAGCGGCTATCAATTGCCGGTAGCGATGGAAGTTTTCCGCGGACGTTTTAGAAAAAGTTTTGAGAAGCCTGAACCATTGGTCCCTAACAAGCCCGAAGAATTTGTGATCGACCTTCACGATATCAATCATACATTTTTAAAAGGTCATCACCTGATGATACAAATTCAAAGTACCTGGTTCCCGATCATCGATCGCAATCCACAGAAATATGTTCCGAATATTTTTGAAGCCAATGAAAGTGATTTCATTAAGGCAACGCATACGATCTATTGCAATGGGAAGTATGCAAGTTACGTGGAGTTGCCGGTGATGAAAGAATAAAAAGATAAGGTGTATGGAAACCAGGATAACTTTACAATTAGAACTGAGTGACATTTTCTTTCATCGGACTGAAAGGCCAATTCTGATTGATAAATACATAGAGTTTGGCGGCAACTTTTATGTTGAACGCAAATACCTGGCTGAATTCATTGAACTATTATCTCCTCATTATAACTTTTCAATTTGGAGTATTTATTCTGAAATAGAGTGTAAATATTTTGCTGACTATTTGGCTTCATCAGGTGCTTACATACTTTATCACAGAAGCGATTGTTATACATTTCAATCAGGAAACGGTAAATGGCACCAGGGCAAAAGGCTCAAACGGCTGGCAACGACATGCGTTAAAATAGATAAATTGATCTGTATTGAGTCAAGCATACCAATTCGCGATAATCACAATAATTATTTTCTTATCCCAGCATTTAAGGGAGAAGACGATGATGAATTGTTGCAATCGGCAATGAAATTATTAGAACTAAAAGATATTAAAGACACCACCAGGCTTAATAGCTTCCAATAGTTTTCCATTTAAAATAAAAAAAATGAAACATACCCTTTCCCTTTTTATCGCCGCACTCTTGGTGATAAACTTCGGCTGCAATTCAAATTCTACAACCACAAATAGCAATGCCGATCAATCATTCTCCAACTTTGAAAACAATTTTCTCGATTCCTATTGGAAACAATATCCGGTAAGCTCCATCTTTATTGGATATGGTAAATACTATGACAACCTTGTCGTTCCCGATAACGCGGCATTTGCCAGCAATATCAGTTTCTCCAACCACTGGCTCGATTCATTGAAAACTATCGATCGTGAAAAGCTGAGTGAGAATAACAAAATAAGCTTCAACATCATCAGCAACCAATTGCAATCTGATATTTGGTACACGGATGTTTTTAAGATACAGGAATGGGATGCTTCTACATACAATATCAGCGGGGCTTGCGACTATATCATCAATCAACCTTATGCTCCTTTGGAAGAACGATTAAAAATACTTACCCGTTTTTTACAACATGCAGAAGATTATTATAAAGCTGGACTGCACAATTTGAATAAGCCAACCAAGGAACATATCGAATTGGCGATAATCCAAAACAAAGGAGGCCTGGATGTTTTCGGCGCGGCACTTACCGACTCTATCCGATCATCAAAATTAACCGATGCTGAAACGGCTGCGCTGGAGGAAAATATCAGCAAAGCTAAACACGCCATGAATGGCTTCATCGATTCTTTGAAAGCGATCGTTGCCAATAAAAATTATGTGTACAGGGATTTTAGAATTGGTAAAAAATTATTTGCCGAAAAATTCAAATTCGACCTGGTCACTGATCTCACACCTGAGCAGACATACGAGAAGGCAATCGAAGACAGCAAATTCTATCGCCATAAAATGTTTGTGGCGGCCGATAGTGTATGGTCGAAATATTACCCGGGTCAAACCAAACCAACAGACAGTTTGCAGTTGATACAATTGGTGTTGAATAAGATCCAACTCAATCATGCAAAGCCTGCAGATTTTTTCAATTCAGTCGATAGCCAGGTGAGTGCACTAAAAAAATTCATTGTTGAAAAGAAATTATTTGACTTCGATACCAGCACCTGCCCGATCGAGGTGAGGTATATGCCTGTGTATGCAAGAGGCGTCACCACAGCGAGTGCAGAGTTCATCCCTCCTTATCAAAAACAAGGAACTGCCTTTTATAATATCGATGACCTTACGCTCTACCCTCCTGAGAAAGCTGAAAGCGCTTTACGTGAGGAGAATTACTATGGATCGCAAATACTATCGATGCATGAGGCAGTGCCTGGCCATTGTATGCAGGGATTTTATAACAGTAGAAAATCTGCTGACGTGTTACGCTCGGTTTTTCAAAATGGCGCTATGATCGAAGGCTGGGCTGTTTATGTAGAAGCAATGATGGTTGATAACGGCTGGGGCAATCATTCACCGGAATTAGAACTTGCGCTTGGCTCAGCGATGCTGCGTGTGGCGGCCAATGTGATCATCGATTATCAAATACAATGTTTGAACAAACCAGAAAAAGAGATCATAGAATATTTAAACAAAGAATGTTTTCAAACAATGGCGCAGGTGCAGGAAAAATATCATCGGGCAACGGTATCGCAGGTGCAGCTCTGCTCCTATTTCACAGGTTCAAAGGCGATCGAAGATCTTCGTGATGAGTATAAGAAGAAGATGGGTGATAAATATAGTTTGAAAAATTTTCATGAAAAGTTTTTGAGTTTTGGAAGTTCGCCGGTGAAGTATATTAGAGAAAGAATGTTGCAGTGATGTAGGACCGAAGCGGTTTTTGGAATACCTTTAGACTAGGGTTGAGTTCTTTGAATAAATGATTTAGCAGAACTTAGAGAA
>JADMIO011475826.1_pt1 | contig 19037 bp, 19 predicted proteins | sample 8958161 | NCBI WGS metagenome assembly JADMIO01 (sample SAMN16585339, study PRJNA669376) | soil metagenome | isolation source: Crop rotation soil | place: USA: Cullars Rotation, Alabama | collected 2011
AATGACTAAGCCTCCCGCGCGCGTACCCACGTCGTCCATCCTGCTCACCCTCCTCTCGCTAGGAATCATGCCGAGGCCATCACTGCGTACCGTTCGCATCGCGATTTTGGCGCCAGTTCGACGGACGCTACCGTCGCGGCGGATGGCTAATCAGCAACGAGGCTGAGTAGGCAGAATTGAAGCAAGACTACGAGCAAGCCTGCGGCTCCAGCGACTGTCAAAGGTGACAGCGAGCATTGTCTGGTGATTAAACGGGGAATTCCCAATGCGTACTCCGGCAAGCATCTTTAAGCATCCGATCCACCCGATGCTGATTGTCTTTCCGATCGGTCTTTGGATTTTTTCCTTAACGTGCGATTTGATTCGTCTGGCTGGCGCTCCGGGAGACGCGTGGTCCATCGTCGCGTTTTACAGCATGGTAGGCGGTTTAATAGGCGCCCTCTGCGCGGCAATACCAGGATTTATCGACTTCCTCTACTACAAGGGCGGCCTTCCTCCGGTCAAGAAAATAGCCGTGACCCACATGGTGATCAATCTCACCGTCGTCGTGCTGTACGCCGTGAATATCTGGTTACGCACCGCCGACACTACCGCCGTTAGCGCCAGCATGAGCATTCCGATTCTACTTTCGATTATCGGCGTGGCGCTCCTGTTTGTCTCAGGCTGGCTTGGCGGTCAAATGGTTCATGTCTACGGTGTCGGCGTTGAAGGACGAGAATGATGGGGCGCTGCAGCGATCTTCTTTTTTCCGTAACACCACCTCGCGCCATGTACTTTGAGCTCAGAGATGTGTTTAATTTCATTTCCGGGGTCGAAGTCCGCGGTAGTACCGCGCAGTCTCGCGATCCCTCGATATCAGGAACATCGAATGAGCGACACAGAAACCAACCCGGGCGGGCCTGACTTCCGCGCCGGCATCGCGCTCTCCAAGCTCGCAGACGGCGCCATGCTGCTTGGGCACGCCGACGGCGAACCAGTATTGCTCGCGCGGCGGGGGAATGAGGTGTTCGCAATCGGTGCCTTATGTACGCATTACGGCGCACCGCTCACAGACGGACTGCTTGTCGGCGATACGGTTCGTTGTCCCTGGCATCATGCCTGTTTCAGTCTGCGCACCGGTGCCGCCCTCCGCGCCCCGGCGCTGGATCCGGTCTCCTGCTGGCGCGTTGAGCAGCTGGACGGCAACGTCTATGTCCGCCAGAAGCTCGCTCGCGTGAAGCCGAAAAGGCTTCCGTTGGTGGCCGGTGCACCGAAATGCGCGGCTATCCTGGGCGGCGGTGCCGCAGGCAACGCCGCCGCAGAGACGCTCCGTAGCGAGGGCTATTCCGGCCGCATTACCATGTTGAGCGCCGATGGATCGAGGCCGTGTGATCGTCCCAACCTTTCGAAGGGCTTCCTCGCGGGCACCGCGTCCGCGGAGTCGAATCCGCTGCGTCCTCAGGCGTTCTACGAGGAGCATGACATCGACCTCAAGCTGGACGCGCCCGTCGCCGCGCTCGACTCGAAGAATCGGCAGCTGCAGCTCGTGGACGGGAGTCGCGTTGCTTATGATGCCTTGCTGCTGGCCACCGGCGCCGAGCCGGTGCGGCTCGGGGTGCCGGGTGGGAATCTCCGACATGTGCACTATTTGCGCACCCTCGCCGACAGCCGTGCTCTCGTCGCCAGGGCTCTCACCTCACAGCGAGCGGTAGTGATCGGCGCAAGTTTCATTGGCCTCGAGGTGGCGGCATCGCTGCGCACGCGCAATGTCGACGTGCATGTGGTCGCACCGGAAACTGTTCCGATGGGCAAAATCCTCGGACCGCACGTCGGAAGGTTCATCCGCGAGCTGCACGAGCGCCAGGGCGTCACGTTCCATCTCGGCACTACGGTTGTCAGCATAGACAACCAAAGCGTCCGTTTGAAGAACGGAGTAAACCTTCAGGCCGATCTTGTCGTTGTCGGCATCGGTGTACGACCGGCAATCGCATTGGCGGAACAGGCAGGCCTGGGCATCGATCGCGGCGTCGCGGTGAATGAATACCTCGAGACAAGCGTTCCGGGCATCTTTGCTGCCGGCGACATTGCGCGCTGGCCCGACCCGCTTACCGGCGAGCGCATTCGAGTCGAACACTGGGTCGTGGCGGAACGGCAAGGACAGACGGCCGCGCGCAACATGCTCGGTCGGCGCGAGCGGTTTGACGCGGTACCCTTCTTCTGGACCGAACAGTACGATTTCGGCCTTGCTTACGTGGGCCACGCCGAGGGTTGGGATCGGGCCGACATTGACGGACAGCTCGACGCCCAGACGCGGGACTGCACGATCACGTATCGCCGCGGCGGCAAAAAGCTGGCTGTGGCTGTCGTTCACCGCGACCTCGAGGGCTTGCGCGCAGAAGTGGAATTCGAGAGGACGATCGCGCAACAGGATGAACGGACTTCGCCCTAAGTCGAGCGTAGAAACCGCAGACCGAAGGCGCCGCATCATGGCCGCGAAATTCAAAGTTGGCGATCACGTAACCTGGAACTCAGAGGCCGGCCACGTCAGCGGCAAGATCATCAAAGTTCACACAACAGATACCGATTACAAGGGATACACCCATCACGCGACGCGGGATGATCCGCAGTATGAGATCAAGAGCGACAAGACCGATCACATCGCGATGCACAAAGGCGCTGCGCTGAAAAAAATGCCTGCGTGACTGGCATTCGATGTCACAGCCAGCGGGAGTCGAGAAAACCTGACTCCTGCTGTCTAGGTTTCCCTATTCTCCGACCAGACAGCCGGACGTAAAGTCGGACGCATTGGCCGACGCGTTGCAACGCTTCGGCCAGGTTCGATGAAGTGCCGTGCGAACGGCTCGTCCACTTTCATGACGGAGATGCCCAATGGAATTAATTGCCGCGCGCGTGCCCTTGGCATTCGTACCGCCGGTACTGTTGTTGCTGGGATTGATGACTGTTGCCGCGCTGCGTGCCGCCCGCCGCTCATGGCGACCGGTCGCTGGCATCGTGGCGATCAGCGGAACAATACTCGCGCTGGCAGCAGGCCCTGCTGCCAGCGCAACGGCGGTCGACCAGTTCAAATCGGTAACGACTCAGCGACTTGTCGATGCAGCCGAGAATCCTAACGACTGGCTTATCTACGGCGGGAGCTACGCCGCGACCTGGTTCAGCCCCCTCGCGAAGATCGACACGACGAACGTGGCCCAGCTTGCACCTGCGTGGGCGTTCTCGATGGGCGTCCTGGGAGGCCAGGACGGCGTACCGATAGTCAACAACGGCATCATGTACGTGACGTCGGCCTGGAGCAAGCTCTTCGCGCTTGACGCGCGAACCGGAGCGATCCTCTGGATGCATGAGGCCAACCTCCCCGAGAACATCTCCGCCATGTTGTGTTGCGATGTCGTCAATCGCGGCGTTGCCGTCCTCGGGGACAAGGTTTATTGGGCGACCCTGGATGCGCACCTTCTCGCGCTCGATGCCCGCACCGGGAAGGTAGTCTGGGATGTCCAAGTGGCCGATTGGCAGGCGGGATACACGCTCACCGCCGCGCCGCTCGTGGTCAAGAACAAAGTGCTGATCGGCCCCGGCGGCGGCGAGTTCGGGGTTAGAGGATTTCTGGTGGCCTACGATGCCGACACCGGCAAGGAAGTCTGGAAGACGTACACGGTGCCGGCACCCGGCGAGGCCGGAAGCGAAACGTGGCCAGGGAACACCGAATCCTGGCGCACCGGCGGAGGCGCACCGTGGCTTACGGGTGCCTACGATCCCGACCTCAATCTCATCTACTGGGGAACGAGCAACCCCTCGCCCGTCTTTTACGGCGGTACCCGACAAGGCGACAACCTGTATACGAGCTCGATGCTCGCGTTCGACGCGGATACCGGGAAGATCAAGTGGCACTTCCAGTTCACCCCGCACGACGTCTGGGACTATGACGGAGTCAATCAGCCGATGCTGCTTGACAACGTGAAGCTCGCCGATGGACGCGTCGTTCCTAAGGCACTTGCCCAGGCGAACCGCAACGGACACTTCTACCTGCTCGACCGGACCAACGGGAAAGTCGTCTATGCACATCCTTTCATCCACGTCGACAGCATCAAGGTCGATCCGAAAACGGGGAAGGTCACACCACTAAAGTTTGCAAAGCCGAACGAGCCGGTTGTCGCCTGCGGCCACGGCACGGCCGGCAAGGAGTGGGTCTCGATGGCGTACAGCCCGCTCACCAAGTTCGTCTACGTCCCTGCGATCGAGATGTGCGGCAAGTTCTTCGTGCTCGATCTGGCGTATCAGAAGGGGCGGCCCTACTACGGTGGAGGCCACGAGCGCCTTCCTCCCGCCTCGGGTCACGTCAGCGCTATCGATCTGGCAACCGGCAAGGCGGCATGGCGCTACGACACGGAATGGCCGATGTACGCGGGCGTGCTCGCCACGGGAGGCGGTCTGCTCTTCGTCGGCAATCCCCAAGGCGAGCTCGAGGCCCTCGACCAGAAGACGGGAAAGAAGCTCTGGGGATTCAAGACCGGCTCCGGGATCGTCACCAATCCGATGAGCTTCCAGGTCGACGGTCGGCAGTACGTCGCGATCGTGTCCGGATGGTCGATCGTCCCGTCCAAAGCGATCGCCGGGGCGAAGCTCCTTAGCGCGCCAGGGCAGAAGAACGTCCTCGGCAGCGGAATGCTCTTCGTATTCGCGCTCCCCGAGGCGACCTCGACATTGGCCGCGCGCCCCGCAGGTCAAACGCAACCGGGTCAACCACGATGAACGTCTGGCGTGCGATCCTCGCCGCGGCGCTTTTTGCCGCCGTCGTTCCGGCCGCGGCAGGAGAGCGCACGACGGGGCCAGAATCGCAGCGCGAATTACGCGTCTGCGTCGATCCGGACAACCTGCCGCTCTCTTCGGACCGGATGGGTGAGGCGCCTGGATTCGACGTGGAGATCGCGCAAGCGCTTGCCGCAGGTCTCGATCTTCGCCCACGCTTCATCTGGGTAGACACGACGTACGGGAGCAGGACGCTGCGCCGCTCCCTTTTCGCGGGACAGTGCGATGTCTTCATGGGGCTGCCAGTGGATTCAACCGCCGAGACGCCGAGCGCCTTGGCGCTGACCGCACCGTACTACAGCACCGGCTACCGTCTCGTCGGCCGGCAGCAGCGTTCCGACTCTGCCATCGTGCCTGGCGAGCTTCGAACCGCTCGCATCGGCGTCGAGCGACAGTCGGGCGCCCACATGCGGCTCGAGCGGATCGACTCCCATCTCGTTGTCTATGCCAACCAGCACGAAGTACTCGAAGCCGTTGCCCGCGATGACGTTGATCTCGGTGCCGTCTGGTTGCCAGACGTGGATCGCCTTTTGCGAGACCGTGCGACCGCGGTACATGTGGTCGGCAGCGGGACGCCCGACCGGTTGCTTCGCTGGAACGTGGCGATCGGCGTGCGACGCTCGGACGCCGATCTCCAGGTCGCGCTAACCCGGGCTATCGGCGACCTTCTCCGATCGGGCCGGATTGAGGCAATCTTCGACAAGTATGGGGTGCCGTTCTTTCCCCCGTTCGCCGATCGTTGAAAGGGACACCCATGCTGATGCGCCGCATTCCCTCACTCTTCATCGCGGGGACATTGTCGCTGCTCGCGGCTGCATCGGTGATCGGCGCCGGCAACGGACCCGATTCTGACACCGCGCCCGAAAAGAGCGTGCCCGCTACCCAGAGTAGCGAACCGAATCCCTTCGCCGGCAACCCCGCAGCAGCAGCTGCCGGCAGGCAGCTTTTCTTGCAGACCGGCTGCTACAACTGTCATGGCGCCGACGCAAAAGGCGGCGGTATCGCCCCCGACTTAACGGCGTCGAAGCTCGACGCACAGCAGATGTTCAAGACGATCCACGACGGCCGCACTGGCACCTTGATGCCTTCGTGGGGCAAGCAGCTCGACGCCGAGCAGATCTGGAAGATCGTCACCTATTTGCGAAGCGTGAAGCACGACGGGTAGGCGCGCTTCGACACGTTGAAGGAGAAGAAACATGTTACGCAACGTGAAGAATCTGGAGTCCTACGCAATCCGCGCGACCGACGGCATCATCGGTCACGTGAAAGATTTCTATTTCGATGACGAAGCGTGGGTCATTCGCTATCTCGTCATCGACACCGGCACTTGGCTTTCCAGTCGAAAAGTGTTGATCTCGCCCATCGCGATCGGCCACCCGGACTGGACGGAACGGGTACTGCCCGTCTCGATCACGAAAGAACAAGTGAAAAACAGCCCCGACATCGACACGCAGAAGCCCGTGTCACGGCAGCACGAGATACGGTACCTCGGATATTACGGCTATCCCTACTATTGGGAAGGCGCAGGCCTCTGGGGCGATGGCCTTGACCCGAGCATGATGATCACAGGTTACAGTGGCTCACGTTCGGTATCGCCTCCCACCCAGTCCGAAGCCGAGACGACTTACGCGCGAGCTGACGCGACTCGGCAGCAGAATGGCGATCCCCATTTGCGCAGCTACAGGGCCGTCATGGATTACCACATTCAGGCTACCGATGGGGACATCGGTCACGTCGAGGGTCTGCTCTTCGATGACGAGACGTGGGCCGTTCGCTACATCATTGCGAATACGAGCAATTGGTGGCTCGGTCATCAGGTGCTCATTGCAACGCAATGGATCCAGCGCTTGAGCTGGTCCGACGCCACGATGGCCGTCAACCTGACTCGACAGGCAGTGAAGGGCGCACCCCCGTACGACTCGGAGATACTGCTGGAGCGTAACCAGGAAATGAAGATCCACGAGCATTACGGGCGTCCCGGCTATTGGGCGGCGGAGCAGGAACGCGGTCGCACACGATCCGGCCTTTAGCCAACGCCCGGGGCTGCCGAGCGGCAACCGCGGCCTTGACACCGGGATTGTCCTTTTCGCGCGACACGCCGAGCCGTTGATTTTCGATCGGATCGCGCGGCTCGCGCGCATCTTCAACCCGCACCAGATCGAAAAGACCCGCCGCATCCGTGATGGATGACAGAGCAACTGTCTGTCGGCCCCCCGGCGCCCGGTCGCGATCGAAACGGAGGGGTCGGACTCTCCTTTCAGTTCAGTATCCGTTCCGCATTTAGTATCCTAAGCCAGGTGTTTCCGGTCACATTGCATCGCATGTTGGGCGAGGCTATTGCATTCGTGACCCGCGTCGTTTGGGCGGCGACTTCGGGAGGCATGGCGATGGACATCGAGCTGAAATCAAATGTGACGAACTTGCTTCGCTCGGGCGATCTCCCAAAACTGCGGGATCAGTTGCTGCATTGCTCGCCGCCGGGTTTAGCCGGCGTAATTCGCACGTTGCCCATCGAAGAGCAGGTAATCGTCTTTCGCGTCTTGCCACGTTCAGCGGCTGCCGATGCTTTCGAATTTCTGGAGTTGGCAGATCAGGAACAGCTCCTCAAGGCGATGGGAAGCGAAGACACCGCGGGCTTGCTCAACAACATGGCGCCGGATGATCGCACCAGCCTCTTTGAAGAATTGCCTGCCAGCGTTACCAAGCGGCTGCTCGACTTGTTAAGTGACGAGGAACGCGCTGTCGCCCTGAAGCTTCTGGGCTACCCGGAGCACAGTATCGGCCGGCTCATGACGCCCCATTACATCGCCGTAGGCGCGGATTGGACGGTGCAGCAGGTACTTGACCACGTGCGTCAGCACGGCCAGAACAGCGAAACTTTAAGCGTAATCTATGTCGTCGACGGCGAGGGTAAGCTCATCGACGACATTCACATTCGCGAGTTCCTGCTAACGTCGCCGGACAAGCTGGTATCCGGCTTGATGGCTTACCGGTATGTCGCTCTGAGCGCCACCGACGCCGAAACGCACGCCATTGCCGTCTTCAAAGCGGAGGATCGCAAAGCGCTGCCGGTAATCGACTCCGCCGGCATCCTGATCGGGATTGTCACGATTGATGACGTTCTCGAGGTCGCGGAGACCCTCGCGACGCAAGAGATCCAGCGCATTGGCGGCTCCGAAGTGTTGGATGAGCCCTATATGGAGGTGGCGTTTGGACGGATGGTCAGAAAGCGCGCCGGCTGGCTCGTCATCCTGTTCCTCGGAGAAATGCTGACTGCCACCGCGATGGGATTCTTCGAGGGAGAGATTAAAAAGGCGGTGGTGCTGGCGCTATTCGTGCCACTCATCATCTCCAGTGGCGGCAATTCCGGATCTCAGGCCACGACGCTTGTGATCCGCGCATTAGCGCTCGGAGAGCTTGCGCTCAGGGATTGGTGGCGCGTCATGCGGCGGGAAATCCTCATCGGACTGGCACTGGGCGTGATGCTCGGTACGATCGGCTTCGCGCGCATCGCTGCCTGGGCCGCCTTTTTCGACGCTTACGGTCCGCACTGGCTTCTGGTGGCTTGGACCGTAGGTGTGTCACTTGTCGGCATTGTCATGTGGGGAAGCGTCGCAGGCTCGATGCTGCCGTTTGTTCTGCGCCGCGGCGGGTTGGATCCAGCGACAGCATCTGCGCCATTTGTTGCTACGCTGGTCGACGTTACGGGGCTGGTCATCTATTTCACGGCGGGCATCATAATTCTTCGCGGCACGCTCCTGTAGGCACGTCCGCTATTTCTATCATGACCATCGCCTCTTTCCATTGTCCGCGCTTGCGGAGCCTTCTCTGGCCAAGCCGCGTCATTTGAAGTCACGATTGTGCTCAACCGGAAACGATGTTGTTCGACTGGCGTGGCTTATCGACAGACGTGCAATCTGCCATCCTTCAGCCAGGAGGAACCCAATGAATCTCTCTCTGCTGAGGAATGCGCGTCCGTCACCAGGCGTCGCCCGTCGCCATTCGTTGCTCCACCCCGAGTGCCCGATCGAACAAACGTTGCGCGGTAACGATAACGAAACTCGAGGCCAGTTGATGCGCGAACCCTGGTCGCACAAGATCCGCCCTGATGGCACGTTGTTTGTTGCGGATCACAGCGGGTTGCGCTTGCTTGCCAGGTCGGAGCGTTCCCTCGAGGCCGCAGTGGAGCCTCTGAAGCGCCGCTTCGGAGCCCGACTCACAGTCAACGCCCCCGGCGTCCGTTATGCGTTTGGCGTTCCGACGCTCGAGCCTTACATGATGGTATTGATCAACGGCCCGGCGCGCCACTTGTCGGTGATACGGGATGATTTCTTGCGGCGTCGCGGTCGAATCAAGCGCCTGGACGAGCGCGGACCGTTCATCCTCGAGGGGGAAGCGCCGCTCGCCGCCTTGTTGGGCTACAGGCAATGGCTCCGCGATTTGATTCAGGACGATGCCTATGTCAGCTTGCGGCTCAGCCGGTATCTGCCGATCGACGATGACGGGCCTCGCGCCGCTTAGAGCAATGGGAATGCACTGCACCAGGGAGGCTGCACGCGCCTGGCACTCTGATGACCTTTGTGCAAGCATGACTTCAACCAGATCTTTGCAGCAATCGCTTCTACTCGCAGGTCACTTCCATGGCAAAGAGTCGCCGCATCATTGTTACCGAATGCAATTTCGCTCTCTTGAATCGTCTCGCTGGCCATCCTCGCCTGGCGGCAGAGCTGAACAAGGCGGTCGTGGTTGATTCCCGGCTCGTTCCTCCCGACGTGGTTACCATGAACTCACGTGTGCTCTTCGAGGACGTGAGCACTGGCGAACGTCGGGCAGTCACGATCGTATTTCCGCAGCAGGCGAACGCGGCCCGGGGCTCAATATCGGTGCTGGCGCCGGTGGGCACTGCCCTACTCGGCTTGGCGGTGGGACAATCTATCGTCTGGCCGTTTCCAGACGGGGTGACGCACTGCCTCCGCGTCCTTAGAATCATCTATCAGCCGGAGGCAGATGAGATACCCGCTCAGCATGCCAAGGCGGGATGAGATACCCTCCGCAAGACCTGCTGAGCAAAGGCCACGTGCTTGGCTGCGCATCGACGGCCGATGGCAGGTCGGAGAGCGATGGCCATTTGCGCCGTCAGACAACAGGAGGCACCCATGTTGAACCTCGTGGGGATGGGCATCTTTGCCAGGGTAGCCGAGGCGAAGGGCTTTTCCGCCGCGGCGCGCCGGCTTGGTTTGTCCAAGTCGCTCGTCAGCAAGGAAGTCGCGAAGCTGGAGAAATCGCTAGGAGCCAGGCTCCTGAATCGTACGACGCGCCAACTCAGCCTGACTGAGGTCGGCGCTGCCTTTTACGATCACTGTGCCCGCGTCGTTCAGGAAGCCGAGGAAGCCGCACTCCTTGTCGATCGTTTGCACGCAAAGCCGCGAGGCGTGCTGAAATGCACCGCGCCGGTCGCCTTTGCCACGTTGCACATTGCTGCCGCGCTTCCTGAGTTTCTTATCCGCTATCCCGAAGTGCACGTTGACCTGACCGTCGGCGACCGCTTTTTCGAACTCGCAGACGAAGGCTACGACCTGGCAATCCGCATTGCGCGGGAGCTGCCCCCGAACATGGTGGCGCGTCAGATCACACCGATCAATCGCGTTGTCTGCGCGACGCCCAAGTACTTCGAAGAGCACGGCATCCCTGTGTCTCCTCACGATTTGACTCAGCATAACTGTCTGGTTTACACGCATGCCAATCCCGACTCGCTGTGGCGTTTCCGATCGCCGGAAGGCGACATTGCGGTGCCGGTGCGGGGAAATTTGCGGCTGAACGACGATGAGGTTATCTGGCAAGCAGTGCTTGGCGGTGCAGGTATCTCCATACTCCCGACGTTTACTGTCGGAAAAGATCTCCAGTCGGGCCGTCTTCAAGCGGTGTTGGCCGAATACGTCCCGTCGGAGCGGAATCTTTACGCGTTGTACCTTCCGAATCGTCACCTCACGGCCAAGGTTCGCGTGTTCATCGACTTTCTGCTGGCACGTTTCGAGCCGCCGCCGTATTGGGACCGCGGCTGGAACGCGGCCAATGCCGGCCTTTCAAAACCCGCAAAAAGGTCCGTTCGCAAGGCACGGTGAGGCATGCGACGATCCGTCGGCGGCCAGCGGGCGTCATCCACCGCTTCATTCATCCGCAACAAGCCGAATCGTTCGCCTCACTTCGCTCGGTGGGCTCACCTATTTGCCAAAGGGAGCTTCCGCGGGGCCGAGTTGAGGGCCGCCTTGCTCGGGAGCAACATCTCCGCGACCGGAATCGGGCCTGAATAGCGCGACCGGATCGCTTGCAGGAAAAGTCATAACCAGCGCGGCGTCGAGCGCAGCGTCGAGACTATCCATGGTAGTTCTCATGATTCACCACCTTTTTTCCTTGCATGTTCAGTGAAGCCCGGCGTTACGAGGCAACGCGGCTCCGGTATTTCTCCAACGAGTTGGCATTGCCTGCGGCCTCGGGTTGGTAAATCAGCTCGACGACGCGCAGAGTGCGCGGGCGGCCGTCCGGAAAGCACCACTCGATCGACTGTCCGACCGACAACCCGAGCAAGGCACTCCCCACCGGGGCCATGACGGAAATCTTGCCTTCCGACGGGTCGGCCTCATGGGGATATACAATCGTTACGATACGAAATTCTCCGGTCGTCTCGTCTGCAAAGGCGACGCGCGAGTTCATGGTGACCACGTCAGGCGGCACGGCACGAAATGGAACAATATCGGCCCTATCCAGCTCCGGCGCCAAATTCGCGGCGTCCTTGAGATTACCCAGACGCGCCAAATCGAGGTCGGTGATGATAATCGAGTCTTGTAGTTTCACGTGTGCCTCCTGAGATTGAAGCAATGACGCCAGTTGTCACCGGCACGATCCTTGTCGAGTCTCCGCGACGGGAGCTCTCCGCCCTCCTATAATTTCGATCTCGCTTACGATTTCGATCATAAGCCCTAAGGCCGTTTCCGATAAGACGCCCATGTTGCACAACAGTGTTTCCGCATACTGCCCAATCAGGCTATACGGGAGCGTCCGACTCGGTCAGCGACTTTCAATCAAACAGAAACGATCTTTTTCAGCTCGGCCCCCTTATCGCGGGCAACAAACGACGCCATCATGACGACAGGAACGGTGCGAAGCCTGTCGATCGGCATGATCGACCTACCCGGAGCGCCCGCGACATCATGGCCATCGATAGACGCACACATCTCAACCGCTTAAAGCTGGGTGAATTGATCAGGCGTTTGGCGCGAAGCGAGCAGGACATGGAAGAGCGGCTAGCGGCAAGGGAGAAACAGGTGCGTGAGGTGGCCGAGGATAGTCCAGACCCGGTCCGCAAACGACTCTTCTTCCTGCTTCTGAAGCACCGCGGGCAGCGACGAGCCGCGGAGGAGGCGCTGGCCAATGCGAACGAGCGCCGATAGCTCTCAGCCATTGTTGTTGAAAGGCCATGCAACGGCCGCCGCGACCTTCATGGCGCGCCGCCAGGCACGGGATGTCCAACCGCCGACGAGGATCCCCATCCAGCAGAGATTCCGGGCTGGACAGACCCGACGTTGTTCGACTGTCTCGAAGATCTGCTTCTTGGAACCCGGCGAAGCGGGTGCGCCGCGCGAGCCGACTACATGCGCGCAGCAAACCCTGCGGGGTCGACATCGATGAGCGTTGGCGCGAGAGTCGAAAAGAAGCGCATCGTCACCGGAGTCCGGCCGACCGGGCCACTGCACCTCGGACACTATGCGGGCGCGCTCGAAAACTGGGTCGCACTGCAGAGCAAATACGACTGCTACTTCCTCATCGCTGATTACCAGGTCTCGGACTACGCGGACAACCTTCCGCGCGTGCGGAACGCCGTCTGGGAAGTGGCGCTCGACTGGCTGGCCGTTGGGCTTGACCCAGAATGCGGCAGCTTCGTCATCGAAAGCCTGGTACCGGAGCACGCGGAGTTGACGACGTGGCTCGCGTGGTTCCTGCCCGTCGGCATGCTCGAACGCAATCCGACGCTCAGGGCGGAGATGGAAGAGATCGATAGTCCTAACGACGCGACAACAAAAGGAAAATCGGTTCCCGTGGCGTTCTACATCTACCCGGTGATGCAGGTCGCGAACATCCTGCTGCCCCGCGCGCATCTCGTGCCGGTGGGCGAGGACCAGCTACCGCACATCGAACTGACGCGCGAGACGGCACGGCGTTTCAACCGGGATTTCCAGCCAATCTTCCCCGAGCCGGAAGCGCTCGTGGGGCGGGTACCACGTCTCGTGGGGCTAGATGGCAATGCCAAGATGAGCAAGTCGCGAGGCAACACAATCGATCTCAAGGACAGCGCCGAAACCGTAGCGAGAAAGGTACGCGGCATGTACGCCGGCCCTCCACGAGGCGCGCAGGAACCGGGCACGGTGGCGGAAAATCCTGTCTTTTCCTATCTTGATGCATTCGATCACGACGCTGCGAAGGTCATGGACCTGAAGGAGCGTTACGCGCGTACGGGCGTGAGCAACAAGGAGCTGAAAGATCGGCTGACGACGGTGCTGAACGAACTGCTCGAGCCCATGCGTGAACGGCGCGTGAAGTACGAAAGGAACATGTCGCTAGTGCAAGACGCGCTCGAACACGGCACAAACCGCTGTCGCGCCATCGCCAGGGACACGATGGAAATAGTGCGCGACGCGCTCGACCTCAACTACCTGCGAAAGTACTGACGCTGCGCCCAAGGATGCGCTCGTTGAGATCGTGAAGATTCACAGACTACTTCAGCGCGCGAGAAGCGTTTTGATCCGCGACTGCAGCATGGGTACGAGCTGCTCTTCAAACCATTCATGGCGTTTGAACCACGGCTGATTGCGCGGCGAAGGATGCGGCAAGGGAATGTATTGTGGGGCGTACAGCCGCCAGGCCTTGGCCGTTTCGGCGAGCGACGACTTGCGACGGCCGGCCAGAAAATGGCGCTGCGCGTACTGACCGATCAGCAGTGTCGACTCGATCTTCGGAAGCTTGGCCAGCAAATGATCGAGCCACAATGCCGCGCACTCACGGCGCGGCGGCATGTCGCCGCCATTTCCCCGGCCCGGATAACAATAGCCCATCGGGATGATGGCGATGCGTGACTCATCATAGAACACGTCCTTGGCCACGCCCATCCACTCGCGCAAGCGCTCGCCACTCGGGTCATCCCAAGGGATGCCGGACTTGTGCACGCGGACGCCGGGCGCTTGCCCAACGACGAGGATACGAGCCGTCTTACCGGCACGCAGCACCGGACGCGGGCCGAGCGGCAGATGCGCTTCGCAGGCGCGGCAGCCGCGCACGGCTGTCAGTAACGCGTCGAGCGTGCTATAACTTTTCTGGGGCACAGCGACCTGTTAGCTCGTGGCAAACCTTAAAACTATACCGTATGCAGAGATCGATGCCGAAACGACGCCATCGCCTTGTAAGACGCCCTGTCACCTCTAACGACGCGGTGTGTCCGGCGCCGGCGATCACGATCGAGTCGGAAGCGCGCGAGGATGGCGCACGGCGCACCACGCGCTACGACATCGAACGATAGTCCGCGCGATCATGCCCGCGGCAACGGTCAGTGACCGCCTCAACCTCGAGGGAAAAGCCCGACCGGTTAGGCCCGACCACGGCCGCGGCGATCGCCCAGTGCATGACGATCACTGCCGCCGGATAGCGCTGGCTTGCCTCAGAGCCTGACGTTCGCACTGGCGCCGATCAGGTAATTGCGCCGCGCCGCCGGCTCGAAGAAGCGTCCGTTGGTGTCCCCGACGATCACCGAGCCGACGTAGTTGCGGTCGGCGAGATTGTTGATGCGGGCGAATTCGCGCAGCGTCCAGGTGCCGACGCGCTGCTCGAAGCCGGCGCGGACATTGGCCACCGTGTAGGCCGGGGCGGCGTCGGTATTGCGCTCATTGACGTAGAGCTTGGCCGCGTACTGCGCTTCCAACGCGACCGAGAAGCCCGCCCACGCGGCGCGTGTCCAGGCGAGCTCGGCATAGGCACTGCTGGCCGGAACGGCCGGCAGGCGCGATCCCGAAGGCACCAGCAAGGGTGGCGTGCCGGTGGTCGTATCCGCGGCGAACGTCGCCGACAGGTAAGTGTAGGCCGCGTAGCCGGTCACACCGCCGCCCAGCGCACCTTCCCACTGCGCCTCGACGCCGCGGCGCCGGGTCTTGCCGGCGTTCTTGTACGTCGTCCGCCCGCCGGTCGCGGCGTCGATGATGATCTCGTTCGACGTGTGCGTGACGAAGGCCGCGAGATTGACGCGCTGCGTCTCGGCGAAGTAGGCCTTGACGCCGATCTCCGTCGAACGGCTGATCGCCGGGCGCAACGCGAAGTTCAGGCCCGTCCCGCTGTTCCGGTAGGCAAGCTCGATGAAAGTCGGCGTCTCGAAGCCCTCGCCCCAGTTGGCATAGACGTTGACGTCCTTCGCCGCGCGCCAGACGATGCCGCCGACCGGACTCGCATGCGAGAACGCCACCCGCCCGCTGTCATCCGGGTTCAAGGCGGTGATGTAGTGGTCGACCGAATCGAAGCGCACGTCGCTGTAACGCGCGCCGGCGAGCAGCGACCAGGCGTCCAACGGAAACCATTCGGCCTGCGCATAGGCATCCTGATTGCGGACTGAGTCGTCTTCGTCGCGGCGCAGATCGCCCAACGCGCCGTTGTTGTTGACGAAGCCCTTGCGCGCCTGTCGCTGGCGATCGTAGGCCGCGCCGACCGTCAAGGTCAGCGGCCGTCCCGCGGGGGCCAAACGCGTCGTCGCGCGCAGGTCGACCCCGGCGAAATTGCCGGACAGGTCGGTGACCCCGCCCGACGACGTGTCCAGCGTGCCGGCGAGTGCCAGGTATTGCCGGACCGAGCGCTGTCCGGCGTAGGTGGTCAGACGCAAGGTCGTGTCGGCGCCGATGCCTCGTTCGAACGTCGCACCACCCTGCTGCTGGCCGACGGTCTTCCGGGTATTGAACAGCGTCGCCGCAGGATCGGCCTGGCGCGGGTTCGCCTGCCATTGCGCCCGGGTCAGCCCGAGCGGATCCTGCGCCTCGGGCTGGTAGAGCGCGTTGGCGATCATCGTCACCCGGGTCCCGTCGCCGAGAGCGAACTTGAGCTTCGCATTGAACTGATCGCGCTGCGCTTCGCTATGGTCGCGGTAGCCGTCGGTGGCGAAGTGATTGGCCGTAACCGAGAAGTTGACGCCGCTCGCCTCACCGCCGAATTTCGCGATCGCATTCCAGGTGCCATAACTGCCGCCGACGAGCTGCGCCTGCGCTGTCGGTGTCGGCGGTCCGTCTTCGCTGAAAATCGACACCACGCCGCCGGCGGCATTCCCGTACAAGGTCGAGAACGGCCCGCGCAGGATTTCGATGCGCTGCGCCGAAGCCAGGCTGAAGCTTCCGGTCTGGCCCTGCCCGTCCGGCATCGTCGCCGGGATGCCATCCTGATAGAGCCGTATGCCGCGCACGCCGAAGCTCGCGCGGGCGCCGAAGCCGCGTGAGGAAACCTGCAGGTCCTGCGCGTAGTTCCAGCGGTTCTGCACGACCAGGCCCGGAACGCGCGACAGCGATTCGGACAGGTTGATCTGCAGCTGTCCCTGCTGGATCCGCGCCGCACCGATGCTGTCGATCGCCACCGGCAGATCGAACGCCCGCTCTTCGATCCGCGTCGCGGTGATGACCAGCGGGTCGATGCGCACGACGTCCTGCGCCGCAGCGGTTCCGACCCACGCCCCCGCAGTCAACAAAGCGAACGCGCGTAGCCGGATGCAACCCCGCTCACAATGCCTGGTGCTATCCATGGGCGTAGCCCAGCTGCTGCGCGCGTTCATATACTCGATGTACTTCAATCCGCACAATGGCTACAGGGACTTGAGATACTCGACAAGATCGGACATATCGGCATTGTTCAATCCCAGGGACTTCCTCGTGTTGTAGGTCTGCACCACTGCTTCGAGCGTTGCTGCACTCCCATTGTGGAAATAAGGCGCATGTTGCCAAATCCCGGCCAGAGGTGCAGTTCGGTACTGCTTGGTCGCGCTGCGCGATGCGTAGCTGGGAGCTCCATTCGGCTCCGGCTCGCTCACCACGTCGCTGACCGGATGCAGCCGCGAATTGGCGTCCGTCATCTCGATCCCGCTGTGGCAGGTACTACAGGTGCCCGCTCCATTGAAGACGCGCTGTCCCCGCACGGCTGCGACCGTATCAAAGCTACCTGCCGGAGCTGGGGGCGCATTCAGGCTAAGCTGATACGCCTGCAATGCCGGTAGCTTCGACGTGATCAGGTCGTCCGAGCCATTCGTGACATTGACACCAGTGCGCGGGTCGGAGAACGATCCGTGTCCACCCATCTGGGTGACGCCTACATAGCGATTCCAATACGCGATGTCTTCGCCATCCCCCGTGGATGTGATGCGGTGGATGCCGCTGAGACCGTATGCAGGGGGGATCACTTGCGGGCCATTCATTCCATCCTGGTTGAACCGAGGGTCGTACTTGCCTTTGCCCCAGGAGTTATAGACCAGCTTTGTAGTCGCGCTCAGCGCAGGCGACAGCGCGATGATCGCCCCTGGATTGAGATCACGATTGGGCCAGCCGTCCAGCCGCTTGCCGATACCAGGCGCGAATGAATCGTCCACGGTCGAATGGCAGAGGGCGCAGGTGATCCCCACGCGGGTCAGGGTGTCCTTGCCACCGACGGTTTCGACCTTGCCCTGAACACCAACGACTGCATTCAGCTTCAACAATGCTATCGTCGTGTCGGGGCTCTTCAGATCGACACTGCCGTTCTGGATTCCTTGCACCACGGCCGGCGGTAAAGCTTCCGCATCTACCTTCAGTCCAACCGACAATGCTGTGGTGGGATCGACTGCCGCCGCGATCACTTCATGCATGCGCAGTGTATCGCTCCATTGCGACTCGTCACCGAAAGTATCGAAGCGGAAAATCTGCTTGCCTTGTGCAACTAGCGCGGCGTCATCGCTCGAACTATCGGGCTGCGCAGAACCGCCCCCGCATCCCGCGACCAGCACAGCCACCATGCTTGCCATGCCTAACACGGCCAGCTCATGCAACTTGCGAAGAAACGCGCGGTGTCGCGAATCCATTTGTGACCGTGTTGAGCGGGCGAGTCGCACGCGTTCAGGTATGCATAGGTATGTCTTCACCGATCTCTCTCCTCGTCGATATTTCTGGCACGTCTGGCGCCCAGACGTGCTTTTTGCCATTCCTGAACATTACGCAGATCGCTGCTTTCGCCAGGGTGGAGGCCGCCTTACCACACGCTCAGCCCTCCGGGACTGGACGACGGGTCGATGCATTTAGAAAAGTCCGCATAGACGCACTTACATGGGTTAGATGAACCGAAAGGTCGCCGCGTTCCGCGCAAGCTTGCGTTCCATCTCGGCAGTGCTTGCCTCAGACGCACAGGTCGGATCGCGATGGACTGCTCAATGCGACGTAATTGGAAATGCATGAACTACGGCGCACCTTCAGTCACTGTCGTATCAAAAATCACCTCGCCTTGCGCCCAGGCAAGCTCCTCGTAACGACGTGCGTATGCGAGCGGGCTGGCTCGCCGAGGGCAAAGTCAAAGCCGCAGAAAGTGATTCCTTGGCAAAGTGACACCTAGGAGGGCTCGCGGCCGCAACATGTACGCATTCTCCCTGTCCCATGTCGGGTCGGTTTGTTGCAGCCAGGGGTCGTCATTCGGAACCGGCACGGCCCTGAGCTGCGTCGGCGCCAAGTCAACTACACACAGCTGGTAGTCGGCGTCAGGCGTCAACGCATTCCACGGAACGGCGAACCGCTTTCGTCCAATTCCCAGAAAACCTCCAAGCGCCAGCACGGCACATCGCACTCCACCGGTACGCGTGTCGAGTATGATTTCCTCAATTTCACCTACAAACTTGCCTGCCGCATCGTAGACATCGTCGCCGAGAAGACTCGTTGTGCCCACGAGGCGATTGTTCATCGCGACGCTGACTCTTCTGGAAAATCGTGGCTTACTTCTGATCCTGTTGAACATGTGATGTTCCCAATCGTCGTATTCCGTGCGCTCGAGCTTTCCGGAAGGCAGTATTGCCACGCTTGCCTCAGACCGATTCATACTGGCCATCTTCCCAACAAGCGACACGCAGTGGTGGCCTCGGCATGATTCCTAGCGAGAGGAGGGTGCGCAGGATGGACGACGTGGGTACGCGCGCGGGAGGCTTAGTCATG
>JADMIO011000814.1_pt1 | contig 19036 bp, 18 predicted proteins | sample 8958161 | NCBI WGS metagenome assembly JADMIO01 (sample SAMN16585339, study PRJNA669376) | soil metagenome | isolation source: Crop rotation soil | place: USA: Cullars Rotation, Alabama | collected 2011
CGACTTCAAGTCACGTGAATTCCAAGCTTCGGATCCCACTGTGCTGGAAAGCTGGCTGGGTGCTGCTGGGCCATCTGCTGCAATGGGCCAACGACCACAAACGCAGCGAGTTCGACTTTCTACGCGGCAACGAAGAATACAAATATCGCTTCGGCGCCGTTGACCGCCAGGTGATGCGTGTGCAGGTCAAGCGCTAGTTTTGCCTTTTATTTTGTTTTACTTTCAACGGGAGAATGCCTTGTTCCGAAAAACACTGGAAATTGATCGAGATGCTTCTTATGCCTTGCGGGTGGCTGAAAAAGGCGGCATCCTGCGCACCTTTGCAATGATCTTTGCCCACTCAGGTGACTCGTGGTTCTGGGGCCTGGGGATGCTGATCCTGTGGCTGGCCGGAAACTCCTTTTGGAAGCGTTGGGCGGTCTACGAGCTTTTCTGGATTTCCCTGTTGGCTGCCCTGGTCATGGCGCTCAAGTTCACCATCCGCCGGCGCCGCCCTGAAGGAGAATGGGGAACAATTTACCGTCAGACCGACCCGCACTCGTTCCCATCCGGGCATGCCGCGCGCGCTTTTCTGATCGCAGCCATTGCGTCCTTCCTCGGGCCGCCCTGGCTGGCGCTGCTTTTATGGGGCTGGGCGCCGCTGGTATCGCTTGCGCGTGTGGCAATGGGCGTCCATTATATTTCGGATGTGCTTGCCGGGGCCATAGTGGGTATCATAGTGGCCTGGGTTGGTATACAGGTTTCAGAACCACTTTTTGCACTCATCGGCCATTGGATAGGTCTGGCGCTTTGGTAGTGACCTGGCAAACAGAGCATAAAAAAGCCACCTATATTGGTGGCTTGGGTTCGGGTGAGCATCCTTCTTCTTAATCGCCCCTGCCATATTTTTCGGTAATCCGTTTGAAAATCTCGACGTCTTCGGCATCCATACTAACAATTTGAAAACCAACATTGTATACAAAGGGGTCTAGCTCATCGAGCCTGCACCATCGGCTGCGCGCCACCAAGACCATAAAAGGCTTGCTGGCAACTTCGTCTGTCAAATCAAAGCGTAACGAAAAAGTCTGGTTGATCGGGAGTTCTCGCCGACAGTCCAACCGGAACCCACGCGGACTAATATCCGACAGGTAACCGATGATATGATCGCTATTGTCATCTGAAACCTGCATATAATATGAAAAGGGTTTGCGCTTCAAATTCCTTTTTTCTGGTTCTTTCTCTTTTCCTTTGCCTGCCATAACACTCGCTCCTTTACATCCTTAATCATAGTATAGAGCAAGACCGATCGAGAATCAAGAATTGTAACAAATCTGATAGATTGCCATAATATAAATAACGAATAAATCGACCAAATCGTACGCCACAGTTGCAAACGACCACTTGTCATGTTTGTTTGCAACTGTGATCCAAATCGCCAACGGAGTGCCATGTTCATCCACTAAAAATGAACTTTGCTGCCCAATTTGCATTGATCCGTCAAGTTTTCGCGGGTTTTTAAGCCGCCAAGGGTGTTGCGCTCATCATGCTGTCCACGGACTGCCATTTTCAGCCGATTGCACTCTCTGGCGTAGTATTTCACCATTTAGTTCTTTGGGCAAATGCTTCTTCCGCAACTTCCACAATTTGTCTGGCATTCGGTAAATACTTTTCGATTTTGTGCTATCCTTTAGTTATGGAGATGTTTCTAAAAAAAACAAGAGAGTATCTGGATTACATGCGAGGGCTGTCGGCCTTTATAATTATGCCTGTTACAAATTGGTATTTTCGTGGGAGGTAAACTGCGCATGCAGCGAAGCTTTTTTTTACGTAATAAATGGTTTTTTGGATTATTGTTGTTTGCTTTGGTCGTGGTTGTGCGACTCCCATCCCTGGAACAGCCCCTCGACAATGACAGTGGGGCAATGGCATATGACGCTCGCATGATTCTGCATGGAGAACCACTATACGGAACCCACCACCCAGCGCACCACTTGCCTGCAACTTTCTATACATATGCTTTGATCTTTGGCTTACTTGGTGACAGCGCTGTTTCTCTCAAAATCTTTCTTATCCCCTGGATGTGGCTGAACGCCTGGATTTTATATCGCGTTGGATCGACAGTAAAAAACCAGGAAGCGGGCATGTTAGCCGCAGTCTTTTTTGTCCTGACCAGCTCGATGACGAATACGCTTGGCGATACAGCCGAAATCGAGCTCTTTGCCAACCTACCGCTGACATTGATTATTTGGTTGGGAATTGTCTTCCTCGAAAGGAAGAGTCGGCCCATCGTATATAGCCTGATCGGCATTGTTGGTGCGGTCGGGTTTCTTTATAAAGCTGTCTACCTGACGTCCCTGGCCGCTGTTGCGGTGATGATGTTGTTGAATGCCATTTTGGAGCAACACCGGGCAGCCTGGCTTGAATTTTTCAAACGCAGCACGGCCATTCTGGCCGGTTTTGTCACAGTACTTGGGTTTGTGGCGGCTTATTTTGCTGTATTGGGATTATGGCCCAGGCTCTGGCTTGTTTTTCAGTTGGGGTCGGAATATGCGACCCAAAACAATGACTTCTCAGCAATTTTTATCTTCCTGTTGCCGTTCCTGACAGTTGGGTTCGCTAATGCTGCCCTGGTTCTGATCGGGTTTGTAAGCGTAACGCGCACCCTGATTTCGCTGCCCAGAGTTATTTCGAGCGATCGGCAAAAAGGACTTATACTGGTCATGGGGCTTGCCTGGCTGTTCACTTCGGTGATTGCGGCCGGTATATCACGATATGGTTTTTTACACTATGGCTTACTGATTTTACCGCCCCTTGCGCTGTTTGTGGGTGTAGAGATCGTTGAGTTACGAGATCGTGTAAACGAATCTGAGCATAGGAACCAACTGGCTTGGTTACCCATATTGCTGGTGTTTGTTGTGATTGGGAATACAATCTACACTTCAAAAGATTATCTCGGAGGATATCTACGATATCGACTGGGATATACGACGCTAGCTGAATTTGTCGGCGAAGACACGGGCCAGGGGCACCAGCGCATGAATATAGTGGAGGTAGCGCAGTATATTGCCCGGCATACAAGCCCAGAAGATACTATTTTCGCCTGGACGAGCCAGACACAGTTATATTATCTGGCCGGCCGACGTTCATCGTCCAATATTCTTTGGCCCGAATATGTGGCCGTCCTGGGCCCCCCCGAGCGGGTATTTGAATCAAAGCCGCGCTATATCATTGTCGGACCTAATCCCATGAGCGCCAGCCAGATGCCTGAATGGCTGGCGTCTGAACTGACACGCTCTTATGCAATCGAAACGACGATTGGAGATCAGCGGATTTATCGGCGCATTCAGCCATAAATATTCGAGTTAACCTTGGATTTGAGTTGGTGCGATTCCAGCTGACCGGACATGGCTTTGGCAACAACCAATTCCTGTTTCGTAAAGTCAAACAATATGCTGAGAATCAGACAGGATAACAACCTATGTGTGGAATCTGTGGAATTGTGGCGACTGTGGGAAACGTGAAAGTATCAAGAGAGATTTTGGAACGCATGAATGGCGCGATGGAGCACCGCGGGCCGGACGAAGACGGTTTTTTTTGGGATGGCGTGGCCGGGCTTGGATCACGACGGCTTTCGATCATCGACCTAGCCGGGGGACGACAGCCTATTCCAAACGAAGACGAAACTCTCTGGATTGTATTCAACGGCGAGGTTTACAACCATCGCGAACTTCGCACCTATCTTGAGAAACGCGGTCACACATTCCGCACGCACTCTGATACGGAAGCCATTTTGCATTTGTACGAGGAGTTTGGCGCAGACTGTGTGCAACAACTGGACGGCATTTTTGCGTTTGCCATTTGGGACAACCGGAAGCATGAACTGGTGCTGGCGCGCGACCGGATGGGCATAAAGCCAATTTATTACACCTGTCTCCCAGATGGTCAGTTGGTTTTTGGTTCCGAGATGAAGGTCATCCTGGCGCATCCGGGTGTGCAGCACGATGTGGACTTGATTTCGCTGAATGAGTATCTCTCTTATGAATATGTCCCTACACCGCGCACCATCATCCGCAATGTATACCGTCTGGAGGCGGGTCATGTGCTGCGCTACAACCGTCTGGGCTTGCAAATCCATGCTTATGAGCAATTGAGTTTCCGTCAGGCTGAAAGCCGCCCGCCGGTAAACTGGCGCGACTACGCTGACGGGCTGTACGAAACACTACGGGCTGCGGTGAAACGTGAATTGGTCAGTGATGTGCCGGTGGGTGTGCTGCTCAGTGGGGGAATCGACTCTAGCACTGTAGCGGCGTTAATGGTCGATCTTTATCCCGGTACCGTTGAAAGCTTCACCATCGGGTTTGAAGAGGCCTCGTTCGACGAAGCTCGCTATGCCCGCCAGGTCTCCAACCATCTGGGCACCCACCACAACGAGTTGACCCTTACCAGCCGAAAGACGATCGATCTGGTACAGCAAATGCCCCACATTCTGGACGAACCGTTTGCCGATGCATCTTTTATCCCGACCTACCTGTTATCACAGTTTGCACGTCAAAAAGTGAAGGTCGTCCTTGGCGGTGACGGTGGCGATGAATTATTCGCAGGCTATCCAACATTGCTTGCGCATCGTTTAATCAAATACTATGAACGGATCGTACCTTGGTCTCTACGCGCCTACGTTGCTCCGCGTATGATGGATCGACTGGCCGTTTCATTCGATAACATCAGCCTGGACTTTCGCCTGCGTCGCTTCTTGGGCGGACGTGGGGTTCCCTTACTTACTCGGCACCACCGTTGGTTGGGTTCGTTTGTGGACGAAGAGAAGGATCTGCTACTACAAGATTGGCTCAAACCAACATTGCGGGAAACCTATTACCAGTCCTTCGCTCATGCCCGCGAGTGCGATGCTGAAGAGGCGCTCAATCGCTTGCTATACGATGATTTGAAGATGTATCTGGAGGGTGATATCTTGTTTAAGGTGGATCGCGCTAGCATGGCCAACTCACTGGAGGTGCGCGTGCCCCTGCTCAACCGTGAGGCGGTTCATTTTGCCAATGATTTGCCCATTGACCTGAAGCTGCATGGGCTGACCAGCAAATTCATTCTAAAAAAGGCGCTGCGCGGACGGCTGCCACGTGAGATTATTAACCGGCCCAAAAAGGGCTTCAATATGCCGGTTGCCTATTGGCTCACGGGTGATCTAAAACCGCTGATGCTGGATATGCTCTCTGAATCAACCGTCAATCGGCAGGGGCTATTTAACTACGCTTATGTGCGTCAATTGATTGACGACCACCTTACCCATCGCAAGGATAACCGCAAGATGCTCTGGACGCTGCTTATGTTCCAAATGTGGTATCACGCCTATATTGAATAAAGGATAAATCCAATGTCCAGTCAAAATCAAAACCGCAAGCTCAACCTGGGGTCCGGTGAATTTCCAAAACAAGGCTATATCAATGTGGATTACTACTCCATCTCAGAGCCTGATATCCGTCATAACCTGGAACTTTTTCCTTACCCGTTCGCCGACAATAATTTTGATGTCATTGAAGCTGACCATATTCTAGAACACCTCAATAATCCTTTTCAAGTGATGGGCGAACTATATCGTATTGGCGCTGATGGCGCGACTATCAGCATCCGCGTTCCACACTTCTCGCGCGGATTTACCCATAGCGACCACAAACGTGGCTTTGATGTTACTTTTCCTTATTACTTCAATCCTGGTTTTGTGGGCGGCTATCAACAGGTCCCCTTGAAACTTGTCAGCATGCATTTTCGCTGGTTCGCGCAGCCCTATCTAAAAAAGATCTTTCTTCCTGCCCCGTTGTTTTATATTGGCACAGTTGTTGGTGCGGTGATTGATTTCTTTGCCAATATTTCGCCCTGGGTTTGTTCGCGTCTGTGGTGTTATTGGGTGGGCGGATTTGAAGAGATCGAATTTGTCTTTCAAGTCGATAAGAAATCGTTGCACTGACAAATGAGCTCCAGGCAACGCATAGTTTTGATCCCGGCTTTGGTCATTCTGCTCGGTGTGGCAGTCTATTTTGCTTCGTTCCTGCCAAGCGCCGATTGGTATGTCACTTTCGATCCGGCGGCGCGGGGCATTTTTTCCGGTCATTCACCTTATGAACAACCTGTTTTTCTTAACCCGCCCTGGGCTGTCTTGTTGCTCTTTCCTTTCATAATATTTCCGCCAACGCTTGCGCATGGGCTGTTTTTCGTGGCCAGCGCACTGGCCCTGATCTACCTGGCCTGGAGGCTGCACGCTTCTCCGCTCGCGATGGCAGCACTTATGCTTTCTCCAACAGCCGTGGGCGTATTGCTGGTTGGCAACCTGGATGCTCTTGTGTATCTGGGAATGTTGTTACCCCCCGTTTCGGGATTATTTCTGCTTTTGCTCAAACCACAAATTGGCGCAGGCGTTGCAATCTATTATCTAATTGAATCCTGGCGAGAGGGCAAGTTTTCCAACGTTCTACGCACTTTTTCTCCGATAGCAATTGCCTATCTGGTTTCGGCTTTGATCTTCCCAATATTTATAGAACGTATCATCAACAAACCCAGCACAGATGTATGGAATCGCAGCCTATTTCCATATGCGATTCCTATCGGATTATTTTTCTTGTGGCTGGCAATTCGTAAACGAAATGCTTATTTCGCCTTGGCTGCCACCCCTTTTTTGACTCCCTACCTGACGTTTTACTCATATCTTGCCATACAGATGGCGTTTCTCCATAAAGATGTAGAAAAGGTCATTCGCCGTGATGTACTCCAGATCATTCTGGCCGTCTTTTTGTGGGTCATTGTATTTATATTCCATCCAGGATAAACCGGGATGGACCGATCTGAGATTCTCCAGCAACTTCGTGAAACCCCCAACATCTCCGTCTTGATCATCGGCGCGGGCATCAATGGCATCGGCGTCTTCCGCGACCTGGCCCTCAACGGCGTGGATGTGCTGCTGATCGACCGCGGCGACTTCTGCTCGGGCGCATCGTCAGCGTCTTCGCACATGGCCCACGGCGGCATCCGCTATCTCGAAAACGGCGAATTCCGTCTCGTGCGCGAGGCCGTACAGGAGCGCAATCGCCTGATCGAAAACGCGCCGCACATCGTCCGCCCGCTGCCAACGGTCGTGCCGATCTTCAAAGTTTTTTCAGGCCTGCTCAATGCGCCGCTCAAGTTCTTCAACCTGCTCAATCGCCCCGCCGAACGCGGGGCGCTGGTCATTAAAATCGGACTGATGTTTTACGACACCTTTACCATAGGACAAGGCACTGTTCCAAATCACAAGTTCGAGGGCCGCCGGGAATCACTCGAAAAATACCCGCAGCTTAATCCAGACATTCGATACACCGCCACCTACTACGACGGCCAAATCCTTTCCCCCGAACGCCTGGCCGTGGAGCTGGTGCTGGACGCCGAAGCCGCAGGACCGCACGCCCGCGCCCTAAATTATGTTTCCCTTGTTGGCATGGATGGTGGCAAAATCACTTTGCGCGACGAACTCAATCAACCTTCAACTTTCAACCTTCAACCGACTTTCATCATTAACGCTGCCGGGCCCTGGATCGACCAGGTCAACATCGCCCTGGGTCTTTCGCGCCGTTATATCGGCGGCACCAAAGGCTCGCACCTGGTACTCGACCACCCCGAACTGCGAACAGCCATCGGCGCGAAAGAGTTTTTCTTCGAAAACAAAGACGGGCGCATCGTGCTGATTTTCCCGTTTCACGATAAGGTCATCATCGGCACATCCGACATCTCCATCGAGAACGCAGACGAGGCGCGCTGCACCGACGAGGAGATCGATTATTTCATTGGCCTGGTTGCGCGCGTCTTTCCCACAATAAAAGTGAGCCGTGAAAATATTGTTTTTCGGTTTTCAGGGGTACGCCCGCTGCCGCATACCAATACGAAGACAACCGGCCAAATCACCCGCGACCACGTCATCCACGAAGACCGCTTCAGCGACATCCCCGTCTACTCGCTGGTGGGCGGCAAATGGACCACCTACCGCGCCTTCGCCGAGCAGGTCACCGACCGGGTGCTCGCTGCCCTCGGGCGTAGGCGCACAGCCCAAACGCAGCGGCTGCCCATCGGAGGCGGACGGGACTATCCGCTGAGCGAAAAAGCTCAAAGCGAATTCATCCAAAAAATCGGCAAACAAACCGGGTTGGCAGATTCGCGCGCAAAGCAGCTTTTTGAACGCTACGGCACGCGCAGCTTGCAAGTTGCGCAATTTACACAGTCTGGCTCCGATGCGCCGCTCGCTTCCAATCCCGACTACACCCAGCGCGAAGTGGAGTTCCTGGTGGCGCGCGAGAAAGCTGTCCACGTGGATGATCTGCTGCTGCGGCGCTCCACGCTGGCTTGGCTGGGTCGGGCCACGCTGCCGCTCGTCGAGGAACTGGCCGATGTGATGGGCAGTGTTTTGGGTTGGGACGAGCAACAGAAAAAAGCCGAGGCAAATCGCGCGCTCGAAATCCTGAAAGACAGACACGGGGTAGCGCTTGTCTAGGGATGGTAAAATTCGGAGCAGTCAAACTCTTTTTAAATTAGAGCAAGAGCCCCATATTTGGCAGTCAGCCCGTAGGTCGAGATTAATCTCGACCTACGGGCTGGGTCAACCACAAAGGGCAAAATGGAGCCTGTGTGCCCAAGAAAAAGTTACTGCTATCCATTATTGTGCCCGTTTTCAACGAAGCGGGCGTCATCGAGCAAATCCACGCCCGCATTGCGGCCGTAGTCGATCACCTGCCCTATGAAGTCGAAATTTATTATGTCGATGACGGTTCATCCGACCAAACTGATGCGGCGCTGGCAACGTTGGCCGCACAGGATAGCCGCGTGCACCCGCTGACCCTGAGCCGCAACTTTGGGCACCAGGCCGCGCTAACCGCCGGGCTGGACCATGCCGCCGGCGATGTGATCATCTCGATGGACGGCGACGGCCAGCACCCGCCTGAAATGATCCCGCAGATGGTGGAACTGGTCAGGCAGGGTTACGATGTCGTGCAGGCGCAGCGCATCGAAGAAGAACAGGCGCTATCGTTCAAGAAGGTGACATCCGAAGTCTTTTACCGGCTGCTCAACCGCATCAGCGGCACACCCGTGCAGCCGGGCGCGGCAGATTTCCGCGCGCTCTCGCGTCAGGCGCTGGACGCGCTGAAAGCCATGCCCGAATATCATCGCTTCCTGCGCGGCATGATCGCCTGGATCGGCTATTCGACCATCATTCTGCCTTTCCATGAACCCAAGCGCGTGGCAGGGAAATCGAAATATTCGCTCGGCAAAATGCTGCGGCTGGCTTCGGACGCTATTTTTTCGTTTTCGCTTATGCCGCTCTATATTGGCCTGAGCGCCGGGGGGGTGTTTATCCTGCTTGCGCTGGCGCAGATGATTTATGTGCTGGTCTTGTGGCTCACCGGACAAACCTCGCGTATTGTCCCCGGCTGGAGTTCGTTGATGGCGGTACTGCTAATTGCCAGTGGGATTATCATGATCCTGCTGGGGTTTATCGGTGTCTATGTCGGCTATATTTTCCAGCAGGTCAAGGGCCGGCCAATTTATTTGATAAAAAAAACAATTGGGCGGGGTAACCCTACAAAACCTTATGCCAACGATTGACCCCATTTACCACATCACTCTGGTGCGGCACGCCGAATCGACCGGCAACGCCGAGAACCGCGCGCAAGGGCAATCGGATTATCCGCTCTCTGAAAGGGGACGCGCCCAAGCCGCGGCTTTGGCCGAACGCTGGCAGGCCGAGGGCCTGACCTTTGATCGGGCGATTGGCAGCCCATTGCTGCGCGCCCGCGAAACGGCGGAGATTATTGTCAAGGCGCTGAACATACCGCTGGAACTTGATCCGATCTGGATGGAGCGTGATAACGGGAAAATCTCCGGGCTGCTGCTGGATGAGGCTCGGGCGCTGTACCCGGAACAAGATTTTTTCAATCCCTACCAGTCGCTGGCCGAGACCGGCGAGGGCGACTGGCAGTTATACCTGCGCGCGGCGCAGGCGTTATTCAACCTTTTGCAGCGCCCGCCGGGGAAGTACCTGGTCGTCTCGCACGGCGGTACGTTAAATATGACGTTATATGCCATTCTGGGTATTCCACCCCAGCCCAATTACCAGGGGCCGCGCTTCAGGTTCGAGAATACTTCCTTCGCACAATTTCGTTACTATCCCAACCGTCACCGCTGGCGCGTGGATGTGATCGGCGATAGAGCGCATTGGAAGGAAGATCAGTAAATTAGGAATTAGAGATTGGTGAATAGGGAACCCCTGTCAACTGATTTTTATCACCGCCCCACCCTGACCGTGGCCCGCGAACTGCTTGGGGCGCGGCTGGTGCGCATCCTTGACGGTGTGCGACTCGAGGGTATGATCAGCGAGACCGAAGCCTATGTCGGCGAGACGGATTTGGCCTGTCACGCCAGGGTTGGACGAACGGCACGCACGCAAGCTATGTATGGGCCGCCGGGCAGCGCTTATGTCTATTTTACTTATGGAATGCACTGGTGTCTGAATGCCGTCACGGAGGCCGAAGGGTATCCCGCTGCCGTACTGATCCGCGCCATCGAAACGGTGGAAGGGTTGGGGGTAGTCGAGTCCCGCCGGGGCAAGGCCAAAAAAGCCAACTGGACCAATGGCCCGGCAAAACTGACCCTGGCGTTTGGCATTGATGCGTCCCAAAATGGGATCGACCTGACAACGACCGAAGCGGGTCTGTGGATCGAACCCGGTCAGCCAGTTGCAGACGAATGCGTGACGATTGGGCCGCGTGTGGGTTTATACAGTGTGCCGGAGCCGTGGAAATCAATGCCCTGGCGTTTTTTGGTCAAACTCGATAATAAATAATTCGAAGGAGAATTCTATGGGATTACTAACCGGTAAGAATGCGCTGATCTTCGGTCTGGCCAACGACAAGTCGATTGCCTGGGGCATTACGCAGGCCTTCCACCGCGAGGGCGCAAACATCGGCCTGAGCTACGCGGGCGAGATGCTCGAAAAGCGCGTGCGTCCGCTGGCCGCACAGGTGGGCGCGACCTTCGTTGAGCAGTGCGACGTTTCAAGCGACGAACAGATTGCGGCAGTGGCCGAAAAAGCCGCCGCGCACTTTGGGCAGGTCGATATCATTGTCCACTCGATTGGTTTTGCCAACAAGGAAGAGCTGCAAGGCAATTTCTACGACACCAGCCGCGCCGGGTTCCACCTGGCAATGGACATCAGCGTCTATTCGTTTGTGGGCATTGCGCGCGCCTTCCAGCCGCTCTTGCGCCGGGGCGCTGCGCTGCTGACGCTGACCTATTACGGCTCAGTGAAGGTGGCCCCAAACTACAATATGATGGGGGTGGCCAAGGCTGCGCTCGAATCGGCCACACGTTACATGGCACGCGATTTCGGTCCGCAGGGCATTCGCGTCAACGCGATTTCTGCCGGCCCGTTGCGTACGCTGGCGGCAATGGGCATCGTCGGCTTCAGGGATATGCACCGCAACTTTGCCGAGATGGCGCCCATGCACGAGAACATTACCATTGAAGACGTGGGCAACGCCGCGCTGTATCTGTGTTCCGATATGTCGGCGCACGTCACCGGCGAAATCCATTACGTGGATAGCGGCTACAACATCATGGCTGCCCCCGAACCGAGCGCGAATAAAGAACCCAAGGCAGAGTAAGCAATTTATAAAATGATAAAATCAGGGCGCAGAGTGATCTGCACCCTGATTTTTGTTTATAAGGAGATGGTTCTCATGTCACAGTTAAGCTTTGCGCAAGATATACGGCCCATGTTCCGGGAAATCGATATCCAGGAAATGAAGCCGATTGTCAATTACGACCTGTCGAAATACGAGGACGTTCGCGCCAACGCTGCGGCCATTTATGAGCGTATCGAGGACGGGTCGATGCCTTGCGACCAGCCCTGGCCTGCGGAGCAAATCGCCAAATTCAAGCAGTGGATGGACGAGGGCATGGCAGCCTGAGGACGGCGCAGAAAAAAACGATTGGGTAAAAGAAATTGAATAAGGGAAAAAGAACTTTAGAAAAGCGCGATGTAACCGTACTTTTTTCTTTTCAGAAAAGATAGCTCATAATCTATTCTCTGAACAGAATGCTATGATAAAATCACGATGTTTCACAACAAGGGACGCCGGGGGAGCACGAGCCTTTGCATAAACTTTTAAATTCGGAGACAAAAGAATATGCCAAGAAGAAGCCTGGCGCAACTGTACCGCGACGAGTTTCGCGGCTATAGCTTTTCTAAATTCCGGCAGGACTTGCTTGCCGGCCTTACTGTTGCCGCAGTGGCCCTACCACTGGCGTTAGCTTTTGGTGTGGCATCTGGGGCAACTGCGGCTGCCGGGATGGTCACTGCCATCTTATCTGGGCTGGTGATTGGGCTGCTCTCTGGCGCGCCGTACCAAATTTCGGGTCCTACAGGCGCGATGAGCGCTGTGCTTATTTTGCTTGTCCAACATTATGGATTGGATGGAGTCTGGATTGCGGGGTTGATATCTGGCATGTTCTTACTTGCGATTGGTTTGCTACGCCTGGGACGTTTCATTGCTTTTATCCCATCACCAGTCATTACTGGGTTCACATCAGGCATCGCCTTGATCATTTTCATCGGGCAGATCGACAATTTGATTGGGACAAAAACCGCTTCGGCAGACTCCAGCCTGCTTAAGTTGATCGGTTATTTTCATGGAGGCTACACTTCCGATTGGCATAGCATCCTATTAGGATTGCTCGTTATCATCACCATGCTTTTTATGCCCCAAAAATGGAACGCGAAATTCCCTGCCTCGTTGTTGGGAATCATCATCGCTACTCTGCTTAATTTCTTTTTGAACTGGCCCATCAAAGAAATCGGAACAATCCCTACAACTCTGATTCTTTCTGACCGTTTAACCATCGCAAGCCTGCCCTGGGATCATTTGACGGATTTCATTGCGCCCGCTTTGACTATTACCGCTTTGGGAGCAGTGGAAAGTTTGTTGTGCGGCGCAGTGGCCTCCAAGATGACTGGTATCCGCCTACAAGCCAACCAGGAACTTGTGGCGCAAGGCGTGGGCAATATGCTGATTCCGTTCTTTGGCGGTGTACCAGCTACAGCAGCGATTGCCCGTTCAAGTGTAGGCGTCAAATCGGGCGGGCAAACGCGCTTGGTAAGCGTCATTCATGCTGCGGGATTGCTGCTTTCGATGTTTTTGTTGGCACCTGTGATGGCGCGCATCCCGCTGGCGGCACTGGCAGGCGTACTGATAGTCACCGCTGTGCGAATGAATGAATGGCACGGCATCCGCTTCATTTTCCGCCATCGCTTCAAAACGGATATTATTATCTTTATAACCACCATGTTGGCAACCATCAGCCTGGACCTCACCCAAGCCATCCTGATCGGTTCCTTCCTGGCTGGAGCAGTCTTCCTTAACCGCATAGCGAACCTGGATGTGGAGATTAGTGAAGTCGATCCCCAAAAACTACATGAAAGGGGTATTGAAACCGAAGGAAAGTGCCGTCATGTCCGCGTGGCTTTCCTCACCGGCCCGCTGTTTTTCGCCGCCACAGGGCAGTTCAACGAGTCCTTTGCTGTGCTGGGCGACATGCATGCCTTGATCTTATCCATGCGCGGTGTGCCACTGATTGATACATCGGGAATTGAATCGATCCGGCATCTCTACGAACGCCTGCACCAACAAGGTGGAATACTGATGTTTGCAGGAATGCACGAGAATGTTCGTCTAATGATCGAACGAGGTGGGTTGGTTCAGCAAATCGGCGAACAGAACTTTTTTTCAAGCTCCGACCAGGCAATTGTGGAAGCCGAACACCGTGGCTGTAAATTTTGTTCACAAGAGCAGACTTAATCGCTATAACCGCTAGATAATAGGGTCGAAAAGCGATAAAATCAGAATAAGAATATCAACTTCCAGATTGGCTACCAAAGATTCGGAAAAGAGAACACAAAACATGCCTGAACAAACGCTAAAACGACTCCTTGATGGAAATCAGCGCTTCGTCGAAAATAAACTCACCTTGGATGTCTCGGAGAGCCGTCGAAAAGCGGTCGCTTTGGAACAAAACCCTTTTGCGATCATTCTGGGCTGTGTCGATTCACGCGTGCCAGCCGAGTTGATTTTCGACCAGGGATTGGGAGAACTATTTGTCATCCGAACTGCAGGCCAGGTATTAGACCGGTCCATCTTAGGGAGCGTGGAGTTTGGCGTGATCGAGTTGCATATTCCTTTGGTTGTGGTTTTGGGACACAAGTATTGCGGGGCGCTCAAAGCTGCAATGGGCATGGTCCGTCACCACAACAAACCTGTTGCCAACATGAGCTACCTCGTGGAAGAGCTCGCCCTGGCCGTGGAAATAGGAAACCGGATAGAAGGCGATCATTTGGATCAGGCCATTCGGGCCCAAATCATCTCGGTTGTAGTACAACTGAGAAAATTACCGGCGCTGAAAGCAGCCATAGATCAAGGCAATCTTGGAGTTGTCGGCGGATATTATGACCTCGATACCGGCCTCGTGGATATTATTGTCGAATAATGCGCAGTGGTTCGTGATAAAGCGCAGGCGGTTGCATGGTGATAAAATAAGAGCGCAGAGTGATTTGCGCTCTTATTTTTTTCTGAGCTATATGGAGAAGTATGTTCAAACGCAACCAAACCACAGGACAACTCACCACCCCGCCCGTCGTGCAGGCCGTCGAACGGATCACCTCCGTGCTCGGGCCGGGCGTCATTTGGGAGGGCAAAGTCAGCGGCTCGGGCGGGGTGCGCATCGAGGGCACCTTCGAAGGACAGATCGCTCTGCGCGGCATGTTGGTGGTCGGTGAGAGCGGGCGCGTCACCTGCGAAAACCTGCGCGCCAATAACGTCATCGTGGCTGGGGCGGTGCGCGGCAACATCACCACCCAGAAACTCGAAATCCGCGCCACCGGGCGGGTGTGGGGCGACGTGGTCACGACCTCCTTTGTGACCGAAGATGGCGGGTTCCTGCGCGGTCAGATCCGCATGGAAGACGCCGTCGAACTCGATCTCGGCCCCGACCCCACCGCTGACACCGCACCGACTTCCATCCAGCCACCTTCCGAGTAAGAATAGTGCTGTGACCAACAAGTTTACCGGTCATCCTATTCCCTAATTCACTACTCCCTGCTCTTCACCCATGCGCTTCTCCCAACTCTCGATCCAAACCCAACGCGATACACCAGCCAATGCCCGCAGCACGGGCTTGGCCCTGTTGGCGCGCGCGGGCTACCTCACCCGCGAAGGCCAGCCGCTCGAACTGGCCCGGCTCGTGCTTGAAAATGCGCGCAGCCATTGGGAAGGAATGGCGGGCAAGTTCGGCCCCTCACCCGACCTGGTCAAAGCCTTCCTGTTTGGTCTGGGGCTGCGCGTGCTTCCCTCCAGCGAAACGGATGAGTTCTATTTCCCCATCGCCACTGGCGCGGACGAGATCATGTCCTGCGCGGCTTGCGGTTATGCTGCGCGACGCGAGCTTGCCGGGCTGCGTAAGAAAGCCTTTAGCGCCGAAGCGCCGCTGGCCGTCGAAAAGGTGCATACGCCTGATTGCAGCACCATCGAGTCGCTGGCCGCTTTTTTACGCATCCCCAAAGAGAAAACCGCCAAGGCCCTGATGTATACGCGTCTTTCAGACGGCAAGTTTATTTTCGTTGTCGTGCGCGGCGATATGCAGTTGAGTGAAGCGAAACTGCGCCAACGCCTGGGCGAGACGCGCCCAGCCAGCGCTGACGAAATCATCGCAGCGGGCGCCGTCGCAGGCTACGCTTCGCCCATTGGTCTCTTCGAGGCGCTCATCGTGGTGGATGATCTGGTCCCGCGCTCGCCCAATTTGGCGGCGGGCGCCAACGAAGCCGGATTCCATCTCAAAAACGTCAACTATCCCCGCGATTTCCAGGCGGATTTGGTTGCGGACGTCATCCTGCCACGCGCTGGAGATTTCTGCCCCGAATGCACCGCGCCGCTGGAAGTGCGCGCCGCCGAAACGCTCTCCACTGGCAGCGAAATCCATTTCGACAGGCTGCTCCTGCCCCTGGCCGAATCGCACCACGACGAAAAAGGCCTGACGCTCCCCAAATCTGTTGCGCCATTTGACGTCTATTTGATGAATATTCCCGGCAAACTGACAGATACCGCTTTCGAAGCTGAAACAATCTACGTCTGGCTGAAAGAGGCTGGCATCTCGGTCTTATACGACGACCGCGACCAGCGCGCTGGCGTCAAGTTCAACGATGCCGATCTGATCGGCTGCCCGATGCGCATTACGCTGGGCGAACGGAACTTGCAGAACGGCATGCTGGAACTCAAATTGCGCAGCGCCGACGAAAATCAGTTGGTGGCGCTAGCAGATATTGTTGCTATCATTCAAAACAATCAGGGAGTTTAACATCCAATGACAACACTCGACCCCCAAAAACAACAACAAGCCAAACAATATTCGCGCATCAAGCGCCGTCTCTGGCTGGCAGATACCGCCTTCAGCGCCCTGTATGCGCTGGCCTGGCTGGCGTTCGGCTGGGCCGTCGGTTTGCGCGCCTGGCTGACAGGTTTCACCGCCAACGACTGGCTGCTGGTGCCGGCCTTCGCGGCAGTTTTTGGCGGGATTTATTTCCTGCTCAACCTGCCGTTGAGCTACTATGCCGAGTTCGTTCTGCCGCACCGCTTCGACCAGTCCAACCAGACGCTCAAGGACTGGGTTGTGGACCAACTCAAAGGGATGTTGATCGCCATCCCGCTGGGGCTGGTTCTACTTGAAGGGCTGTATGCCTTCCTGCGCGCCTTTCCTAATACATGGTGGTTATGGGGCGCGGGCGCGCTGCTGGTTATTCAAGTGTTGCTTGCCAACCTGGCTCCGGTGCTGATCATGCCGCTTTTCAATAAATTCGTCCCCCTCGGGGTTGAGCACGCCGATCTGGCCGAACGCTTGATGAAACTGGCCGAAAAAGCCAATACCAAAGTACAGGGCGTCTTCACCTTCGACATGTCGCGCCGCACAAAGGCCGCCAACGCCGCGTTAACCGGCATAGGCAGCACCCGCCGCATTATCCTGGGCGACACGCTCATCAATGAGTTTACGACCGACGAGATCGAGACCGTGCTGGCCCACGAACTGGGACACCAGGTCCATCGCGATATTCCCCTGTTGATTGGCCTGGGAACGCTCACGACTCTCGTCGGATTTTATCTCGTTTCACTGGCATTGACCTGGGCTGTGGGCGTCTTCCACTTCAACGGCCCCGCCGATATCGCCGGGCTGCCCGCTTTCGGGCTGGTGTTGGGCGCTTATGGCCTGCTGACGATGCCGCTCGAAAATGCTTTTTCGCGCTGGCGCGAGCGCATGGCTGATGAATATGCCTTGCAGGTCACAGGCAAGAAGGAGGCCTTTGCCTCCGCTTTTACGCGTCTCGCCAACCAAAACCTGAGCGATGTCGATCCTGAAAAATGGGTGGTATTTATGTTCCACGATCATCCTCCATTAAACGAACGTATCAAGATGATCGAATCTTTCAAATCCAGGGTATGATGAACCAAGACGATTCCGGTATCATTTGCTGTAAACCCTATCCTTGACAACGAATTTCGACAACCCCCAAAGCTTCAAGCGTGACCGACCCACAATCGGCATCCTGGCCGGGTGGTCCACCCTCGAAGGGTCGACCCCAGACCATTACCGTGTGTCGGTCATACAGGGTATTCAATCCGCGGCGCGCAGCCGGCACTGCCACTTGCTGCTCAGTTGGGGCATCCGCCGTATTACCGACGTCAATCGGATTCATCCGGCCTGGCCGGTGGTTTCCCCCGACTCTGATTTTGTGCCCGTCGGCCCCTGGAACACCGACGGCCTGATTGCGTTGACGCCGCTCGCAAGCGAGAAAAGGTCACAGTATCTTCAAAAGTTGATCGCGCAAGGCTATCCCGTTCTGTTTATCGCAACCGGAGAGCAAGGCCCGCAGGTTTCCGTTAACAGTCAGGCAGGCATTCGCCAGGCCGTCAGGCATTTAGCAGAACACGGCCATCGCCGCATTGCTTTTATCGCCGGCTCACCGAACGATAATGGTGACAGCGAAATCAGGCTAAATGCCTACCATGCGGCAGTCGCAGAATATCACCTCGAAACCGATCCCCGCTTGGTGATATGGGGATGGCATGACTACAATAAAGGCTACAAAGCCTTTTGGACGCTGTTTGCCTCCGGCGTTAAATTCACGGCAATCCTGGCAAGCAACGATAGTTCAGCCATTGGGGCCATGCGCGCGATGCGCGAAGCCAACCTGCGCATCCCAGGCGATATCGCAATCATGGGGTTTGATAACCAGCCCAGCGCTGTGGCGCAGGTGCCGCCGCTCTCCAGCATTCATGTCCCATTGGATTTAATTGGTGAACAGGCCCTTATTATGATGGCCGACCATCTCACAAAACAGGTGCCGCTGGAGTCATTCCAAGTCTCCACTCGAATTATACGTCGCCAGTCATGTGGCTGCATCCCTGAGGTGGTCTCATCCGCACTCAATGGAACGGCGCATTCAAAACCCAGTTTCTTGCTGCAAGATCAAAAACATGCAACCACCCTGGAAAAACAGAAATATGTGGTGGGTGAAATGCTTAATGTCTTACCGGCCACCTTGCGCTTCCCCGGTGAGGAAGAAATTTTCAGCGCCTGCGCAGCCCTGGTGGGGGCATTTTATAGAAGCATCAATGAGAGGAATCCAGACTACTTTCAAACGGCATTCATCGAGTGCATCAGTGAGTTGGAGAGGATGGATCGGAGCATCGATCCCTGGCAGGAAATGATTTCTGTCTTGAGACGTGAGATGCTTGTATTACCGCTCGAATGGGATGACGCCAAAACCCATGATCTCGCTGAGGATCTGCTTCACCAGGCGCGCGCTGCAATTGGGGAGAGTTCCCAGCGACAGGACCAACGCCATCAATACCAGCGAGCTGTACAGGCGCTGGCCCTGCTTTCCAGCACATTGGGATCCTAAGCTTAGAATTCCACGTGGACAAGTTGT
>JADMIO010826455.1_pt1 | contig 19035 bp, 18 predicted proteins | sample 8958161 | NCBI WGS metagenome assembly JADMIO01 (sample SAMN16585339, study PRJNA669376) | soil metagenome | isolation source: Crop rotation soil | place: USA: Cullars Rotation, Alabama | collected 2011
CTTTCCCCGCCGCCACCGCGACGGGGTCGATGTCGCCAGCGATGACCCGGCGCCGTGACGCTTTCGCGGCGGCGATGGCCAGAACGCCCGAGCCGGTGCCGATGTCGAGCACGCGGCGCATGCTCCGGCGCTTCGTCAGCGCGCCGAGCGCGGTGAGGCAGCCCAGCGTGGTGCCGTGATGACCGGTGCCGAAGGCGAGCGCGGCTTCGATCTCGATGCCGATCGCGTTCGCCGGCACGCCGGCGCGGTCATGCGCGCCGTGCACGATGAAACGCCCGGCGCGCACCGGCCTGAGGCCGGCCAGGCTTTGCGCCACCCAGTCGGCGTCTGCCACCGCTTCGAAGGTGAGCGCTGCCGCAGCGTCATCGCCAGCGGTGGCGCGGACGCGCGCGCGCAAGGCGGCTTCGTCCGGCGGCGCGGTGAAATGGAAGGCCACCTGCCAGTGCCCCGGCCCGGCTTCGAAGGCGGAAAACGCCGCGTCCTCGCTCTCCAGCGCGGCGAGGGCGCGGGCGGTGCCTTCGTCGCAGGCAAGGCGGGCGGCGGTCGTGGCCATCCCGGCAGTTTACAGCGGTTGGTGAAAGCGCTGGCAATGGCTATGTAGGCGCGGTGACCATCGAGACGCCCACTCCCGCCGACGCCGAAACCCTCGCGCTCGCCAGCCGCAGCGGCTGGCCGGCGGACCTGCGCGCGCTGCTCGAGCGCTATCCGCGCGAGCAGTGGCAGGCCCATGCCAATCTCGGCGAGATGGCGCGCTTCTGGCTGTCGCGCCACGACATGTTCCGCGAACTGTCGGCCATGATCGCCGCCATCGAGGTGCAATTCCGCGAGGGCAGGATCGCGCCGGCGGAGTTTCCGCGCTTGTTCGTGCCGCGGCTGCAGTTCCTGCTGCAGCAGCTCGACGCGCACCACCAGATCGAGGATATGCACTATTTCCCGATCTTCCGCGCGGCGGAGGCGCGCCTGGCGCGCGGCTTCGACGTGCTCGAGGGCGATCACCACGCGATCCATGCCGACATGGCGCGCACGGCGGAGACCGCCAATGCGCTGTTGCGCGCGCTGCAGGGCGACCCGGGCGCGCTCAAGGCCCGCGGCGACGACTATGCCGCCGCCAGTGGCGCGCTGCTCAAGGGACTGGCCCGCCACCTCGACGACGAGGAAGACCTGATCGTGCCGCTGATCCTCGACCGCGGCGAACGGGCGCTCGGCGTCGCGCACCACGGCTGAGGCTGGGTCAGTGCTTCTTGAAATACTGCACGGCGCGCTCGTGCTTTTGCGCCGCGCTCTTGCTGCTGAAGGTGCCGAGGTTGCGGCGCTTGCCGGTGCGCGGGTTTTTCTTGCGTGAATAGAGCCGCCACTTGCCGCCGCTGAGCTTGCGGATCATGCGAAGCCTCCGCCCGCGCCCCGCGCCTAAAACCGCGGAGCGCGCCGTCTGGTTCCGCGCTCAGCGACCGTAATACGGATAGTAGGGCGGCGGGCCGCCGTAATAGCGCGGCGGGTAGCGATCGTCGTAATAGCGCGGCTGACGGTAGACCGGGCGCGGCGGCGGGGCGACGTCGTCGTCCTCGTCATACTGCTGGTATTGCCGCTGCTGGTACTGCTGTTGCGCGAAGTTTTGGTCCCGTTGCGGGCCGCCGTATTGCTGCTGGTCGCGCGGCATGCCCTGGAGCACCTCCGCGTCGTTCTGCAGCACGTCGGGGCGGGTGGCCGTGGCGACGGCGCGCTTCTGCTTGGTGTGCGCCACAGCCGGCGGCTCGTTGGGAACCGCGCCGGTGAGCATGACGGTGGTGTGCGCCATCTTGTGCTTGGCGACGAGATCCCAGAGCACGGCGGCATGCGCGACCGACAGCCGCACGCAGCCGTGCGAGGCGGCGTGGCCGAGGTTGCTGTGGTTGGTGCCGTGGATGGCGTGGCCCTTCATGGTGAAGAAGATCGAATAGGGCATCGGCGCGTCGTCCCACTCCTGACTGAAGTGGTCCTTTTCCTTGCGGAAGGGCGTGTAGGCGCCGTTGGGGGTGTCGTACTTGGCGATGCCGGTCGACACCGGCCAGGTGTAGAGCAGCTTGCCGTCGGCGGAGACGGTCATCTGCTGGATGGACTTGTCCACCTTGATGAGCAAATCGGCGTGCGCGGGCGCGGCAAAAGCGAGCGCCGCGGTGGCGGCGATAGCGGCGAGGAAACGCATGAACGGCCTCCAGCCCGAAAGGGTCGCGAAGCTTAACACGGCGGCGGGCGGGATTAAGGCGCCGCCGCGGCGTGATTAAGCCCGCATTGCCGGGATGCACACAATGCGCGCGCCGCGGTTTACAACGCGCGGCGCGCCAATTGGATGCGGCCTAGTTTCCCAATTCCAGCACCCAGTAGCGCCGGCCGTTGCCGGCGTCGGCCGAGGCGATGCCGTAGGCGGAGATGCCCTTGAGCAGCATGTTGCGGCGGTGGCCGGCCGAGCGCGACCACATGCGGAAGGCGCACTCCTCGGTGGCGCAGCCATAGGCGACGTTCTGCGCCGACACGCTGCCGCGCATGCGCGCACGCGCGAGGAAGCCGTTGTGGTCGAGGTGGCGCCGCGCCGCCATGTCATAGGCGTGGGCGGAGGCGTAGCCCGACAGCGTCGAGCTCATCGACAGCCGCGGCAGCTTGTGCTGCGCGCGGAACGCGTTGATGTCGAAGGCCGCGGCCGGCGCGGCGAGGCACAGTGCCGCCGCAAGCGCGAGCGCCAGGCGGATCAGGACCGACATGAGTGAAGCTCCGTTAACCCCGAGCCCCTGAACGCGGAACCCGGGCGAAGCGTTCCTTCGCCCGGGCGTGCACCCCTTACGTCAGGCAACGCACACGTATTGCGAGCCGCGCATGCCGAGCCGCGCCGCGGCGCCGCGCGCGAGGTCGAGCCGCGCGCCCATGCGGTAGGCGATGCCCCACGGCCCGCGGTCGTTGATGCGGATGGTGAGCGAGCGCCCGTTCTGCGGATTGGTCACCGTGAGCGTGGTGCCGAGCGGCCAGGTGCGCGCTGCCCCGGTGTTGCCGTTGGCGTCGAAGCGCTCGCCGCTCGCGGTGTGATGCCCGGACGAATACGAGCTCGCCAGCACTTCCGTGCCCGCGCAGTTGCCCGACGGCTTGACGTATCTGTGGACCGATCCCCATCCGCGCGCGTCGGCCGCGCCCGCCGCAGCGAACGCGATGCCGCCGATGAGCATCCCGATACCGATCATCTTCATCAAGTGATTCCCCTGCAGTGAATGTGCGGGCACCGGGGCGGGGCAACATGGCGGAAACATGACGCGAGGGCGCGCGGATGGAACCCGGCGCGCCCGCGGCGTGCGGCCGGCGCTAACCATCCGGGCGCGAGGCCGGCAGTAACCATGGCGGCATGCGGCGGGCGTGCGGCGGCCTTATATGACGGGCCGAGGAGACACCGATGTCCGAGCCACTCGTCGTCACCATTCCCCACCGCCTCGGCAAGGCGGAGGCGGCCCGCCGCATCCGCGACGGCATCGGCCGCGCCAAGACCGAGTTCGCTTATCTGCTGCGCATCGAGAACGACACCTGGGAGGGCGACCGCTTCAGCTTCGCGGCCTCGGCGCTCGGCCAGCGCGCGCAGGGCACGATCGACGTCTACGACAGCGCGGTGCGGCTGACGGTGACGCTGCCCTGGCTGCTTGCGCGCTTCGCCCGCGCCGTCCAGCGGGTGGTCGGCCAGCGGGGGCAGTTGTTGTTGGAGAAGAAGTGAGTCCAATTCAGCATGATTCTACTAAGCGCGCGTGCGAGCCCTTTTTTGCACTGCGCTCCGCTCAGATTTTCATGCCAACGACTCACACCCTCTCCACAAAACTATCCACCACGCGCTTCTCGCCCGCCTTGTCGAAGGCGATGGTGAGCTTGTTGCCGTCCACGGCGACAACGTTGCCGTTGCCGAATTTCTGGTGAAAGACGCGCTCGCCCACTGAAAAAGCCGAGGTGGTGCCGGTCGATTTGGCGATCAGCTCGCCTTCGATCACCAGCGGCGCGCGGCGTCGGTTGCCAGAGCGCCCCCTTGGTAAGGGGGTGCTCGACCCGGGTTCGCCGTCGCCATGCCTTCCCCTTGGGGGGAAACGCGCCGCGGCCTCGTCGTCGTCCCTGCCGGCATCGTCGTAGATGCCATCCGGCACATAGCGCGGCTGGCCGTTCTCGTCGAAGCCGCCGCGCCCCTTGCGCCCCTGCGCGCGCTGCCAGCCGGGCGTCGTGTAGTTCGAGCCGAAGGCGCCCATCTCGTCGAAGCGCGAGGGGCCGTAGCCCGACATGCCGAAGCCGGCGGCGCCGCCCAGCGCCTCGGTCACCTCGACATGCTCGGCCGGCAGCTCGTCGAGGAAGCGCGAGGGCACCGTCGAGGTCCACATGCCGTGGATGCGCCGGTTGGTGGCGAAATAGACCTTGGCGCGCTTGCGCGCCCGCGTCAGCCCGACATGCGCCAGGCGGCGCTCCTCCTCAAGCCCGGCGCGGCCGCTCTCGTCGAGCGAGCGCTGGTTGGGGAACACGCCTTCCTCCCAGCCGGGCAGGAACACGGTGTTGAATTCCAGCCCCTTGGCCGAGTGCAGCGTCATGATGTTGACGGCCTGCTCGTCTTCGCCGCTCTCGCGCTCCATCACCAGCGAGATGTGCTCCAGGAATCCCTGAAGATTCTCGAACTCCTCCATCGAGCGCACCAGCTCCTTGAGGTTCTCCAAGCGGCCGGCGGCGTCGGCGGAGCGGTCCTTCTGCCACATCTCGGTGTAGCCGGCCTCGTCGAGCACGATCTCGGCGAGCTCGGTGTGCGGCAGCTTGTCTCTCATTTCACGCCAACGCGCGAAGTTATCCATTAACGTGCGCAGCGCCGCCCGCGGCTTCGGCTTCATCTCGTCGGTCGCGCTGATGAGGGCGGCGGCCTCGGTGAGCGGGATGCGGCGCTTGCGCGCGAAGTCGTGCAGCATCTGCAGCGTGGCGTCGCCCAGCCCGCGCTTGGGCACGTTGACGATGCGCTCGAAGGCGAGATCGTCGGCCGGCTGCGCGATCACGCGCAGGTAGGCGAGCGCGTCGCGGATCTCCATGCGCTCGTAGAAGCGCGGTCCGCCGATGACGCGGTAAGGCAGGCCGAGCTGGATGAAGCGGTCCTCGAACTCGCGCATCTGGAACGAGGCGCGCACCAGAATGGCGATCTCGTCGAGCGGATGGTCGAGGCCCTGCTCGCGGGCCTGGCGCTGCATGTCCTCGATGCGTTCGCCGATGTCGCGCGCCTCCTGCTCCGAATCCCAGGCGCCGGTGACCGTGACCTTCTCGCCGGGCACGTCCTCGGTGCGCAGCGTCTTGCCGAGGCGGCCTTCGTTGTGGGCGATGAGGTGCGAGGCGGCGGCGAGGATGTGGCCGGTCGAGCGGTAGTTTCTTTCCAGGCGGATGACCTTGGCGCCGGGGAAGTCGTGCTCGTAGCGCAGGATGTTGTCGACCTCGGCGCCGCGCCAGCCGTAGATCGACTGGTCGTCGTCGCCGACGCAGCAGATGTTCTTGGGCTCGCGCGGAGCCGGCGGCGCCGCGCCAGCCATCGCGGAGCGCGGGGGCGCATGCTCCGGCGGCGCGAAGCTGTCCTCGAGACTTACCGCCGCGTCCTCGCCGCGGGTGTCCGGGCCCTGAGGCGATGCAGCGCCGTCGTCATCGTCACCGGCCGCGGTGTCCGGTGACGACAAGGCCGTGCCGGCCGCCGCCGGCTGCGACAGCAGCCGCAGCCAGAGATATTGCGCGACATTGGTGTCCTGGTACTCGTCCACCAGGATGTAGCGGAAGCGGCGCTGGTACTGCCGCAGCACGTCCGGGTGCTGCCGGAACAGGCGGATGCATTCGAGCAGCAGGTCGCCGAAGTCGGCGGCGTTGAGCGTCTTCAACCGCTCCTGATAGGCGAGATAAAGCTTCTTGCCCTTGCCGTTGGCGAAGCTCGCCGCCTCGCCGGCGGGGACCTGCTCCGGGGTGAGACCGCGGTTCTTCCAGCCGTCGAGGATCATGGCGAAGACGCGGGCGGGCCAGCGCTTCTCGTCGAGCTTCTCGGCTTCCAGAATCTGCTTGATGAGGCGGATCTGGTCGTCGACGTCGAGGATGGTGAAGTCGTTCTTCAGGCCGGCCAGTTCGGCGTGCCGCCGCAATATCTTGACGCCGATCGAGTGGAAAGTGCCGAGCCAGGGCATGCCCTCGACGATCTGCCCGACCATCTGCCCGACGCGGTCCTTCATCTCGCGCGCCGCCTTGTTGGTGAAGGTGACGGCAAGGATCTCGTTGGGGCGGGCCCGGGCGAGGTTGAGGATATGGGCGATGCGGGTGGTTAGCACTCTTGTTTTGCCGGTTCCCGCGCCTGCCAGCACCAGCACGGGTCCGTCGAGTGTCTCCACCGCCTCCCGCTGCTCGGGGTTGAGGTCGGCGAGATAGTGCGTGCTGCGGGCGCCGAGCGCGCGCGCGGCAATGCCGCTGGGTTGCGGCCGGATGTGAGCGGGGTCGTGACGCTTGGGTTCGGCCATCTTGTCCGGGAAAAGGCGGCCTTTTGGTCTGCCGCCGAACGATTCTATACCGGGACTAAGATGGCACTCCGCGCCCCCGATTTCGAGGGCAGTCACGCAAAGCAAAGGCCCCGGCGTCGCGCCGGGGCCTTGGCATTATCCTGCAGCCGGCGGCCATCATTGCCGCCTTTGCCGCTAGATCTCGTCGCGCAGTTCGCCGCCGAGGATGCCGCCTAGCGTGGCGGCGACCGCTCCGAACAACAGTGCCATGAAGGACCAGAACGAGGCGTAGGCCGCAGCCTTGCGGGCTGCTTCGACCGCGTCCGGGGCTGCCGGCGTGCCGGTGGTGTGCGCGGTCAGCGCCGCCGTCACCAGAATTGCCAACGCCAGGAGGCCGACGCCGACCACCCACGCCATGAAGCCGTGCGCCGCGTCGCGGAATTTCGTCTCCGGGCCGGGGATGTGGTCGCGGATGCGCAGGCGTCCCGCCAGGTAACCGCCGGTCGCGTAGGCAATGGTCTGCGCCAGGACGAGCCAGATCGCGCCGCCGATGGTCATGGTGGTGGTGCTCGGCCCGGAATAGGGCGAAGCCGCTGCCAGGCCGATGCCACTGCCGAGCGAGATAAGGATAAAGGCCACCGCCCAGGCGGCGAGGGCGCCGGCAATCACGACGCTCCAACTGAAGGCTGAGCGCGCGCCTGTGGTCTGAATGACTTCGACGTTTTCGCCAACGATTGCAGTATCGGTCATGCGTTGCCTCCCGGCATGTTGTCGCCGACCCAACAAGGCATCACCGCGAAGGTTCCGCGGCATTGCCGTGGCGAGGAACAAATTTCCACCCCGACATTTCTCTTACCGGCAGCAAGACAAGGAGTTCACCATGTTCGGCTGGGTCGTTACGTTCCTGATTATCGGACTGATCGCGGCGGTCCTCGGCTTTGGCGGGATCGCGGGGACGTCTTTCGCGATCGCCAAGGTCATTTTCTTCATCGCGCTGATCCTGCTCGTGCTCTCGATTATCTTCGGCACAGTGCGGCGGCCGATGCTCTGATCATTGCGCCCCGTGAGCGGCGCTAACCATGACGCGGGGAGGCGGCTGGAACTCCCGGCGCGCATTCTCTAAACTTTGAGCCACCTCGCGCGCGGGAGCTCGAAGCCATGCAGCCCATGACACCAGGCATCACCAAGGCCAATACCGGCCTCGATGGCATCGTCTGGAATATCCTCGGACAAGCCTACGTTCCGAAACAACTGAACGAGCAGTCGTTCACTTGGCACGCAACGCTGCCGCCCAGCACCTTCGTGCCGCCGCATGTGCATCCGACGCAGGACGAATTCGTCTACATGCTGGAAGGCCGCATGGACGCGGTCATCGACGGCAAGGAATTCGTCGCCACCGCCGGCGATTTCATCAAGCTTCCCATGAACATACCGCACGGCCTGTTCAACAAGTCCGAGCAGACCATCAAGTGCCTGTTCTGGGTGACACCAACACGAAAGCTATACGACCTGTTCTGGGCGATTCATTCGATGAAGGAACAGAGCCCGCCCGAGGTGGTGGCGCTGTCGGCCAAGCACGAAGTCAATTTCCTGCCGCCGCCCGCCTGAGCCGTTCCGCCTGAACCCGCCGGGGGCGGTGGTCGCGCCGTTGCGCGTCAGGCGACCTTGCCGGGCTGGTTGACCTGCTCCTTGGCGAAGCCCGCCTTCGAGGCATAGCCGCGCACGATCGCCTTGCGCTCCTCGTAGGACAACACGTTGTCGATATTGTCGAAGCCGTCGGGCGCCCGCGCCTCGACCGCGTCGATCACGCCCTCCGGCCCGCCGGAACGGTTCGAGTGCACGATCTGCGCCGTCATCGGCAGCCGCTCGCGCTCGTATGCCCACAGCGCCTGGCAGGGATGCTCGGCCTCGCGCAGCCGGTCCGCCAGGCAGCGCGCATCAAGAATGGCCTGCGAGGCGCCGTTGGAGCCGACCGGATACATCGGATGCGCCGCGTCGCCGAGCAGCGTGACGCGCCCGTGCGACCAGCGCGGCAGCGGGTCGCGGTCGCACATCGGATATTCCCAGAACTCGGGCGTGGCCTCGATCAGGGCTTTGGCATCGACGAACGGAATGTTGAAGCGCTGCACATGCGGCATCAGGTCCTCGAAGCGGCCGGGGTGGGACCACTCCTCCTTGCGCGGCGGCACGCCACCTGCGCCAACCTTCACCAGCACCGCCCAGTTGGTGAGCGGGCGATCCTCGCGGGCGCCTTCGCCGATCGGATAGACCACCAGCTTGGCCGCCATGCCGCCGGCGATCACCATCGAGCGGCCGGTGAGGAATTGCGGCCAGTCGACCGCCCCGCGCCAGAGCATCGAGCCGTTCCAGCGCGCTGGCCCCTCGTCGGGATAGAGCGTTTCGCGCACCAGCGAATGGATGCCGTCGGCGCCGACGAGGATATCGCCGCGCGCGGTCGCGGCATGCGAGCCGTCGCGGCCGAAGAAATAGGCGGTGACGCCCGCCTCGTCCTGCGTGAATGCGCCGAGGCGATGGCCGGTGTGGATGCGGGATTCGCCGACACGCGAGCGCACCGCCTGATAGATCACCGACTGCAGGCGGCCGCGATGGATGGAAAATTGCGGAAACTCGAAGCCGGCGTCGGTACCGCGCGGCTCGCGCCAGATGATCTGGCCGATGCGGTTCGTGTAGAACAGTTCATGGGTGCGGATGCCGGCCTGATCGAGCCGCGGCAGCAAGCCGAGGTCGGCCAGCTCCTTGATCGCGTGCGGCAGGGTGTTGATGCCGACGCCAAGCTCGCGGACGGCGTCGGCTTGCTCGAAAATCTCGCAGTCCAGGCCGCGGGCATGCAGCATGAGGGCCGTGGTCAGGCCGCCGATTCCGCCGCCGACAATGATGACCTTCATCGTAAACGCCTTGACGCCGCGAACTTTCTATATTGTCGCCCCGCTTGCGGCGCAGCAACCGGAGTCTGGTGGCATGGTAATCGCCGCGGCCGGTTGACTTGGGGCCGGCTTACCCGGTCAAATCGGCCAACAATGCTGTTTCCAGGGAGGCGTGCGCCATGCGTTCGTTCATTCGGGGCCTGTTTGTCGTTGCGGCATCCCTTGTTGCGGTCAGTGGCGCCGCGGCACAGGACAAGGTCCGCATCGGCTTGATCTACACGCTTTCGGGGCCGGCCGCCGTGCTCGGCCAGCAGTCGAAAAACGCCTTCGAGCTCGCCGTCAAGGATCTTGGCGGCAAGATGGGCGGCAAGGCCGTCGAGCTTTTCATCGTTGACGATGAGCTCAAGACCGATCTCGCGGTGCAGAAGGTCAAGGACCTGCTCGACCGCGATCACGTCGACTTCGTCGTCGGCCCAATCTTCTCCAACGTGCTGCAGGCAATCCACAAGCCGGTGATGGACGCCGGCAAGATCCTGATCAGCACCAATGCCGGCGCCTCCTCGTTTGCCGGCGCCGCCTGCAACGCCAACTTCTTCGTGACCTCGTATCAGAACGACCAGATCTACGAGACGCTCGGCAAGGTGGCGACCGACAAAGGCTACAAGCGCGTCTTCGCGATCGTGCCGAACTACCAGGCCGGCAAGGATGCGCTCACCGGATTCAAGCGCACCTACAAAGGCGAGATCGTCGAGGAGGCGCTGGTTCCGCTCAACAGCCTCGACCGGCAGGCGGAATTGTCCAAGCTCAGCTCGCTCAAGCCCGACGCCCTGTTCACCTTCATGCCGGGCGGCCTCGGCATCGGCCTGATCAAGCAGTTCAACCAGGCGGGCCTCAAGGGCAAGATCCCCGTGCTCTCGGCCTTCACCGCAGACGAGGGCACGCTGCCCGCGCTCGGCGATACCGCCGACGGCGTGCTCGGCGCGCTGACCTGGGCGCCCGCGACGGACACAGCCGACAACAAGAAGTTCGTCGCGGCCTACGAGGCGGCCTACCACGCGATTCCGGGTTCCTATGCGATGCAGGCCTATGACGCCGCCATGCTGATCGACAGCGCCGTCCGCGCGGTCAAAGGCAACCTGTCCGACGTCAAGGCGGTGAGCGCGGCGCTGCGCAAGGCGGATTTCAAGTCGCTGCGCGGGCCGTTCAAGTTCAACGTCAACGGCTATCCGATCGAGGATTTCTACCTGACCAAGGTCGTGAAGCGCGACGACGGCAAGTACTGGACCTCGATCGTCGAGAAAGTGCTCGCCAATAACAGCGATCCCTACGCGAAAGACTGCAAGCCGCAGTAGCGCGGGTCAGGTCTTCCGCGACATCGAGACGCTGCGCCCGGCTGCTTCCGGGCGCGGCAGTTTTGCATGCGCCGTTTTCAGGCGCGCCAGCGCGCGCATGATCGGGTCGGGGAACGGGGCGACCTTCTTCGCCGCCATGTCGACGTGCAGCGTCATGTTCTCCGACGTCGCGGAAACCCAGCCTTCATCGGCATGGATGAGCTGCTCGAAGATCTGCATGCGCTTGGCGTCGTAATCGAGCAGTTGCACGGTGACCCTGAGCGGGGTGGTTTCGTGGACCTCGCGCAAATAGCGCACGTGCATTTCCGCGACCATTGTCGAGTGCCCGGAGCGCTTGAGGTAGTCCGGCCCGAGGCCGATCAGCTCGTAAAGCTCGTCGACGGCGCGGTCGAACAGGACGTTGTAGTAGGCGACGTTGAGATGGCCGTTGTAGTCGATCCATTGCGGCTCGACCCGCATCAGCGACGAGACGAACGGCGCGGCGGGCGCGTCGGCGGTCATGCGCTGATCGGATAGACGGCTTTTCCGCCGCTCAGCACCCGCGCCACGTCGCTCGCGCATTTGCGCTGCAGCTCGTTGAGCGCCTCGATGGAGTAGAACGCGGTGTGCGGCGTGACGATCACGTTGTCCCGCCCGAGCAAAGGCGAATCCTTGGCCAGCGGCTCGGTGGCGACGACGTCGAGCGCGGCGCCGCCGACGTGGCCGGCGTCGAGCGCGGCGATGAGCGCCGCTTCATCGATCAGCGGGCCGCGCGCCGTGTTCACGAGATAGGCGCCTTTCTTCATCTTGGCGAAGGCGGCGGCGTTCATCAGCCCGCGCGTCGCCGGCATTAGCGGCGCGTGCACCGAGACGTAGTCGGACGTCGCGAGCAGCGTGTCGAAATCGACGCTCTCGACGCCGGCCTGCTTGAACAGCTCCGGCTTGGCGTAAGGGTCGTAGGCGACGACCTTCATGCCGAAGGCTTGCGCCTTCGGGGCCACCAGGCGGGGAATGTTGCCGAAGCCGACGAGGCCGAGCACCGTTCCCTCGATGCGCGTGATCGGCACCACCGCCGGCATCTCCCAGCGCCCCTCTTGCACCAGCTTGTTCGACAGCGGAATCTTGCGGATCAGCGCGAGCAGCAGCGCCATCGCGTGGTCGGACACTTCGCGGATGCAGTAGTCCGGCACGTAATTGACGGCAATGCCCTTCTCCTTGCAGGCCGGCAGGTCGATGTTGTCGACGCCCAGCCCGAAGCGTCCGATTGCCTTGCATTTGGTGAGCTGCGCGATGAGCTCGCCCGTGAGCTTGGCGTAGGTCACCATGATGGCGTCGGCATCTTTCGCCACCGCCAGGATGTCCTCGGCGCCTGTGCTCTTGGACATGCGGATGGTGGGGTCGAGCCGCTTGAGCTCGCCAAGCGCCGGATCGAGCGTCGGGAAAATGTTTTCGGTGAATGCAATCACGGGGCCGGCCATCGTGGACTCCAGGCGTCGGGCGGGAGGAAAGCGCTGCGGAAACTACGATAGCGGATTTTCCCCGTCCATCTGCGGCGGCGGGAAAAAGCGGCGGTTCTTCCGAGGCTTGCCGGATTAACCAAACATTAACGACGATTGCACGCGGCGGATGGGCCGCGCTATCCTCGATTCAAAATCAGGGAGGCCACAATGCTGGCCACACTCGCGCGCGGAACAGCTTTGCTTTTTCTCTTGGCGATGATCGTCGCCTGGGCGCTTTCCGTCGGCAAAAGCGACAGCGCGCAGCCGAACGGCGAGCCGGTGATCGATCGCCTGTATTCGTGAGCGACGACTAGTCTAGTCCGGCCTTCCGGAATGCTTGCAGATAATGCTGGCGCTCCGCCTCGTGGCGGATCGGCATGTTCGCCGCGATCCAGGCGAGCGACACGTTGGGCTGCGTCCGCCGCAGATCCTGCAGCGCCTGCTGCGCCAGCTCGCCGTCGCCGGCCATCGCCGCGGCCGCGGTCAGCACGCGGTGCGCGCCGACGAAATCGCCGCGCTGGCGCAGGCCCTGCCGCGCCAGCCTGATCGCTTCGCGATAATTGCGGCCGACGAATTGCGCGTAAGAGGCGATGCCGTAATAGACCGCCGAGAACGGGTCGCGCGGGCTGAGGCGGATGGCGCGCTGCGCCGCCTCGTCGGCCTCGCGCCAGCGGCCGTCATAGGACAGCGACAGGCCGTAGTAACCCTGCGCCATCGCGAAGTTGGGATTGAGCTTGAGCGCGAGCTCGTAGGCGGCGCGCGAATCCTCGAAGCGCCGCGCCAGCATATAGACGCTGCCGAGCGCCTGATGTGCCCACGGATCGGCGCCGTCCGCCCGGATCGCGGCCTTCGCCGCGCGCTCCGCCGGCGCCAGCGCCGTATTGTCGGCCCAGCCCATGTGGACGCTGAACATATAGCTGGTGGCCAGCACGCCCAGCGCCTGTCCGTAGTTCGGATCAATGCTGATCGCCTTTTCCAGGAGCGCCTGCGCCACGACGTTGTCTTGCCGCGTCACCCGCCAGTAATAGGAGAGCGCGCGCATCACCAGGTCCCAGGCATCCATGCTGTCCGGCGCCTTGCGCTCGGCGTGGAAGTTTTCCGCCGCGTAAAGCTGCGGCTCGATGGCGGCGACGATCGCCTCGGTGATTTCGTCCTGCACGGCGAAGACGTCCGCGAGGTCGCGGTCGTAGCGTTCGGCCCACAGGTGGCTGCCGGTGACGACGTCGTTGAGCTGCGCGGTGATGCGCACGCGGTCGCCGCCCTTGCGCACGCTGCCCTCGATGACATAGCGCACGCCGAGGTCCTCGGCGACCTGCTTCAAGTGCACGGACTTGTCCTTGTAGATGAAGGACGAGTTGCGGGCGATGACGAGGAACCAGCGCAGCTTCGACAGCGCGGTGATGATGTCCTCGCTGATGCCGTCGGAGAAGTATTCCTGCTCGGGGTCGCCGCTCATGTTGGTGAAGGGCAGCACCGCGATCGCCGGCCGGTCATGCTGCGGCAGCGGCGGACGATCCGGCTCGCCGCTCTCGCGCGGCACGGCGGCGGAGGTGTCCTTCAGCGCGCCGACGAAGCGGAAGCCCTTGCGCGCGATGGTGCGCACCAGCGCCTGCCGGGTGCCGTTGTCGCCGACCGCCTTGCGCACGGCGTTGATGCGGCTCGTCAGCGTCGATTCCGACACGATGCGGCCGCCCCAGACGGCGGCCATCAGGTCATCCTTGCTGACCACGCGCTCGCGGTTCTCGATGAGGAAAATCAGCAAGTCGAAGACCTGCGGCTCGAGCGCGACAAGCTCGTGCCCACGCCGCAACTCACGGCGGTCGGTGTCGACCGCATAATTCGCAAAGGAAAACAGCACGTTGCCGCCCCGCAATCATCGCTGCCCTGGTGTTTCAGCCGCGTCCTATCGAGAAATCAAGACTTCCTCAAGGACAAATCAAGCGCCTCTCAAAGCCTTGCCGCAACGCGGCGCGCATGTGATCGCCATCCTGTTGTCCGCGCCCGCTTCCCGGCAATAGACTCCGCCCGTAACCAAAGAGGTGCCGTCATGACCAAATTCATCGCGTTCCTCTACGGCCTCGTTGCGTACGCCATCTTCTTCGTCACGTTCCTCTACGCCATCGGTTTCGTTGAAAACCTGTGGGTGCCGAAATCCATCGACACCGGCGTCGTCGTGTCGATCGCCGAAGCAATCATCGTCAATCTCGTGCTGATGTCGGTGTTCGCGATCCAGCACAGCGTGATGGCGCGGCCGGCGTTCAAGCGCTGGTGGGCGAAGATCGTGCCGCCCCCGGTCGAGCGCAGCACCTACGTGCTGCTGTCGAGCCTCGCGCTCGTGCTGCTGTTCTGGCAATGGCGCCCGATCCCGGACGCCGTCTGGCAGGTCGCCAATCCGCAGGTCGCCATGGCGATCACGGCCCTGTCGCTGATCGGCTGGGTCATCGTGCTGATCTCGAGCTTCCTTATCAACCATTTCGAGCTGTTCGGCCTGCACCAGGTCGCCAGCAACCTGACGGGCCGCGAGATGCCGCCGGCGACGTTCAAGACGCCGGCGTTCTACAAGGCCGTCCGCCACCCGATCTATCTCGGCTTCATCATCGCCTTCTGGGCGGCGCCGGTGATGAGCGTCGGGCACCTGCTGTTCGCTGCGGTGACCACGGCCTACATCTTCGTCGGCATCGCGCTCGAGGAGCGTGACCTGACCGCGCTCTTCGGCGACGAGTACCGGCGCTATCGCGAGCGCGTGGCGATGGTGGTGCCCTTCCTCAAGCGCTCGTCGTAGGCGTTGAATCCGGCGATACCTCCCGCCTTCGCCGCGTTTCACGCCCGCGACGTCCTCTGCTAGTGTCCTTCCGGACCTGGCAGAGGACTTTTTTGCGATGGCTGTCGCCGATTACGCCCCGGAAACGCGCCGCGATGCGGCCGCCGTGCAAAAGGCGGTCGCCGAACTCACGGCGGCCTTCGGCAACCGGGTGGTGACGTCGCAGGCCGTGCGCGAGCAGCACGGCAACACGCTGACCTGGATCCCCAACCAGCCGCCTGACGCCGTCGTGTTCCCGCAGGGCACCGACGACGTGCAGCAGGTGGTGCGCATCTGCGCGGCGCACCGCGTGCCGATCATTCCCTTCGGCGTCGGCTCCTCGCTCGAAGGCCACGTCAACGCGCCCCAAGGCGGCGTCTCGGTCGATTTCCGCGACATGAGCCGCGTGCTCCAGGTGCACGCCGAGGACCTCGACTGCGTGGTCGCGCCCGGCATCACCCGCAAGGCGCTCAACGAGCACCTGCGCGACAGTGGCTTGTTCTTCCCCATCGATCCCGGCGCCGATGCCAGTCTCGGCGGCATGGCGGCCACGCGCTGCTCCGGCACCAACGCCGTGCGCTACGGCACCATGAAGGACAACGTGCTCGCGCTCAAAGTCGTGCTGGCGAACGGCGAGGTGATCGACACCGCGCGGCGGGCAAAGAAGACCGCCGCGGGATACGACCTCACGCGGCTGATGGTCGGCTCGGAGGGCACGCTCGGCATCATCACCGAATTGACGCTCAAGCTGTCGGGCATTCCCGAGGCGATCGCCGGCGGCAGTTGCCCTTTTCCCTCGATCGAGGCCTGCTGCAACGCCACCATCCAAACCATCCAGTCCGGCATTCCGGTCGCGCGCATCGAGCTGCTCGACGCGCTGCAGGTGCGCGCCGTCAACATGCATTCCAAGCTCGGCCTGCCGGAGACGCCGCTGCTGCTGCTGGAATTCCACGGCACCGAGGCCTCCGTCGCCGAGCAGTCGCAGCGCTTCGGCGAGATCGCGTCCGAGTTCGGCGGCGGGCCGTTCGCCTGGGCGACGCGCCCGGAGGACCGGACCCGGCTCTGGGAGGCGCGGCACCACGCCGCAATGTCCAATTTCGCGCTTCGCCCCGGCGCGCAGATGGTGCCGACCGATGTCTGCGTGCCGATCTCGCGGCTGGCGGAATGCGTCACCGAGACGCAAGCCGACATCGAGCGCACCGGGATCATGGCGCCCATCGTCGGTCACGTCGGCGACGGCAATTTCCATTTGACGCTGCTGGTCGACATGAACGATGCCGACGAAGTCAAGCGCGCCAGGGCGCTCAACGAGCGCCTTGTCGAGCGGGCGCTCGCCATGGACGGCACCTGCACCGGCGAGCACGGCGTGGGGCAGGGCAAGATGAAGTATCTCGTCGCCGAGCACGGCGCCGCCGCGCTCGCCGTCATGGCGTCGATCAAGCGCGCGCTCGATCCGCAGAACATCCTCAATCCGGGCAAGATCGTCGCGCTGTCGTGATGCCGGCCGCGCTCGGCTGCGCCGCCACGACATAGATTTGCCGCCAAAGACCGGCCACAATGGCGTAGATTTCGCAGCGTCGAGCGCGGTTTGGGCCGACCGCGGAATCGGCGCTGGAGTTGGCTTTGCAAACGACCCTGCTCGCGGTGGCGATCGCACTCATCCTGGCGCTGGTGACGGCGCTGGTCGGGCCGCTGCTGGTCGACTGGGGCACCTATCGCTCGCTGTTTGAGGCCGAGGCGACGCGGCTTGCGGGCGTCCAGGTTGCCGTCAAAGGCGAGATCGACGCGCGGTTGCTGCCGACGCCGCGGCTGACATTGCACGACATCGAGATCGGCGGCGCCGGCGGCGACACCATGCGTGCGCGCGTCCTCGACGTCGAGCTGGCGCTCGGTTCGCTGCTGCGCGGCGAATGGCGCGCAACCGAATTGCGTCTTACCGGCCCGCAGCTGCGCCTCGGCCTCGACGCTTCGGGGCATCTTGCGGTGCCGAGCCGCGCGGTGGGCTTCAGGCCGGAAGCTCTCGCTATCGACCGGCTGAGCATCGCCGACGGCAAGGTCACGCTCGCCGACGCGGCGAGCGGCGGCAGCGTCACGCTCGACAACGTCTATTTCAACGGCGAGGCGCGCTCGCTGCTCGGTCCATTCCGCGGGGAAGGCGAGGTTGTCGTCGGCGGGGACCACTACCCGTACCGCCTCGCCACCGGCGCCTACGGCAGCGACGACGCGCTCACGCTCCGTCTCAACGTCGATCCGCGCGACCAGCCGCTGAATTTCGAGGCGAGCGGAACGCTGGCCTTCGAGGCCGGCGCGCCGCGCTTTGAAGGCGTTTGGAGCCTGCTGCGGCCCGCCGGCATCGGCGCGACCGGCGCCGGGTCGCTCAATCCGCCTTGGCGCCTGGGCGGCAAGATCAAGGCCAGCGAGTCGTCGGCGCTCATGGAAAATATCGAGTTCCTCTACGGCGCCGAGGATCATGGCATCAAGCTCACCGGCGTCGGCAACCTCAGGTTCGGCAAGAAGCCGTCATTCGAAGCGGTGCTCTCCGGGCATCAGATCGACCTCGACCGCGCGCTGACCGGCGATGACAGCAGCCGTTCGTCGCCCGGCGCGGCCGTGCGCAAGCTGACGGATCTTGCGCGCGGCGCCTTCCGCCCGGTCATGCCGCTGCAGATCGGCATCGGCATCGATCAGGTGACCCTCGCGGGCGGCGTGGTGCAGAACCTGCGCGGCGACGTGAGCGCCGGCGCCAATGGCTGGGAGCTGCAAAGCTTCGAATTCCGCGCGCCGGGCTTCACGCAGGCACGGCTCAGCGGACATCTCGACGTAAGCGACAAGGGCGTCACCTTCACCGGGCCCGCCGAGATCGACTCGTCCGATCCGCGCGCGCTGGCCGCCTGGCTGGAAGGCCGCGACCCGGCGCAGGGCGAGCCGCGGTCGCTGCGGCTTCGCGGCGATGTCACCCTCGGCGTCGAGCAGATCGCGCTCGATCGCCTCACCGCCGAGTTCGCCGGTAGGACCATCGCGGGGCGTTTTGCCTATGTTTTTGCCGCCGGCGCACATCCTTCGCGGGTGGACGCGGCGCTCAACGCGCCGGAGCTCGATCTCGACGCCTTGCTCGGCTTCGGGCGCGCCGTGCTGGCCGGTTCGCAGCTCGAGCGGCCGCGTGACATGGCGATCACCGCCGACATCGGCCACGCGACGATCGCCGGCCTCGAGGGCCGCAATCTCAGCGCACGTGTGAAGGTGGATGCCGATAGCTGGGAAATCGACCGCCTGACCATTGCCGACCTCGGCGGCGCCAAGTTCGCCGCCAAAGGTCGTATCGTGCTGGCGGGGCCGGCGCCGCAGGGCGACATCGCCGTCGACTTCGACGCGCCCGACATGCAGCCGATGATGAAGCTGCTGGCGCACTTTGCGCCGAAGACGGCGCAAGCGCTCGACCGCAGCGTGACCGCCATGGCGCCGGCCAGGCTGCACGCGCAACTCACAGCGGGAGGCACGGCGGGCGAGGCAAGGCTTGCGCTCACCGGCAAGCTCGGCCCGGTGGCCGTGTCGCTCAACGGCGACGGGCGCATCGAGCCGCAGCAGTTCCAGGTCGGCGCGGTAAACCTCGACGGCAAGCTTTCCGCCGACGACGGCAAGGCCCTGGTGGCGATGCTCGGGCTTGGCTCCGCCGTCGCCGTGACTGCCGGGCCCGCCGCGCTGACGCTGCGAGCCAGCGGCCCGGCGAACGGCACCTTGCAGGTGAAGGGCCGGCTCACTGCCGCCGGCCTCGACGTCGAGAGCTCGGGCAGCGCCAATCTTCTCGCCGACGCGCCGCAGGCCGCCCTTGACGTGCGCATCGCGCAGGCGGACGCCGCCCCGCTCCGCGGCGCTGGCCCATTGCCGGTCGCGGGGACGGCCACGGTGAGCCTCCGCGGCAATGACCTGTCGCTGTCCGACGTCAGTGCCACGGTGGCCGGCTCACTGGTGCGGGCCCATCTCGCCATCGGCCTCGCGCCGCCGCATGCGGTGAACGGGGAGGTCGACGCTGATACC
>JADMIO011437931.1_pt1 | contig 19033 bp, 15 predicted proteins | sample 8958161 | NCBI WGS metagenome assembly JADMIO01 (sample SAMN16585339, study PRJNA669376) | soil metagenome | isolation source: Crop rotation soil | place: USA: Cullars Rotation, Alabama | collected 2011
GGCGCGGCGCCACGACCGCTGGTGAGTTATCACTACGGGTTCTCGGCCGATATCGGTGCCGGTGGTTACGATCGATCTGAATCTCTCGTCACGCCAATTACGCGAACGATCAGCGGCGGCGGAGCAATTCAGACTTCAAGTTCTGGGAGTGCGAATTTCCTTCCGCCCGGTGGTGTAAATCCTGACGTCGCTGAGGTTCGTGATTCAGCGACCTACAGACCAATTGATAATAGAAATCAAATCACTAATCTCGAGTTCCGCGCCGCTAATCGTCGACGTCCGCATCTCCGGTTAACTCACAACTGGTTACTCAACACTGCTCCTGCAGGAGAGGCCGAACTAACACTCGATGGTCTTTGGGTTGGTTCAACTGGCGCTTTTCAAATTCGCCTCCTCGGTGATTACAAACTCGTAACTCTTCGTCATATGTCACTCGATCCGGGTGGCGCCGATAGTGCTGGAAACGTGATTCGTCCGGTGCCGCTCAGTATTCGAGGCAATGTCGAAAAACTAGTGATCGAGAAATCGATTGTTGGTCGAATCCTTGTCGAAGGTGCTGGCGAGTTAACCAACCTGGAAATTACTGACTCGATTGTTGATGGTCAACAATCACCAGCGCCAGTCATTTCAGTTCCAACAGGAAAAGTGACGATGCGACGAGTCACTGTGTTTGGTGAAGTAGAAGTCGAGTGGCTTGATGCTTCTGAAACATTGATCACTGGCTTCACGAACGTCACGAACACACAGGAAGGATGTTTCCGCTTTAGCGCGGTGATTGAACGTCAGGACCCACTTAACGCGGCGTCACCTCACAGTCGGGTACCACATCCATACGAATCATACTTCGTCAAAAATTTCGACGGCACTTTTACTTCCCGCATCTTCGGACAACCGGGGTATGCACAGTTATCGGAAAGCGCTCCGCAGTTTCTTCACCGAGGTGCGGAGAACGGATCCGAAATCGGATCTTTCAGCAGTTTGCTGAATCCCATCAAACTCGACAGTTTACGGGCCAAGGTGGACGAGTTCGCTCCATTTGGACTTTTGCCTGTTTATGTTTTTGAAACCTGACTCGAGGACTTATGCCAAACATCGATATCTCACGAGACGCAACCGACCTCCGGAAACATTATGACCGCGTCCAGATGCAACAAGGACGCGTTCTTACCGATGACGACTTCAATGAAGCCGAGCGACTCGACGCAGAAGATTCTCGACGTGTGCGTGTTGACGTTATTGGACCGGCGGGAAGTCCTGACGACGGATTCAAGCTGAAGGTCGCAAGTAGCAAACTCATGTTGAGTGCGGGCACGTACTACACCGGCGGTTTGCGACTCGAACTCGAGAACGATGAAGAGTTCAACCTGCAAAAGGATTGGCTACAACAAGGATCGAGCCCTGGCGAAAGTCTTACTCCACCGGCGGGAGCGCAGTTTGATTTTGTTTGGCTGGACGTTTGGCAACAACCAGTTTCAGCGGTTGAAGACAAGGAATTGTTTGAAGTCGCGTTGGGTGGCGCGGATACGTCGACTCGAATTCGCACGATGCGACGGGCACGAGTGTTATCGAACGTGGGTGATGTCGATTGTGCAGATGCGTGGTCACAGTTGATGACTTCGCTTGCAGGTGAGGGGACACTCAACAGTGATTTCGAACTCGTTCCTGATTCACGGTTAACAGTCGAGCCAGATGGAACAGCGGGGACAGCCGACCTCTGTACGCCTCCAGTGAATGGTGGTTACCTCGGTGCAGAGAACCAGGCGATCCGAGTTCAGATTTCGGCGAACAACCAGTTTACGTGGGGCTTTGATAACGGGGCACCGTTGTATCGCGTGAAGCTGCTGGCTGATATCACTGGTCAACCTCGCCGGATACATATGCTCACAGTTCCAAAGGACCAGGCTCACTTTCCACTCGAAGGACAAACGATCGAACTACTCCCGTGGTCGGCTCTCTTGTCGAACGGTCAGAAGAACGCAGAGTTGTCGGGCTTCCTCGTTAAGGTCGATGGCGGTTACAACCCTGACACGCAGGATCTGCACATCACTAACGCTCCTGGTAATGACACTGGCACACCTCCGATGGCCTTTGGAACTCGCTGGAAAGCACGTGGCGATGTCACTCTTGAAGATCCTCCTGAAGACGAATATTTCTACATGCGAGTTTGGAATCGTGGCGCTGATACACAGTCACCTTCGTCGATTCCCTTCGTCCCAGGAACTCCGGTTCCACTAGCGAAGACAGGTCTCCAGGTAACGTTTGCTGGTGCGAACCTGCGCAAGAACGATTACTGGATCATTGCTGCACGGCCAGAAACTCCAAACGTGGTTGTCCCATGGGAATTAAGTGCCGGTCGACGACCACATGGTGTCCGACGTTGGATTGCGCCGCTAGGAATGATTCATTGGCCTGGTGGTGAAGGAGCGGTCCAGGTTACGGACGACTGTCGACCGACGTTTCTTCCACTTACCAAGATCAAAGGTTGTTGCTCGTACACGGTTGGTGACGGCACGCACAGTTTCGGCAACTTCCTACGTATTCAAGACGCGATCAATGCACTGCCTGCTCGAGGTGGTCAGGTCTGTGTGCTCAACGGAATCTACGACGAAAGCGTGGTCATTGATCACCGAGTTGCGATTACGGTTCACGGTTGTGGGAAGAGAACTCGTGTTCGGTCTGTTCTGAATATCGACGTTGGCGGTGGTCCTGCATTCCACATCACTAACTCAACCGAGATCACTTTGGAAGACATGGCTATCGAGTCGGGGCCGAGAAGCGCCGTGCAGGTTGGCAACTCGCGTCACGTCACGGTGCAACGATGTTTGATCCAAATGCGAGACGGGCGAACTATTTGGCAGGCGATCTTTTCGCGCGGCGATGATGTACTGATCGACTCGAACATTATCGAAGTGTTGCCACGACAAGGTGGCGTTCCGGTTCCTGTTGTTCCACCCGAAGAAGGATCGATCAATGCTCCGTCAGGCGTCCAAACTCCTCCGGATCCAGTCAACCGCGGAATTGCTACGAGGGGCGGGATCCAACTTGGTGGTGGTTCCGACCGAGTGCGAATTTCCAACAACATCATTCGTGGCGGAACCTGGAACGGAATAACTTTGGGAAGCATTGTAATTCGAGGTTCGAATGTTCCTGGAGACACACCAGACATTCCTGGTTCAGATGACAAATGTGATCCGGCGTGCGATCCCGTGGACTCTGGCGATGACGACAGCCCAAATCCGGATGTCAGAATTGAATCGGCTGGAGCCCTTTACGACATCGAGATAGTTGGCAACAAGATCACCGACATGGGGATGAACGGAATCGGGGTCGTTCGTTTCTTCAATCTTCAGCGAGGCGGCGATCTGGTGGCTGTTCATGGACTACACATCACTGACAACTTAATCGCCCGGTGCATGTGGCGCGAGATTTCTCAGAAGGATGGGTTCATGCAATTCCTGCTTGGTTACGGAGGAATCGCTTTAGCAACGGTCAGTGACCTCCGCATTCTTCGTAATGAAATCGTCAACAACGGGATCAGTCATCTACAGCCGATATGTGGTGTCTTTGCGGTGTTCGTCCAGGGGTTACAACTCGACGACAATCGGATCATCAACAATGGTCCACGCTCTCCAGCCGAAGTTCGCGGTGCACAGATTGGTAATCGAGGTGGCGTTCACATTTGGGTGATCCTCCCGATGGTTGAATTTGTCCCGCCTAACATCATTTTGCGCGGCAAAGGCAGAACCTTGACGAGTGTGCCGACGTGCTCGATGCGCGACAACATCGTAGTTGCGCCTCTTGGTCGCGCGGTGACTTTCTTTGCATTGGGAAGTGTTGTTGTAAATCGGAATCGTCTTGTGACGGAAGCCTCAACTTTAAATGGGCTGGATCGGATCGCCACAACAGTTCTGATCGGTAATTTGGGCATCAGCAATGAATGGACCCTCGGTCTCCTAATAGCGATTGTTCTGAACATCATCGGAAGGAACGACATGCCTCGTGACCAATTCTGCAAACTGGCCAAGGAGCTGGGGCTGGCAACTACCGGTCGGCCTATTCAGTTCTGGCCTTCACTGAGCACGAAGTGGGCAACGGGTAAGACACTTGTTTGTGAGAACCAGATCACTTTCGAAGTTCCGGAAGAGCCACGTGGTTTTGCGCTCAGTTCTGTATTCGCTTTTTCACTCGATGATCTGGGATTTACGGATAACCAGTTGGAGGTCACAACAACGAACCAGTTCCTGCTCGCCGATGCGATCCTGTTAGCCGGAAGTGTTCGTGAATCTGACAACCGTTTTTCCGAAACCTGGATGAGAGCGCTGTTGTCGGCATGGTCCATCGGTGGAATGAACACAACCACGGACAATCAATCGACCCATTGTTTGAGGGCGAACTCGTTGTTCGGACTGCGAATACTGAGGGACAACCTGGCATTTGTGGAAGCGTTTTGCGACGGCGAATGCAAAATAGATTGACATCCAAAAGGAGTTGCTATGGCGAAGTCGACTAATCAAGGTTTTTTAAGTGGGGATCAATCAGCTGCGAAGATTCGTCGTGACTTTATTGAGAAACCCATGGCGGCGGCCAAGTTATCAATGGTCGGTACGGGACTCGAGTTGTTCGAATTCCTGCGAGTGCTGCCGAATGCTTTCATCGCTTCACAAGAAAGAGAGTTAGAACGAGTTAAAGCAACGAGTGAGAAGAATGATGCGCGAGTTGCGAGCCTCGAAGCGTCGATCGCGCAAGCCACGACTTTGCGCACGACAATTCAGCGTGGTGAAGCGAGAGTTGATCGTGCGATGACTTCGTTTGGTGATCAAGCCCACGCGTTTCATGGTTTCGTGTCGAATGAAGAGTTCGAACCCATCAAGGGGTTAACCGTGCGATTAATCAGTAGAGAAGCAGGGAAGCGGGGCTTGATGTCGACCACCGATGATGACGGTTACTTTCGAATCTCGTTGGGTTCCAAGTCGAACCCGGAAAAAGAGCGGAGTGAGCAAGTGGGTGAAATTAGTTTCGCCCAGAAGCTGAACATGTTTGAACTTGGCCTAACTGCGAAGCGTGAGGCGAGTGTTAATGCGAATGCGGCAGGAGAAAAGCCGGTCGCCCAGGTGGAAATATTGAATGGGAATGAGGTCGTCTTTACGGATTCGAATACTCTTCCGACAACTGATGGGAGTGTTTACAGGGAGTACGTGTTGACAAATGTGAAACCCCGACACGAAGGGTACTACGAAACTAGTGAGGAAATGCCGACAGAAGAACCAACATTAGAGCGAGTGAAACGGACGACAAAGAAACGGGCGACAAAGAAACGAACGAAGAAGTGAAGGCAGTAGGCCTTCTGCTTACTGCTTACTGCCTACTGCCTTCTGGCTATTGGCCTCAGTGACCCTTGGCGTCATCAGAGTCGCGATCGATCAATTTTGAAAACCTACTCTGCTTTCCACCACTAACAGTGTCCTGGTATAGAAACGCAAGGTTGTTATCTTCAAACGCCTCAAAGAATTCATCCCACGAAATCTTTTCGAGTCTTTCCTCACCACTGAACCCTTTGTAGTCAATCCTAATGATGCCGGAACTCTCGCCTTTGTCGGTTCCTTTTACTCTCGCGGGAAAACCGTCACGCTCTTCGGCCCACTGTTGAATTTCATCGTGATTCGTCGTCACTTTCGCTTCTGACATTTTGTCCCTCCTTTTTCTTCATCTCGGTTGTCGATCTATTAAGTGATCAACTTGTTTTCCGTTTCCTCGTAACAACTGTCTCTTCGTCGTTATCGTCATCATCGTCATCCATGTGCTCCAGTTCATCAGCTACTGCACGCAAAGATTCATTCCGATCTGTACTGGCTTTCCGCCGCAATCGCTTGAACTGAAGCTTGAGTTTCTCTATTTCCTCATCGGACAGATCTTCGAGATCCACTAATCGATTTCGCGCTCCTGAAATGCTGGAGATAAGTTCGTCGAGTTTGAGATGCATCGCTTTAGCATCTCTGTTTTGAGTGTTCTGAATCAGAAATACTGCGAGATATGTGAAGACTGTCGTGGCCGTGTTCACTACCAGTTGCCAGGTGTCAGAGAATCCGGTTAAAGGCCCCGCACCTAACCACACCAGTAATAGAAGGACATTGGCGACGAAGAGCCACGGTGAACCCAACGCCGTCGACGCCTTCACAGACATCTTTCGGAACCCTTCATTCAAAGACATAACCGTACCTTTCCAACAAATCGGTGTACTCGCGCAATACAGTCGAATGGCTGTGTTGTCTAATTCTCAACCACGGAGTTGTATTCGCGTCCAACTAGACCATCAGTTGGCAATCAGAATGCCAATTAGGAGCGAGGGATTAATCGATTGAGTGACTGACAGTGGAAACCATCGCGATTTCGTCGAATTCAATGAGGCTGGAAATCACTTCACACAATTCAGAGGGAGCAGTTGGTTTGATGAGGTATGCCTGTGCGCCTGCTCGAGTGGCGTCGAGTTGATCGGAATCGAATGCCGCCGCGGAAAAGAAGACGATAGGTGTCTTTCTGTTGAACCATCGAATCTGCTTCGCGAGTTCAACGCCTACCCCGTCAGGCAAACACATGTCGAGCAAATACAGGTCGTAGAAATGTTGTTGGGCCAGGAAGAGTCCTTCTTCAAAACTGTCCGCAGTAACTACTTCAAAGTTGTTCTTCACGAGAACAATCGACACGCACTCACGCGTATCGTCGTGATCTTCAACATAAAGAATTCTCGGAGTACGTGGTTTCACTTAAGGGCTCTTTGAAGTCGATTCTGGTTACGTGGTGATCAGAAGTCCGTACGTTGAGGTACTAGTAACGCTTCAAGACTGGTCCCCGGTGTTATCTCAACCGGATCTCGACCCTTTCGAAAAATACGAGCACCAGTTGTGCCCTTGAGCAAAACGCTTTCGTCTTCAATTCGCAACAACGCACCTTCACGAAGACCTACGACAGGTGTGTCGTTCTCCTCATGGAACTGCATCAGTCGTTCTTCGCGCGTCTCACCCATGTGAGTGGATTTCGCATCGTGATCCAGGTAGTGAGGGTTAATTTGAAAAGGGACCAGGTTGAGCGCATTGAATGAAGGCGGTTGAACGATCGGCATGTCGTTGGTTGTTTTAATTGTTGGGCAAGCGACATTAGAACCAGCACTCGATCCGATATAAGACATCCCTTTCGACATGCGTTGTCGAATTACATCAATCAAATTCAATTCGTAAAGCTTGTTCAAAAGTCGGAACGTATTGCCGCCTCCGATAAAGATCGCATCAGCGTCAGCTAGAAACTCTTGCGGGTTCCCCACTCGATGGATCGACTTCATAGGAAAGCCGAGTTGAGAAAACTTCTCGCACGCCTTATCTCCGTAGGCATCCAGGTCCTTAAGAGCGAACGGTACAAACACCACCTTCTTCGCTTCACCGAGGAAATCAATAATTTCTTGCTCAACGTGGTCCAAGTATCCACTACCGTGGAGCGTTGAGTTGCTGATTAGTAGAAGTCGATTCGCCACCTTAATGCCTCCAGTCGAATATGCTCGGAGTTTAAACCACTGAAGTTCATCTTTCCGAAACGACCCGTAAAACTTCGGTGGAATCGGATTACGATTTAATCGTCCAGGGATCACCAAAGATCAATTGCGCTAATAAGTCGAGCCACAGATAATGACTTCTAGTCTTGCAATTTCAACTCTGGCGACCACAAAGTCGATTGGTTCTTCAGTTCAGATTTGGCATAGTTCCGTCGTATAGGAAGAATTAACGTTACTTTTCCCCCAAAGTGCCTATACTCAGAGTTAAGAATTTTAGAACGACCTCCCATACATCGTTAACTACACCGTTCGTGCAACTAACCAGTCCCAGGAAGCGTTAGCCTCGATTCGAACAATTTGAATTTAATTAGAATCAGTATCGCCACTGCGGCCTGACTCGCATGAAATTTTATCTCCCCTTCGTCCTAAGTCTTGTCGTCGAATCTCCATTTGACGCCTCGCTCTTCCACGCATTCGAATCTTCTATCTGGCAAGAACACAAGTGGGAAACGATTGGCATCGCTACGCTGCTGTTGTTGCAAGCCGTGCTGATCGTGGTCCTGGTTCTTAGTCGTTCAAGGCGGAAACGCGCCGAATCCGAACAGCATCGCCTCGCTTTACTAGCCAAATCCGAACATGATCACTTGGACGCCGTAGTTTCCAACTTGCCTGGCTTAGTTTGGGAAAGTCGCTTAAGCACAGACGGTAAGAGTCGTGTTGAGACTTATGTAAGTCAACAGGTTGAACGAATGTTGGGTTACACCGTTGAAGAGTGGATGGCTGATCCCAGGTTCTGGCTGTCCATCATGCCGGAGGATGACCAGTCAGAAGCGTTGCAGCGATGCGATGAAATTTTTGAGAGTGGCAAGACCGGCGTAATCCAGTTTCGCTGGCAGACCAAGGATGGTCGAGTGCTCTGGGTTGAAGAACACTTGTCGACGATCTTCGATGAGAATCATAGACCGGTTGGTCTTCGCGGCGTCACGCTCGATATTTCTGAACGCAAGTTAGCGGAAGCATCTCTGCTTGCAAGCGAGGAACGAAACAACGCGCTACTTCGAGCGATTCCAGATCTGATGTTTGTGCAAGATGAGTCAGGGAATTACCTGGATTACTACGCCGCCGATAACGATTCACTCTTAGCGGCTCCCGAGTCTTTTATGGGTAAGAACATGAAAGACATTCTGCCCGAAGATCTCGCCAATGACGTTCAAGCAAAGTTTGCTTTGGCAAAGCAGACGAGGGAGCCACAGGTTTTAGAATACGCACTTCCTATCGCCGATGAGGAACGCTGGTTTGAAGCTCGAATCGTCTGCGCGGAAAACGATAACTTCTTAAGCATCATTCGAGATGTCACCGATCGTCGCTCGGCTGAAAATGCACTTCGTGAAAGTGAAGCCCGCTTTAAGAACATGGCGAACAGTGCGCCACTCATGGTCTGGATGTCGGGTACGGACAACAGATGTTCGTTTGTAAGTCGTTCGTGGTTGGAATTCACCGGTCGAACCCTGGAGCAGGAATTAGGTGATGGGTGGTTGGAAAGTATTCATACGTCCGATTTGGAACTTCTTTCTACTGCAGTCGCCAAGGCCTTTGAAGCCCGTGAGCCGTTGCGATTGGAGTTCAGACTGAAACGCTTTGATGGAGAGTATCGCTGGTTACACGACGAAGGAGTTCCGCGCTATACCCCGGAAGGTGTTTTTGCAGGCTACGTAGGCGCCTGTGTTGATTTCACTGAACGCAAGATTGCGGAAGAGGGACTTCATGATGCCTTAGCAGAACTCGGAAAGTTAAAGGATCAACTCCAGGAGGAAAATATTTACCTTCGTGAGCAGGTTGATTTCGAACATGAGTTCCATGAGATCGTCGGTAATAGCGACCAGATGAAATATCTCCTGTTTAAGATCCATCAGGTCGCACCCACTAACACCGGCGTACTGATACAGGGTGAGACAGGGACCGGAAAAGAATTGATCGCCCGAGCAATTCATGATGCCAGCGAACGACATTCCAGGACCATGGTGAAAATCAATTGCGCGACGTTACCTGCTAATCTGATCGAAAGCGAACTGTTCGGTCACGAAAAGGGAGCGTTCACTGGAGCGCAGTCTAAGAAGTTGGGAAGGTTTGAAGTCGCTGATGGCGGCACATTGTTCCTCGACGAAATTGGTGAACTTCCTCTTGAATTACAATCGCGACTATTGCGTGTGCTGCAGGAAGGAGAGTTTGAACGACTCGGTAGTTCTCAAACTCGAAAAGTTAATGTGCGAATCATTGCCGCTACCAATCGCGATCTGAAACAGGAAGTTCAAGACGGTACATTTCGTGAGGACCTCTGGTATCGATTAAATGTTTTTCCGATCACTGTTCCTCCTCTTCGACAGCGAAAGAGTGATATTCCCCTGTTGGTCAACTTCTTCGTGAACCAATTCAATCGAAAGTTAGGGAGAAGCGTTAACACGATTTCGCCGCAGTCTATGAGAAGGCTGCAAGACTACTTTTGGCCCGGCAACGTTCGAGAGTTAGCAAATGTTGTTGAGCGAGCTTTGATTAATAGTCTCGGCACAACTCTAAACCTCACTGACAAACTCGATGCCAGCGGAGTGTCTCCTGGACAGGAGTTCCAGAAAATTCCAGGAACGCTGGAAGAAGTCGAACGCGAGCACATCAAATCAGTCCTGGATTTATGCGAGTGGCGTATTGAAGGACCAAACGGTGCTGCGACGATCCTTGGCATAAACTCGAGCACTCTTCGGTCCAGGATGGCGAAGCTAGGAATCCGAAGGCCCAATCAGATCGCCGCCTCACAATCAGGCGCAGTTAATAACTAGAAAAAGAAAAACTCCGACACTGTAACTTCTAACAGTGTCGGAAAGAAAAACTACAAATTAGGATAACCACCGTCACGCGAAACGCTTGTCTCCCCAGGCGAGAGAGCTATTTCTCCCGCGCGTTTTCGGGCCCCAGCAGGCCAGTTTTGTCGCTCATCAGAGACTACGGCGACATCAGTTCCGTGATAGGAGGTCCGGTGGTGAGCAGAGGACGGTTGTTAGTTGCAGAGGATCACGAAGGTGTTTTGAATAGTGTCCTTCGACTTCTTTCGAAACACTACGACGTGATCGGAACAGTTAAGGATGGACGAGCGCTACTCGAAGCAGCCGGTGCAATGGAGCCCGACGTTCTGATAGTCGACATTTCAATGCCAATTTTAAACGGACTGGAAGCTGCTCGTATTCTCAGGAAAACGGGCTGTAAATCCAAGATTGTGTTTTTGACAGCCCACGATGATGCAGACTTTATCAGTGCTGCACAGGACGCTGGTGGACTCGGATACGTTTTGAAACAGCAGATGGCCACTGATCTTCCTGCTGCGGTCAAATCAGCACTGGCCGGAAAAACCTTCATTTCATCTTCGTCAGTAGCCGCGAGTTCAAAGAAAAAAGAGAACTGAAAAACCTGTAAGTTCTGACAGGTATTTTGTCCGTCATTTGAAGCCATAATCACCGCGTTCGATACCTAACGTATCGATCATCTTGGGCCGTTGGGTCACCATTTCGAGGCGAAAGTAATCGTTTTCTTCAGGAGGGAAAACGATCACTTCTCCTTAAACCCAACGGCCCTTTCCCTTACTTCCATGGCTGTCACTTTTGACAGTTAAACCGCCGAAGACAAACGTCTAAAATCCCGCCCGCAGTAAAGCGCTAGTTCCCCCATTTTCTGTTAGGACGCCTTTGTGGTCCAAGCATCGCCCGGCGTGAAAGGACAAAATGACAACCACTAATCGCAAACTACGTTTCAATTTCTTCCTACTCCTATTGTTGCTGGTCACCTCGATTCCCGTGATAGCTCAAACCGGCAACGATGATCCAACCGCGGATGCGACGGCGTCATCTTCTCCTGAAGCGACAAAGAAGATCGGGTCAGAAACAGTTACTTCAACCGAAGTGAAGAGAACCTCGGGACGAGCGAAGTTTGAGTTTACGCCGCGTCCGCAGGATCCAGATGCAGACAAGTGGCACTTTGCTTTCACCCCGTACTTCTGGATAGCGGGCATCAAGGGAGATGTTGGAATCGACAATCTGGACGCTCGGGTAGATGCCAGTTTCCTCGATGAGAACGTTGATCTTAATTTCGGTTTTATGGCTACTTTTGAGGCCCGCAAAAACAAGTTCGTAATCGTTACAGATCTTCAGTACTCAAATCTCGGAGTCGATAACGCCACACCTGGTCCATTGTTTGGTGGAGCACAAGCGGATTTCAAAACTTTCGTGCTTGATCCCGAAGTCGGTTATCGAGTCACCTCAAACTCCGAAGGAAGTTTCTTCGATGTGATGGGTGGAATTCGTTACTGGCATCTTCGAACCGATCTCGACTTCACTCCAGGGATTCTTGCTGGTCGTTCATTAACCAGATCACGAAGCTGGGTCGACGCTGTTGGAGGTGCGAGAGGTCGCGCGATGATCACTTCAAAGGTATTCGTGATGGGTAAGTTTGATCTCGGTGGCGGTGGTTCGAAATTTACATATCAGTTGTTTGGTGGTGGTGGTTTCCAGGTTACGCCAAAGATTGCTCTCGTCGGTGGCTACAGACACTTGAGTGTCAATTACGACAAAGATGGATTTCTGTTCGATACCTACCTGGCTGGTCCAGTGATCGGTGCGAGTTTCCGGTTCTAGAGTTAGAGCAAACACTAGTCTCCTGGCGTTGAAACTTTAGAGCCGTGCGAAATGAGAACGTAAGGAAGTACTAAAGGGTAATTTGGTCTTTCATAAGTGAATGGCGTCCGATATGCTGGTGCCGATGTCCGATGCGAACCAATGTCCGACGAACTTCAGTTTGTCGAAGTCTTTGGTAAGGAGAGAGTGTTATACGTGACGAGTTCGACAAACTGAAGTTCGTCGGACATTGGTTCGCATATCGGACATCAATCCCGAATACGAAGGACCATTAACTGTGACAGCTCGTGCATTGTTCACGAGAAGTTTAAGTGTTGTTCTACTACTTCTCTTAAGTTCATCCCAGGTTACTTTTACACACGGACAAACCGGACAAGGAAACCCGACACTCTTCACTTTCGACGAGCTCGTCGAACTCTACGAAGAGCCCATACCGCGCGAGGAGCTCGCCGCTAAGCTCAATAAATTGCTGACTACTCCATTCGTCAGTAACTCGGTTGGAACAAGACCCGTTAAATCAATTAAAACTACGTCAGGCACACCCGGTAACTACCTCCGTATTGCTGAGTGGAACATCGAACGCGGTCTCGAGTTTGACGCCGTGAAAGCCGCGTTAACTCATGACCTGAGATTTTTCCGTCGTATTCCACCTGGCGATCGCAACTCCAAATTCAACCTCGCGAAGATTGGTGAGCAGGCGATGGAGTTGAGTCGTGCCGACGTGATCGTGCTGAATGAAGTTGATTGGGGTGTGAAGCGAACTGACTATCGCAACGTTGCGAAGGAACTCGCCGCGGCAGTTCAGATGAACTATGCCTATGCCGTCGAATTTGTTGAAGTCGATCCTGTAACGCTTGGTACCGAAACATTTGAAGGTGAAACGAGTGAAGACAAGGAACAGTTGATCGAGAACAATGAAGTCGATCGCACAAGAACGCTTGGACTTCACGGTACAGCGATCCTAAGTAGATTTCCACTTCGAAACACGCGAGTCCTGCGCTTCGTCAACCAGGGGCATGATTGGTATAACGACGAAAAGAACGGCGTGTCCAAGCTCGAGAAAGGGAAGCGAAAAGGTGCCGGTCTTATTTTTAGTGAGAAGATCACTCGAGAGGTACGTCGTGGCGGTCGAATGGCGTTGCTTGCTGATATCGTCGACAGTTCTATTCCGGGCGGCAAGTTAACTATCGCGGCGACTCACCTCGAAGCGAAATCAAAACCGAGCGAGCGTTTGAATCAACTGCGTGAATTGTTGGGTGTGATAAATAACACACCAAACCCTGTTGCGGTTGTGGGTGACATGAACACGTCCGGAAGCGACTCATCACCGACATCATTTGACCGTGAAATAAAGAAGCGACTTGGAAGCACAAAGTTCTGGGCTACACAGGGAATCAAGTACGCGACGGGAATTGGACTCCTTTACGACGTGAGCCTCGGCCTATTAAATATGCAGCGTAGAAAGAATGATCCAACGGTAAAGAGTTTGAAGTTTGTCTCTGAAAATCCCGAAGAGAAATTCTTCAGCACGCTGAAAGATTTTCGTTTCGCAGACAATGGAGCTTTTGATTTTCGTGGCTCCAGGTCACGTTCAACCGGTGCGAGTGAGGAAACTCTTTCCGACTCAAATGAGCGAGCGGGAAAAGGATTTGTAAGCTCTCTCGAGTTGAAAGGTAGATTTACAGTTGAACTAAAACTCGACTGGATTTTTATCAAGCCGATAGGGCTTACGGATTCGGATGATCGACTGCAGTCTTATGAGTTTGCGCCGCATTTTGGTCGCACACTCAAGCTTTTGAATTACAGTTTGAAGGATCGAATTTCCGATCATAGTCCAATGATTGTTGATCTGCCGTTAACTCAAGAGTAGTTAATGGTCGGTTACCTAACACTGACTTCCGCAACGAAGTCACTAACACGGGAGCCCCAAGATGATTTCAAAAAGAAAATTGTTTGCGATGTTCATGGCGACGTTGTTTTTGGCTAGTGCTGCAGGAGACACGTTTACCTCGCTGGCACAAACGAAGCGCAGAGTCCCGCCTAAATACACACTGGCGGCAAACACGGTCATGCGTTTGCGCATGCGCGACTCACTGACTTCTAAACATGCGACTGTCGGACAGCAATTCACTACCACTGTTGTTGATCCCGTCTACGCGAAAGGGTTCCAGGTTATCCCTGCCGGAAGTGTGGTGATTGGACACGTGACTTCAGTGAAGAAAGCCAGTCGAAAAAGTAACTCGGGCAGCATGACAGTCGCATTCACGAGTGTGCAACTTCCCAACGGACGATCGTATCCACTCAGCGGTTCGCTGACCGAAGGCAAAAACACGGACAACGAAGGTGAGGTCAAAGGCGGCTCTTCAAAGAAAAGAAACATCGCCTTCATTGGTGGAGGCGCTGGAGTGGGTGCGTTGGTTAATGGTGCGGCCGGAGCAGGAATAGGTGCTGGTATCGGTGTCGCTGGTGCGCTGTTGAGTAAAGGCAAGGAAGCAGAAGTGAAGTCAGGTGATGAGTTCAATATGATTCTGAATCGGAGCATCTTGCTTCCTGAGTATCGTGGCGGCGATCAGTGAGGTGGATCCACGGCGACGTCTCATAGCACGGTGACGGGTTAGTTAATGATCGAGATACTTTTCATCTTGAGTTAGCTTACGCGCTACTGCAACTAATCATTAATCACGTGAGATAAAGGCAAGAAAAACTTAACTACGCGATTCAAGGGGGGACATGAAAAAGGGAACTAAGATAGGACTCATTTTGGGTGGAGTTCTTTTGGTCGTTGGGTTTGTATCGATTGCGGCTGTCATAGCTTTCACGATGTTCGGGATGTCTGCAGGAACGCGACGCGCGAGGGAAGATTTTAAGAAGCGAACGGGGCAAGCCGATGGCACAATTACAAACGTTAGTCTAACTACCAGCAGTAAGCTCTACACTTACAAGTTTGCCGTGAATGGCGTTTCATATAACGGAACGTACTACGGTGTTCGTACCAAGGTGGAGACCAATTACGACAAAGACGTTGGAAGAAGCGGCATGGTTTGTTATGACCCGTCCAACCCGAATAGTTCTGAATTTTATTTTTCCGCATTCTATGAGTCCGGGGAAAGAAAGGGAGAAAGAATGACCTGCGGCGGATCCAAGAACTAGAACTCACGCTTGCATCCTACAGAAGATCCACGCATAAAGAGCTTGCACTGCGAATTACTAGCATCCTGTTTGTGTCACCATGCAGAAGCATTCATCTCAAGCCTCAGCGATTGGAACGATGAAAGTGCAACGGATAATAGTTAGTGGCCTCTGCCTGTTAGTCGGACTCGCAATTACCGTTGTTTACGTGAGGGCACAGGATAGAACCGCGAACCGCAGACCCAACATTTCAAATCTCTACGGCGTCGCCTCCGCTGCGCCAACGCCGACATCCACAGCGATATCTGCGAGCTCAGACCCTTCGGTTTGGAGTTTGGTTTGGAGTGATGAATTCGATGGACCAGTTAACTCTGCAATTGATTCGACAAAATGGACCGCGGAAGTAGGTGGCAACGGTTGGGGAAATCAGGAACTGGAGTACTACACGAATCGGATCGACAATGCTTACAAGTCAAACGGCACGCTGATCATCAAGGCCATTAAAGAGACATTCACGGGCACGGACAACGTGACTCGCAATTACACCTCGGCACGTTTGATTACCAAGAACAAGTTCAATGTTAAGTACGGCCGAATCGAAGCGCGACTCAAGATTCCTTTTGGCCAGGGCATTTGGCCGGCGTTTTGGATGCTGGGAGATAACATCGACTCGGTCGGCTGGCCTGCCTGTGGCGAACTCGACATTATGGAGAACATTGGCCGCGAACCTTCGATCATTCACGGCACTCTTCATGGACCGGGTTATTCTGGCGGTAATGGACCGACTTCGTCTTACTCGCTCACGAATAACGCACCATTTGCTAATGACTATCACGTGTTTGCGGTCGAATGGGAACCGGGTGTTATTCGCTTCTATTGCGATGGCATTCTTTACAAGACAAGAACGCCAGCGGATTTGCCGGGCGGGGCGACGTGGGTTTTTGATCATCCCTTCTTTCTAATTTTGAATGTGGCGGTCGGTGGCAGTTGGCCAGGCAGTCCCGACGCGACAACTGTGTTTCCTCAAACGATGTCAGCTGATTATGTGCGCGTTTATCAACGAGCGACTCCATCAACAACACCAGTCATTATTAAAGAGGCCGGATCGAATCTCGCGATGGCGGTCGATTCAACAACCTTCACTTATCAACCGTTTCACTTCGCAAACTCAAACAACCTCAGCGCGGATCAGCGGACGCGTATACTTATGCTGGTGGCAAACATCGATTTGCTTCCAGGAGACGACTCTTCGATTGTGACGGCTCAAGGCGAGGATCTTCAGAGCAATACGTTCTCTTTACCCGTCGAAGCGGTGACGAAAGTACCAAGCTTCGATTGGCTTACCCAGGTGACTGTCCGACTACCCGATCAAGTTGCGAACCTCAATCAAGCGATGGTCAGAGTTAGTTGCAGAGGTCAAACGAGTAATCCCGCGATCATTCAGATCGTTCCGTGACTAAAGATTTTCAAGGTTATGCTAAGAGCGTTCTTCTGGCGCCTTAGTTCATGGGAAGAGAATTTAGGTGAACTGACGTAAATTACTCTTTGGTCGTACTTCGATGACGGATCTTTCGTCTAATAACTAGTTGGCCGCTTCAAATAACTGCGAGAGCATCATGATGAAAATCTGTTTGTTAGCTGCGCTGATTCTTTTGATTAGTTCTAACTCTGCGCTGGCGAATCGCAATCCGACTGTGCGATCGGAAACGGATGTCCAGGTGAATGGCGTAATCGTCGACTGGGCAGATGCTCGCATTGTAAACGCCTCAATTCTTATCGAAGCAAAAGGCTTCCGAAGGGTGCTGCAGTCGGATCAAGAGGGTCAGTTCAGCACTCGTCTCCCTAACGGAACCTACATGATTAGTGTTAGCCATCCAGTTTTCAAAATTTCTGTCATTAAGAAGGTAAAGGTCTTCGGTGCTGATATTCGGCTGGCGAAAATCGTGCTCAAGGTCAAATCGCAACCCACTAGCGGCAAATGTCCCAAAGGAGGTTTATGTTTGTAGCGGCGCGGCCAACAAACGCTTGGAGCGGACTCGCCGGTGAGTAACTTTATCCGCAGTAGCTTGGGCGAGCCGCTCAAGCGCAGCGTTATGCCTCTCGGTTGAGACAACGTAATGGGCCAAACAATCTTCGGAATCATTTTTGTTCTCTTGGGCGTCCTGTCGTTGATCTACAATAAACGGTCTGCGCAAGTATATAAAGAAACATGGGGGAGGCGGTTGGAACACGGTTACACAATCGGACGTTGGGTATCAATCCTTGGAAGCACAGTCCTATTGTTAGCCGGTCTACTAATGCTATTCAGATGATCTTGCGAAAGCGACGGAGATTTCCGCGTATCTTGATAAATGCATTCATTCGACAAATGCGAGGTCAACGGGAGCTCGTTAGACGGAGTTTAATGAAGACGCGTTTTATTAGTGATTGATCTGTTAGCGGCGTTTAGTACGTCCGAGGCATAACACGCGCTTGGAGCGGACTCGCCATGACGGTTCTTTAACTACAGTTGCGTGGGCGAGCCGCTCAAGCACAACGTTAGACAGCTATTCTAAGTGAGCAAACTATGAAGTTCATTTTTAACTACCTAAGGTACGCACCAGTGATAGTCGTGTTGTTGCTGATGACGCCAACTCTGTCGGGGTCTACGACATTAAGTCAGCCTACGCTGTTGATTGAGATCGTTTATCAGAGTAGCCACCCGAGCATCCCGATCTCCGAGACAGTACGTGTTTACGATGACGGTCGCTGCATAACTGAGGGCGTCTTCGTTGAGAAGGCAAAATCTGGTCGAGACCGCAAAGTGTTCGAGAAATTAGAGAAGCAACTTGACCCCTCCGAGCTTGCTGAGTTAGTAGGTTGGACCGAGCAATCGGACTTTCGTAATGCGCAGCAGGAATATGCGGTGACAATAGTTGTAGACTATCCCGATTGGTTTCTGGTTACCCGTCATAACAACAATAGCCAGAAAAGCATTAAGGTGCTCAACTTCGATAGAGGCAATGAAGCGCAACGAGCCAAAATTCCTCTGTCTGTTTTCAATTTGTTGAAATGGGCCAGGCCTTATGATTTCACGCGCTGAATTAAACTTGAGGCGCTGTCTAACACGCGCTTGGAGCGGACTCGCCGGTGAGTAGCCTTTATTCGTAGTTGCGTGGGCGAGCCGCTCAAGCGCAGCGTTCGGCGGCTTCGCTCGCTAGTTGCTGATGATAATTTTCAAGCATGAGAGGTTTGAATCCAGAAGAAATGCTGCATCACAAGCTGGCTCGCAAAGGAGGCTGGTATCTACAAGAAGCTTGCATAGTGGAGTACGAGTTCAACGCAAGGACGGGCCATCATTCAAGCTATGCATTCGTTAAGTTTGAGTGTACGCCAGCAAAAGGTCTGAAATTCAAATCAAGCGTGGTTTGGCCAGCGGACTGTGGTGGGCCGCCTGAGACCCTGCAATTTGAGGAGTTCATATGTTAGGGTATTGGAGATGGCCTTGTGGCTGCCTCTTCCAGTCCCTACTTAGGTTGCGCGCTAAATTTGGTTGGTATCAAGTGGGATCCAGTCACTAGTAGCGCATCTGCGTATTATAAAGCCACCAAAGGAGCGATGGACCAGTTGGTAGGTATGGGCAAATGGTGTGTGTTACCGCTCGGCGAGTGATGCTTCCGATGTTAACGGGCCGCCGAACACGCGCTTG
>JADMIO010007363.1_pt1 | contig 19029 bp, 18 predicted proteins | sample 8958161 | NCBI WGS metagenome assembly JADMIO01 (sample SAMN16585339, study PRJNA669376) | soil metagenome | isolation source: Crop rotation soil | place: USA: Cullars Rotation, Alabama | collected 2011
ACCTCGGACAGCGGCGAGAGCTTCGTCGAGCCGCGGGTCTCGGTCTTCCAGGACGGCGTCTCCATCGGCAAGTCGCGCGGCTCCTTCGTCGAGCTGTTCGACGTCCAGCGCGTCGAGATCGTGCGCGGGCCGCAATCGACGCTCTACGGCCGCGGCGCATTGATCGGCGCGGTCAACATCATCCAGAACCGCGCCAGCACCGCGGGCTTCGCCGGCTTCTTCGAAGCGGGCTACGGCAATTTCGACGCGCTGACCGTCGAGGGCATGCTGAACGTGCCGATGGGCGACACTGCGGCCTTCCGCATCGCCGGCCGCTACCGCAACCGCGACGGCTACATCCAGAATCTGCTCGGCGGCGGCGACTTCAACTCGGTGGACACCGGCGCCATCCGCGGCACCTTCCATTGGGCGCCCTCCAGCCGCGTCAGCGTCGACATTTTCGGCAATTACCAGGAGGACCATCCCAACGGCACCTCCTTCAAGTCGATCAGCTTCACGCCCACCGATCCGGTGACCGGGGCGGTGATCGGCGATCGCAGCCCGAACACAGGTGCGGCGCTGGCGCCGGGCGCCGGCTTCGAGGGCGGTGCACCGCTCGGGCTCGACCGCAAGGTGTGGGGCGTGACCGGCATCGTCCGAGCTGAGCTCAGCGACCAGTTCACGCTCACCTCGATCAGCGCCTATCGGCGGTTCGAGGGGGTCGAAATTCCGCGGCAAGCAGAGCAGCCAGGAGTTCCGGCTCACCTACGACAATCACGGCTCGATCACTGCCTTCCTCGGCCTCTCCTATTTCCATGAGAGCGGCGCGCAGCGGACCCCCGCCCAGTTTGACGAGCGCGTGATCCTCGCCCGCATCGCCGGCGCGCTGAACGGCGGCGGCCTGATTCCGAACCGGCCGGCAACCGACCCGGCGCCTATTTCGGTGCTCGGCAATCCGGCGTTCACGACGCAATTGCTGCGCGGCATCGTGCAGCAGCAGATTTCGGCGCAGGTGCCGGCGAACACGCCGAACCGGAATGCGGTGATCCTCGGGCTGCTCGACGCCACCCTGCCGCTCGCCACCGCCCAGGGCATCGCCAACAATCTGAAGGCCGATCATCGCGAGACGACGACGAACACGTCGGAAACGGATTCGTTCGACATTTTCGGGGACATCACCTTCCACGTGTCGCCGGTCTTCGAGATCGGCGTCGGCGCCCGCTACAGCCATGACAGCAAGACGACGACGTTGAGCTCGGCCGTGCTGAACGGCCGCTCCATCCTTGGCGGCTTCATCGGCGCGCTGCAGCAGTCGGACCCGACCCGCACCGCCTTGCTGAACGGCCTCGCCTTGCCCGGGGCGGCGAACTTCCCGGCGAACCTGCTGCCGCTCTTCGGCCTGACCTTCCAGCCGACCAACGGCAATGGCGGCGTTGAGAGCCAGGACCTCAGCGACGACAGCTTCACCTGGCGTCTCACGGCGCGCTGGGCGCCCAATCCGGTCACCTCGGTCTATGCCAATTATGCCCGCGGCCGGCGGCCGGAAGTGCTGTCAGCGCTGCCGCCCGCGACGCCGTTCGGGTCGGCCCGGTTCAACATCGTCGATGCGGAGACCGTGGACAGTTTCGAGGTCGGCGCGCGCACCCGCACGGCGGGCGGCACGCTCAATCTCGACGGCGCCTTCTTCTACTACAAATATTCGAACTTCCAGACGACCGAGCAGATCGGCACGATCTTCGTCACCACCAATGCCGGCGAGGCCGAGGCCTATGGCTTCGAGGGCTCGATGCGGTGGCGGGCGAGCCCGAACGCGACCTTCTTCGCGACCTATGCCTATAATCACAGCCGCTTTACGTTCGGGGTCCGCGACGGCAACCGCTTCCGCCTGTCGCCCGATCACACCCTGTCGATCGGCGCGCAGTTCGGCGTCGACATCGGGCGCGGCCGGCTCAGCTTCGTGCCGAGCGTGACCTATCAGTCGCGCATCTTCTTCGACGACAATAACGACATCCCGGCCCTGCAGCAGCCGCCCAACGCCCTGGTCCCCGACAACGTTCAGGATGAGACCCAGAGCGGCTATGCTTTGGTCAATGCGCGGCTCGGCTACACGCTGAACGAGCGGTTCACGGTCGAGGCCTTCGTCAACAATCTGTTTGACGAGGACTATATCCTCGACGCCGGCAATACCGGCGACGCGGCCGGCCTGCCGACCTTCATCGGCGGCACGCCCAGAATGTACGGGGTGCAGGCCAGCATAAGGTTCTGATTGTCACACACGCCGTCCACGGACGACGTGGGAGGACCGGGATGAGTCTGTCGATCGATCGCCGCCTGCTGCTGAAGGCCGGTGCCCTTGGCATCGGGGCGCTGGCCTTTCCGGGCGTCGCGCAGATCCTCGCGGCGCGGGGCTTCACGCATAATGTGGCGAGCGGTGAGCCCCGGCAGCACTCGGTCATGCTGTGGACGCGCTATTTGCCGGAGTCCGGCGAGAGCGGCCGGCTGTCCTGGCAAATCTCGCTCGACCCCGAATTCGGACGCATCGCCGCCGACGGCGTCGCGACGGCGTCGGAGGCGCATGATTTCTGCGTGAAGCCGGTCGTCGAAGGGCTGCAGCCCGGCCGCTGGTATTATTTCCGCTTCCGCGACGCGCGCGGCCGCTATTCGCCGGTCGGGCGGACGCGCACCTTGCCCGCCGGATCGGTGGCGGGCTTCCGGCTCGGCCTCTTCTCCTGCTCCAACCTGCCGTTCGGCTGGTTCAACGCCTATGCCCATGCCGCGGCGCGGCGCGACATCGACCTGATGGTTCATGTCGGCGACTATCTCTACGAATATAATCGTGGCCGTTACCCGACCGCTGCGGAGGCGCTCCCGGGCCGGGCCATCGAGCCGGCGACCGAGATCATCCACCTCGCCGATTATCGGCTGCGCTACGCCGCCTATCGCGCCGATCCGGACCTGCAGCGGCTCCATCAATATTTCCCGATGATCGCGATGTGGGACGATCATGAGAGCGCCAATGACAGCTGGCAGAATGGCGCGCAGAACCACACGCCCGCGACCGAGGGGGAATGGTCCGCGCGCAAGGCCGCGGCGGTGCGCGCCTATCGTGAATGGCTGCCGGTGTCGGACGAGACCTGGGACAGCTACGAGATCGGCGACCTGGCGACGCTGTTCCGGCCGGAGACGCGGCTGACCGCGCGCAGCCGCTCTTTCTATCTGCGCGAGGTGCTCGACCGCCAGCCGGACAAGGCGGCCGCGCTTGCCGCGTTCCGCGATGGCCCCTGGCAGGATCCGGCGCGGACGCTGATGGGACCCGCGCAGGAGGCCTGGCTGGCGGCGGGGCTGAGGCGGTCGGTCGGCCGCGGGACGAAATGGCAGGTGCTGGCCCAGCAGGTGATCCTGGGGACGCTCGCCATGCCGGCGCGGGCCGGCGACTGGCTCGGGCCGAACGCGACCGACGGCTTCCGCGCCTTTGTCGCCAATATGGTGGCGGCAGGCCAGGCAGGTCTCCCGTCGGGTTTCGATTCCTGGGACGGCTATCCGGCGGCGCGGCGGCGGCTGCTCCAGGCCGCGCTCGACGCCGACGCCAATCTCGTCGTCCTGTCGGGCGACAGCCACAATGCCTGGGCCTTCGATCTCGATCTGGACGGGCATCGCGCCGGGATCGAGCTTGCCGGGACGAGCGTGACCTCGCCGGGCAATGAGGACGATTTTCCCGGAGTTGCGCCGGACGTGGCGGCGCGGGCGACGGTGGCGCGCAACCCGCAGCTCAAATGGACCAACCTCCACCAGCGCGGCTATGCGACCCTGCACCTGACGCCGCGACGCGCGATGGCGGAATGGCTGTTCATGCAGACCATCCGCGAACGCACGCCAGTGCTCGCCCGGCGGCATGTGATGACCAGCGCGCGAGGCGCGAACCGCTACAGCTGAGGCAGGAGCGCCGCCTCCGCCGGTTCTAGAGGATGAAATCGCTCGCCTGGAGCAGGGGCGTCACGGCGATGATCTGCAGGTCGGCGTGACCATTGCCGTCGACATCGGCGTAGATGAACGCGCGGCCGCCATGGATGTCGAAACGCAGCTGGCCCGCCTGACCTGAAAAGGCACTGGCGCCGATGAAGCTGAAGGCCTGATTGCCCGCGACGCCGCTGACCGCGTCAAGCGCGGAGAGGTCGATCTTGTCGGTGCCCGAAGCGAAATCGGCGATGATGTCGGGCAGAAATTTGGCGCCGTCCGAGCGCAGGGCGCCCAACCGGCTGTCGTTGAGGCTGGCGAAGACGAAGATGTCCGCACCGGTGCCGCCGGCGAGCCGGTCCGTGTCGAGGCCGCCTTCGAGCCGGTCGTTGCCGGCGCCGCCGAGGAGCGCGTCGGCGCCGCTTTGTCCGGTCAGGATATTGTTATGATAATCGCCATAAAGCGCGTCCCCGCCGGCTGACCCGGTGAGGTTCAGCGCGTTGTCGATCAATTCGAACAGCGGGAGACCTGCGGTCGTCTTGAGCGTGTGGCCAAGGTCGCCGAGGATGGCGAGATCGATCAGGCCGATGTCGAGCCGGTTCCCCTCGTAATTGCCATATTGGAACATGAGGCCCCGGCTGATCGGGATCGAGGGATCCTCGGCTTTGCCATAGTGGTCGGAGCCCTGGATGAACGGCACCGGCCCGCCATAGAGCGCAGCGGTCCCGGGGCCGTTGAACCACGACAGGCCGTTGCTGGTCGTAAGCTTGTCCAGCCAGGCCTGGGTCGCGACGTTGAAGCCAAAGCCGTGGAAGATTTCGTGGGTCAGGATGCCGACGAAATCGTGCGTCCCGGCGGGCACTCCAGCCGGCGTGTCCAGCCGCGGATCGGGGTCGAACCAGACCGGCGAACCATAATTCCTGATCGTCCCGTCTTCCGCCAGATAGATGATGCAGCCGGCGTCGGGATTGCCCGGCTGGTTGTCGATGCCGGTCATGCACTCGACCAGAGTATCGTTGACCCAGCCGGTGCCGTTCCAGCTCAGCTGAACGACGCTGGGCAGCAGGCCATCCGCGCTGAAGGGGCTTTGCGAGTCGGGCCGGATCTCGATGGCGAAATCCATTGTGCCCTGCCAATTCAGATAGCGGCTGATCAGGCCGATCACATATTGCGCGTCCACGCCGATCTGCGCCTCGATCGAAGCGGAGATGAGGTTGCCCGGATCGAGCAGCGTGAACGTGTAGGCGTTGCCCGGCAGGGCAGCCACGGGCGAGGTCAGCAGCAAAGCACGGCCGGGGGCGCCGTGAAAGATCGTCTCGTCGCCGATATTCGACGGCCAGGTCTCTGCCCCGGCGCCGGCTAATGACTTTGCGGGTTTCACCGCTGTTTTCGCCCTTCACAACATCGCGGAGAATATCTCCGAGAACGGGCGAAGCTTTCCATGAAAAACAAGGCTTTGTCGATGCGCTTCCGGTCAGGCGGCCAGCCGCACCAGGTCGCGGCCGTCCTGCTTGGCCTGGTAAAGCGCGCCGTCGGCGCGGGAGATGAGATGGTCGCAGCCCTCGTCGCCGGCGAGCAGGGCGACGCCGCTCGACACGGTCACATGGCCCGACGTCCCGTTCGGATAATGCATGATGCGCTTGGCGATGCCCTTGCGCAGCCGCTCGCAGGCCCAGCGCGCCTGTTTGAGATTGGTCTCCGGCATGACGATCGCGAATTCCTCGCCGCCGAAGCGGCCGAGAATGTCGCCGGCGCGGGTGATCTTGCGCAGCTCGTCGGCCACCGCCTGCAGCACCGCGTCGCCGGCCGGGTGGCCATGCGTGTCGTTGATCAGCTTGAACCGGTCGACGTCGAGCAGGGCGAGAGAGAGCGGCCGGCCGCTGCGCTCGGCGCGGGCAACCTCCAGTTCCATCCCGGCCATCAGCGAGCGCCGGTTGGGCAGGCCGGTCAGCGCGTCGGTCGTCGCCAGCAGCTGCAATTGTTCGGTGAGCTCGATCGCGCGCTTGTGGCCCAGCGCGGCGCCGAAGCCTGCATAGGCCATCAGCAGCACGACGATGATCGCCGCCGCCGCCATGGTGTAATTGTAGCTGTCGGCATTGGCGTCGGCGGCGAAACTGTCCTCGCTGCGCTCGCGGAGCAACCGCCGCTCCTCGGTCTCGACGCGGCGCAGCGCCTGGACGACGTCGACGATCCGGCTGCGGTCCATATGGGCGCGCACCCCGGCCACGGCGTCGGCATTGTGGCCCTCGGATTGCATCCTGACCATCGCGTCGAGCGCCGCGAGATAGGCGTCCAGCTTCGCGCGGACGGCCGCCAGGTTCACCTGCTGAACGGGATTGTCGCGGGTCAGCCGGGCGAGCCGGCGCAGCACCAGCTGGCTTTGCGTCCGCCCGCGGAAATAGGGGGCGAGGAAATCCTGGTCGTTGGTGATCAGATAGCCGCGTTCGCCGCGCATCGCCTCGTTGACCGCGGTCTCGAGCCGGCCGGTGACGAGCAGCACATCGAGGGAGTGGCGCTGCCAGCGCGCGGCCTCGCGCCTTTGCTCGGTGACCCGGAAGCCGTTGACGATGATCAGGGTGAACAAAGCCGCGATCGCGATCAGCGCGCAGAGGCTGATCAGCCGCCGGCGGCCGGCTTTCTTCCTGAGGATGACGGCGCGGTCGAGCAATGCCTGGCTCCAGCCTCAACGGGAGCCATTCTAGATTTACGTGGGTAAACAGCGGGTAACCACGCCCTACCGGAACCTCCGAAGCGGAGGGTTACTGCTTCGGCAACGCTTCCGGCCGCGGCGGCGAGGGCAGGGTGACGGCATTGCCCTCCGGGACGAGCGGCTCGGGAATTTGCGGCTGCGGCGGTTGCGGCTCCGGGGCCAGCGTGTTGCTCGGCTCGGCCTCGTTGGCGTCGCGCCGGTCGGCCTGGGTCAACGGCACCGGCGGCGCGGCGGGGGCCGACTGGATGCCGAGCGCTTCGGTCATGAAGGCGCGCCAGATCCGCGCCGGGACGCCGCCGCCCGACGTGCCCGGCAGCGGCGTATTGTCGTCATTGCCGACCCAGACGCCGACCACCAGGTCGCCGGCGAAGCCGACGAACCAGGCGTCGCGATAGTCGGATGTGGTGCCGGTCTTGCCGAAGGTGGGGACGGAGAGGTTCGCCGCCCGTCCGGTGCCGCGGATCACCACGCTGTGCAGCACGTCGCGGAGCATCGCCATATGCTGCGGGTCGCGGCGGAAGGAGGATTCGGTCGGCGCGTCCTCGGGCAGCCCGTAAGGCCGGATCGGGAAGCGGCCGGAGGCGATGCCGGTGTAGGCAGCGGTCAGCTCCAGCAGATTGACGGTGTTCACGCCGAGCGGGAGGCTGGGATCGGCGCGCAGCGGCGAACTGATCCCCATATCGCGCGCCGCCTGGATCACGACGCCGCGGCCGACCCGCTCGGAGGTCTGTACCGCCACGCTGTTGCTGGAGATGGCGACGGCGTCGCGCAGCGGGATGGCGCCCCGGTAATGGCCGTCATAATTGCGCGGCGACCAGTCGCCGATCCGCAAGGGGGCGTCGTTGACGATCGTGTCCGGCCGGTAGCCGGCGCGGAAGGCGGCGAGATAGACGAAGGGCTTGAACGCCGAGCCCGGCTGGCGCTGCGCCTGGGTGGCCCGGTTGAACGGGCTCTCGGTATAGTCGCGGCCGCCGACCATGGCGACGACCCGGCCGTCGAGGCGCATCGCCACCAGCGCCGCCTGGGTGCGGCCGAGCCCGGCGCGGCGCACGGCGCGGACCGCCGCGCGCTGCAGGTCGCCCTCCAGCGTCGTGCGAATCCGGCGGTTGCCATAATCCTCATCCGAGCCGCTGCTCGCCTCACGCATCACCCAGTCGGCAAAATAGGTGCCGGTCGGCGTGTCGTCGCGCGGGCCGAGGCGGACGCGGGCGGGGCGGACGGCGTCCCGCTGGGCCTGGGTGATGAAGCCGTTCTCGACCATCGCGTTCAGGACCAGCTCGGCGCGGCGGCGGGCGGCGGCGAGATTGGTGGTGGGCGCGAGCCGGCTGGGCAGGTTGACGACGCCCGCGAGCATTGCCGCCTGGGAAAGGCTGAGATCCTCCGGCGCGACGTTGAAATAATGCAGGGCCGCAGCCCTCAGCCCATAGATATTGTCGCCGAAATAGACGTTGGAGAGATAGCGGCTGAGAATCTCGTTCTTGGTCAGCCGCGCCTCCAGCCAGAGCGCGATGAACGCCTCCTGCGCCTTGCGGGTCCAGGTGCGGTCGGGGCTCAGAAAGCTGGTCTTGGCGAGCTGCTGGGTGATCGTGCTGCCGCCCTGCAGCCCGCTGGTCGTGCTGTTGCGGAAGAAGGCGCGGCCGATACCCCAGGGGTCGATGCCGCTATGGTAATAGAAACGGCGATCCTCGATCGCGACGAAGGCGAGCCCGACATGCGGCGGCAATTGGGTCACGTCGATCGGCTCGCCGATCATCGCACCGCGCCGCGCGATCGGCTCGCCCTCGGCGGAAAGAATGGTGAGGCTCGGCGCCTCGAGCCGCGGGCTGAGCGAGCGGGAAATCGGCGAGGTGAGCATCAGCAAGGCGACGATGATCAACAGGACGAGGAAGAAGAGCTTGATGCCGCGCTTGATCATCCGGATGCGCCAGGCGCGAACCGCACCGGGCGTCGGCGGTTCCGGCCCTTCCGGCTGGCCCTCGGCCCGGATCGCCTCGGCGGTCATGACGCGTCAGTCAGCATGTTTTCAGCGCGTCAGCAAGCGGTCCGGCGCAATCCGCGCGGCCGCGACATCATCGAAGGGCCAGGCAGTGCCGGTGATGAGTGCCTCGACCGCCGCGGCCATGGCCGGCCCGGTCTGCAGCCCGTAGCCGCCCTGGCCGCACAGCCAGAAGAAGCCCGGTGCGTCCGGCGCGAAGCCCGCGGTCGGCGTGCGGTCGCTGGTGAAGGTACGCAGGCCGGCCCAGCGATGCGCGATCCGGGCGACCCGCAGCGTCGTATAATGTTCCAGCCGGTCCGCAGCATAAGCGATATCATAATCTTCAGGCTGCGCATCGCATGCCTCGTCGGGCACCTCGTCGACCGGCGAGACGAGCAAAAGGCCCGCCTCCGGCAGCATGTAGAAGTCCTTGGTGATGCTGTGCACGAACGGCCAGCCGGCCATGTCCATGCCGGGATCGACGGCGATGATCGTGCGGCGCTTGGGTTCCAGCCCGAGCGGTGTCACGCCCGCGAGTTCGGCGACCCGGTCGCACCAGGCGCCGGCGGCGTTGATCAGCACGGGCGCCGAGACGGCGTCATCCACGATCCAGGCGTCGCCGCGGCGTTCGATCGTCGCGACCCGCTGGCCGAGGCGGATCTCGCTGCCGCGCGCGCGGACCTGGCGGGCGAAAGAGTGAAGGAGAGCGTCGGCGTCGAGCTTCAGCCCGGTCGGATCCAGCATGCCGCGCAGTCCAGCAGCTCGAGCGTGTCGACCAGCGCCGCCATGTTCGCAATCAGCGCGTCCAGCTGGGGGACCGCTTCTTCTTCCGCGAAATAGACGGAAGGGGAAAGCCAGGCGACCGGCGTGTCGCAGAAGCCCGCGGGCTGCTGCTCGAAAAAGGGGCGGCTATGCTGGGTCAGCGCGCGCACCGCCTCGTTGCCGATGCCGTAATGCGAAAAGGACACGCTGCGCCCGGAACTGTGATAGCCGAGCGCCTCCTCGGCCTCGAGCACGAATACCTTGCCATGCGCTGCCAGCCGCGCCGCCGCCGAAAGACCGGCGATGCCGCCGCCGATGATGATGAAATCCGCGCCATCCATGGCGCAGAGCGCTAGCCCATCCGGCGCAGGCCCTCAATGCGTGGCCAGTCGCGGGCGAATTCTTCCACCTGGCGGCCGAGCAGGCCGGCGGCGATGCGTTCCGCGGCGCGGCCGTCGCCATAAATGTGCGAGCGCGTCTCCGGCGCGGGCGGGGCGTCGAGCAGGCGCTCGGCAGCGTGCAGAATGCGTGCCGGATCGGTGCCGACGCGCATGGCCGCGCCCGCCTCCACGCCCTCCGGCCGCTCGGTCGCGTCGCGCAGCACCAGCACGCTCTTGCCCAGGGTCACCGCCTCCTCCTGCACGCCGCCGCTGTCGGTCAGCACCAGATGGACGCGCTGCAGCAGCCGGACGAAGGAGGCGAGGGGCAATGGTGGCAGCAGGCGGATGCGCGGTTTGTCTCCCAAAGCCCGCTCCGCCGCCATGCGCAGCCTGGGATTGGGGTGGCGCGGGAAGAGGATTTCGACATCGCCGCGTTCCGCGAGCGCGACCAGGGCGCCGCAGATTGCCTCAAAGGGCGCGCCGAAGCTCTCGCGGCGATGCGCGGTGACCAGCACCTCCCGCCGCTCGTCGACCCTTGGCGGCAGCATGGCCTCCGCGGCGGCGGCGGCCTCCGGGTCGCGGTCGAGGCGGGCGAGCACCATGTCGAGCGCATCGATGCCGCTATTGCCGGTGACGAAGACCTCGCCATTCAGCCGCTCGGCCGCCAGATTGTCGCGCGCGCCGCGGGTCGGCGCGAAATGGAGGTCGGCAATCAGGCCGATCGCCCGTCGGTTATATTCCTCGGGCCAGGGCGTGGCGCTGCGATAGGTGCGCAGCCCGGCCTCGACATGCGCGACGGGGATGCGCCGGTGGAACGCGGCAAGCGCCGCGGCAAAGGCGGTGGTGGTGTCGCCCTGGACGAGCCGCGCGGTCAGCGGATTGAGGGTTTGCTGGGGCGCCATGACGCCGAGGTCCAGATCGGCGTGTAGCGAGAAGAAATCGAGGACCGGGTTGGTCAGGTCACTATGTTGTCCAGTCACGCAAATATGTGACTGTACATCCGATTCGAACTGGAGAGCCTTGAGGAGCGGCGCAAGCTTAACTGCTTCAGGGCGCGTACCAAGAACCGTCAGTAATTCCACGACTCACCCCCCGTTTTAAAGGGAGGTAAGCCGGGAACTATTAAAACTCAAAGAAGAAGTAGGTCCAATTCGGATCAATAGGTCCCGCCGCCAGAGCGGCGCGCATCGGCGCGGCCGGCAAGATAGGCAGCACAGCTCGCGCGCAGCGAGGTGCTGTCATCGGCCGACAGCGAGTAAGCGGTGGAGAGCCGGGCGATGAAGGCGGCCGGATCATTCTGATTGCCGGCGGCGCGGCAGATGGTGGTGATCGACGCGAGATCGAGTGGGCCGCCGCTATTGGCGCGGCGCGGCTGGGTCCGGCGCTGCGCGGCGGTCGGGCCGCTGGCGACCTGGGTCGGGCGCGGGGCCGGGCCGGGCCGCACGGTCGCGGTGCGGGTCGGCTGGGCGGCCGGTTTGCGCGGCCCGGGCGTCGCAGTGCGCGCGGGCTGGCTGCGGCCAGGCGTGATCGTGCGGGCGCGCGGCTGCAGCGCTTCGGCCCGGGACTGCAGCTCCAGCGCAGTCCGGTCGATCGGCAGGGACTGGGCAGCCGCCAGAAAAGCCGTCAGGATGATAACCATCGTCATTCCCCCCGGGAAAACAAATCCCGTTACGTGCGGGTTATACCGTGTTTGTAAACAAGAAGTTAACCATATTTTTTCGGGCGGATTCTGAGCGGGGCCCGATAGAGTCATCAGATTCTAAGGAAAGGGAAATTTCGGTGACCGACGAGGATCTGGCGGCCCATCTGGCGCAGGAAGCGGGACGGTTGCTGTTGGAACAGCGCCACACTTCTGGCCTTGCGGGCGCGGCGCTTGGCCATGTCGCGGATCAGGTCGCCAACGCTTTCATCCTGGCCGGCCTGGCGGAGCGGCGGCCCGGCGATGCGGTGCTCTCGGAGGAGAGTCCGGACGACAGAAAACGGCTGGCGAACCGCCGGTGCTGGGTCGTCGATCCGCTCGACGGGACGCGCGAATATGCCGAGGGGCGACAGGACTGGGCGGTGCATGTTGCGCTCGCGGTGGACGGGGCGCCGGCGCTCGGCGCGGTCGCCGTCCCGGCTTTGGGGCGGCTGTTCCGGTCGGATGCAGTGGCTCCCGATGGGCTCGGCTGGTGCCAAGGCGATGGCGGTCGTCGCCGGCGAGGCCGATCTTTATTATCATGCGGGCGGCCAGCATGAGTGGGACAATTGCGCGCCCGCCGCGGTGGCGCTGGGGGCCGGCCTGCACGTCAGCCGGCTCGACGGCGCGCCCCTGGTCTACAACCAGGCCGACACCTGCATTCCTGATCTGATCATCGCGCGGCCGGAATTTGCGCAACGCGTCCTTGGCTTCTGCCGTCAGAGATAGGCGGCGAGCGCCTGCCATCGCGCCAGTTTCTGCTCGAACGAGAGACTCGCATGAGCGGGGCTGGAGGAGGGGAGGTCGAGCAGGACGACGCCCGGATCGCCCCCGAGCTGCCGCCGCCCGATCTTCGCCGACGTCGCGCCGTTGAAGGCGATCGCGCGCAATTCCGGCAGCGTCGCGAGGAGCGCAGCGAGGTCGCTCGCTTCGTGGAGTCGGATGGCCGTGTCGAGGCTGCCCACTCGCGTCGCGGACGCGACGGTGTCCCAGAGCCCTACCTTCGCATCGAGCAGGGCCGCGAGCCGATCCTCATAAGCGAGCGGCACCAGGTCGTGGCCGGTCACTGCGCCGACCAGCCGCCAGAAGAGGTTGCGGGGATGGGCGTAATAACGCTGCTCGGCCAACGAGATTGCGCCCGGCAGGCTGCCAAGGACGAGGAGGCGCGTGTCGGGGCGGGTGACGGGCGGGAAGCAGTGATGCATAGGGGCGCGATGAAGATAGCGGGCGGCTGCCATTGCGGGAAGGTGCGCTTCGAGGCGGAGGTCCCCGAGGCCGTGGACCTGCTCGACTGCAATTGCTCGATCTGCCGGGCGACCGGCTTCCTGCACCTGATGGTGCCGCATGCGGATTTCCGGCTGCTGACCGGCGAGGGCGCGCTGACCTCCTACCGGTTCGGCACCCGGGCGGCGAACCACCTGTTCTGCGCGGCCTGCGGGATCAAGAGCTTCTACCAGCCGCGCTCGCACCCGGACGCGTGGAGCGTGAACTGGAACACGCTGGACGAGGACGTGCGCCCGCTTGCCAGCGTTACGCCCTTCGACGGCCGCAATTGGGAACGGTCCGCCGCGGCGCTCGACTGAGCGGCTTGCCCCCGGCGTATGATGGCCTAGAACTCGTCACAGAAAGGGGAGGGTGCCATGTCCGAAGCAGTCGCCGAAGGGCCTGTCGATCACGAACTCACGATCGATCCCAAGCGCGACCGCCTGGTCATCTTCGCTTCGACGCTCGGCACCGTTTTCGAATGGTATGACTTCTTCATCTACGGGACGCTGGCTGGCGTCATCAGCACGCAGTTCTTCCCGTCGGCCAACCCGACCGCCGGGCTGCTGCTCGTGCTGGCGACCTTCGGGGCGGGCTTTGGCGTGCGGCCGCTCGGCGCGATCCTGTTCGGCATCCTGGGCGACAAGCTCGGCCGCAAATATACCTTCCTCGTCACCATCACCCTGATGGGCGTCGCTACCGCGGCGGTCGGCCTGTTGCCGACTTATGCGCAGATCGGCATAGCGGCGCCGATCCTGCTCGTCATATGCCGCCTGCTCCAGGGGCTCGCGCTGGGCGGCGAATATGGCGGCGCCGCCATCTACGTCGCCGAGCATGCGCCGCGAAACAAGCGCGGTCTCTATACGAGTTTCATTCAGGCGGGCGTGATCGGCGGCTTCCTGCTCAGCGTCATCGTCGTCATTTCGACCCGGTCGACGGCAGGCGCGGAAGCATGGGCGGGCTGGGCCTGGCGCATCCCGTTCTTGCTGTCCGTCGTGCTCCTCGGCGTCTCCCTCTGGGTCCGCCTCAAACTGAAGGAGAGCCCGGTCTTCGCGGCGATGAAGGAAGCGGGGACGACAGCACGCAATCCGCTGCGGGAGAGCTTCCGGACCTGGCACCGGGTGAAGATGATTCTGGTCGTCCTGTTCGGCATCGCAGCGGGGCTCACCGTCATCTGGTACACCGCCCAGTTCCAGGGGCTCTACTTCCTGCGCAATTCGCTGCGCATCGAGGACGGGGCGGCGGAGTGGATGGTCGGCATTTCCGCGTTCTTCGCAACCTTCTCCTTCATTTTCTTCGGCTGGCTGTCCGACAAGATCGGGCGCAAGCCACCCATCGTCTTCGGCTATATCCTGACGATCATCCTGATCTTCCCGCTGTTCCACTGGATGGCCTCGGCGGCGAATCCGGAACTGGCGACGGCGATGCAGCGCAATCCGGTGACGGTGCAGGGCACGAATTGCGAATTCAATCCGTTCGCCCAGGGGCCGCAGAGCACACCCTGCGCGCGGGCGGTGGGCGAGCTCACCAAGCGCGGCATCGCCTATGAAGTGCTGCCCGCCGAAGGCTGGAGCGGCGATACCTATCAGGTTCGCGTCGGCCCCAATGTGGTCAATGCCGAGAATCCGGCGGCGCTGGACGCGGCGCTCACCGGCGCCGGCTACAAGCTGGAGAAGTCGAGGCCGAGCTTCGACAAGGCGCTCCAGGTGGTGCTCGCAATCACGATCATCGGCTTCCTGTCCGGCATGACCTTCGGTCCAGTCGCGGCCCTGCTCGTCGAGCTCTTCCCGGCGCGCATAAGATACACCTCGCTGTCGGTGCCCTATCACATAGGCACCGGCTATTTCGGCGGCTTCCTGCCCTTCATCAGCCAATATATCGTGGCCCGGACCGGGGATCCCTTCTCCGGTCTGTGGTACACGATCGGGGTGGTGGCGATGGCGCTGGTCGTCACCTTGTTCTGGCTGCCGGAGACGGCTGGCAAGAATTTGGATTGAGACCGGAGCCCCGCGCGGGCTAGGCGAAGCCGATGGTCCACAATCCCCTGCGCCTTCGCATCGACGGCGACGCTCTCGTCGCGAACTGGCACTGGCTGGCGCACCGCAGCGGCGGCGCCGACTGCGGCGCGGCGGTCAAGGCCAACGCCTATGGACTCGGGGCCCGGCAGACGGTGAAGCGGCTGCAGGCCGCGGGCTGCCGCTCCTTCTTCGTCGCCACCTGGGCGGAAGCGGAAAATCTGGCGCCATGGCCGGGCGATCTGGAACTCAGCGTGCTGCATGGCCCGATGGCAGAGGACATGGCGGCAGCGGCAAGGCTGCCGGTGCGGCCGGTCCTGAACAGCGTCGAGCAGGTGGCGCGGTGGCGGGGGACGGCGCGGCCCTGCGACGTGATGATCGACACGGGGATAAACCGGCTGGGGATCCGGCCGGAGCAGCTCGCGGACGGGTTGCTGGACGGGCTCGAGATCGAGACCCTGATGAGCCACCTCGCCTGCGCCGACGAGGACAGTTCCGCGAATCGCGCGCAGCTGGAGGCGTTCCGGGCAGTGGCGGGCACGGTGAACGCGCGGCGGCTGAGCCTCGCCAACAGCGCCGGCATCTGCCTTGGCGCGGATTATGCCTTCGGCCTGACCCGCCCGGGCCTGGCGCTCTACGGCGGCGTGCCCCGGCGCGAGGCCAAGGGCCATATCCGCCAGGTCGCCCATGTCGAGGCGCAGGTCGTCCAGCGCCGCAGCGTCCCGGCGGGCGAGAGGGTCGGCTATGGCGGCACGTTCGTGGCGGAGGAGGCATGCGACCTGCTGGTGCTCAACATCGGCTATGCCGACGGCTATCTCCGCGGCTTCTCCAGTCGCGGCCGCGCGAAGGTGGCAGGCAAATGGGCGCCGGTCGTCGGTCGCGTGTCGATGGACCTGATTACGGTCAGGATCGACCCGAAGACCAAGGTCGGCGAGGGCGACTGGGTCGAGCTGGACTATGATCTGTCCGAGGCGTCGGTGCAGTCCGGGCTCAGCCAGTATGAGTTGCTGACCACCCTGGCCGGGCGCTTCAAGCGGACCTGGATCTAGCCCGACGAAGGGTAACTAGCCCATCACCTGATATTCGCCGATCCGGTGCTCGGCGGCGGTCCAGCTTTCGGTCGAGCGGTCGAGCGCCTCGTAATCGTCGCGATTGGAAGCGAGGAAGGCGTCGAAGTCCGCGCGCGAACGCCAGATGTCGAGCGTCAGATAGGAGCCATCCTCGGAGCGGAACAGCTCGGTCCCGCGATAGCCTTCGCCGCGCGCGAACAAACGGGCCCACGCCCCGTTGGGTGCATAGGTCGCCTCGAACGCGGCCCGCGCCTCGTATCTGACCTCATAGCGCCACACCAATGCAATCATGCCCGCCGCTCCTTCGAGAGCGCGCAAATTACCGGCATTCGGACGCGGGGACAAAGGCGACTTGCCGGTCACTCGCCCGGTGTTTCCGATCGGGACAACGGGTCCGTCACTGGTTTCCGGCGGGCGCCGCCGTGGCGGGGTGGCGCTGCCGTTCGACCGCACTCACCGCCTGCCGCCGGACGATGTCCCGGAAATTCTGCATCTGCGCCGCCGCATGCTCCGGCTGATGGGCTGAGAGCTCCGCCTGCACGCGGCGTTCATGGTCGCGGCAGGATTCGAACTGACGCTCCACGATTTCCTCGGCGGGCCGGTCCTTGCCTCGGGCCCGGTCCTGGGCGCCGTAGGAAACGCATTGCGTCCAGTAGATCATCTGGCCAATCGCCTCGATGGGCGGCCTTGGCAGTTCCGCTGCCTGGAGCGCGAGCGCGGCGGCGACGATCACGGCTCAGTCCCGCTCGACGCAGAGCGCGATGCCCATGCCGCCGCCGATGCAGAGAGTGGCGAGGCCCTTCTTCGCGTCGCGCTTCTGCATCTCGTAGATGAGCGTGGTGAGGACGCGCGCGCCCGAGGCGCCGATCGGATGGCCGATGGCGATGGCGCCGCCATTGACGTTGACCCGGTCACTTTCCCAGCCGAGCTCCTTGCCGACGGCGAGCGCCTGCGCGGCGAAGGCCTCGTTGGCCTCGATCAGGTCGAGGTCGGCGATCGTCCAGCCGGCCTTCTCCAGCGCCTTCTTCGACGCCGGGACCGGGCCGATGCCCATGATCGACGGATCGACGCCCGCCGAGGCCCAGCTCGCGACGCGGGCGAGGATCGGCGCGCCCCGGCGCTCCGCTTCCTCCCGGCTCATCAAAACAAGAACGGCAGCGCCGTCATTGAGGCCCGAGGCGTTGGCGGCGGTGACGGTGCCGTCTTTCTTGAAGGCGGGGCGCAGGCCCGAGACGCCGTCGATGGTCGCGCCGGCGCGGATATATTCGTCATCCTCGACGATCGTGTCGCCCTTGCGGCCCTTGATCGTGACCGGCGCGATCTCGTCCTTGAAGCGGCCGGCGGCGCGGGCGGCCTCCGCCTTGTTCTGGCTGGCGACCGCGAACGCGTCCTGCTCGCCGCGGGTGACCTGATATTGCTCCGCCAGATTCTCGGCGGTGATCCCCATATGATAGCCGTTGAAGACGTCGGTCAGGCCGTCCTTGATCATCGTGTCGACCATGGACAGGTCGCCCATCTTGGTGCCGGGGCGCAGGTTCGCCGCATGGGCGGAGAGACTCATGCTCTCCTGGCCGCCGGCAATGACGACGGTGGCGTCGCCGGTCTGGATCGCCTGGGCGGCAAGCGCGACAGCGCGGAGGCCCGAGCCGCAGACTTGGTTGACGCCCCAGGCGGGGACTTCCTTCGGAATGCCGGCGGCCATCGAGGCTTGGCGGGCGGGGTTCTGGCCCTGGGCCGCAGTCAGCACCTGGCCGAGGATGACTTCGGAGACGTCCTCGGGCGCGACATTGGCCTGCGCCAGCGCCGCCTCGATGGCGACCCGGCCGAGCTCGTGGGCGGGGGTGGCGCCGAAGGCGCCGAGGAAGGAACCCACGGGCGTGCGCTTGGCGGCAGTGATGACGACGTCGGTCATGGATCGAGACTCCAAGGGGAATGAGGTTGGCGCGCGCCTAGCATTTTGCTGCAGCGCGGGAAAGCCAGGCGGCCAGCGGCTCCCAGAGTTTCTCCCGGCCCCTGGCGCCGACCACCATGCCGACATGGCCGAGGCCGAGCTCCAGCCGCTCGCCGGCGGTGGGCGCGGTGGCATGCGGGACGATGCGGTCGGTGGTCGAGACGATGTTGAGCAGGGGGATGGCGAGCGCGGCCGGGTCGATGGCCGTGCCGCCGACCTGCCAGCGGCCCTGGCCGGGCAGATCGTCGCGGAAGAAGCTCTCGAACATCTCGCGCCCCGCCGCGCCGGCGACCGGCGGCCCGTCATTGGCCCAGTCCTCAAGCCGGACGAAGGTGCCGGCCGCGTCGCCCCCCAGCACGGCGAATTCCTCGAACTTGGCGACGGTGCGCGCCGGATCGAGCGACCAGAAGGCGCTCTGCAGCACCTCCATCGGCAGCACCCCCAACGCCTCCACAGCGGGCTGCGCGGCCGCCCAGAGCGCGCCGAGCTTCGCGCGCGACTCGTCCGGGAAGCCATTGAAATGCCAAGGGGCGGCGAGGGTGGCGACGCTGCGCGCCGGACCGAGCTGTGCCGCCGCCAGCGCCATCGTGCCGCCAAGGCAATAGCCGACCAGGTCGACCGGTTCGCCGACTTTGCGCATCAAGGGGAGAGCGATCTCCTCGACATGACCGGCGACATCCAGCCCCTGCCGGTCCGCGTCCGGCCAGCCCCAGTCGAGCAGCAGTACGCGGCGGCCCTGTGCCGCCAGCCAGCGCAGGAGCGAGCGTTCGCCCATGTCGAGCACGTTGGGCGGATTGATCAGCGAGGGGATGAAGAGCACCGGGGGACCCGCGCCGCCATAGTCGCGCAGCGCCGCGCCCCTAGCCTCCGCGACCGCCGGCATCGGCGCCGACGCCGGCGCCCGTTCGGCCTCCTGGTAGCGCTTGAGCCCGGCCAGAGCGGCCTGCATCCGGGCAGGATGTGCTGCAGTCTCGCTGCGCAGCAAAGCCAGGAAGAGCGGCAGGGGACGCGGCCGATGTTGCAGTGCGGCAAGCCTTGGTGCTAGGCTGCTTTCTTCATCGTGAAAGGAGCCTGTCATGGCGGCGTCTCGGTCCCCGGACGATGTGGTCATCATCAAGAAATATGCGAACCGGCGCCTCTATGACACCGAAAGTTCGACCTACATCACGCTGGAGCGTCTCGCCGAGATGGTCCGGCAGAAACGCGACTTCCAGGTGGTCGACGCAAAGACCGGCGAGGACATCACCCGCTCGGTGCTGACCCAGATCATCATGGACGAGGAAGCGCGCGGC